>Ga0315296_10004425_pt1 | contig 11461 bp, 9 predicted proteins | sample YL17G14_18_MG_FD_203921 | JGI IMG/M metagenome (GOLD analysis project Ga0315296, IMG submission 203921) | Sediment microbial communities from Yellowstone Lake, YNP, Wyoming, USA - YL17G14_18 | ecosystem: Environmental > Aquatic > Freshwater > Lake > Sediment | place: USA: Wyoming | collected...
AAAAGTAAAGTCAATGAGCTTCTCGCTGCGGGTCAGCCAGAGTTCTTCAGAATCGAATCAAAGTAACTCCAGCGCTCGATACAGTCCGCACACAGTCTTTGCGTCTTGGATCTGTGCATTTCGAATTCTGTCTAATGCTTCTGTGATCGGCAGGATTTCGATCTTGATCCGCTCATCCTCTTCGGTTCTCATTTCCGTGCGCCGTAACTTCCTAGCCAAGTAGAAGTGAATTCTCTCTGTGCTATATCCTGGCGCAACGTAACATTCCAATATTCTACGGATGTCCCCGGATTTGTAGCCTGTCTCTTCCTCAAGCTCCCTATTCGCACATGCGTCTGGGGTTTCCCTAGGTTCCAAAGTTCCGGCAGGTATCTCCAGAAGCTCTGAACCCGCTGCGTATCTGAACTGACGGACGAGAATAACTTTCTCGTCATCAAGAATTGGGACGATGGCTGCCGCGCCTCTATGTTCCACCACTTCACGTATTGTTGATTTGCTGTTCTCGAATTGCACTTGGTCGACGCGGAGATTCAGGATTTTTCCTTCATAAATGCGTGAAGATTTGGTGCAATGCTCCAATTTCATCGTCCTCAGTCACGCTTCACTCAGCCAATATGAGACATTTGCGCTTGGCTTCTTCTAGGAACTTTCAGGATAGTTTTGATACCCTTATTATGGAAAGTTCTCTACTGCTACCGCCGTAAGGACAAGTTAGAAGATGACGCAGAAGCTAGTTCCGGACACATCAATTATCACCGATGGCAATGTTCCCGCCGTCATTGAGAAAGGCGAGTTCACCGATTTTGAAATTATAATTCCCTACGCCGTCCTAGACGAACTACAGGCACAAGCCTCGAAGGGCCGCGAAACGGGTTTCGTCGGACTTGGCGAAATCAAGAAGCTAAAGGAATTCTGCGACAGTAAGGGTGTCAAACTCACTTTCTTGGGCGCACGTCCCGGGCTGGATGATATTAGGCTCGCAAGAAGCGGAAGGCTTGACGCGCTCATAACCGACGTTGCAAAAACAGAGGGGGGTGTCCTGCTGACTGCAGATTACGTTCAGGCCCTCGTCGCCGAAGCCTACGGAGTCCAGGTCAAGTATGTTCCAGGACAGGTGAGAACTACAGATCTCACCTTTGAGAAACTCTTCACCCCTGACACCTCAAGCATCCACTTGAAGGAGGGCACAAAGCCTCTCGCAAAGAGAGGGAAACCAGGAAAGTTCGAACTCATCCAAATCAATGATGCGCTAAGCACGACTGAGGAAATCGAACAGATAATTCGCGAAATAACAGAGGCCGCAAGAGTCAGCCGCGAAGGATTTGTGGAAATAAACAGAGGGAGCGCCATGGTAATTCAGTTGGGACAATTTCGAATTGCGATAACTAGGCCACCGTTCTCAGACGGCCTTGAAGTCACAATCGTTCGTCCCGTTGTAAGTCTCACGTTGCAAGATTATCACCTTTCGAGCAAGCTCATGGAAAAGCTCGCGACCCGAGCGGAGGGCATCCTAATCGCTGGACCGCCGGGGTCCGGCAAGACCACCTTCGCGTCCTCACTTGCTCAATTCTACATGAAGCAGAACAAGATCGTGAAAACCCTCGAATCCCCCAGAGATCTCCAAGTCGGCCCCGAGATAACACAATATGGACCACTAGAAGGTGACTTTGAGAAAACCGCGGAAATCCTACTCCTCGTAAGACCTGACTACACAGTCTTTGACGAAGTCAGAAGGAGCAAGGACTTCATGATATTCGCAGACATGCGCCTGGCCGGAGTTGGGATGATCGGGGTTGTGCACGCCAGCGAGGCCATTAATGCGATACAGCGATTTATCGGGCGCGTTGAGCTTGGGATGATCCCACACATAATCGACACGATCATATTCATCCAATACGGGGAAGTTCGGAACCTTTACACGCTGAATCTTATCGTCAAGGTTCCTACGGGCATGATTGAAGCTGATCTTGCAAGACCCGTTGTGGAAGTCCGCGACTTCGAAGCTGGTGGTCTCGAGTTTGAGATCTACACCTTCGGCGAGGAGAACGTAATCATCCCAGTCAAAGACGCCAAACCAGTTGTCAGTGCGACACAGAAGCTCGCTGAAGAAAGAATACTCCAGGAAATACGAAAGTTTGATCCTGAAGCCCAAGTTACCCTCGTTTCCAATAATCGGGCGCAGGTTCGCGTGGACAACGAGATCGTCCCAATCCTAATCGGAAAGAAAGGTGTGACCGTAACAAAGCTCGAGGAAAAGCTAGGCATCAAGATCGACGTAGAACCCCTAACACCCAGCTCATCAGGGAAAGAAGTGCGCTATGAGATTCAAGAGGTTGGAAATCGAATCGATCTCGTATTCGATGAACATCTGACTGGCGAAGTTGCGAATGTCTATGTCGGGGATGAATACCTCTTCTCTGCAACAATAGGCAAGAAGAGTCAGATCAGGGTGTCTAAGAAATCGGATCTTGGAAGAAGCCTCTTGCGGGGTCTAGTATCAAAACAGAGGATAAGAGTTCTGATCTAATCGCTAGGCAAGTTGGAGTCTCGGAGTCGTCCCAGAAAACTTGCGAACGAATGCCTCAATCTCCCTCAGCAGAAGACCAATCTGCTCATCTAATCGCCTTTCATTTTCTAGGGTTCTCTTTAGGTCGGTTCTTAGTTCCTTCTGTAGAGCGTGATTTGTTCGCCCCTTTTGGCGTACGTCCTTGAGGCGTTGAACGAGGTCGGCTGTTTCTCGATCGACAAGCAAGCCATCGTGGGTATGTTTGAGCTCTTTCGCTTTTGCGTGTATTTTCGCTAACGATTCTCCCCTTACAACTTGCTCGTTTCTTTCGCTTACTTTCTTCGCCTCCCTCTGTTTGAGCGCTAGTTTGCCGCTTGACACGGCGTTCGATAAGGCCGACATTACTCCCTTCAGACGTGGATAGCCATCTTCCTCTTTGAGAAAAGTAGTGAAAGGCTTCTTCGTGTATTCCTTTGCACTTTCTCTGACATCGATCTGAAGCGGGTAGTCTCCGCGTTCTGAGATTGAGATGAGCTTTTTGAGTGGTCTTCCGAGCCTGCTGAACCCTGTTCTGATTAGTTCACTTCTCAGCTCCCTTAGCTCTGAATCAATCTGCATATACTCCTTCATCTTCGGATTCTCGCGAATCTCCCCAACCTCAGCCCGAAGTTTCCGTTCCACCTGTTCAGTCTCCTCAATTCTTTGTTCAAGTGATTGTCTTTGAGAGACTGTAGACTCCATTGAACCTCTGAGTTTTGTTAGCGAGTCGAGTTTTTCATTCAACTCTTCCAAAGAGCGCAATATGGATCCGCGTCCCATGAGAAAGTTGTGAAGTTCCTCTCCCAATCGCCTGACCTTGTCAATGTTACCGCCCAGGGTCATCATGTCGATGATGTAGTATGGTCTTATTTGGTGTAGCCATTCTTCTCTGGATCGTGCCGCGTCTGATGCGAGTTTGGATATTCCCCGCTGTAAGTTTCGGAGGCTCCCTGAATCCTTGGAGGGTCCTATGGTGATTGATTGGCACATGTCTGTGATTATGCCAGTCAGCCGAACAACGGCCTTTGCCGCTCTATATTGGGCTCTGTTGTCCCGCTTCATTTCCATGTCTTCTTCCGCCTTGTGGGAGAGGTGGCTGCAGTTTTGCGGCAGCAAATCTAGGGCGCGGGCTACTTCTGACAGTATTTTGTCTCTTTCACGCTCCGCATGGGAGAGTTCAGAGGACAATGATTTTCGGAGCCAATCTTGTAGCTTGCTTACTGGGACTTGTTCGCTCAACGGCGGACACTAGGGCTCTGGCAAGGAACTGCCTAGCGCTAGGACTGGTTGGCTGGTTAAAAGAGATTATCCAGCGAAGGAGACTATCTGGCTTCTTCTCTCAACGTGATCAATGTAGTTTCGAGGGTTTCTTCAGCTCTGTCTATGCGCTTGGAAATGTCGTTCGTCACGGTATCGTAGGTTTCGCGTGTGGTCTTACCTGCACGGTACTGGCCTCTGACCTGATTCAAGCTGGCGCGGGATCCTTCAATCTCCGCTTCGGCTCGGTCCATTCTTCGGATTAGTTCTTCATAACGTGGACTTATTGCGCGTAGTTCTGCCTTGACCTCCATGAGGGATTTATTCAGCTCGTCGAGGCGAAGCTCCATCAATTTGCTTCTTCTCCTGAATTCGTGCTTCACCAAGCCCCCTCTGCCAACTTCCTCTTCCATGACAACAAGCTCTCTAGTGAGTGCGAGCCTCTCGTCATATAGTCCAACAAATTCCCTAAGCTTCTCAACGGGGACGGGAACGGCTAGCTCTGGGCCGCGGCGTAGTCGCATGACAAGAGCAAATGCAACGATCACAACTTCTAACCCGACAATCCAGGGCAGAATTCCCATCGCCGACCAAAAGGCGAGATAGTTGAAAGTTAGGCCAAAGCTTAGGCTATTCGCATTACTGATCCCTCGAAGTTTGAAAGTGCGCTCGTCCTGACTTACCTGTATCGGATAGGAGACGGGTGATTGGTCGGCCAGCTTCAGGTTGGTTATCGAAACGCCGTCAGGCACAATTATTCTCACTGTGGCATCCTTAAAGAGCACGTCGTCTTTGTTTTGGAGCAGGGCGAAAGTCAGGTTATACGATCCCCACCAATTCAACTGCTTCAAGTATTTCGATTGAGGTAAATCGTAGGTTAGAATGAATGTGAAGTTCTCCCCTGGTCTGATTCCAAGGCTGTACCTTGGCTGAATTTGGATCACGTAGGGTGGACTGGGGTTCTGGGGAGATGCCCACATTGCTCCAACCTGATCATAGGCCATCACGTTGTATGCTCCTTCGGGAAGAGTGATGGTCAGACTGCTGATCCCGACAGAGGGATTGTACATGCCATATCGTTCCTTGATACTGAGCGCTCCGAGATTGTCAATGATTATGTCGCGCTGGACAGAGTTCAGGTCGAGAAGATACTGATTTACAGTGACATAGGGAGCGAAGAAGGTCTCGTTGGAGTATGCCTTCCAAGGCCTGTATGTGCGAGAAAGCGACGGATAGCCCCCAACGTCGCCTATCACGTAGCTTGAGTTTGGAGCAATCTTGTAGCTAGAGCTCTGAGGAGCGAGGTAGGTGACATTCGCCATCCTCGCATCAAAGGCGAGAATCGGAGCGGCCGTGAAATTGTATTCGAAACCAGTTGCGACAGACGTAATGGCCCCATCCACGACTGATGAAACTGTGAACGTGTACGTCTTGTTGAATTCTAATTGCTGAGCGAATTGCGATCGCAACCAGTAGAACGTCGATGTCTTGTTCACATCTACCTCAAGAGTAAGCGTTCTTCCTTGATTGTCCTGGGCACTGGCATAGTACAGGTTGTCCCGGGATACTCGTGGAAGTCCGAAATCGAGAGATGACACCGGAGTCGTTCCGTTGTTGAATACTGTGAATTTATCGCTGATGTGAGCGGTCCCATACTGCCCGGCTGACACAGTTCTTTCAATGTCGATGACAAGGTTTGGCTCGGGATCCTTCGCGTGCAGCGGAGCCGCGACACCAACCGCAAGCACCAAGAGTAGGATTGCCAGAAAGAGCTTCGATTTCAACCTCAGCTTAGCTCCGCTTTCATCGGGTTCGCGAATTGAACTGCCCCGTGAATGCGAAGTTCGCTATTTATTCATTCTGCTGAGCGGAAGACTATATCAAATCTGCAAAAGTGATGTTCGCCAATCACTTGGAACGTCTCGGAGTTTCTTTGCAGGTATCCCCGCGAAAATTGTTCTAGGTGGCACGTCGGCGTTAACCATCGCCTGAGATCCCACTATGGCACCTTCTCCGACTGTGATGCCGGGAAAGAGGAGTGCATTCGCGCCGATGCTCGCCCCCTTTTTCACCGTTGGGCCGACCAGTTTGAATGGTTTCTGCGCCACATACTTGTCATTTGTGAACACACAGCAGGGGCCAAGGAAAACTCCATCTTCAACCGTCGAGAAAGTGCATATGTAAACTCCAGTCTGGATCGACACATGGGAGCCTATCTTCGAATCGCCGTCGATCACAACATGAGTACCGACCTTAGTCTGGTTCCCGATCGTCACATTCTCCCTAAGAAGCACATTGTGACCGATTGAAACCCCATCAGCTATCTGCACGTTAGAGTAGAGTGTTGCACCGGATCTTACGACACAGTCCTTCCCCAAAATCGTCGGCTCTTTTCCAGTTACACTGTCGGCTTGCCGCAATTGACTCAAGTGCTTTGAATCGGGAAAACCGATGACGCAGTTTGGTCCAATGTAGGTTCCGCTGCTTAGCTTCGAAGGTCCGTAGACCACCGTGTTGGAGTCAATCAGTACGTCCTCTCCGGTCTCAACATCTCCTGTCAGCCTTGCACCGCCTCTGACGCGAGTGCCGGAACCAAGCAAGTTCCTACGCTGGACGTAAGCGGTGGAATCGATCTTTCGTAAAGTCATTGTTTTCCCCACAGCCCTCATCACTTGGCTCCCAGTCCCTTAATTGCGTTTGTTGACGACGTGATTACTGAACCGCACTTTCGACCATAACCGAATAATATGAACCGGACGTAAAGCCCCCGCCCTGAGGATGTGAAATTGGCTAAGACGCATCCTTACATCCCCAACAGTGACGAATCGACAATTCGCCAGATGCTCAGCGAAATTGGCGTCCAATCAGTTGCCGAGCTCTTCGAAGACATCCCCGCGGCCATTCGGTCTAAGGCAGACCTACCAGTCCCATCTAAGATGACGGAGCTGGAGACCAGAAGGCACGTGGAAGGATTACTCGCGAAGAACCTTTCCACTCGAGACGTTTTGTCATTCTTGGGGGCAGGGGTGTGGCCACATCATGTTCCGGCAGCGATCGATGCCATCATAACCCGAGGCGAATTCCTCACCTCGTACACACCCTATCAGCCGGAAATCTCACAGGGCATGCTCCAGGCAATGTTCGAATATCAAAGCCAGATATGCGAACTCACAGGAATGGACTACGCGAACAGCTCTCTCTACGATTGGTCTACAGCGCTAGGCGAAGCCGCGAGAATGGCTGCGAGAGTTACTGGCAGATACGAGTTCCTTTTTCCCAAGTATATTCATCCCGAAAGATTGGCGACTCTCCGGACTTTCTGCGATCCGGTAGACATCAAACTCATTGAGGTTAGTCAGGACAAGCGTTCAGGATCTGTTGACCTTTCGGATCTGAAGAACAAGCTCACCTCTCGCACAGCGGGCTTTTACCTGGAATATCCGTCATTTCTCGGGTTCGTAGAGCAAGCGGTTGATGAAATCGAACCGGCTGTACATCAAGCCGGTGGCTTGTTTGTAACTGGATGTGAACCCATCGCGCTCGGGGCTTTGAAGCCGCCTGGCGATTTCAACACCGATATTGTAGTTGGGGAAGGCCAGCCGCTTGGAAGTCACATGAATTACGGTGGCCCTCTTCTCGGCATTTTTGCATGTAGGGGTGAGACGTTGCTCAGGCAGATGCCCGGCCGAATCATCGGAAAGACCACAACCCAAGACGGAAAGCGGGACGCCTACTGCATGGCACTGCAAACCCGAGAGCAACATATCCGAAGGGAAAAGGCAACATCAAACATCTGCACTAACGAGGCGCTTCTCGCCCTAGCAGCTTCAATGTACCTTTCATTGCTAGGCCCGAATGGTATGAGCGAGCTCTGCTCCGCCATCTTGGACAGAACAAGCTACGCTATTGACTCATTACGGAAGCTGCCTGGCGTAGTTGCTCCAGCATTCGATGCGTTCCACTTCATGGAGTTCACAGTCAACTTCGACAAAACCGGAAAGAAAGTCTCCGAGATAAACGACGGCTTACTCAAAGCTGGTATTCAAGGTGGTCTGGACCTGAGCAGCTACTTCCCAGAACTCGGTCAGGCCGCTCTATACTGCTTTACAGAAGTCCACACTCATCGTGACATCGACATGCTCGCAGACAAGCTCAGAATGATACTGGAGGCTTGAATAGATTGGTTTTCGCGCAAGCCAGATGGGACGAGCCCCTCATAATCCAACTCTCCCGAGTCGGAAAGATCGGCTTTCATGAACCCACCTCGTACGACAGAACTGCTTTAGATTTGATTCCAAGCAAATTGCGCCGCAAGCAGCCTCCATCACTACCTGAGGTTTCCGAGATCGAAGTAGTCCGCCACTACACCCGCCTGTCACAGCAGAACTTCGGAGTGGACCTTGGAATCTACCCGCTAGGAAGCTGCACAATGAAGTACAATCCAAAGATATGCGACGCAATCGCAGCTTCACACAAGATCCAAGAGTTGCATCCCTACCAAGATGAGAGAACTGCGCAAGGTATCCTTCAAATCCTCTACGAAGCCTCAGATTTCCTAGCGAAGATTGTTGGAATGGACAAGATTACCCTGCAACCCGCTGCGGGGGCGCATGGGGAGTATACTGGCGTTCTGCTGATGCGAGCCTATCACCTCGACCGAGGCGAGAAGAGCCGGGATGAAGTGATTGTCCCAGATTCTGCTCACGGCACGAACCCAGCAAGCGCTGCGATGGCCGGTTACAAGGTTGTCGAGGTTCCTTCGAACTCTGAGGGTTGCGTTGACAAAGAGGCGTTGAAGAGCGCGGTTGGACCGAGAACTGTGGGGCTAATGATAACCAACCCCAATACGCTCGGCATTTTCGAACGCGATATCCTAGAGATCGCTAAGATAGTGCACGACGCTGGCGGGTTGCTCTACTATGACGGAGCAAATCTGAATGCCATCATGGGCAAGGCGAAGCCCGGCGACATGGGCTTCGACATAGTCCACATCAACCTGCACAAAACCTTCGCCACTCCACACGGCGGAGGAGGGCCGGGAGCCGGTCCAGTAGGCGTAACGCGCCGTCTGGCTGACTATCTGCCGGTTCCGATCGTTGAATTCGACGGTTCGAAATACTACTTGGACTACAATCACCCGAAGAGCATTGGGAAAGTCCGTGCCTTTCATGGCAGTGCGGCCGTGGTCCTTCGAGCTTACGTGTACATATTATTGCATGGGAAAGAGGGTCTTCAAACAGTGTCTGAAGTTGCTGTCCTCAACGCCAACTACATGGCGCAAAAGCTTCGAAAGATCAAAGGCTTCTCCCTTCCTTTCGGAGACGGAGCCCCTAGAAAGCATGAGTTCGTGCTGTCCGCATCCCTTCTAGCGAAAGAGACTGGAATTTCAGCTCTGCAAGTGGGGAAGCGGCTCCTTGATTTCGGAGTACACCCTCCCACAATCTATTTTCCGATGATCGTAGAGGAGGCTATGATGACAGAGCCAACTGAGACGGTGAGCAAACAGGAACTTGACAAGATGATTCAGGCATTCGAAAGGATAAGCGAGGAGGCGTACGCTAAGTCAGATCAACCCGCGACTAGCCCACACGCGACCACAGTAACAAGAATCGACGAAGCAAGAGCAAACAGACCAAAAACAATGCAGCTCACATGGAGAAGTACAAATCCGACAAGCTAGTTCAAGAAATCGTGAGCTCATAGACTAAACCACAGGCGATTCTCAGGTTGAAGATCAAAATTCAATACTTCGCCATTATCCGCGAGCTAGTAGGACAACGGGAGGAAGTGATTGACCTCGAGAAGAAGACCAACGTACTTGACCTGCTGAAACTCTTGGCGACCAAGCATGGAGAGAAATTCATGCAATACATCTTCGATCCTGCAACCGGCAACCCGAGGCTGTACCTGCAATTTCTAATTAACCAGGAATCGATTTCGAGCCTCAGCGGATTCTCAACCATACTCCCTGAGAATTCAACTTTCGCCATCATCCCTCCTGTAGGAGGGGGCTAGTCAAGCTCCAGATTCGGATGAGCGCAGTCTTAGGCACTCTCTAGGCAAACGTCACTCTCTCAGGAGAAATTCTTTCCTACTTCGTGCAAAACTAGCGCGGCCACCGAAGCGGAATAAGGGTCCATAATCCGTCAGCAACAGGGAAAAACACCGAAAAACAACACCGTTAGCTAATTAGAATCCGTCAATCTTCAACTACTGTGTTCTTATCGAACGGGGAAGGTGCGTCGTTGACCCTAGTTAGTACTCTCGAGGGGAACCGCAAGCTGGATGCCAAGTCCCATTCTCGAGCAGTTGCTCTAGGATTTGGCGGCGCTGGCAACGATCTTTTGACTCACCTAATGGACGCTGACCTGAGTGATGTTCACTGCATCGCGGTCGACACTGACCGATATCATCTCCAAATTGCTAAAGCTCACTCCAAGCTTTCCATTCCACCCGAAGCCGACAATTGGACCAGCTCCGAATTCGGAAGAAAGTTCGGACAGTATGCCTCTCGTGAGTTGCGTTCGGTCCTCAACGACGTCGATGTAGTATTCTTGCTCGCGGGAATGGGTGGTGGAACCGGCGGGGCAGTGGCACCGTTCGTAGCCGAAACTGCCCGAAAAGCGGGCGCTCTCACTGTTGGACTGGTCACAAACCCGTTCCATTTTGAGCTGATGAGATTCCACACAGCTATCGATAGCATTCGACAGATGCTCAGCGCATGTGATACAGTGATCCTGGTCGACAATCATTTACTCGAACCGTCGTCAATGACCCTGCCCTTCAGGTTGGCTATCGACTCACCAGGGCAAACCTGCTGCTCTGTCGTCGAGTCAATAACCCATACGTTTGCTCACTCAGCGCTCTCCAATGCTGATCTGGGTGAATTTCGAACGATGCTGAGACGTGGAGGGTTGGCCAAGGTGGGCGTCGGGCATTCCTATTCTCACTTGGGCGCTGAAGAGGCGGTATTGAAGGCACTGCGAAATACCATGGCACTGGGGGAACTGGCGGATGCAAATGGGATTTTCGTCAATATAGCGGGAAGCAGTCGTGTGGGGCACACGCATCTTGCATCTACTCTCGATCTTCTGTCCCGAAAGATCAATCCTAGCGCTCAGCTTCTCTACGGTCATCGAGTGGACGCTAAGATGCAGGGTTTAACAAGAGTCACACTTCTGGCGACCGGCATATCTTTCCCGTATTCGTGGGGAGGTTACAGGACGGTGCCTCTGGAAATTTATGAACTCGAACCCGACTCACCGGCAGAGGAAAAGCTCGACCTGGAATTAGAGCTTCACCAGATCGAAAGTTACGTCGACTAAACAAACTTGTAACGCAATTTCCGAATCTTATTCTGAACGGACGTTGCACGCCCTTCGGGGTGAATCTTGCCGTCTCTGATGGCCCCCAGGACATCGTTCAAGTCGCGACTGGCTGAGTCGATGATAGTGTAGGCGTCCCCTATTGTTTGTGGGATGTGAGAATCACTTCCGCCTATCTGGGGCAACCTGAATTTATCCGCGTCCCGACGAGCGAGCCAGTTTGAAATGTGAAAGGAGAGTGCGTCTGCGTTCATTGTTTCGACAGCGTCCGGTCGAGATTTCAACTCGGCAATCTTCACGCACTCGCATACAGGGTCATAGGGATGGGGAATTA
>Ga0315296_10004426_pt1 | contig 11459 bp, 7 predicted proteins | sample YL17G14_18_MG_FD_203921 | JGI IMG/M metagenome (GOLD analysis project Ga0315296, IMG submission 203921) | Sediment microbial communities from Yellowstone Lake, YNP, Wyoming, USA - YL17G14_18 | ecosystem: Environmental > Aquatic > Freshwater > Lake > Sediment | place: USA: Wyoming | collected...
GAACGGGCCGTCCTGCCAGTGACGCCAGCTCGTGAACGCTTCCATATCCACGAGCTTCTTGCCGTAGATGTGCGCCGCACAGGCAGTCTCCTTCACGACCCAGACGTCATGGTCCTTCCAGAACTCGCCTCGCGGGATATCCAACGTTCCCTGGGCCTTGAGTGCATCGACAGGAACCTGGTGGAGCGGCGGTCCCGGTCCCCCGGCCTCCGCGCACAGCCGCAAACCGTGCTCGTTGGATAACTGCGTCGCGGTCTTGTAGAAGGCATCCACGAGCAGGTCCCCGAGGGTCTTGCGATAGTCGTACTCGAATCGGGCCGTCAACTCCCGGTTCCCGACGACACATCCGGCCAGCACGGGCAGGTACCTCGTCATGTCGTAGCCGCGACGCGCCTTGAACTCCGTGAGGAAGTCCCGTGTCCACGTCGAGCCGCTCAGCTCGTAGCTGCACACGTACATCTGCTTCAGAGCGGTATTCCAGAAGTCGCCAAGCTCCTGGTGCAGCTTGTCAAGCAAGTACTCGAAGTGGAACCGGGTCGCCTCGGGATTGAAATGATCGATGGCAAGGCCCCCGGAGTTCGGGCTGGGCAGTCTCAGCGCCAGGCCCGTATTCGCACAAACAAACCGCATGAGGGTCCATTCGCCGGCGGGCACGTCCCAGTCCAGCCGCCCGTTTTCGTCCACGCGATTTGTCACATCCACAATGGCATCCGCATCTTCGAGCACTTCAGATGTTCCCGGCATGGCGAGAACCGCAACGTCCCGGACAAATGTGGGTTTTCCATCCGGGCCACGAGGCGCGTCCTTCGGCAACGGCGGCATCGGCAGTGATTCGGAGAAGTGCCGCGGCCCCTTCACAGTCATTCGACAGTGGTAGAGCCCCATGCTCGCGTACTCAGGCTTCACCCACGGACCGCCGCAGTTCCAACTGCTCGACGTGACCAGCCCCACCTCCAGTCCCAGCCGAGTCGCCTCCCGAACCGCATGCCCGATTGCCTCCAGCGACTCGGGCCCCATGAACGCCGGACCAGCGGGCACGATCTTCTGCGGGTCCTGCGCTCCCACGTCGAAGATGTATACCCCGCCGATCCCCTTGGCCTTGAGCTCCTCCAACTCCCGTGTCATCTGCCGCTTGTCCGTCAGCCCGTTGACCCACACCCAATACACCGCCGGCCGGGCCGAGTGTGGCGGACTGCGAAAATCCTGCCGCAGGTCCGCCTGCGCAGAACCGCCTCCGGCATACAGGCATGCACAGCCAGCAGCCACGACAGAGGCAATGAGGCCGTATCTCATCATGAGTGGGCACCTTTCAAAGGCGTTGCACAGCATACCCGAAGACCGCCCTTTCCGCCAGACACTGTGACAAACCGGCGGTACTGGAACTCTACAAGGGAGACGGTATAATCGTCTTGTCTCGACATGGCGAAGAAGGCATCCGGTGGAAAACGACGAACACCCTGTGACACGGAGCGGGATTTCATGGAACACAGAGACATTCGAACGACAACGGCGTGGCTGCTCATGGGTGTCGGTCTTCTGGCTGGGACCGCGGCGCTTATCCCGCTGGTAGAACGCGAGATGCACCGGAGGCAGGTGGAAGCAGCCATCGCTCGCTTCGAGGCAGATCCCTCGCAGTCCACAGCGGAGGAATTGACCCTACTGCTCGCCAACAGGGTCCCGACCAGTGGGCAAGGCGAGCGAATTCTTCGTCTGGTCCTGAATCCTACCGTGACGACACGTAGCGCGTATCCCGCCGATAGAGTACCCACCGTCAGTATAGAATGGCAGTCTCTGCCTCACCGTAACGGCGCCTTTCAGCCTGACTGGTATCTCACTTGGGAGTTCAGTGTCCGGCTGGAAGGACAAGAGGCGCCGTCGGAAAACACGGTGCGCGCCGATATATTGGGTTATAACCCCCTGCTCCTCCGTTGCGGGACCCAGCCGCTGGCGATTGGGGCTCATCATGGACATGTCTGCATCGATTACGCGCTGGCCTATTACGAATGGTATGCGCCGGTCTGGACGCGCCTTAAGTATCTCCTTCGTGGCCACCGTCTGAATGGTGGGATGCCTCGTGAGGCGAAATCGTATAAGGCTCGCCTCGAGATTCCTGTGGAACTTGTGGTCGTGGAAGCGGCTGACGCCGAGCAGGTGGCACTTGTGTCCGATCCCAAGGTGGGCGAAGCTGTGCGGCAATCTTTCGCGTACCTTCGCCAGGATGACTACCCCTTCGCAAGCAGCCCGCGGCGGATCACCTACAATGGTGTGACTGTCTTGAAGTGGACGAACGTGCCGATAGCCGTTGCGTTTGAGCCTGTACTCCGCCTCTCCGACGGGCGTGAACTCCTCCACCCATCCCGCCGCGTCACGGATGTCGGGCGATTTCGCACCAGAGCGGGCGGTTCCCTGCACCTCTACTGCACGCCTTTCCTGACTGAATCCATGCCGGCAGCGCCCGGGCAATACGAGGCAACGATTGTCCTCAGGCCCGACCTGAACCTCGCGTACGACGACCCGGCGATCAAGGCCATGTGGAATGGCACACTGGAGTTCCCTATCTCGTTCTCACTCACCGTCGATGCAAATAAGCCCGGCAGATAGGACGCCGAGCTGCGCAAGCCCTGTAATCAGCGAAGAACTTTACGCGAAGAGCCGATATAATGGGGTTCACATGGGCATGAATTGTCCCTGAGCAGGCTGTGAAGCAAAAACGTAGACTCATAGAATATACTCTTGGTTTCGCCTTGTGCGTTGCGGCGGGTGTATCGCTGCTGCTGTGGCGGGCGGGTCTGGCGCCACTCTATGCGGGCCTGATCGGCGTGAATGTGGTCACGGTGGCCCTTTACGGGTACGACAAACGGCAGGCCATAATTGGCAGTACCCGCGTGCCCGAGGCGACTCTGCATATTGCGGCGTTGCTCGGGGGCAGCCCGGGCGCGATCCTCGCACAGGGCCTGTTCCGGCATAAGACGCGAAAGCGCGGCTTCAAGATCGTTTTGGCGGCCATCGTCCTGTTGCAGGCGGCGGCAATCTATGGCTACTGGCGGTTGGTCTACAACCGATAATAGATGAATGTATTTCCTCCGGACATTCGATTTCAGAAACCGTGGCGCAGCTACCAGCAGCGGGTGCTCAGCGAGCTGGAGCAGCACCTGGACGACGATCACCTGCACATCATCGCCGCCCCGGGCTCGGGCAAGACCGTTCTCGGGCTGGAGGTCATGCGGCGGATGAATCGCCCGACGCTGATCCTCTCGCCGACCGTCGCCATCCGCGACCAGTGGGTGGACCGGTTCGTTGCCCTGTTCATGGACCGGCGCAACGGCGTGCCCAACTGGATTTCGAAGAACATCCGCGACCCGCGATTCCTCACTGCATCCACCTATCAGGGGCTGCACAGCGTCTACACGGGCGGCCAGGACGACGAGGCCGAAGAGAATTCGCAGGCCGGCGCGCGGGCTGCCGGAAGGGATACTCTTCTGAAGCAGCTCAAGCAGATCGGTGTGCAGACCCTGGTGCTCGACGAGGCGCATCACCTGAGAAACGAATGGTGGAAATGCCTGGCCGATCTGAAGAAGCACCTGGGCAAGCCGAAGATCGTGGCGCTGACCGCCACGGCCCCGTTCGATGTCTCGCCCTTCGAGTGGGAGCGGTACATCGGCCTGTGCGGACCCATCGACTCGGAGATCTCCGTGCCCGAGCTCGTCGGGCAGAAGAATTTGTGCCCGCACCAGGACTACATTTACATGACGCCGCCCCTGCAGGTCGAACAGCAGGAAATCCGCGAGTTCCGCAAGGAGGTGGACACCTTCGTCCGGGACCTTTGCGCCAATGAGGAATTCATCCGCGCCCTGGAAAACCATCCATCCGTCGCCGAGCCCAAGACGTGCGTCGAGGAGATCCTTGAGGACCCTGCATTCTATTCGAGCGTGGCGTTCTTCCTGAACCACGTCCGGGGCCGGCCGCCGCGCAAGCTGCTTCACACCATCGGCCTCAGTCCCAGGAAGTGTCCGAAACTGGACATGGAGTGGCTCGAAAGCCTGCTGGCAGGCTGCTTCTACACGCACGCCAAAAGTTACGACGCACACAAGGAGCTGTTCCATCGCATCTTGCGCGACGCCAAGCGGGCCGGGATCGTGGAGCGTCGGACCGTCAGTCTGCGGAGCACTACGAAGATTGCACGGCTGCTGATCCGCAGCGCCTCGAAGCTGCGGAGCGTCGAAGAAATCGTCCGGCTGGAGAGCGAAACCCTCGGACCCGATTTGAGAATGGTCATCCTCACCGACTTCATTCGCCGGGCCGATTTTCCCGCGGACGGCGCGGATCTCAAGCCCGTCAAACGGCTCGGCGTCGCGCCGATCTTTGAGCAGATTCGCCGCAGCGCCACAGACGTCATCAAGCTCGGTGTTCTTACGGGGACATTGACAATCGTGCCCCGGCAATCCTGTGACCTGCTTCGGACGATCGCGCCGGAATCCGGTGTGGACCCGGCGGATGTCGCCGTCCGCCCCCTGCCTCACGATGACCGGTATTGCGAGGTCACGACTCGCGGGGCGGACAAGCACAAGATGGTCAGCCTGATCACCGGCCTGTTCAATCGCGGCGGCGTCACCGTGCTCGTCGGGACCACGTCGCTCCTGGGCGAGGGCTGGGATGCCCCGTCGGTGAACTCGCTCATTCTGGCCAGCTTCGTCGGCTCCTACATGCTGTCGAACCAGATGCGCGGCCGGGCCATCCGCACGCAGGAAGGCAACCCGTTGAAGACGGCGAACATCTGGCACCTCGTCTGCCAGGAGGAGAAGGCAAAGGAATTCAACGAGGACATGGAGACGCTGGCCCGGCGGTTCAAGTCGTTCGTCGGCGTGTCCTTCACGAGTCCCCGGATCGAGAGCGGCATCGGGCGCCTCGGCCTGGGTCAGCCCCCCTACGACAGTACACGTATGGATCACATCAACGGCACAATGACGCACAGGGCGCGGGACCGCGCGAGGTTGATTACCGATTGGGAGCAGGCCCTCGGCTCGGCACCGGACGGCGAGATGGTCGAGCAGGTCGCCGCCTCGCCGCTGGTTCTGCCTCGCGACTTCGTCTTCCGCCACACGATCCTGGCGCTGCTCTGGCAGGCGTGGTTCTGGGGCACCTCCGTATTCTCACTGCTGATGCAGTCCGCCGAGCAGAACTCGCAACGGATGACATTCCGAGGCTTCCTGCTGCTGATCGCGATCGCCTCGGCGCTTGCGGCGCTGGCCGCGGTGCCCAAGTGTCTCAAGGCCCTGTGGCTGTTCCTGCGGCACGGTTCCGTCGCGTCGAGTATGCGTCAGATCGGCAAAGCCGTGCTCAAGGCGATGGTCCGCGCCGAACTCATCGAAACCAGTATCATGCAACTGAAGGTGGTCACTCGGGAGCAGGACTACGGATTCGTGAGTTGCTCGCTCAAGGGCGGCACGACACGCGAGCGGTCGATCTTTCTCGAAGCGATTCAGGAGTTGCTCGGCCCGATTGAGAATCCCCGATACGTTCTCGTGCGCAAGACGGCGCTCGGCTGGCTCATGCGCAAGGACTACCACACGGTCCCGAAGGCCCTGGCCAAGAACAAGGAGTGGGCCGAGTACTTCCGCAGAATGTGGTCCACGCACGTCGGGCCGACTGAGCTGATCTACACCCGGACGCCCGAGGGCCGGCGATTCCTGCTCAAAGCCCGCGCCCATTCCATGGCGCAGGCATTCCAGAGGCGAGCTGAGCGAATCCGGTCCTGGCAATAGCCCCCCGCTGCGCTCCTCTCCCACATTAACGCGCCAAATCCGTGCCGGAATTTGCGTTGAATCCACAATTTTGGATTAACACTGCAGCGTTTGCACCGTCTAAAATACAAAACTGTCGTGGACCTGAAAATGGCGGCCGGGACAGGCACGCATCGCGAGAGACAGGTCGCAAAGCGCAAGAGGAGAGATAGATGCGCAGGAGATCAAAACGGATACTGGCAGGCATCGGCATCATCATTATTGGACTGGGCACGCTGTACGCCGTTGCGCTGGCCCGCTCGACGGCCAAGCTCCGCGAGGCGTACGCAGCCCTGGAGAAGGACGGCCGGCCCATGAACGCGGCCGACGTGACCCCTGCAAAAGTCCCCGACGAACAGAACGCCACAATACTCTATAAGAGTGCGGCCGCGATGCTGAAGGCACAAGTCACCCAAGAGGGAAACCTGCTCAAACGGCTCGGCGAGCTTTCCTCCGCACCATTCAAGAAGAGCGACGATCCGGACAAACTCGCAAGGTACAAACAGGAGGTCGCCGAATTGGAGCGATTGATGGCCCAGGACGTCGTTGTCCAGGCGATCTCAACTATCGAGCAGGGAACACAGCGGCCCGCATGCCAGTTCTTCAATGGCAACGCCAATCATGGTCTGTCCCTGGAGGCGCCCGGCATGGAGGACCTGCGGGACCTCATCCGCGTCGTGGGCACGAAAGTGCATTTTGAGGCCAAAGTCGGCCGGCATCAGAAGGCCTGGGATATGATCCCGACCCTGCTGCGTTTTGCGGACGGGCCACGCAACGAGCCAAGCGTCGGAAGTCAGTTCACTCGCACGGCCATGATCAACTATTCGTGCGGGACCATTCAAACGCTGTGCGAAACCGCGCCGCCGGACAACGAGGATTACAGCAAAATCGACGGCCTTTTGGCGGGCATGGATAGTGTCGAGCCCCTTGTCCGCGCGATAGACGCGGAGCGGCTGCTGCTGGGCGAGTGGCTGTTCAACCTGCCCGACGATGAGCTGTTTGAGATGTTGCGAAAGAACCCCTGGGGAATGAAGGACACTGAGCCGGGGCTTCCCTATCGGCTGACCTTCCGGTTCGCGACTTTCAGACCCAGGTTCATCGCCGATCACGCGGCGTACCTGCAGATCATGAGCAAATCCACGCGGCTGCTTCAAAGCCCTTACGTTCCCAGAGAGTCGCAGGAATACAAGGAGATTGAGCGTCTTACTGGGCATAATTTCGTGAGTGACAAGCTGGCGCCGATGGTCTGGGGCATACAGTGGTTCTACTGCAGAACGACGGCCGCCGTCCGTATGACGCGCGCGGGTCTGGCCCTGCTGCAATACAGGCAGGCTCACGGCGCCTGGCCCCAGTCGCTCGATGCCCTCGATCTGAAGAAGGTGATCGATCCGTTCTCGCAGCAACCGCTGCGCTACCGCGCGGAGGGCGAGGGCTTCCTCGTGTACAGCGTCGGCGAAGACCAGAAGGACGACGGCGGCATCGCCGAGCCGCTCGAACGGCGAGGGAGCCGTGACATGATTTGGCGATTCCCGGAAGCCAAAACCAAGTGAGTGCCGGGCTCATTGAAGGAGGCAGACATTGCTCACACAAACAGTCCAGGAAACCGCGCGCAGCGAGAGCAAGCCGCCGGGGGTCGTCGAGTGCAGACGGCTGACCAAGGTCTATGATAAGCTGTTGCCTCACAGCGCCAAGCGGGTCTGCGCGTTGAAAGATGTCTCGCTGTCGGTGCATAAAGGCCAGATCATCGGCCTGATCGGCCCGAACGGGGCCGGCAAATCCACTCTGCTGAACCTGATCGCGGGACTCATCCTGCCCACGGAAGGCGACGTCGCCGTTTGTGGGCATCCGGCCCGGTCGATACAGGCGCATCGCGGCCTGGGGTACATGCCGGAACATTCCGCCTTCATCGGGGGCTATTCGGCCGAGGCCACGCTGCGATACCACGGCGCGCTGCTGGGATTGTCCCGCGACGCCATTTCCACCCAGGTGAGCGAATCCATCGAGCAGTTGCAGATGCAGGAGTTCGCCCGCCGGCCCTGCGCGGACTTCTCCCAGGGCATGAAGCAGCGCCTCGCTCTGGGCATCGCGATCATGAACAAGCCGCAGGTGCTCCTGCTGGATGAGCCGAGCAACGGACTCGATCCCATCGGCATCGTCCAGTTACGCGACCTGCTCAAGCAGATGCGCGATTCGGGCGCCACGATCATCATCAGCTCGCATCGTCTGGGCGAGCTGGAGAAGCTGACCGGCGATTATCTCTTCATGCACCGCGGACAGGTGATCAGCTTCGCGGATAAGCTCGCGGCAAGCCAAGCGGGAAAGTTGCGCGTGGAGCTCATCTCCGGCGGCGCCCAGGTCGCGGAAAGACTTCTGCCGGCTTCCAAAGTGCTCAGCGCGTCCGACACGGAGCTGGTCATCGGCGTGAGCGACCCCGAGGAGGTCCCCGATATCGTGTGCGACCTGGCCAAGGGCGGCGCGCGAATCACCGGCGTGCTGCTGCAAAGTGAAAACATCGAGGAAGTATTCTTGCGTCTGTGCAATGAGAGGACGTAGCCGATGAGAGCCTATGAGCTGATCAAGGAGACATTTTTTCGCGGAAGTTACATCTGGATCGTGCACGTCGCGTGGCTGACGATCTACGGCGTTTACTGGTGGCTGTTCCTTCCGGAGTCGCCGGAGTACGGCCGGTTCGTGTTCATCTGGGGCGGCTTCCTGCTGCCCCTGGCCCTGAGCGCGGGCATCTTCGGGGACGACATCGCCTCCGGCCGAATCTGCGTCCTGGTGACCCGGCCCTTCTGGTGGGGCGAGCTCTACCTGTACCGCCTGCTTGGCTTGTCGCTGCAGGGCGCCGTGAACCTGATCCTGGCCGGCGTCATCGCAACCGTTCTCTACGCCATCACGAGAAAAGGGTCTGTTGACGGCCTGACCCCGTACCTGATCGCATCCTGGCTCCTGTTCAATACCGTCGCGGCGCTGTCGACCTCGCTGTCGGTCGTCATCCATCGGACGTATAACTCCCTGCTACTGCTGGTGGTCATCACCTGCGGCTATTTCATCGTCAGCATGCTGATGGGCTACCTGGGTCAGCAGGCCGGCAAAGGCACGTTCATGGGCTTCGTCCGGTACCTCTGCCCGCCGTTCGAGCTGCTGTTCAAATTCGCCCACGGGGAGTACGACATATTCAGTCTGACCGTCGGGAAATTCAGCCTGCCGAAGAGCGTCGCCTGCGTCGTGCACAGCCTCATGCTGACGGCGGCCTACAGCGCGGTCGGAATCGTCCTGCTCACCCGGCAGCAATTCTCACGCACACGGGACTGAGAGCCGCAAGATCGAGAGGTCGTGACTGTGCAGATGACAAAGAGAACCAGGACATGGATGATGATCGTCGCGGCGGCGCTCGCGCTGGAAGCTTGGGCGCTCTACGTCGTCGGCGCGTCCCCGGAGCGATGGCGGCCCACGATGATCGTGAAGGACGAGCCCGCCGCTCGCGCCCTGTATGAAACGATGATTCAGACGATTCGCCAGGCCGACAGTCTCTCCTACAACTGTACATGCGCCGATCCGGACTACCGGACCACGTACTACAGGATTTCCTTGAAGAAGCCCGGGTTCTTCCGCGTCGATCTGATGAACGGTCCCATGGACAAGAGCAGCATACTGGTCAGTGACGGCAACAACTTCTCGGTCTTCTGGCCGGGGGGCCGACCCTACCTCTGGTTCGACGACCAGGAAAGCCACGAGAAGACGCGATTGAACGTCTACATGAGAAGAACAGTCCCGGCAAACCGCGTCTCGATTGCCGGCGAGGTCGCCCGGCTCGGGGTCGCGTGGTACGGCTGCATTCTCGATCCAAGTACGTTCCACGGCCGCACCGATGTCTTCGATCCCTATATCGACGGGATTCGCAGCAGAGGCACGGACAAGGTTGAGAAAGAGAATTGCGACGTTATCGAGATCAGCTATATGAAGGCCCAGCGAATTCGTCATCTCTGGATCTCCCGGCGCGACCATCTGCCGCGGCGGATCAAAGAGATCGTGCGAGTCGCAGAGAACCAGATCGTCGTCGAGGAGTGGTCCGGCGTCAGCGTCAACGCCAACGTGCCGCCAAAGACGTTTGCCTGGTCGCCCCCGGAGGATGGGCGGCTCTGGAGCGCGCCCACGCCGGAGGACTTCCTTCCGAAAGGCGGGCAAGAGGCGCCGGATTTCGAATTGTCTGCGTTCGGCGGCGGCAAAGCCAAGCTATCGGACTATCGCGGCAAGGTCGTCTGGCTCTACCTGTGGCAATGCGGCTCGCCCCAGTGCCGCGAAGAGTGGCCGCAGCTCCAGAAGCTCTACGAGAAGCACAAGGACAAAGGCCTCGTGGTCCTCAGCCTGAACTTCGTCGATGATGAACGCATTGCGCAGGTCTTTCTGCGTGAGAATCCGGCGACGTTCCCGATCATCCACGATTGCTCCGCCATCGCCAGGAAGGTGGTGCGCGTTGACTACAGGAACAAAACAATGGCCATACCGATGAGCTGCATCATCGACCCGCAGGGCAGGATCGTGGACGCCTGGTGCGGCTATGAGGGGAATCACACGCGGGCACTGGCCGCCCTGCAAAAGGCGGGCCTGCAACTGACGACCGACAACTGACGACGGACAACCGGTGCCGACGAGTGAGAAAGAAAGGGCAGTGTTGCATAGAGCGGTGCGGCAGAGGGATGAGGGGGCCGCCGTGGCGAGTCGAAGTGTTGACAAGCCGGTCCGTGTAACACCGACCGGATCAAATCTATCATAGCGATTCACAGGGATTTGAAATTGACGTGGACAATGCCCATCGGTTATACTATAGGACAGCAAATCCGTAGAGAGTCAGTAGCCCATGTGCCGGCGGCCAAGACGCTGCCTTGGCCTGGAGTTGGGGGGATGGAGGACCAGAAATGGTATCAGTCCGATCTCCCCGAACCCTGCGGACAATTCCTTTCCTGATCGCAGCACGTCATTGCGAGCGGAGCGCGGCAATCAGATTCCGCGTGTGGGTGGCGACAGCCGTTTTTCTTCTGGCCATCGTTTCCACCGCGACGGCCAAATACAGCGGTGGGACGGGAGAGCCGAACGACCCGTACCAGATCGCTACAGCCGCCGATCTGATCGCCCTCGGCGAGACTCCCGAAGACTACGACAAGCACTTCATTATGACTGCCGACATCGACCTGGACCCCAACCTCCCCAACCGGAAGGTCTTCGACAAGGCGGTCATTGCTCCGGATGTCAATGAAACGACAGAGTGGTGGTTATTTGACGGCACTCCGTTTGACGGGGCCTTTGACGGCAGTGGGCACACCATCTCGCATCTGACGATCAAAGGCAACAGCTATCTGGGACTGTTCGGTCAATTGGCCCTTGGGGGTGAGGTCAAGAACATGGGGGTAGTGGATGTCAACATAGTCGGTTTAGGCTCCCTTGTCGGGGGGCTGGTGGGGTCCAACTACGGTACTGTCAGCCAGTGCCACAGCACCGGCGCGGTTAGTGGGACCGATGGCGTCGGCGGGGTGGTGGGAGGCAACGGTGGCGGCACTGTGACCCAGTGCTACAGCACCGGCAGGGTCAGCGGCAAGTCGTATGTCGGCGGGCTGGTCGGCGGCAACGGCAGCACCGTGACCCACTGCCACAGCACCGGCGCAGTCAGCGGCGACG
>Ga0315296_10004427_pt1 | contig 11456 bp, 11 predicted proteins | sample YL17G14_18_MG_FD_203921 | JGI IMG/M metagenome (GOLD analysis project Ga0315296, IMG submission 203921) | Sediment microbial communities from Yellowstone Lake, YNP, Wyoming, USA - YL17G14_18 | ecosystem: Environmental > Aquatic > Freshwater > Lake > Sediment | place: USA: Wyoming | collected...
CGGTAACTCCTTTCCAACTCATAGGCGCCTCCTTTGCCTATGAATCTTATAGAAAAGTGTTACCTATGTCCCTATAATGTTTTGTTACCTATGTCTCCGTTCGGTCAGTCTTTTCTATTATTTTGACCCCCTTGCATCGTTCCCCGCTATCGGGACAATCGAACTCCCCTTCGGCGAAGTCCCCTGTATTTACAAGGTCCGCTATTACTTCATTGACTGCCTGTTTTGTATCTGGATTTCGTGCGTAATTATCTCTTAACCAGCAGTCCAAACTATTTGGCTTAGTATGATCTATTCTTTTACATGCTTTCTGACCTTGTATTATGTAATTCCTACCTGTTGATATTATGTGTTCTTTGAGGCTGTTAGAATCGAATGAATTGTTCCCATCTGGTAGATTGATTAAAGGCATGTTTCAATCCTTTCTATTTCATCAATCTTGGTTTGCAGAAGAAACAGTCTCTCACTGGCAGGTGCGTTGATTCGGCGAATGTCTTTGCAGCGGCATAGGTCTCGTGGTATTCATAGTTTCCTTGGCTGTACTGGTGCTGCCCTCCGTGCTTTTTAATTTGATTGCATCCATCACGATGAATGGTCACATGCGGATTGGCTACATTCTTATACGTGGTGAACCCCATCTTATCATCTCCTGTGTTTTTAATTTCAATGTGTCCCCATCGATCACCTGTGTGACAGTATCAAAATAATATAAATAACCGTCTATTCCACTATCGGCCCCTTTTTTCCTCATTTCTGATTTTCATTTTTTGGTTTTATGTCTACTCTTTTTAATCCACCAAATTATTAAACTTGAAGCACCCAGTGCACCAATTAAAGCTATTGCTGAAGTAATAATAAACTGCCAATTACTTGAAAGGAACCCTTTGGCTGTGTACTTTGGGTTGGCAATAACTTTAATTTTACGTTCAAAAACGGGATAATCTTTTGGCTTCTCACCTACACCAGGGATATTTATTGTAACTGTAACAGCAATTAATAGCGTATGAGTGCCGCTCTTCAAAGGCGTTACATCCCATTCCCATTGAGTAAATTCTTTCCCTGTTACAATCTGGTCTTCGTGGCTTAATGATTTAATGTCAAAGTTATTCCCTGTTAGACGAGATTTCATAAATGTGCCAACTTTAATTTTTTCTATTATGGGATCACCACGTCCCCTCAGTCCACTATTTAAATCATTTGTGAATGTCCCAGCAATGCGTACTTCAACTCTTTCTGTTTTACCAACGGTCATTACTCCAGAAGGATTAAATAGAATATATCCATTAGATAGTTTCTTAATCTCATTTTCAACAGCTGCAAAAGGAGCCCCTTTTTTACTTCTCTCCTGCGTACCAAGGTATCCGGGGATTACTATTGCTGTAAGAATACCGATGATCGCCACGACAATCAGCAACTCAATCAGGGTAAATCCAGTTATATTTTTTTTCTCAAAATGCAAGTGAATTACCTCTTGGAATTTAATATAACATTCCCTCTTTTTGCCTGCAATGAGCGGCTAACGTGCCGCGCACGGGCGATTTTTGACGACTGGCGCGAGACTTGTCTCTACAAGTTTCGTGACAGGCGACAAATGACAAAGTCTTGTAAACGCCTGTGCGCTTGTTATGCGCCTGTTGTGGCATTTTCAAGAAGAATCGCTCCATTTTCATCATGAATGTATTATTCATTGTCTTCAAATAGTTTTTTAAAATCATTTGGAAACAGACCGACTTCTTTTTTTGGTAAACTCTTTAATGCCTTTGCTTCAATCATGTTAAGTTTAGAGAGAATGTCTAAAATATCATCTGTTTTTTCAATATAAATTGTGACCGTTATATCTTGCCATGAGATTATTAGTTGGCCCTCAGGAGCAGATTTCTTTTTAAGCAACAACAAAAGTTTCTCTTTAGTCCATTTATACAAGTCAGTGCCTAATTCTGATAAAAAGCCTTGGGCAATTCCAACAGTAGCACCAATAGTTATAGAAATAAAAAATGCTTCGGTGCCAAAAGCACTCGGGACCCAAGTTAACCCAACAAATGTAGTGTAATCAGTCATGAAATGTGGCAAGACATCTTGAACATCTTGCCCTGTGTAGGCAGTCGAATTTAATTCAAGGGTAATTTTGCAAGGAATCTTGTTGCTCATTTTATGAATATCCTATCTTTATAAAAAAATGGAGCGATTCTTTGAATATTTCAATTTCTTACTCCTTTCTGCCACAATGAGCGTATAACTTGGTTATATCCTAACTCAGGTTCGTCTATCACCCCAAATCAGGTATAAAAAGCGAACTATTTCGTCTATCCCCATTATAGATTTCTGGTTCTACTCTACACAATTATTATTATTTTGTGAAGCGTGAAGTAGATGAAGTAATCGATAAGAATTAAGGCCCTTTGAGATTGAGGACTTATGAAATCGTTAGCCGAGACATAATCTGACGTATCTGTAGCATCAAATCTAATCTATTACAACTCATAATCTCTTTTCATAAATCCTGTATTTCTTATACAATCTTCCCAAGATCATCTCAGCAAGCCTCTGGACAGGGATATTGTCCTCGAGTATCCATGAGAACTCAACCCGTTTGTATCCGCCTTTTTTAACGGCTTTAAATCCTTCCCTGCAGAGAAGAGCATCAACACCTTTGTTTCTGTATTGTGCATCAATACCAAGAAGCATCATTCTGAGGTCTTTTATCTTTCTTGAATAGTAAAGTACCTTTGCGATACTTAAAGGATTGAGTTTACCCTTCATATGTTTAAGGACAAAATTAAAATCAGGGAGCATTCCCATAAAACCAACAGGCTCCCCATCCTTTTCTGCAATAAGGGTAAGTTCAGGCACTACTATTTGTTTCAGCTTATTTGCCATATAGGCAGATTCTTCTTCGGTAATTGGTATAAATCCCCAATTATCTTTCCATGCTGAATTATATACATCCCTGAATATCCGCATCTCAGATTCAAATTTTTTTATGTTTACCGGCCGAACACTGATTCCCCTTTTTTCAGCGATCATTGCAACTCTGAGTACTTTTTCAGGCAAATCTTTTGGGATGTCACATATATATGCATAGAGGTCTTTTGTTTTTTTCATGCCATATCTTTCCATTAACTCATTGTAATAGGGAGGATTGTATGGTGTCATCAAGAGGGGTGGTTCGTTAAATCCTTCTGACAAGAAGCCGCATTCTTCATTTGTAGAAAAGTTCATTGGCCCGCGTATTGAGTCCATACCTTCGTTTTTAAGGATTTCTGAAGCCTTATCAAGGAGGGATGATGCAAGAGAATAGTCATTAATAGATTCGAAAAACCCGAAGAACCCAACTTTTTCCTTATGAAGTTCTCTATGGTGCTGATCAATAATTGAGATTATCCTCCCGGAAGGTTTTCCATTTTTTTTTGCGAGGAAGTATCGTGCAGTTGCATGCAGAAAGAAAGGGTTTTTATCAGAGAATTTTTCCTTCATATCACTCATCATGGGTGGGACAAAAAGAGGGTCGTGTGAATAGAGGGAGAAAGGTACGTTTATGAAATCATCGAGGTCTTTCTTAGTGTTAACCTCCATGATCTCTGTCATTCTATTTTATTAAACCCAGTGCTTTGCCAACTTTCTCAAATGCCTTGAGTACTCTGTCAAGCTGTTCGTCAGTATGAGTTGCCATATAGCTTGTCCTTATAAGTGCCCTGCCAGCAGGTACAGCAGGGGTGACAGCTACATTTGCGAATACACCTTCTTCCTGAATCATCATAGCCATAGTAAAGGCATCCTGATCTTCACCGACCACAATAGGGATTATAGGTGTCTGGCTCGGGCCCACTTCAAAACCAAGTTCCTTAAAACCCTTTAGCATTTTCCTTGTATTTTTCCATAGTTTCTCTCTTCGCTCGGGTTCGTTTTCAATGATGTCAAGAGCTGCACTCACTGAGGCAACAGATGCTGGTGGCGGACTTGCGCTAAAGATAAAAGACCTTGCAAGGTGTTTTATGTAATGGATTATATCTGCTGAACCTGAGATAAAGCCACCAATAGATGCGAGGGATTTGCTGTATGTGCCCATTATGAGGTCAACCTCATTTTCAAGTCCGAAGTGCTCTGCGGTACCACGACCATTTTTTCCAAGAACACCTATACTATGTGCGTCATCAACCATTATCCGTGCGCCATATTTTTTAGCAAGTGAGACAATTTCAGGCAGGTTTGCGATATCTCCCTCCATACTGAATACGCCATCAACAACTATCAGCTTGTCTCTCTCTTCATATTCATTGAGTATCCGTTCAAGATCTGTCATATCATTATGTCTGAACTTCCTTATCTCTCCGAATGAGAGTCTGCATCCATCTATAATGCTTGCATGATCCATCTTGTCGATTATTACTACGTCATCCTTTCCAACGAGAGCTGAGATTACACCAAGGTTAACCTGGAAGCCTGTAGAAAAGATAAGCGCAGCCTCTTTCCCCATGAAACGGGCAAGTTTTTCTTCGAGGTTGACATGGATGTCAAGGGTGCCATTCAGGAATCTCGAACCTGCACAGCCTGTCCCATATTTTTTTATGGCCTCTATCGCAGCCTCTTTAACCTTTGGATGATTTGTAAGACCCAGATAATTATTTGAACCTACCATAATCATTTTCCGGCCTTTCATTGTGATCTCGGGGTCCTGGGCAGTTTCTATTACTCTGAAAAAAGGATAGAGGTTATGAGACATGAGCATTTTAGCCTTATCAAATTTGAAACACTTCTCAAATATGTCTGATGATTTTTTTACAGCCATCTGTGAATCCTGTACCAATCTGCTGTCCATTTTATCCCTTCCTTTATTTTGACCTTTGGTATAAATCCAAGTTTTTCCCTTGCCTTACTCGCATCGCATATCCAGTGCGAATGACAGAGTTCCTTTATTTTATCTCTATTGATGATCCCCTTTTTATTTATTCTTTCGCTAATAAAAGCGAAAAATGGCATTACAAATCTTGGTATCTTGAGCTGTGTGACACCTACGTTGAGTGCAGATGCTATTTCCATTGCAAGCTCCTCACCTGTGTAAGATTTACTGTTCGATAGAAAATATATCTCGCCCTCAGCATCTTTGTTTTCTGCAGACAATAGTATACCTTGAACGAGATCATCAACATAGAGCAATGAATAATAACATTTTCCCCAATAAGGGAAAACACCTTTTTTAATCAGCTTAAAAAATATAAAGAAATCCTCATCCCTGGGACCATATACCGCAGGTGGCCTTAGTATGGTTACTGGTATGGAGTCCTTATGTCTCAGGACTGCCTTTTCACCTTCAAGTTTACTTTTCCCATAGCTTGAGACAGGACTGGGTTCTGAATCTTCTCTAAGAGGCGACCCATTACTACTCGGGCCTGCCGCAGCAAGGCTACTCAGATAGATAAATCGTTTAAGTTTCTGATTCTTTTCAGCGACAGCATTGATTAGGTTTTCTGTACCTTGTGCATTGATACAGAAGAAGTCGTCTGTTGAACTGGACTTTGTAAGTCCTGCAAGATGAAAGACAACGTCAAAATCAGCAACAGCGTCAAGGAGAGATTCTCTATTTGTACAGTCACCGAGAACGAACTTGAGATTAATGTTCTCGATCCATTTAAGGTTAGAGGTCTTCCTTATAAGACATGTGACCTCGTAACCTCTCCTGACGAGTTCCTCGCATAAGTGGCTTCCAATGAAGCCTGTAGCTCCCGTTACCAGAGCCTTCATAAAGTAGCTATATTTTGAGGAAAGAGGATGCTCAGAGTCAAGCCAAAATTAATCCGCATCAGGCGGATCAAAGGCTCATTGACTCAAGCCTTGCAATTCTTTCCTCTATAGGAGGATGTGTGCTGAAGAGTTTCAATATTCCTCCTCCTGATAATGGATTGACGATGAACATATGTGATGTCGCAGGGTTAGCATTCATCGGAATCTTCTGAGAAGCCATGTGGAGTTTTCTGAGAGCCCTTGAAAGGTATCGTGGATTTCCAGCAATCCTTGCACCACCTTCATCTGCAGAGTATTCCCTTGACCTCGAAATAGCCATCTGCACTATTAGCGCGGCAATTGGCCCGACAATCATCATAACGAGTGCAGCTATCGGATTACTTCCGCCTTCTTCATCATTTCCACCCCTGCTACCAAATATCATTGCCCACTGTGCCATCTGTGAAAGGTAGCTGATCGCACCTGCAATTGTTGCAGCAAGGGTGCTTATAAGGATATCTCTGTGTTTGACATGTGCAAGCTCATGGCCTATCACCCCTTGAAGCTCTTCACGGCTCAGGATGCGCATGATACCTGTGGTGACTGCAACTGCAGCATGTTTTGGGTTTCTGCCTGTTGCAAAGGCATTAGGCTGGTCTTCTTCCATTATATAGACCCTGGGCATGGGAAGCTCTGCTTTCTGTGCAAGCCTTCTCACTATTCCGTAAAGATCAGGTGCTTCTGCTTCTGAAACTTCCCGGGCGCCATACATTCTGAGTACAATTTTATCGCTGAACCAGTAAGCAAAGAAGTTCAGCCCTAATGCAAAAATAAGCGCGATGGTCATCCCCTGCTTACCGCCTATGGCAGCTCCTGCCCAGACGAGTATAAGGGTTAATGTCACGAGCAGAAACAATGTTTTTATATTGTTCATATGTGTTACCTCCACCTTTTTTCTAAAGAAGATGCTTAATATTATAATAGCCTGAAAATCACATTCTTTTCAAGGGGTTATTTGATATCTCCATAGGAGTGAAGCCCTGATAGGAGTAAGTTAACGCCAATATACGTAAACATCGCAGCCAAAAAACCTGTTACGGCAACAATTGCTCCCTTTTTCCCTCTCCATCCTCTCACCATACGACTATGGAGATAAAAGGCGTAGACAAACCAGGTGATTAAGGACCAGGTCTCTTTTGGATCCCAGCTCCAGTATGTTCCCCATGCCTGATCAGCCCAGACAGCGCCAAAGATAAGGCCGCCTAAGGTAAATACAGGAAACCCGACAGCGATACTCTTGTAGGTGATTTCATCAAGGGTTTCAGCAGAAATACTGAATTTGTCTATAACCATTTTAAGGATAGACCCGTATCTCCAGACAATAACTATTATGGCTATTATTGCTATCCAGCTCAGTATTTTAACGACCATTGATGGATTAAATAATGAAGCCCTGAACATATAGCTTTTTATAAATACTTCGGGCTTCACCGCAACCCTGAATGTGAAGAAATCAATGCCCATCAAAAACAGTAAAATGACGAAGATACCAAGCGTAAATGTCCAGAATATATATGCACTTTCATTTCTTTTCTCGGTTGTTAAAATGAGGTACATGAGTCCTGTACTGAATGAAAGGGCAAATGCAGCATAAGCGATAAAGCTCATCATTACATGAGCGAGGAGCCAGTTACTCTGGAGCGCAGGAATGAGGGGGTGTATTTCTTTTGACATACCTGAAATATCTATGAATGCCAGTGCTAAACCTGCGATAGGGGTGACAAATGCCCCAAAAGAACGGTTTTTATATTTGAACTCAATGATGAGGTATCCTAATATCAAACACCATACAAAAAATATCATAGATTCATAAAGATTTGTAAGGGGAACAGATCTTAAAAAACCCATTCCGCTTAAATCATAGAATTCCTTCCATCTCATCCCTATCGCCAGTGTTTGAGAGATAAAACCGACGATTGTAATTGTAGTTGCTGCGATCCCGATCTGGGTTTGTCTGAAGGCCAGGTATGTAATGTAGATTATCATAGCCAGGATATAGGTAATGGTTGATAATCCAAAGAAAAAAGAACTGTCCATCTATTTTTCTCCTTCCTGATTTTTACTGAGAAAGGTAGTCATCTTATTGATCTTTCTCTCGAATGTAGTCCTGTTTTTATTAGTGGTTGCTCCGATAATTACTTTTGTATTATTTTTCTCTTCAGCAATCCTGACCCATAATTTTCTATGGCTCATAAAAAAGGCGATAAAAAGACCGATGGACATTACAATACAGCCAAGATATACAATCCACACACCAGGGTCTTTTCTTACCTGAAGTCCGGTGTATTGAACTCCCCATAGATCTATGAATTCTACAATATGACCTTCTGGAAGCTTTGCTGTTGTCGGATATCTCTTGAGTATCCAGCCCGAGTATTTTTCTTTTCCGCCTTCTTTGAAGTCTATAAAAACAGCAGGTTTATTCATCATCTCTGCATAGGTGAATGGCCTGCCTTGTTTGTCAAATGAAAGTGCAGGGCTGAAATCCCTTATGGTACCTTCCATCGTTGTACCAGGAATGATAAATTTATCACCGAGATTCAACTGTTTAATCTCTGGTACTCCGGACTTAGGAGTTATCCTCAGGATAAATTTACCCTGAGCATTTGGTACCATGCCATAACTTGCTTGGTAAAATGTGATGCCTTTATAAGAAAGCGGGGAATTTACTGCTATAGTCTTTTTCAACACTTCTTTTGTACCATCTATTACAGTGAGCCAGCTTTTATATTCCTTCGGTATGTCAGAATTTCCATAGAAATACACATCAAAATCGTCACATCTGATGGTGAACCCAAGCGGCTGTATCCCGTACTTGTGCATCTTTGCCTTCAGAGTGTTTTCGTCCATGCCCAGTGTTACGGATGAACTCGATATACTCCCTGAAGATGTCCAGATAGCATCCAATATTCTTTCATTTTCATGTTCTTCTGTCCGGGTCAGGGAGTTTGAATGTAAAAGGACCACAGAAGAACTCATCCCCTCAGGGAGTGGAAGAAATCCTTTGAATCCAAAAAAAATCCCTATGAGCGCACCTATTAATATCAAAAGTATGCTCGAGTGGGTTATGTAGACACCGAGTCTGGTGAAGCTCCCTTTTTGTGAATAGAATTGATAACCTTTATCTTCTTTTGACTCAATAAACTTGAAACCTGCACCCTTTACCGCACTTGTGACAAAATCTTTCACCTTATCAGGTTTTCCTTTTACTACAAGTTCTCTTTTTATTGAAACCTTTCCGAGAAGTTCTTCCGTGAGCGGACTTATTGGTTCCTTTACCATCTTCCATATTCTCGGGAGTCTGTCGAGTGAACAGATTACAATATTGGCTGAAAATAGAATCAACAGGGTTAAAAACCACCATGAATGATACATATCCATAAACCCGGTTTTCTCAAATATGCTGTACATCGTTGGGGCAAGAGATTCGCCAAAGATTCGGGTTAATATCTGGATATTTTTCGCAGGCTCTGCCCTTTGTTCTAAAATTGTTCCTATAATAGAGGTAAGAGAAATGAGAGCAAAAATAATAATCGCAAGCCTTACAGAAGCGAACAGATCCCAGATATTATCAATAAATGTCTTATTTTTTTCTTGTTCCAATTTATAGATTCCTCAAGATTTCAATTTAACATCTTAATATTTTTGGATGAGATAAGACAAGGATTTTTAGAACATGTTGAAATACCTCCCTTTTTCTATTACCTTTAACTCCAATTACTCTGAAATTTCTGTACTGCTCAGGGTAAATATAGCAGAGAATCTCTCTTTTTGGCAAAATCTTCGAAGGTTTCACTTATTTTATAAATTTATGATGACTTTCTCTGATTCCTTTGGTATAATCTGTCTCAAATCCTGAATCAAGTTCAGGACAAGAATTAATCCTTGAGGTTTAATGGCCCATGGATGAATTGTCCCAGCAGAGCATAGAAGAACTCGAATTTGTTAATGAGTTAAGTAAGATTGTTATCTCAAGCCCGGACATCAGCAAAATGTGTGCGGGGCTTGCCAGTGAGCTAAGCAAGAGGATGCCTGTTGAGTGGGCAAGTATTGTATCTATCAAAGGAGAAGATCTTTATTTTCAATCCCTGTCGTCAAAGATTGAATCAGTCTGGAAAACCGGTGACGTTGTTCCTCTAAAAGGCACAGCTACAGAGTATGTGGCAACTACAAAACAAATCCTCTATGAACCAGACATATCACAACAGAGAAAATTCTGGACAGGCGAGTATCATTCGAAACAAGGAATAAGATCTATTGTCTATGCGCCACTTTTAGCCGAAGATAGGGTTTTTGGAGCACTGGTCATTGCCAGCACCAGGCCAGATGCTTATGGGGAAAGGGAATTGAACTTACTTTATCATGTCACCAGTCAGATAGCCATGCCTGTTAAGAATGCAATTCTCCTTGGTGAAATTAAAAAACGAGATCAACTCTTGGAGTCAATTAGCAACTTAACTAAGATCATTTTATCAGATGTTAATATTGATAATGTATATCACATTTTTAGTGAGGAATTGAAAAAGATGGTCGATTTTGACAGGCTATCCATCACTCTAATAGAGGGGGATAATATAAGATATTTTGCTGTCGCGCAGGAGATAAAGACAGAGCGAATTCCAGGTAGTACTTATCCACTGAAGGATTCAAACACAGGCTGGGTAGCAGAACATGGAAAGACACTGATTATGGAGGATCTCGCTCAACAACAAATATCCCCTATTGATAAACTCAAGCTTGAGGAAGGAATAAGATCATCTATTCATGTTCCTTTATTTTATAAGGGGAAAGTTTTTGGCACTATCAATCTCTCAAGCATCCGCCCTAAGGCATATGGAGAGTGGGAAAAGGAGATATTGGAACATCTTATCGGCCAAATAGCTGGAGCCATTATGAATGCACGTCTTTATGAACAGATTCGAGGAGAGTCCCGTCTTGATGCCCTAACAGAACTATTCAATCGGCGCTACTTCAATGAGCGGCTGGATGAGGAGATCGATCGCAGGCAGCGACATGGCGGAGCATTTTCTTTAGCTATCTGCGATCTGGACTTCTTTAAACATTATAATGACAGGCACGGGCATATTGCTGGCGATGAGCTTCTGAGAGAAATCGGGAGATTAATAAAAAATTCGGTCAGGACAGTTGATATAGCCTTTAGATATGGTGGTGATGAGGTTGTCATTTTACTTCCAGATACGGAGCTTGAGGATGCCTTCTCTGTGGTTGAGCGGGTGCGAAAGAATATTGAAGAAGAGATGGGAAAAAGAAAGACTTCAATTACCGCCAGCTTTGGTCTGGCCTCATGGCCAATGGATGGAGTGAGGGTCAATGAGATACTGGATGCTGCTGATGCTGGTGCCTTCCTGGCTAAGCAGAGAGGCGGCAATCAATGCATATCTTCTAAAATATTAAAACTGCCACAGACAGAAACTGAGGTTAAAGATGAAGAAACTATTGTTAATATTATCTGGAGTTTGATCACAGCCTTAGAAGCTCGAGATACCTACACACATGGTCATTCACGTGAGGTAAATAAGTATGCCCTGATATTGGCTAATGCTATTGGTTTATCAAAGGAAGAATTGATACATCTTAGCAGGGCTGCCTTGTTACATGACGTAGGTAAGATCGGGATTAAAAATGGGATTCTTAATAAGAAGGGAAGGCTAACTGAA
>Ga0315296_10004428_pt1 | contig 11456 bp, 9 predicted proteins | sample YL17G14_18_MG_FD_203921 | JGI IMG/M metagenome (GOLD analysis project Ga0315296, IMG submission 203921) | Sediment microbial communities from Yellowstone Lake, YNP, Wyoming, USA - YL17G14_18 | ecosystem: Environmental > Aquatic > Freshwater > Lake > Sediment | place: USA: Wyoming | collected...
GGTTTCACCGTTCCGGGCGCAGCCAGGGAGACAAAAGTGCGTGTGGCGTGTTCCGTGTTCCGTTGGTCGCTGTGACACGCACCACGCAACACGAAATACGTTTGAGGGGGTGCAATCGTATGACTCGTAAATACATACCGCAAGAAATCGAGCCTAAATGGCAGAAGAAATGGGAAGCCGACGGGCTGTACCATGCCCCTGACTTCGACCCGGTCCGGCCAAAGTGGTATTTCCTCACCATGCTCCCATACACCAGTGGCGACATTCACATCGGCCACTGGTACGCCATGGCTACCTCGGACGCAGCGGCCCGCTTCAAGCGCCTGCGGGGCTACAATGTCATGCTTCCTATGGGCTTTGACGCCTTCGGCCTGCCGGCGGAGGGGGCCGCCATCCGCAACAACATCCACCCCTGGAAGTGGACCTGGGACAGCATCGTGAACATGCGGCGGCAATTGCGCCAGATGGGGGCCATGTGGGACTGGGAGCGCGAGATGATCTCCTGCGACCCTTCCTACTACCGCTGGACGCAGTGGTTCTTCCTGCAGTTCTACCAGCGCGGACTGGCCTACCGCAGGCACGCCCCGGTCGACTTTTGCCCCAACTGCAACACGACCCTGGCCCGCGAGCAGGTCTGGGGGGAGGACCGCCACTGCGAACGGTGCGGCACGGCGGTGATCAAGAAGGAGCTGGAGCAGTGGTTCTTCAAGATCACCGACTATGCCGAGGAGCTGCTCGATTTCTCCAGGATCGACTGGCCCGAGCGGGTGCGGTTGATGCAGACGAACTGGATCGGGCGCAGCGAGGGGGCGAACGTGGTCTTCCGCGCGGAGGGGGGAGAGGAGATCGAGGTCTTTACCACCCGCCCCGACACCCTCTGGGGGGCGACCTTCATGGTGCTCGCCCCGGAGCACCCCCTGGTGGGCCGGTTGACCACCCCGGGACAGCGGGCAGAGGTGGAAGCCTATCAGTACCAGGCCGGCCGGCAGAGCGAGATCGAGCGCCTCTCCACCGAGAAGGAAAAGACCGGCGTCTTCAGCGGCGGCTACGCGGTCAATCTGGTCAACGGGGAAAAGATCCCCGTCTGGATCGCCGATTACGTGATGATGACCTACGGGACCGGTGCCATCATGGCCGTCCCCGCCCACGACGAGCGCGACTTCCAGTTCGCGCTGAAGTACGGCCTGCCGGTCATCCCGGTGATCGACCGCACCGACGGTCTGGCCCGGAGTTTCGTCTTCCCTGGCTCCACCCGCCCCGGCCTGGCCGCGGCCCTGACCGCCGCCGGCCTCGAGTTCACGGCCGGCCCATACCGCGACCTGGGCGAGGCCCTCTGCGTTACCCTGCACGGCGACGAGCAGACCGACCGCTACCTCGAGTTGATCCGCGCCCACCTCCTGCCGGACAGTTGGTGCGAGGTGGCCGGCCGGCGCTGGGCTTTCATCTTCCCCGACGGGATCCGCTGCCTCGACTCGGTCGAGGCGGACCGCCGGATCCTGGCCCGCTGCAAGGAGTTGGAGCCGCAGGTGAGGGAACGGCGCACCGTGATGGAGATGCTCGACGCCAACCCCTTCTACCGCGACCTGCTCTTCCACGCCGACTATGGCACCATGATCCACTCCGGCCCCTTCAGCGGCACCCCCGGGGAAGTGGCGGTGCAGCGGGTCACCTCGTGGCTGGCCGAGCAGGGGTGTGGCGAGTACGCCGTCAACTATCGCCTGCGCGACTGGCTGATCTCCCGCCAACGCTACTGGGGCACGCCGATTCCGATCGTCTACTGCCCCCAGTGCGGGACCGTGCCGGTTCCCGAGGAAGAGCTGCCGGTGCTGTTACCCGATGACGTGGACTTTCGCCCCACCGGCGAATCCCCGCTCAAGTTCCACGAGCGCTTCCTCCACACCAACTGCCCGCAGTGCGGGGGGCCGGCCGAGCGCGAAACCGACACCATGGACACCTTCGTCTGCTCCAGTTGGTACCAGTACCGCTACCTGAGCCCCCAGTACGACCGCGGCCCCTTCGATCCCGAGATGGGCAGCTATTGGCTGCCGGTGGACCAATATACCGGCGGGGTGGAACACGCCACCATGCACCTGATCTACACCCGCTTCTTCAGCAAGGTGCTGCGCGACATGGGGATGGTCTGGTTCGACGAGCCGATGCTGCGCCTCTACAACCAGGGGACGATCCTGGGTGAAGACGGGGAGAAGATGAGCAAGTCGCGGGGCAACGTCGTCTCCCCCGACGACCTGGTGGGCAAGTACGGGGCCGATACGGTGCGCTGTTTCCTCATGTTCATCGGCCCCTGGGACGAGGGAGGGCCATGGTCCAGCCAGGGGATCGAGGGGATCTCCCGCTTCCTCAATCGGGTGTGGGCCATCGTGCTGGAGAAACGGGTCCGCACGGATGGCCAGACTGCGATGAGCGAACAGGACCTGCGCCGGCTGACCCACCGCACCATCCAGGTGGCAACGGCCGACATCGAAGCGTTCCACTTTAACACCATGCTGGCCCGGCTGATGGAGATGAGCAATGCCCTGATGAAGGTGCGGGAGACGCCGCTATGGGGGATGCCGGCCTGGAACGAGGCACTGGAGGCGTTGGTGTTGATGCTGGCTCCCCTGGCCCCGCACGTCGCCGAGGAACTGTGGGCGCGGATGGGCCAGCCCTATAGCGTGCATACCCGGCCCTGGCCGGCCTACGACGAGGCGCTGGCCGCGCTGGAGGAGGTCGAGATCCCGGTGCAGATCAATGGCAAGGTCCGTGGCCAGTTGCGCATTCCTGTCGACCTGCCCGAAGAGGAGGTGCGCCGGCAGGCCCTGGCCCTGGAACGGGTGCAGGCCTTCCTGGCCGGCCAGGAGGTGGTCCGGGTCATCGTGGTGCCCAACCGCCTGGTCAACATCGTGGTCCGGCCGGCCCGGTGACGCGGGTCAGAATAGGCTGTCCCCGTAGGGGCGACGCATGCGCCTGCCCGGAGCGCAGTCCAAGGGTCGCCCCTACTTGCTGGACTGCTGCGAGGGAATACCCTGGCGGGCAGAGGCCGAGCGCTTGTGGTGGCGCTTCCGCTTCGCCCGCTTGTGATCATCTTCTCCCTTGACTTCCAGCCCGATCCGCTTGAGGTCCTCCTGGACTTCCAACAGGGCCTCCTGCAAGTTCTTGGCCATACTGCTGCTGCCTCCTTGGCGGCTGCTCTGCCGCCTGTACGCCCCTTTCTTCGGGAGCACCTGGCTTGCTACCTGCCTGTCCCCGCAAGTGCCCGGACCGCTTCTTGCAGCCGGTCCGCTACCTCCTCAGGGGTACGGGCTGGGGCCAGACAACGCTGTCCTACACACAAGTATACCACATTTTCCGAGATTGTAAGCGAGCACATTCACCGCAGCGCCATCTCGCGCAGGCGATCCATGTCCAGCAGGACGATCCCCTGGCGGCTGGAGGAGAGCAGACGATCGTCGCGGAAGTGGTTGAAGACCTTGGTCACAGTCTCACGATGGGTGTTGATCATCTCGGCCAACTGCTGGTGGGTGTAGCGGTGCGGCAGGCGGGCCGGACCACGGCTGCCCAGTGCCAGGGGGCCGGCCAGGTCCAGGAGCAGGGCGGCCAGCCGCTGCGGCACCGACTTGAAGGCCAGGTCGCCCAGCCGTCGCTCCACGGCCTGCAGGCGGCGGCCCAGGTTTTCCATGATCAACAGGGGCAACGCCGGTTCCTGTGCCAGCAATTGCTCCATCTTCTGGCGCGGGATGACATAAAGGACCCCGTCGGTCAGGGCCTGGGCATCGCTTTCGTGCAGCCCTTTGGGGAACAGGACCATTTCCCCGAACAGGTCTCCCGGTTCGACGATGCTCAGGGTCAGGTTGCGTCCCTGGGATGAGCGCCTGACCAGCCGGATGCGTCCCTGTTCCAACAGGTACAGCTCGTTCGCCGGCTCACCGTCTCGATACAGGACCTGCTTTTGCCGGAACATCCTTCGCTGGGCCACCCGCTTCAAGGAGATCCAGGGGTCCTGGTGAATCCTGGGCAACACAGGGAGTGAACCTTGTCTCATCGTATACCCTCCTTCTCAGGGCGAACGGATCCTTCCGCCCGTCGTCTGCTCGGGTTGTGGAAACACCCGAAAGGTGCAGGCAGGATCGCCGCTGGCACGGGACTGCAACCGTTCGACCCGTGTCCGCAGTACCTCCTGCAACCAGGTCTGTTCCTCCTCGCAGAGTATGGGATAGCGCACGGCCACCTGGCCGATGCTGCAGTGGTGTTCGATCAGCAGGTAAGTGCCGTCCGGTTCAATGGCCTGCTCGGCCAGGTTTCCCCGTTCGCTCATCATCTCGCCGATCAGTGCAATCTGCTCCGTCAGCGACTTGCCCGCCAGACGCGGGCCGTAGCGCTCGTGCCAGATCTGCCGCCGGGCGGCCAGCACGCGGCGGAGCAGTTCGCCCTCGTCCGATAGGCGTTCCAAGGCGCTCAGGAGGTCCAAGGCGAGCCGGTCATACTGCTGTGAGAAGAGGCGGTCGGCCTGGGGAGTCAGGGCATAGACGTGTCGGGGCCGGCCGCTGCCCCGCTGCAGGCCGGCCAACTCGACCCAGCCTTCTGCCTGGAGCCGCTCCAGGTGCTGCCGCACCGCAGTGGGGCTGATCTGCAGCGACCGGCTCAACGTGGCCGCTGTCTGGGGCCCCTGCGTCTTGAGCGCACGGAGCAGTTCTTCTCGCGTGGTATAGGTGGGGTGCATGGTCTCCTCCTATATACCCATCCGGGGTATGGTATCATTCTACCACAGGAAGACCGGTTTGTCAAGTTTCCATGACGGGAACTTGCACAAGTCCCATGGTTCGAAAAGCGACCCGCCCGTTCTACCCGTCGTTGACAAGGCCGGCAAGGTATGCTACTATCCTCTTAGCCACGGCTGCCTCGCGGCAAGTCGGGCGGGCCGTGGGCTGAGTTGCAATGGAGACAGAGAACCGTTGCCCCGTCTGTGGGGCCGTGCTGCCCAGAACCGGACAGGAATGCCCCTTCTGTGCCGAGGCTCGGCGATTGGTGCTGCGCCTGGCCGCGGAGGAGCCGGTGCGCCTCTGTGCGCGTTGCGGTGCCCTTCTGTCCGAGGACGAGGCGGGGGAGTTCTGCGAGAAGTGTGGCCTGGCGGTCACCACCAGTCAGCCCATCTGGAGGAGAGAGGACCGTGTGTCTTCCTGGCTCCGCCGGATGGTTGAACCGTCCGCGCCGGGGGTAGACCTCTGTCCTCACTGCGGGCGCACAGTCCCGCTGTTGGCCGCTTTCTGTCCCCATTGTGGAGGCAAGATTGTCAGATTGGCGGGCGGGGAAGCAGGGCCGGCCGCGCCTCCAGCAGCGGAAGTAGCGGCCTCGGAGCATGCCGGCACAGTTGCCGCCGTGGAAGCGGTGCCTGCAGAGCCCGCCGGCCTTGCGGCGGAGGAGCCGGCCGTCATAGAGTCCGCCGCTGCCCCGGCAGCAGAGGAGGGGGCGGCAGGGCCGGCCGGCGAGGCGGCCGCAGTGGAAGAGGGGATCGCGGCAGTGGAGGGGCCAGCCCTTGCTCCGGCGGTGGAGGAAGCGGCCCCTGAGCCGGCCGGCGTGCCGCAGCCGCGACGGTCCATCGGAGAGCAGATCAGGGCATTTTTCCGGGGAGCGCCTGGACCGGCAGGACCGCACCAGCGGGTACCAGGCCCGTCCTTCTGGCAGCAGGTGGGCGGGCTCTGCCGCGCCCTGTTCCAGCGGGAGCAGCCGCGGTCTACCGCCCGGACCTGGTTGTGGGCTTTGCTGGGGATCCTCCTGCTAGGGTTGTTGGGCATGGTGGTGCTTTGGATGCAGTTGCTGCGCTCGGGCGGTATTGTCCTGTTGCGCTGAGGTTGAACAACGATGCTGGATGGGTTTCGGCGCCACGAGGCCAGCCAACATTACGAGCGGGCAATCGCCCTGGAGCGGGTTGGCCGTGTCGGTGAAGCGATCATGGAGTACCGGCGAGCCGTGGATGTAGATCCTGGCTTCGCTGCAGCCTACGAGGCACTCGGCCACCACTACCAGCGGCGCGGCCTCCTGGTCAAGGCACGGGACGCCTTCCAGACGGTGGCCGGGTTGGAGGGCGACTACACAGCTTGCTTCAACCTGGGCTATATCCTGGTCGAGCTGGAGGATTATGAGGAGGCCCTGCAGTCCTTCCGGAAGTGTCTGGCCCTGGCCCCGGATGACCCCTCGGCTCTTTACGAGACGGGCTACATCTACTACGCCCTGGAGCGTTTCCCCGAAGCGCTGGAGGCTCTCCAGGGGCCCCAGGAGAGCCACGCCGAGGACTGGCGGGTGCACAGCCTGGTCGGCGCCTGTTATCTCGGCCTGGAGCGCTGGGAGCAGGCGGAGAAGAGCTACCAGCGGGCTCTGGAGACGGCTGCCTCGCCCGAGGAGGTGGAGGACGCCCGGGCCGGCCTGTCTACCGCACAACGTTACCAGGAGTTTCCTGCAGATGCCGCGATGGAACTGAAGGACCATGCTTACGCCGACGCCGGCATCGTTTTCCTGGGCACGTTGGGGGATGACGGCCTGGAGGTCCCCGTCCACCGTGACCCCATTCTCACTCCCGCAGCTGTTGCCGTGACCCTGCGCCGGCTGCGGGCGCTGTCCGAAGCTCTCGACCTCGGCGTCACCGCCGTGGTCGCAGTGGATCGCGCCTCCAGCCTGCTGGCGGAGGCAGTCGCGCGGGCCATGGCTCTGCCTCAGAAGGGGCTGGCCCACCTGGGCGGCGAGGACCGGGCCCTGTTGGTGTTGGCAGCCAACCGCCAGCCCGGGCTGATCGAGATTGCCCTGGAACAGGCACTTGGGCATCCCCTGACCTTCGTGCTGGCCCTGAGCGGATACGGCGAGGACACTTTCCTCCCCGACCTGGTTGGTGTGCCCGCCAAGGGGACCTGTACCTTGCCCTGGGAGGACTCGGCCGACCACGCCACAGGAAATGGAACCGACGCCGAAGCGCTGCTCAGGGCCTGTGCGGAACCCCTACCAGACCCCAACCTGGAAGCCCAGGTTCGCTATTATGCCAGCGAGCATCGCCGGCTGCGGTTCCTCAAATGACTTTACTTTTATTCTCGAATCGGATACAATAGAATCGGTGGAACTCCATCTGGCCTTGTGCGTACCGGTATCAGACATTTTTCCCAGGATATTGGCAGAACAGGATCAAGGAGGACGATCATGACCGATTTCCGTGAACGGGTCTTTGCCGCCCGCGACCAGAGTGCATTGAAGCGGCTCGCCAGCCGCATCCCGGGCTACGGGGGATACCTGGACAAGGAGATGCGCCGCGATGCCGACAAGCTGCTGCGCGAGCACATCGCCGCCTACCTGGAGCAGCAGCGCCGGTCGCTGACCGAGTTCCAGCAGGAACTGCTCGGCGGAGGGGGCCTGAAGTGGATGGACGACGTGGACCGGGTGCAGAAGAAGCTGCAGCTGCTGGGCGACCGTCTGCGCACTGCCGTCTACGGCTACGCCGGCTGGTTCGATGCCGTCACCATCCGCGAGGACGCCCTCAATGCCCTCTACGACTATGACACCTCGCTCATGGAAGATGCGGAGCAGGTTGAGGCGGCCGTCAAAACGTTCGGCAAGGCAGTGCTCGACCAGGGGGACGTGCGGGGCACTCTGTCCGCCCTGCGCGAACTGCTGGACTCGCTGCTCGAGAAGGTCGACCGCCGGCGCGACGTCCTGATCGGCGCCGTTCCAGCGGCGGAGGCTCCGGCCACAGAACCGGCCCCACCTGCTGGGGGTGAGGTACCGCCCGTGACCCCGACCAACGAACTGTAGGGGCGCAGGACGCTGCGCCCGCCTGGATTCATGGTGAGGAGGAACCATCATGGCGCTTCTGGAAGTCCTTGAGTTTCTGGATGAGAGCGGCAAAGAGATCGTCCACCGCATCCCCGAAGGAGGTTCCGGGGAGATCCGCCTGGGCTCGCAGTGCGTCGTGCGGGAGAGCCAGGTGGCGATTTTCTTCCGCGACGGCAAGGCGCTCGACATCCTCGGCGTGGGCCGGCACACCTTGACCACGGCCAACATTCCCATCCTGGTCAACCTGATCAAGCTGCCCTTCGGCTCCAAGAGCCCCTTCCGCGCCGAGGTCGTCTTTGTCAACATGCGCGAGTTTGTGGACATGAAGTGGGGGACCCCCCAGATGATCCCCTTCCGGGACAAGGATTTCGGCATCGTCCGCCTGCGTGCCTTTGGCACCTACGCCATGCAGGTGTCCGATCCGCAACTCTTTGTCACCAAGATTGCCGGCACCCAGGGGATCTACACCACCGACCGGCTGGAGGACTATCTGCGCAGCATCCTCATTGCCAAGTTTGCCGATCTGCTGGGGGAGAACCTGACCTCGGTGCTGGACCTGGCCGGCCAGTACGACGAACTGTCCGGGGCCATCCGGGCAAAGATCGGCGACGATTTCGCCGCCTTGGGGCTAACCCTGAAGGCCTTCTACGTCACCGCGGTCACCGTCCCCGAAGAGGTAGAGAAGGCTATCGACGAGAGGGCCCAGATGGGCGCGCTTGGCGACATGACCGCCTACATGCGCTTCAAGACGGCCCGGGCGGTGGGCGATGCTGCCAGGGCCGAGGGTGGCGGCGGTCTGGCCGGAGCCGGACTGGGACTCGGTGCTGGCGTGGGGCTGGGCAGCGCGATGGCAGGCGCGATGGCCCAGGCGATGCAGCCGCAGGCCGCTCCGGCCGGGGGCCCGGCGGATGTCCTGAAGCAGCTGGACGGCCTCCGTGCCGCCGGGGTGCTCACCGAAGAGGAGTACCAGGCCAAACGGCAGGCGGTCCTGGGCCAGGCGCAGCAGCCGACCGTCGCGGACCGGCTCAAGCAATTGGTCACTATGCGCGACCAGGGCTTGGTCACGCCGGAAGAGTTCGAGACCAAGAGGAAGGAACTGCTCAGCCAGCTCTGATCGTTTGATTCGTGCGTGACTGTCCAAAGCCAGGTGAGACGGCACAGTCTCCATGAGCTGTCCAGGCACGAATCAGTACCATCGTCGTGGGCATGGATCGTAGGGGCGGATCGAGGCCCGTCTGCGAGGACGGGGCCATGACCCGCCCCTACGGGTATCGGAAAGCCCGATGGAACCTGTTCTCGCCACCCTCATCCCCAAACGCTTCCGGCGCTACCGCCAGATCAGCCGCATCCTGCTGCGGCATGGGTTCGGCTTCCTGTTGGAACAGGCCACCCCGTGCTGGATTCCCCGAAGAAGGCGGGCCGCGGTGGCTCCGCCCCCGGCGCAACACCTTCGCCTGGCCCTGGAGGAACTGGGGCCGACCTTCATCAAGCTGGGCCAGGTGCTGAGCACCCGTCCCGACCTGGTCCCCCCGCCCTTCGTCACCGAGCTGGCCCGGCTGCAGGACCGGGTCCCTCCCTTCCCCAGCCAGCGGGCCCGCCACCAGATCGAGGAGGAACTGGGGACGCCTCTGGAGGAGTCGTTTGCCACCTTTGAGGAGGCGCCGCTGGCCGCTGCCTCCCTCTCCCAGGTCCATGCCGCCACCCTCCATTCGGGAGAGGAGGTCGTAGTCAAAGTGCAGCGGCCAGGCATCGAGGAGACCGTCGCCACCGACCTGGAGATCCTGCGCCAGCTGGCCCAGTTGGCCGAAGAGCGCCTCCCCGTGGCCGAGCTGTACGATCTGCGCGGCATTGTGGAGGAGTTTGCCCATACCCTGCGCGGCGAAATGGACTTTCGCCGCGAGGGGCACCATGCCGAGCGCTTCCGCCGTAACTTTGCCGGGAAGCGCTATCTGCACATCCCCCGTGTCTACTGGGAACTCACCACCCATCGGGTCCTGACCCTGGAACGGATCCGCGGGCTCAAGATCGACGACATCGCTGCCCTGGATGCGGCCGGCCTGGACCGCCACCAGGTGGCGCTGCACGCCACCGAAATCGTCATGCAGGAGGTCTTCCAGGATGGCTTCTTCCACGCCGACACGCATCCGGGGAACTTTTTCGTCCTGCCGGGGAATGTCATCGCCGCCGTGGATTTCGGTATGGTCGGCCGTCTCTCCCGCTCCCTGCGCGAGCAGTTGGTCGGCCTGTTGACCGTGGCCGTCCGGCTGGATGCCGACGGGCTGGCCGAGCATTTGCTGCGTATGAGCCTGGTAGGGCAAGGGGTGGACCGGGATGGCCTGCGGCGGGACCTGGAGCGGCTGATGCAGATGTATGCCGGCCGGCCGCTGAAAGAGATCCGCGCCGGGGAGATCATCGAGGAGGCCATGCCGATCGCCTTCCGCCGCCGGCTGCGCCTGCCGGCCGAACTCTGGCTGCTCGGCAAGATGCTGGGAATGCTGGAGGGCGTCGGCACGCAACTGGATCCCGACTTTAACCCCTTCCTCGTGGCCAGGCCCTACGCCAGCCGCTTGCTGCAGGAAGCGGTGTCGCCGGCCGCCCTGGCCCAGCGTGCGGCAGCCGCCCTGGAGGACTGGGGAGAGCTGCTGCTGGATCTGCCCACCGCCGCGCCGACGTTGGTCTCCCGGCTCCATCGGGGCGATTTCTCCCTGGGGGTCGAACTGCGCCGCACCGAGGCCCCCCTGGCCGTACTCGACACCCTCTCCCTGCGGCTGGCCCTGGGCATCCTCGTCGCCGTCGGCGTGGTGGTGGCGGCCCTGTTCCTGCGCCTGCTGCTGGTCCCCGGGACCTGGTGGAGCTGGCTGATCGTCGGGATCGGGGCAGCGATCCTGTTGACCCTGTTGGTCGCCCTCTTCTGGACGCTCCGCCGGATCGAATGACCCCCGAGGGGTTGGCGTTTCGTTTGCGGGGCGGGTGGCTTTGTAGTACAATTCAGTCCAGCAGGACGATCGTTCGGTTGTATGGATGGCGCCCTGTATCGCACGGGGAAAGTCGGCCAGCAATGGGGCCGGCGCTGATCCCCGGCCCGATGGCGGGGCTATCGATCGAGAATAAGGAGGCTGCCATGTCCTTCCCCGATGCAAAGGCTCGCCGGGCCCTCCAGCGAGCTGGAATTCCGCCGCAGGATGCCTATGACCTGCCCTCCAGTACCACGACCTTCCCGGATGGGGCACACTACCGCATGGAGATCTCCGGCGTGGAGCGCCCCAATGTCCTCGAGGCGCTGGTGGACGAGATGCACAAGCGCGACATCCCCATCCACCGCCTCATCTCCGTCGTGATGGGGGCGACCCTGCTGGACGACGCCGAACTGAAGCACTTTGCCCGCGTGGCCGCCGAGGCCAGGTGCGAGGTCATCATGACCCCCGGGCCCCGCTCGGCCTGGGACACCGGCCGGCAACTGGTCACTCCGGAAGGGGGCCTCTGCGGGTTGCGCTTCCGCGGTTCCGACCAACTGCGCGCCGTCGTCACCGACATCCTTCGCTGCGTGGAGCTGGGATTCCGCGGCTTCCTGGCCATCGATGAGGGGCTCCTCTGGCTCCTCACCGAGATGAAGAAGAACGGCGACCTGCCGCAGGACGTGGTGATCA
>Ga0315296_10004429_pt1 | contig 11449 bp, 17 predicted proteins | sample YL17G14_18_MG_FD_203921 | JGI IMG/M metagenome (GOLD analysis project Ga0315296, IMG submission 203921) | Sediment microbial communities from Yellowstone Lake, YNP, Wyoming, USA - YL17G14_18 | ecosystem: Environmental > Aquatic > Freshwater > Lake > Sediment | place: USA: Wyoming | collected...
GAGAAAAGTTGGTGTAATAGAAAAATGTATAAGAAAAGGAACAAAGGTAATAAAAGTTGTTGTTGTGGAAAGTCAATTTAAATGGCCAGATGGATTTGTTGAAAAATGCTGGAAATTAATTCATGTAGGAAAATTTGGGTTTGATGGTTATGGATAAAAAACATTTAATTGAAGATGCTAAATTAAGCTGTGATTGTGGTAGCTGGGCAAAGCCTACAAAACTAAAACTAGAAGGTAGAGAAGTTAGAGGTTGGAAATGTAAAAAATGTGGAATGGAATTTATTCACCCTGAAGACGCTCAAACTATTTTATATTTAAATAAATTAAAGAAACAAGCTTTAGAAGTTAAAATTGGATCTCTAGGTTCAAACCAAATAATAAGATTTCCTAAAGAAGTTTCAACAGCTTTGAATGTTCATAACGGTGATATTGCAACAATAAAAGTTTGTGATAAAAACAAATTAGAAATTCAAATAAAGCATAGGAATAGGAGTTAATTGATTAAAAGAACAAAACAATCTGGACAGAAGAAATATTATATCTTGTGTTCTTTTCTGTAGACAAATCCAAAGTATTATTACCAACTTTTAAATTATCAACAGCGAAATCCATATAAACTGTTGTTAAACCAGAAAAAATTTCCCTGCCATTTAATTTAGCAACCAAATTACCAGGTCCATCTCTTGCCCCAAAAATTAGCAACCTAGCTCTATTAACATTTGTTATTTCTAGATTAGTTAAATCAAAGCTAAGACTTTGAGTCTTTTTGCCTAAGTAATTAACAGACAAATCAGCATCAAATATGTAGACGGTCGGTGACCAGATTTTCCATCCAGAACTTTCTGTCTCTACTTCTATAGTATTAGAGGCTTTAAAAAAACTTCCATCAAATATTATCATTTTTTCTCCAATCTCTGGAGCTCCTCTATAAACTTCTTCGCCATTAATTTTAATTAAAAAATCACCATAATAATTTGAGTTCCAAATTTTTAGCTTAATCACGCCTTCAGATGCATCTCTATAGTTATCAACCTCAAAATCAGCTTTTTGATTTGCATTTCCAAACAAACCACTAGAAGCCTCTCCTTTCAAGCTTGTAATATTCTTCTGACCTTCTACATACATTACAACCAAGTCTTGTCCTAAAACAACTGTTTTTGAAGATAATGCTAAACCACCTGGCCTAGTAGGTGTAAATAGCATTGACCCACCAAAGGCTAGCAAAAGCACTATAAGCAATAATACAGCTGCTATAAGCACTGGAACAAAGTCTGGCATATTCTTTATTTAAAGAATTAAGAATAAAAATGAAACTGATTAAAACTATTTTTTATAAGCTTCATCATGATGTTCGTATTCCCATATTATAACAGTCTTTCTTTTTTCATCTATTTGGTAGATTATAACAAATGAACCAACATGAACTCTTCTAAGCATTTCCATTGGATGCTTTAATGGTTTGAATCGGTGAGGATTTTGCAGTATTTGCTTAATCTTTTTGTTTATAGACTCTAGTTGTTGAGTGTCTTTCTTTGATAACTTCTCAAACTTTTTACGAACATCTTTGTCTATCTCTAAATTATACATCTAAATGCCTTCTACTTTTTAAGGCCAAACTCTTTAGCAAAATCTTTAACCTTTACAGTTTTACCTCTCTTCATTACAGTTTTTAGTCTTTCAACAAACTCAGGTCTTAACTCAGGTTCTAATTCACATTCTTCAAAATGTTTCACTATAATATTGAGAGCTTGACTCTTGTCTTTTAATCCGTATTTGGCTTTAACTATGTTTATCACTCTATTAGTTTTTTCCTCTATATCAATGATTGCTTTAACCATATTAACACCTATTAACATATACTAATTTTATATTATTTAAAGTTATTTTTTAAAAGGAAAGAAATAAAAACTAGCTTAAACTGAATTAATATTATGCGCTCTTCATTTGATTTAAAACATAACATTGGGAAAATTACGCCAGAAAGTCAGGAAGATTTGGAAATATTAAAAGAAGTTATTATTCCTGGAGCTTTTGTTACTGCAAAGTCGCCAAGAAGTATAAAAATAAAAAGAGAAGGAGAACTTATAAGAGCAAAGACTGGAAGAAAAGAAGTTATAATGAAATTGCAAGTTGAAAAAATAGAATTAAAGGAAAAATTAAGATTAACCGGAAAAATTTTAGAAGCACCTGAGGATGTTGAAAAAGGCTATCACACGATTGAAGTGGAACCTGATAAATTCTTGAAAATTGAAAAGCCGTGGAAAGGTTGGGAAATAGATAGAGTAAAATCAGCAGAAAGAAGAGCAGAACCAGTTCTAGTTTGCATTTTAGATGAGAGTGAAGCTGATTTTTACTTGCTTAAGGAAAGATACAAACACTTAATTCACTTAGATGCAGAAGTCTCAGGAAAAAGGTATGAAACAAAAAAAGCTGAGGAAAAACAAAAAGAATATTTTATCAAAATCTTGGAAATTTTAAAATCAAAGCAAGTAAATAAAATAATAATTGCTGGTCCTGCTTTTGCAAAGGAAAATATTCAAAGATTAATTAAGGAAAGAGAAAAACAACTTCTTGAAAAAATAATTATTGAGCAGACTTTTCAGACTGGTGAAACTGGCTTGCAAGAACTTTTGAAAAAAGGACTGATAGAAAAATTAACTAAAATAAGCAGAGTAACAGAAGAGACAAAAGCTGTAGAAATGGTTTTAGAAGCAATAAGCAGCAGCGGCAAGACTGTTTACGGATTAGAAAATGTTAAAAACGCTTTAGAATCTAGTGTAGTTAGTTTGCTTTTAATTTCTGATAAAAAAATTAGGGATTATGAAGAAATTTTAGATTTAGCAGATAAGATGAGAGTAAAAATAATGGTTGTTTCTTGCCAGCATAATGCAGGAGAGAAATTACTAGGACTTGGTGGAATAGCTGGATTATTATACTAACTTAATTTTTTCTCTTTGTCTATTAACAATTTTCATTGTTTTAGAAATTTCTTTAGGAAATTCTAAGCCTCTATATAAAAGTCTTTTCTCAAATTTTTTAACATTAAATGATTTAACTGTAAATTCTATTGCTTTTTCAATGCCAAAATTCTTACAAGAAAAAATATCTACACTCATATACTTGTTATAAGGAAAACAATGTAAAGAGATGTGACTTTCTGCTATTATTACAAAAGCAGAAATTCCTCCTTTATCAAAAGAATTTGGACTTCCTAGGTAATTTATAGCTTGCGGTTCTGATATTTTATGCATTCCTATTAAATCTGGTAGGTCATTAAGAAACTTTAACACAAATTCTAAGTCTTTTAATTTGTTTTCATCGCAACCATAACAATCAAGCATAAGATGAGGACCAAACATTTTTTCACCTTAGATTTTAATAACTAGAGATAAAATTTTCTTTAGAACATAATTCAAGTATTAATCTGTTCATTTACTTTTTTGCTCCAATTTTTCCTGATAATAAAATAATTATTCATAACTTACTTATAAAATTATCGTTTTAAAAGAAAAAATTAAAAGATAATAACTGCAAAAACCAAGTGGACTGGTCGGGAATTTCGCAAATGTTTCGAACCCGAAACCTCGTATGGCTAAAGTTTCCACATTGGTTAGATTGCCAAGGAAGCGATCTTCCGTTGATCTACCAGCCCATAAAATGATGGGCCTGAGCAGAATTGAACTGCTGTCTTAACCTTGTTTACCCGTTATCAAAGGGTCACGTCCTAACCGTTAGACTACAGGCCCATAAAAATGATGATATTTTTCATGTTTTAAAGGAATTATTGAAACGAAATTTAATATGCTGTTTCTACTTAATTGAATTTGACATCTCGTTCTTAAAATATTATTTACATTTATAGTTCCTGAATAAAATTTTCTAAATTCTAAATCATAATATTTTTTTGACAAGCCAATTATTCCTTTTAAAAAATCAGAATTACTACCACACATCATTATTCCAAAGGTTTCTGTAAAAAATCCGTCTGTATCAAATATTCCTGCTAAAAAGAATTTGAACAGATTCTCATTTATTAAAATATATGGAATTTTTAAATTATTTTTCTTTCCATTTTTTATACCAATTATTTTTAAGAAATATAAGCAAACTAATTTACTATTAATTCTTAAAATATAACAATTTTTATCTTTCTTCTTTACAAGCTTTCCATAAACGTCAAACAAGGAATAAATCATATCATTAATCCTTCTTAGGTACGAGTATGAAGCATTAAATATAGAAATTCTAAGATGTGGTAATTTTTCTTTCTTTCGCTCGGTAATAGAAACATTTCCATCGCCATAAATTACGCCAGTAAGGTAGCTTACTTCAGGCGTAACAATTAAAGGTATATGAACTTTGAAAGTTGAATGACTTAACTGGCATACCAATATATTATTTTCAAAATTAAATTTTATATTAGAAGACAATTTCGGATCAAATAAATTTTTTATAATATTTTTGATATTATCTTGCATGAACATCACTTAACTGTTAAATTAATAAACAATGTTAATTATTTTAATTTACTGAAATAATTAAAGTTTTCTTGGCGTCTTAGACCGCTGGACCACCGGTCCATAGAAATCATTAAATGTTTAATATATTAAAAAATAACTGAAATATTACTTTATTTATTTAGGAATCAAAAAATTAATATGAAAGGAATATCTGCAATAATAGTTGTTATATTAATTTTAATGATTGCTGTGTCTTTAACTGGATTAGGATATGTTACTTTTACAACTTTTTTCTCTAAAATAACTAGTTCTACTGAAGGAGCAATTAGCCAAACTTTAACAACAATGCTAGCTCAAATGAAAATAGAATCTATATCAGCAATTAGTGGTGTTACAAGAGTTTATATTAGAAATACTGGCAAAGTTGACTTAACAAATTTCACTGCCTATGATGATGATGCTCTTGCAACTAAACAATCTGGAACGCCTATAGGTGATAAAATTGCACCTGGTGAGGTAGGAAATCTAAATATAACTAGTTCAGTAGCTTCTGGAAGTGTTATAAAAATAACAACTGCTCAAGGAGCAATGGCAATGCAGACAACACCATAAAAATAGTGGGCGAGGAGAGATTCGGACTCTCGACCTCCAGTTATCTTAGCTTAGTTGTCATATAAGACTTGCGCAAAGCTGTGGCGCTCTACCAGACTAAGCTACCCGCCCATTAAAGATTTATTCTGTGTAAAGTAATTTAAAAATATGCTAGATTTGAAGCAACAGGCTAAGAATTTTTTAGAAGAAAGTGATTATGTTACTTGCGAGTATCATGGCTGTTTTGATATTGCAGCAAAAAAAGACGTATTACTACTATTAAAAATTCTTTTAAATGTTGATGCTTTTCAAAAAGAACAAGCAAAAAATCTAAAAATTATAGCAAACAACCTAGATGGCTATCCAATGCTTATAGGAATTCAAACAAACAGGGAAAAATTAAAAACTGGAATAGTTTATGAGAGATTTGAAATGCCAACCCTTTCCTTAAATACTTTTGAAGAATTGATTTGCAATAAAATTTTTCCAAGAATATATAGAGATAGAGGCGGTTTATACGTTGAAATTGATTCAGAGATTCTTAAAAATGCAAGAAGAAGAAAAGAGTTGACCCAAAGAGAATTAGCAGAAGCTGTTGGCATTAATAAAAAAGTAATTTATGAGCATGAGAAAAAACATTTAAGAATGCTTTTAAACATAGCTGAAAAGCTAGAGCAAATACTTAATGAAAAAATAATAAAAACTGCTGGAATTTTTAAAAAATATGAGGAGCATGGCCAGCCAAAGGATTTATTAGAAAAAAATATTGGTAAAAATTTAGAAAAAATAGGATTTAAAACAGACTTTGTTAAGCAATCTCCTTTAGATGTTTTTGCTAGAGAAAAAGCACTGATTGTGTCTGACATAGAAATAGACAAAAGAAAGATGAAAAGAAGAGCTGCAAGCTTAAAAGATTTTATTAACGTTGTTAAAAGACCTGCCTTGCTTATAACTGAAAAAACTAAAAGAGAAGAACTTTTAGGTATACCATTAATTGAAAGAAAAGAACTTGAAAACATTGAAAGAAAAGAATTGATAAAGAGAGCTAAGAAGGCAATTTAATATTTATTTTATGTCAATGACTACAGTTTGTTTATTTTACCAAGCATTAAATTATAAAAATTTTGTATATTCTTTAATCTTGTTTGGATGCTTAGCAATCTCACTAATCTTTGAACCAGGTATTTCTAAACAATGAGGTTTGCCACCATAAACACTTGTAGAAGAAATTGTAATAATTTTATCTTTATGCTTAAAATTTGGTCCACCTGTGGCTAAGTTTGGTTGATGACTTCTTATAATTAAATTAACATTAAGCTCATTTAGTATTTTCTCAGTCACATCTAAACCAAATTCTACACCAGCTCCTCTACTATTAGGCCATTCTCCTTTGTTTTCAAAAGGTTCTGGATCACTCCAGATAATATCCATCTCAACCTCTCTGTTAGGATGTCTTAAATCCTCCAAATTTTTTATCTTTGAACTTATACCCCCATGAACAAAAAGAATATCTTTTTCTGTTATTGCACTTAAATATAAGTTTTTAAAAAATGGTTCTAATTGATTTGAAAAATAAGAATTCCAATAACCACGTTTAGATTCAACTTCATTGATCAAATTACAAGGACGAAATAGCGGATTACCATCTTCATCATAATCTTCATGATTTCCTTTTAGTAAAATCACATTCTCATTATTTTTTAATTTCATTACTTTCTCAATTATTTCTAAACCATTATTTCCACGATCAGCATAATCTCCAAGAAATATAATATAATTATTTTTCTCCTTTTTCCAAATATTCAAAATCTTATTTAAACTTTCTAAATCTCCATGCAAGTCGCCAACAACAATAAGATTTTCTAAAGCTTCAATTTCAACAAGTTTTCCATTTGTATATTTTACCATATTTACCTTTAAACCATCAAGTTTAAATATACTTACATACACATATATTTTTACTAATGCTTATGAGGTGATTAAATGAGTAATGGACAACAATTAACAGGACAACCAATTTTAGTTTTGCCTGAAGGAACTTTCAGAACTTTAGGTAAAGATGCACAGCATAACAACATAGCTGCTGCAAAAGCAGTTGCAGACGCAGTTAGAACAACTTTAGGACCTAAAGGAATGGACAAAATGCTTGTTGATAATCTAGGTGACATTGTTATAACAAATGATGGTGTAACAATTTTAGAAGAAATGCAAGTAGAGCATCCAGCTGCAAAAATGCTGGTAGAAGTTGCTAAAACGCAGAATGAGGAAGTAGGCGATGGAACAACAACTGCAGCTATTTTAGCTGGTGAATTGCTTAAAAAAGCAGAAGCATTGCTTGACCAGGATATACATCCAACTGTAATAACAAGAGGATACAAACTAGCTAGAGAAAAAGCTTTAGAAATTCTTAAAAAAATTTCAGAAGAAATTAAACCAGAAGATTTCAATACTCTTGTAAAAATAGCAATAACATCAATGAGCGGTAAAAGCGCTGAAAGGGCCTCAGAAAACTTAGCAAAACTAGCTGTAGAAGCAGTAAAAACTGTTATGGAAAAAATTGATGGAAAAATAGTTATTGATAAAGAAGACATAAAGCTTGAGAAAAAACAAGGTGGCTCTTCAGAAGACACAGAATTAATAAAAGGTATTATAATTGATAAAGAAGTTGTTCACTCAGCCATGCCAAAGCATGTTAAAAATGCAAGAATTGCTTTGTTAGATGCTTCTTTAGAAATAGAAAAAACAGAAACAGAAGCACAAATTCAAATAACATCACCAAATCAATTGCAAACTTACTTAGAAGAAGAGGAAAAAATTCTAAGAGTTATGGTTGAAAAAGTTTCTGTATCAGGATGCAATGTAATGTTTTGTCAGAAAGGAATAGATGATGTAGCTCAACATTACTTAGCAAAAAAGGGAATTTTAACAGCAAGAAGAGTTAAGAAATCTGACATGGAAAAACTAGCAAAAGCAACCGGCGGCAAGATAATTTCAAATCTTTCAGATTTAACAAAAGATGACCTAGGATTTGCTGGCATAGTTGAAGAACAGAAAATTGCAGGAGAGCAAATGATATTTGTAAGAGAATGCAAAAATCCAAAATCTGTTTCAATGTTAGTAAGAGGTGGAACAGAGCATGTAGTTGACGAAGTAGAAAGAGCTTTAGAAGATGCTTTAGGATCTTTAGTCTCTGCTTTAGAAGTTGGAAGAATTGTTGCAGGTGGAGGAGCTCCTGAGGAAGCTGTTTCAAAAGGATTAAAAGAATTTGCACAAAGTTTTTCAGGAAGAGAACAACTAGCAATTTTAGCTTTTGCAGATGCAATGGAAGTTATACCAAGAACATTAGCAGAAAATGCAGGTTTAGATCCAATAGACATTTTAGTAGAGCTTAGGTCTGCTCATGAAGAAGATAAGATAACATACGGTGTAGATGTTTACACTGGAAAGATTGTTGACATGAGAGCAAAAGGAGTAATAGAACCTTTGAAAATTAAGACTCAAGCAATAAAATCTGCTTCAGAAGCTGCTGAAATGATTCTAAGAATAGATGATATAATATCTGCAGGTAAATTAGAGAAAGGTGGAGCACCAAGAATGCCTTCACCAGAAGGTGGAGAAGAATACTAACTTTCTTTTTTCTTTTTCTTAAATATTTATATAGTGGTTCTTACACATTTCTTAGTAGGAGGATTGAATATGAAAGGAATATCAACAATATTGGCAACAATATTGATAGTTATTATAGTAGTTGCATTAGTAAGTTTGACTTATACATTTGCAATTGGTTTATTCGGAACAGCAGCAAGAGGTGCAGAAGCAGGAGTAACAGCAACAACAATAAGATTAGATAAGGCAGTTGCATTTGTTACTGATCCCGCTTGTACTTATAGTGCTCCTATCTGGACTGTAACATTTACAATAAGACATACTGGAGCTACATATAATATAAGTTATAATGAAATAGCTGCATATTTTGGTACTGATGGTACAACAACAGACTTTACAATTGGTTCAATGGCAGCAGGAACAACAAAGACAATTAGGGCTACAAATACAACAGGGGCTGCTTGGGGTGGAGCAACACGATCATTTGTAGTTTCAGCACCAGCAGGTGAAGTAAGTAAATCGGTAACATGCCCATAAAGCTATTAATCAGTGATTTTCAATGAAAAGAAATTACATTGTTTTAATAGTAATTATATTAATTTTGATTTTTTTATAGGCTTTTTCTCTTTTTCTAAAATTAGTTTTAAACCTCCTGAAACAACAGGTGAAACTACCGAAGGAACATCAGTAATAGGAACTCCTGAACAAAAAACTTTTGATTTTGTTTCTGCATTATGCTCAATTTCAGGAAGTGTCGACAACGTAAGATTTAAAATTAAATCTACAGGATTTAACATAGGTCAAGGAGAAATGGCTTCATTTTTAGATGATACGTCAGCTAGTTTTAAAGATTCAAGTGGCAATTCAGTAGATTCTATAGCATTATCAGCAGGCTCAACTTCTGCTGAGTTTAGTTATACTACAACTGATCATAAATCTAGTCTACAACTGATCATAAATCTAGTAGAAAAATATCTGTTTCTTCGCCAGCAGGTACGATTGACCAAACAGTAACTTGCTCCTAAGATTTATATAGCGGTTCATTAAAAATATTGTTATGTCAGAGGAAACAGAGAGTTATGAAATAATACCTGTTACCCCTTTAAAGAAATTGGAGCAAAGAATAGAAAGAGTAGAACAAACTGGAACAATTCCTCAACTGCAAACCTTAATAAACCAGATAATCGAATTAATAAGAAGTAATCAAAAGATTGTTAACGATGTGATTCAAGCAAATGCAGAGCTAAGAAATGAAATCTCAAAACTGCCTCAAAAATTTGATGAGTTGACAACCATGATGAAAAATTTTATTGCTTTGGTTGAGGCTGCTGGGAAAGAAGAAGTGTCTGCTCCAAGTGCAGAATCGTTAAAACCATTAACAGAGTATTTGCAAAAAATGGTTGATCAAAATCAAAAAATATTAGAAGGAAATCAAGCTATGCTTGACCAATTAGATAATATATCAAGAAAATTAAGAGGGGGTACGCCAGTGTCTCAGCTTTTATCATCTTATCCTGGCATGAAATTTAGAAGGGAGGTTACACAATGAAATTTAAATTGTTTGTAAAAACAGTAACTGTAGTTGTTGAAATAATAATGACTTTAATTGCTTTAATAATGTTTACAGCGTTTGCAATAAGACCAACAGAGATAAGTTTATTTACAAATGCATTAATATTAGTAATGATAATGGTACAATTATATACTGTAAATGTGCTATTAGACGTATATGATAAACTAGAGGCGAAAAAGAAATGAAGGGTGTGTCGTCGGTTATAGCAATAATTTTGATACTTATGATTGTAATTGCTTTAGCTGCTTTGGCTTATACATGGTTCTCTGGGATATTTGCTAGTTTGACAGCTACTGCTGGAAGTGCTGTTACAACTACTACTGGTGCTATGGCTACACAGTTTAGAATTGAGGCTGCAAGATATGGTGGGAGTGTTGCAACCGGAGTTAATGCTACAATTAGGAATACTGGAACACAGAATTTTAATGTAAGTAAATCAGTTGCATATGTAGGAGGAGCATACTCACCTATTCTAGGATTTTCTCCTCCAGGAACTTTAGCAGCTGGAGGTACAGCAGTAATTTATAATATTGCTAATCAAACAATAGCATGTCCAACTACAGGCAGTACAACTTTAACAATAACTATAGAAACAGGATTAACAGATTCAAGAGCAATAACATGTTAATGGTGATTATGATATGAAGAAGGGTGTGTCGTCGGTTATAGCAATAATTTTGATACTTATGATTGTAATTGCTTTAGCTGCTTTGGCTTATACATGGTTCTCTGGGATATTTGCTAGTTTGACAGCTACTGCTGGAAGTGCTGTTACAACTACTACTGGTGCTATGGCTACACAGTTTAGAATTGAGGCTGCAAGATGGGCTTCACCCAATGTTAATGTTTTAATCAGAAATATTGGAACACAGAATTTTAATGCTAGCATATCAATTGTTGGAATTTATATAGATAATGTATTACAAACTGTTGCAACGGCTCCTGCATTTATTGGATGCTCTGGAACTGGTTCTATAGCAGAAAAAGGTTGTGTAGTAAGTTATGCATTTGCTGCACCAGGAACATGTGCTGGTATAACATGTCCAGGTACATGCACTAACATAACAAAAGTAACCATTGGGACTGGTTTAACAGATACAACGAATATAGTTTGTTAATGGTGATTATGATATGAAGAAGGGTGTGTCGTCGGTTATAGCAATAATTTTGATACTTATGATTGTAATTGCTTTAGCTGCTTTGGCTTATACATGGTTCT
>Ga0315296_10004431_pt1 | contig 11448 bp, 10 predicted proteins | sample YL17G14_18_MG_FD_203921 | JGI IMG/M metagenome (GOLD analysis project Ga0315296, IMG submission 203921) | Sediment microbial communities from Yellowstone Lake, YNP, Wyoming, USA - YL17G14_18 | ecosystem: Environmental > Aquatic > Freshwater > Lake > Sediment | place: USA: Wyoming | collected...
GTTGCCGAACTGAAAGATCGTCACGAAGAGTTTGAAAGATCCGCCCGAGGCCAAGTAAATTAGGTAGAAGACGTAGCCCATCAGGAAAGGGTACTCGAGAGTCTTGAAAGGATACCCGGGGAGGGGCTTTTCATACGGGAGCACCCCGTTGTCCACGGCGAGTTTGGAATAGGTGTATGGAACTGTTTCGAACCAGCCCGGATCCCAAAGCGTTTTCACTAGTGTGTACTGGTCCAGGCGTATCTCGTAAGGAAAAATGAGCCAATAGCCGAGTTGAATAAGAAAAGCAGCGGCCAGGACTGTGAGCACTTTTCGGTGCTTGCTCAAGAATTCGCTCGGAGGTTTCATGAGATTGGCTGGTTCCAAGTCACTCACCAGTCCCCAATCACGATGTCTGCAAAGTGGGCATCTCCTTGCCCGTTTCGAAATGCTTCAAATCTATTGAGCTTTGCCTGATGTCTTGGCTTAACATTTTCGGGTCTTCCATCTCTCGGCGAGGTAAGGCCCAGTCAAGCGACCCGACGCCGAAATATGGAGCTAGTCTCACAAGCGAACGCGCCTCTGGGTCGCGGCAATCGAGAACATGCTCTCGGGAAAAGAGGATAGAATGGCAAGGTAGCTTTCACACGGCGTAAAGCACCTACATTGAGGATCTGCCTTGAAGGGCTTCAGAGGATTATCCTTGACCGTCCCAAGGGGCACTTGTTTGAGTAGGCACGGAAATATCGTTCCGTACGGGTCTACGTAGAAACTACATTTCCCTGCGACGCACGGAATTGTGCTGCCGGTCGAAAGATGTTTCAGAAAAGTCCATTGGGCGAGGTCGTGGATGGAACGAATTTTCAGGTGTGTGGTGAACCAGTCGATGTCTTGCAGGAGCATCTCCCGAGTGGGCTCGATGTTGAGAGACACGTTATCATAGAAGAAGCTCTTTTGAGCCACGGTTATGATAAAATCGTTAGGAGTCAGATGTAAGCCGTCTATGACGGCACTCAGCAAGCCTTGGTTGTATTGTGAGAGCAAGTACTCAAAATGGACTTTAAGACGCGGGGCTTCGGGCTTCCTAAGTGCGCTGAAGGTGGATGTGGCACGGTCAAATGATCCACGAACACCCCTACTGGCATCGTGAACCTCCCGTAGCCCGTCAAGGCTGATGCTGACGTAGAATGAGGGTATCTTGAGGGAGAGGATCTCCTCAACGTCGTGCACAGTTTTGTCGGTGAGGTAACCGTTGGTTGGAATTGAAACGGTATGAAGACCGCCGCATCTTTGATAGGCAGCGAATACTATGTCAACCAGGTCCCTCCGCAAGATTGAGCTCCATGCACCAGTGAATTTATTCCTCGACCCACATCTCTTCGAAATCCTCAATTCGCCGTCGTAGGCTGCCAAGTATCGAGCGTTTGGCGAAGCGAGCTATCCTGTCCGAGTATACCAACATCGCGAGGGAGATTGCGGAGAAAACCAGTCCTAGAACTTGCGTGAAATCTCCTGCGAATTCAAAGGAAACTTCCAGCGGCAGCTTATGATCGTCTGGAAGGCGCACGTACATGAAATCGGGACCAGCCCTCCAGATTTTTAGCTCGTGAAACGTATCGAGCTTTACGTTTGCTTTCCAGCCGGGGAAGAAGTTTTCTTTGAAGAGGATCCCTCGAGCTTTGGACTTCACTGATATGGTTAGGTGCTGCGGGTCAGGCCTGTACATTTCGAAGTCAGTCTCAGATATGGATCGGGAGGCCGCCCACTCGATCATTCGTGAGAGAAGCTGAGATTCTGCGGAGTTGCCGTACGAAAGGATATGATAGGCTAGGTTGAGGCCAGTCCAGAGCACGTGGCCTTTTCCGTAGCTTCCCTCCACAATGATGGGATGGCCTGCATCCCACAGAATGGGCTTTGCCCAGGCTCTCACGCTCGAGTTGCTGGTTGCTGAGACCCCCCAAGGTTGCATTCCATAAGCAGCGGGCGCGAACTCCTGGAGATCTATTCCAGATAGGATTTGAGAGGGAACCGATGTAAACTGCCAGCTCATCCCGAAATCCACAGTGGATGTCATCGAGACCGGAAACGATTCCGGGAGCTGCGAGGATGAAGATACTGCGGAGTATCCCGTATCAATGAGAGCTGCGCCGCCTTCAAACACGTACTGGTCCAGAAGCCGGAAAGCCTTGTCTCTATCACGGAACGCAAACCCGTACAGCAGAACAAGATCGAAACTGCGCAGTTCCTCTAGGGAATAATCATCAATGTTTCTTGTACCTCTAACCGGGATGGCTTCGCGACTGCCATAATCAGCGAAGGACAGTGCTCGAAAGAGACTGTTGTACGCCGCGTCATCTCCAACAACCAGAATTGCGCGAGCGTTAATTGGAGCGATGATCGGCGATGATCTTGTGTAAAGGAATTGAAGGTAGTTCTCTCCAGTGCTGTTTGCGACTAAGACAAAGTCCTGTGGGTCCTCCAGGAAGATCCTTGGACTATTGATGTGAGCATCAATGAGTATCCATTTTACTCCCCACCAATCCAGCAAGAATCTGGTTTGGGAAGGCGTCAGGGTTTCCTTCCAGATTTCACCAAACCATGTATTCCAGTCCACATTGATGAGGGACATCCCTGCATAGCTGCTCGTCTGTGGGATATCAAATCGATAGTTGAACCATTGAGACGTCCAAGGATCTGCTCCACTGATGGCAATTCTATGGTTGACCTCCGCCAACGGAAGTCGAAGGTCTTTCGCCGCCAGTAGTGTGGGGTCTAGTACAGCCTGCTCTGATTTTCCGTAGCTCAACGCGATGGGTGTGGCAATCGAGGCGAACAAGATCAAGGCCGTCAAAGCTAATGCTGCGAGCCTTAGCTCCTTGCGGGGTACTTTGGACAGAGAACCCACGAGAGTTCCCGACGTTATCGCCAAGAAGAAACCAAGTAGAACGAAGCTATTGAAATTCACGGCAAGCTGTCCTGTTACCATAGTGAGAAGGACGGAGACTAGTAAGAGTGAGATCAACGCTATTGACCGCCTACTCAGGGCTACGTGGCCATAGACTGCCAAAGCGATTGTTGCGAGAGCTAGTGGCCATGCCCAAGGTTGAAGTGCAAAGGAACTCTGGGAAGAGGGGAGGGTGAATAAGCGCCCGAGCAGGTCGGTTGTTACATGAAGTGATGCCGGGGCCCCGACAACATTAGGAAGCGCGGATGTGACTAGTGGCAGAACAAGGTAGCAATCCAACCCCAGAACGAGCAGCAAGCCTCCCAGCGCGAAAGCAATCCTCTTTGCGAGGGCAATCTTGGAGAAGAACACGACAAGACCTGCCGATAGGAACGAGGCCATCCCGATCAGGGGATGGAACGAGATAGCTGCTGCTGAAAGCAAGATCAGAAGTTTGAAATCTCTGGTTGGTGCCAGTTCTTGTTCGCCCTTTTCAGCTACTTTGAACCCAAGCAGCAGCACGAACGGAAAGAATCCCAAACCCACTATCTCGTTGAATAGCCCGTTCACTACGTAGATGCTCCATATGACTGGCGTTCCTAGCAAGAAGAGCGCGGTGGAGAAAGAAACCATAGAATTCTTGGTGAGATGGTATGTGGCGAGATACATACCGAATCCGATGAGCACGTAGAAGACAAACGCAATAACCGCCAGGGACAATTCAAACGCGAATCCGCCTACACGGCTCACGGCCGCCACCAAATAGTATGGCCAAAGGGGATAGGCGCGGAAGGCTGGGATTCCTGCCGCCCACCGGTAGTCCCATCCTACATTAGGAAAGAAATCGCTAACGAATTCCGTCTTGTACAGTTGCTTGAATGTGTCTCCTCCGTATCCTGCCGGAGGATCGGTGTTCCAAGCACGAACGAGACTCCCGACTAGAGCAACGTAGCCCACCAATGCCAAGAATACCAGTGCGTGCATAGCCCTGCTGGGTACTTTCATTGGGCCACTGTCCGGATGACATGACTAGGGGCAGCGCGTGCTAAAATAGATTCTATCGTCAAAACGGTCAGAAACGGGGAACTTCTCGCCCCCGTTTCTGTATTGTATTATGCCTATCGCAGCAAAGGGGATTGGCTCACCCTTTCTTCGCGATCGCCCCTTGTATCCTAATCCGAAGGAACGAAAGCAGTAAACCAGTGTGAGTCAACACGGCCCGTGAGACACGCGTTTTGGACTTGCCTCTTTTCCTCGGATGAAGAACGACTGGGATTTCGCTGATCCTGAGCTTCGATAAGTTTGCCAGCATGAGGATGGTTGGATGAAGACGCTTGTCATTGTGCTGCGCCATTACGAACAAGTAACGGAGGTTCGAGCGATACGCACGAAAACTGTTGGTGACACATGACACTCCTAGACCGCTTGATCGTGCCAGCAGCAGATTGCCGAATTTGCTAATGATGCGCCTTTCCATCGCGACACCGCTTACGGATCCGCCCTTTGCATAGGGGGATCCGATCACTATGTCATACCCTTCATCGATCTCTCTGGTCAGTCTGACGATATCCCTGGGATCGTATGTGAGATCTCCTTCGATGGTGACAAGTTTCTTTCCTCTAGCATGACCGATACCGTTCCGTAGAGCGGCGCCCACGCCAAGGTTTTGATCGTGATTGACTATCGTCGCACTGCGATATTGCGTGGTCCACTCTTCTAGAAGAGGTCGTGTGGAGTCCGTGCTGCCATCGTTAACCAATATCAGCTCCCAAGAGCGAAACCCTGACTCCGACAACGATTGAGAGACAGTTCGAAGGGTATCCTTGACATTCTCCTCCTCATTGTAGAAGGGAATTATCACCGAAACCTCAGGTTCGTCGATAGACATGCTTTCTCCTTTCCCTTAAGGGCAAGTGGGTTAGCGGTCTTCCACCCGAAGAGTGAAGCGGCGCTTGTGACGTTTGCTTGCAGCAAGGATTAATTGTTTGGGCTTCCCAAATGACATGCATCCGGTCGACTCCCAAATCGCTGGGGCAACCAAGCTCGCTATTGATGCTTGACTCGTGATTTCAATGAAGATCGCAGCCGTGGTTGGAGCGCGTCCGCAACTTATCAAGGCCGCGCCGATTCTCTATGAACTTGGCACGAAATCCAGCGAACTTGAGTTGGTTGTGCTTCATAGCGGTCAACACCATGACTTTGAGATGTCTAGGCTAATCCTCGATGATCTTGGGCTCCGTGAACCAACCAAGACTTTCGTACTTCATGGATCAACACATGGCACTCAAACCGCTGAGATGCTTGTGAAACTTGAACGATCCTTGGCAAGTGAAAGACCAAGACTGGTCATAGTCTTCGGCGATACCAACACTACACTTGCAGCAGCGCTAGCAGCCAGCAAGTTGAATCTGCCGGTTGCACACGTAGAGGCTGGAGCACGTTCTTTTGATTTGACGATGCCAGAAGAGGTGAATCGGCGCCTGGTCGACCATTGTTCTAGCCTCCTGTTCGCTCCAACCAAAACAACACTTAGAAATCTTGCGAAGGAAGGGATAACGAAGCCTAAGGTCTTCATGACAGGTGATACTATGGTTGATGCACTACTTCGAGCGCTTCCAAGACTTGAAGGCGAACAGAAAGAACTCACTGCAGAGCTGGGGCTAGAGCCCTATCGATATGGTATCCTTACACTTCACAGACCGCGCAATGTCGATAGCCCCGAAGTTTTGCGACAGATCCTGCAAGCTGTGGCGAATCTCTCGCGGTCACTGCGGTTCGTGTTTCCGATTCATCCACGTACCATGAGGTCGCTTTCACAGTTCCGACTGAGAAGAATATTCAAACGGAATCCGAATTTCATGCTCACCAAGCCGTTGGGGTATGCGAGCTTTCTAGGTATCCTGAGGGAGGCTTCCGTTGTGTTAACTGATTCAGGAGGGGTTCAAAAGGAAGCTTTCTTGTTCAGGACCCCCTGTGTGACGCTGCGAGACACAACTGAATGGCCAGAGACTCTTGAGTCAGGTTCTAACGTACTCGCTGGCTCCAATCCTCGCTCAATCGAGAAACACGCCTTGACGGTGCTAAGCGAGGGCGCAGTTAGCGGACCGAGGGAAATTCGGCGGCGGAGCCCTTTCGGGGACGGTAAGGCGTCAGCCAGAATTGCACAGCTGACGATAGACTGGATTTATGGAAAGGGCCGCAGTTGAACATGTTCTAGGTGATGACGAGGGTGCTGGTAAAATTGTTTAGTCGTCCTCCCCCGATCGCCGAGACGGTGATATTGTGTGTGCCTTTCTCAACGGACGAGACTGCCTCTATTGAGAGGATAATGATCGCGATCCCGTCCAAGCGGAGTTGCCATGCGGTCAACCGGTAGGACACACCTTTCGGGAGCCCTTGCACGTAGATTCGGACATCGCTGTCAAAGCCATGCATGGAGCGAAGCGCTGTCGTAAAGATTGCGCGGTCGCGTCGCCTCAGTGCCTGACCGACGTCCGTAACATTCAATTCGAAATCAGGCCAAGTTACTGCGCTGTCTCTTCTCGGACCATCGTCCCTAATGGCTGATCCTTTCGTTCTCCGGAACGGAGCCTCTGATCGCAGCAGGTGCACCAAAGACTATCGCATAGTCTGGCACATCCTTCGTCAAGAGGGATCCGGCCCCCACAAGCGCCTCTCTCCCTATTGTGATCCCTGGAAGAACAGTGACCGAGACGCCAATTCTGGCGCCATACTTGATCTTGTAAGCATCCAGGAGTTTGGGAATCGACCTGCCGTGCGTTATCCTCCTTACGTTAGCTCCCATGAAAAAAGGAGCAATGAAGACAAAGTCTTCTATGGTAGCCCCTTGAGCGATGTGACAGCAAGTGTGGATTGTAACATGGCTGCCTATAGTATTCTTTCCCTCAGATTGACTGTGGGTCCCGAACACGCTGTAGTTTCCTATCATGGTTTCTCGCCTAAGGTTGGCATGAGTCCCAACGAATGAGTCCGAGCCTATGTGGCAATTCTCCTCGATGTGGGCGAACGGGTTAATCACCGTTCTATCGCCAACCCGCGTCCCCTTCCGAACAATTGCATATTCCCTGATGATTGCCCTCTTGGCGATCATATCTGGTTCCTCGATTATGGCTGTCCGATGTATCATTTTGTCTCTCCCCGTAAATTGAGTAAGCGTGCCAAGTTGTCTCCCAATATACTTGTTGTGATTCGATCTGGCAAGTCGGCCAAGAGAACAGCCTGTATGCTGAGCGCAGGATCATACAACGGATAATCGCTCCCGAAAAGTACGTTTTCTTCCCCAACCGCATTGACCGCTCGACTTATCAAATGAGGTTGAAAACACGTTGACGTGTCCAAGAAGACATTGTCGGTCTTTCCTTTCTTCAGCATCTCCAGAGCCCCGACTTTCAACTCATACGCTGGTCCTCCCATGTGAGCCACGATAAACGGAAAAGTGTAGTGCAGGGCGGTCTCAATGGCGTATTGGTAGTTCGAGTACTCCGTCCATCGACCACAGTGAACTAGGAGCGGTTTGTGATTTCTCTCGCACCATTCCAAGAATGGCTCCATTCTCCTATCGTTTGTACGGGTTCGTGTGTGTGACGGGTGAAGCTTTAGCCCGAGAATTCTGTCCTTGAGCATATCAATAGTTGATATGACATCGATCCGAGGGTCCACCCAGTAGAAAAAGAGGAATCTGTCATCAGGACCTATCTCGTTCAGCAGTTCTTTGTTAGCTTGGAGGCTTTCACCGTCCGCCGGTGCACTGATCATGACGGCAGATCTGGATATTCCAGAGTTCTTGTTAAGTTGCCTTATGCAGTCAAGCGTTCCATCACTTTCAGTGTCGAACTGCCATTTGCCAGTGTGGACGTGGCAATCCACTGTCCCACATCTCTCGAAGGAGAGAGAGCGGCAAAACCTGTTGGTCACGGTCTTCGTACGGAATATACAATGCGTCACGGTCGATTGTTGCCTCGGAGATACACTCTAACCGACGGCCTGGGTTCAGTTTGCTAGTGAGCCCAGAATACGAGGGCCGTTGTCATTCGAGAGGAATCTCGGTCTTGCGCTTCCTTAAACCTTTACTTGCATCCATAACCACGCTTCTGCTCTTCCTTGTGGGTGTTCTCACCCGCAAAACGATTTTGGAAACCCTTCGGCGAATAGCTCTTCGTTTTAGTAAGACACACAGTTGTTCAACTATCGATTCCACAGGGCCTGAAGTTGCAGTGGTGGATTAAATGAATGCGCTAATCGGTTGTTCTTTGCATGCTCGTGACCTTAAGTGGATTTCACTGTGTCGTTTGACATCTTGCACTGGCGATTTAGATATCTACATGTATGCCTACGGCTTGCCGCCACGACCGTTCGTGGGCGTTGTTATCCTGAAGCTCGACGATGCATTGGAGAGGAAGCTCCGAGAGAGTTTCTCGTCTTTGCAGTCTCCCTCGTGGGTCGCTGCAGAAACGAAGGATTGCAGGGGAGCGTATGCGACTTTTTGGATCTACGAAAATAGAGATTCTTGGGAGCGTCTATGAGGCCCAGTGGGGCGCTGCTGAACCAGCGGGCAGCCAAGAGCGGAGGGATATTCGGCGAAGGAGCGCTTTCGGTGACGGCAAGGTATCAGCCCGAATTGCACAACTCGCGACGGATTTGATTCCCGGAAAGGGTCATACTGACAATCCTTCAACCGATGACGAGCAAGAAAGTGAAGCTGTTCAGTCGTCCTCCGCCGATCGCTGAGACGATGACGTTGTATGTTCTTTGCTCAACAGACGAGGTTGTCTCTATAATGAGCAGAAGTGTGGCGATCCCATCCAAGCGGACTTCCGATGCCGTCAAATGGTAAGAGACACCTTTGGGGAGTCCTTTCACGGAGATTCTAACATCGCTGTCAAAACCATACGTCGAACGAAGCGTCACTGTAAGGGTTGCTGATTCGCCTCGTTTCAGTGCCTGACTGAGGCGTGTGACATTCAGCTCGAAATTAGGAACCGAAAGCGTCATCACGAAAGATCTCTTAACGGTTCCGCTACTACCTGATACGGTGAGGTCATATTTCCCGGCAGGAGCGGAGTCCGGTATACCAAAATACAGTTTGACCGTTGTCGTCTGCGAAGGAGCAGGTGTTATGTGAGATGGTTCAAACCTCGCTGTGATTTTCTGGGTGGGAAGACCTGTTATTGAAAGCTCAATTGTTCGGTTGAATCCGTTGAGAGATCGAATTCCTACGTCCATGGAGGATGTTCGATTCGCGTAGAAGACGGGCGTTAGGTAGGCGATAAAGTAGAAGTCTCCAACCAGGATCGTATAGGTTTGCGTGCATATTCTCGTATTCAATCCATCTTTGGCACATATTTGGTAGTCGATTGATTCGGTTGTCTCGTTTCCCGGGATTTCGTACATGTACGCGTTCCCTGCCCGAGCGGAAAGTTGCATTTGCCTCACTTTCCACCGATTGCTCGACAAGGGCTTGTAATGCGCGGTCACGTTGTAGTCGCCGGCTCCTCCTCTGACAACCGCCTCAATTTCCGCTCGTGATCCGACGATGATTTGCTCAACTGGGTCGTGCTGAATCGAGAGGGGCTCTCCGCGGGGAACAAGCACAAAAACAACGGAGATGGAGGTTAGGACTATCGAGTATATGACAAACGCAGCTGCCAAGATTCGAACCATTCGATCTTCCAAGGCCTTCATCCCGCAGCAAGCAGATTCTCGACAGCCGCTTGATCTATTCGGTAGACAGAGCCCCCGTTGAAGCTGAAAGCTAACTTCACCGCCTTGTCATAGCCTACGTTTGCGTGATCCAGGAAGAAGCTGAGGGCTCTCTGCCCTTTGGGATCCGCGACGATAAGCCATGTCGCTTTGTTGGACTCAACCCATTCCAGAGTTGCGCGAGGGTCTTCATAGGGTATGTACAACGTGCCTAGAATGTTTCTGTATGAGATGCCCCACTTCTCGACGAAACGGTAGGTCATCATCGGCATGTCGCTCAAAATTGTCCCGCCGTCGTATTCGCTACCCACTCGATCCGCGACCGCGTAGAGGTCAACAATACTCTGTTGCAGCTGTACGTAGTAGGGTGCAGCTACGAAGCCAGATGTGACGACAAGAGCGACTAGGCATATCCCGAGGACAGTTAACGGCTTGGATCGGGAAAGTAGACCTCCAGCTATGATCGAGGCGACGGCAATGTCGACCACGAAAAATCGTTCGAAAAGTGGTGCGAGTCCTCCGAGCGTGTAGACGAGCCCGTGATATGCCAAGTATCCGAATAGGACGGCGTATAGGACATAGGACCTGACTCGCGATTTGCGCCAGTTTGCCCAGAGCAGGATAGCCAGTCCAACCAATGAAGCGATCAGAATTGTCCCGAAAGCGGTCCGGACTGCAGGGTCAACATGCCATGGGGTCCATGCCCCTGCGATGTTTCCGACAAAGTTCCAATAGAACGCATAGAACGGGTCCCCTGTGGCACCACGCACGTGAATGAAGTAGGGCATCATGACTGCGATCCAACCAATCAGCGAGTAGAGAAACTTGGAGGACTGCTTTTCGAAGACAAGGTACGCAAAGATGATGCCGATGGAGATTAGCCATAACTCGATTCTAGACAGAGAAGCCATCCCCAAAAAGACACCTGTCAGGAGTGGGCGCTTCCGGTGTGTCGCGAGGGCGAGAATCAGGAAGAAAACTCCTACGGTTTCGGACACGCCGACGGTGCTGTTAAAAATGAGGACTGGGTTCACCGCGATCAGAGTTCCTGCAAGTAACCCGGCAACCCTATTGAAGTACAACTTTCCAACGAAGTAGCCGGCAACCGCCGTAGCGGCTCCAAGAATCACGTTCAAGATACGCATGATAAGGATCGATGATGTGTTGAGAAGTCCAAGCAAGATTGATTGTGTTAGAATTGGGAGAGGCCCCCAGAAATATTCCATCCCACCTAGGTCCCAGAGGCGGCCTTGACTGAACCCTATCCTCAAGGTGTAGTAAGCAATCTGCCAAAAATGATAGGATTCCCACCTGAAATCGACCGGGGTTATCCAGAAGAGGGCAATCAGTCGAACTGATAATCCAGCTAGTGCTATCGCCAATACGAAAAATCTCTCCCGACCCGAGACGGCTAATCCCGCAGCAGCTTCATTAGAGTCAGCCTCAGCGTCGATCATTGGGCGGCTGCCTCGCGCGCTATTCTCTACACGCGTCATGGTCGATTGTCGCCTCGGAGATATAGTCGAATCAACGCCCTGGGTTCAATCTGCTAGTAAGCCCACAATATGAGGGCCGTTGTCATTCGACAGGAGTCTCGGCCCTGGGCTTCCTTAAACGTTTACTTGCATCCCTAGCAAGGCTTCTGCTCTTCCTTCTGAGTGTTCTCACTCGCGAAACGGTTCCGAAAACCCTGCGGAGAATAGGTGTTCATTTCAGGGGACAACGCGGTTGTTCAACTATCCATTCCATAGGGCCTGAAATTGCGGTGCTCGGTTAAATGAATGCGCTAATCAGGCAGCTCTTTA
>Ga0315296_10004435_pt1 | contig 11443 bp, 10 predicted proteins | sample YL17G14_18_MG_FD_203921 | JGI IMG/M metagenome (GOLD analysis project Ga0315296, IMG submission 203921) | Sediment microbial communities from Yellowstone Lake, YNP, Wyoming, USA - YL17G14_18 | ecosystem: Environmental > Aquatic > Freshwater > Lake > Sediment | place: USA: Wyoming | collected...
CCATCGGAAAACAGCCGGGAAGTCCCTCGGATTCGCTCCGTGACGCGTTCAGGCTCCTTTATTCAAACTGGAACGTCGGCTTGACCCTGTCGATTCCGCTCAGCAATTTTACAACCAAAGCCGATTTCGCCTACGCCAAAATGGACCTCAGCCAGAGCTTGGTGAAGCTCAAAAACTTGGAGCAGCAGGTCGAACTCGAAGTCAGCGACGCCGTCCGGGCCAACGAAACGAACGCCAAGAAGGTCGAAGCCTATCGGGTGGCGCGGGATCTGGCCGAGAAGAGCCTCGACGCCGAAGAGAAAAAGCTCAAGGTCGGGCTTTCGACGAACTACTTCGTCCTCGAGTTCCAGGAAAAGCTGGCCAACGCCCGGTCCATGGAAGTGAAAGCCAAGATTGATTACATCCTATCCATGGGGAGGCTCGAGAGGGCCATGGGCACGAGCCTCGAGAAACGGAACATCAAAGTCGGCGGATAGAACGCTCGGGGCGGGGGCTCGAAGGCACGCCGATTTTCCCTGGTGACTTTGGAGGGGAAGACCCCTTCCAACGATCGCTTCGCTCCCTGCCTCCCCTTCTCGGGCAAGAGCCCTGCGACCGAAGGGGGTATGCCCCCTTGGAACCCCCGAGGATTTGTGCTCTGGGCACAAATCCTCAAAATCGGCTCGGATCTTCGGGTCGCTCTTCTCTCCTTTCGGTCGATAATCCATGCCCGCTCCGCCTCGGGCAGGTCCTTCTCCGCCCCCATCCGCTCGCTCAGCTTAAATAATAATCCATGCCAGCTCACTACTCGGAAGGTTTTTGCCGTCATTCAGTCCTTGCTTCGGCTAAATGCTTCTGGGCGCTGAGGGGCAACATCCGTGCCACCCGCCTTTAAATTAAGATCAAATTGTCATTTTGAGGCCTCTTAGATGTGGCAATCTCGTCTTATTGAATTCGGTATATGTCCCCGATATTTTTTTGCTTTTCTTAATCCTGCCCTTTTCCCCTATTTGCAGAGTTGACCATACAGACAAGGCAGTCTATATTTATAAATAAAACGGGAATAAACGTTTAAGGGAAGCTAATCGTATTTAGGATGATAGTGGTCTCCATGGATGACGGCCAGATCATCGCCCGCTGCCTGGCGGGCGAGCGCGAGGCTTTTGAGATGATCGTGAACAAATAGCAAGCTAGAGTCCTCTCCCTGGCCTGGAGCGTTCTGGGAAACAGGGCAGAAGCTGAGGACACGACCCAGGAGGCTTTTATCCGCGCCTATGTGAATTTGGGAGATTTTGATCAGGCCAGGGGATTCAAGAATTGGCTCTATGCTATCGCCTACAAAAGGTGTCTAGACCGGCTGAAAAAAGAGAAAATAGAGAAAAAATACCGATCTCGAATAGCGGAGACGACGACTCAGGTCTCCAGCCGTGTTGAAATGGAACACAGCCTCGAAGAATCGGCCGTTATAGGCCTGCTTTTGAAAAAGCTCACCGTCAAGGAACGTCTGGCGCTTTGCCTGGCCATGAATGAAGGATACACGGCCGCTGAGATCGCCGCGGTTCTTCATTGCGCCGAGAGCACGGCCAGGGTTTATGTCTTCAATGCCAAAGGAAAATTAAGAAAATGGCTGGAAAGGAATCCCCATGTGTAAAACTTATAAGATCTTGTATGCGGTCCTTCCCATCAAAAAATGGAAAGCCGCCCTCATCCGAAGGCACTTTGAACGCTGTCCGAGCTGCGCGGAGGAAGTTGAACGTATCAACAAGGCGGCCGGAGCTTTTTTCAGGCCGGACTGGATTCAGGATACAACGAACTTATGGCCGCAGATCTGCTATAAGATTGCTTCCTCTGAAAAAAGGGCTGTAAGAATTCCCTCGGAAATTGGCCGTGGCCGATTCCGGTTGCGGAAATGGGGATGGGCAGGGGCAAGCGCGGCCTTTCTTATTCTCGGGGCGATCGGATTTTTCATCCTGAGACATCATGATCGGAGCATCCCCGCGCCCGAGCTCGCTCCGCCCCAAGTGCCGGTGGCACTAATTCCGAGAGTTCAAGTGATTTCGGCAGAGATCGGAGGAAAACCGGCCAAGCCGTATATCTATCAAACGCCGGCGGCGTCTTTCATTTGGCTCGCTCCTTCAAAAGACATCGGAGGATAAAATGCGCAAAGCGAAATTCATTTTGATTTTCCTGGGCTTTATTTCTCTTGCCGGCCTTTGGGCCTTTGCCGGCCAGGACTGGGTCATTGAAACCCGGCTCTTCAGAGGGACGAAGGACGAAGGCGCAATCAAGCCCGGCGCCCCGGTCGTTATCACTTCTTTTTCCGATCCCGTGTTCATTTCGGTCAAGGCGGCCTCGTCCGCTTCCGGCGCTGAGCAGGATTCCGTGTCCTCCTTGAAGGCGGAGCTCGCAAAAATCTATCAGCTTAAAAATGTGGATTACATCAGCTCCGGCCAGATCATCTGGGACGGCAAAAAGGAGAGCTTAAACGAGACGATTCTCCTCGACGGAACGTTTTTCCCGATCCTCTTTTCTCCGAAAACGCTCAACGGCCGAACGATCTCTTTCAAGGTTGACATGCGACGATATTCGGGTCAGGAAGAAAGAGAAAAAATCCTCAACACCGAAATGGCCCTCCGCCTCGATGATCCCGTAGTCCTGGGGTTCCCAGTCAACGGCCATTCCTATTTTCTCTCGCTCCAGGTCAAGAGGCAGTCCGGCTCGGAAATCCGCCAGGCTTCGATCAGGTCTGCCGGGGAAGATAAAGTCTTCTGGCCGCTGTATGAATTCATTCTCCCCCAGCCCACGTTTACGGTCATGCCTGTTTATCCGGAAAACTGTAAAAAAGAGAACATCCAGGGAACGGTCGTCTTGCATGTCGAAACGGATAAGGAAGGAAAGGTAAAAACCGTTCGCGTGCTCGAGAAGGGGCATTCCGATTTAGCCAAGTCCGCCGTCGAGGCCATCAAGCAGTGGACGTATGAGCCTGTTCTGAGGAAAGGAAAGCCGGTTCGGGCGGTATTCTACATGACGGTCGATTTTAAGCTGTGCTATGTCGACTCTTCTCTGGAAACCGCCGAAATAAAGCGAACGTCATGAGAAGCTTACGAAGGAATTCGCTTCTGATTTCGACCTTTATTCATATTCCGGCCTTGGCCGCGGACCGGGAGACGCGTCATATCAATGAGTTCAAATCGATCCTCGATAAATGCGCCGAATATTGCCGGAAATTTATGACAAACATATAAAGTGGAGTAAGATATGTGCAAGAGGGGATATCGTATTAGAAAAATAAAAGCGATATCAAAAGGGATCATTCTTCTATCGTTTTATATCGTCCTGGGCATCCTTGCCGGGCCGTTGCCTCATTTAATCCCGGCTCCTCAGGAAGCCGCCCGGCTCGAGAAGCCTCTCCAGCATGAAGTTTCCGTCACGCTAAAGCTCGTCCAGGTCTATGTCACGGATAAGAAGGGAGACCCGGTCAAGGACCTCAAAAAAGAGGACTTCATCGTCTATGATAACGGCCGGGCCATGACGCTCACCGAATTTGAAAAACATATCCTGACCGCCCTGCCGCGGAGATCCGAGCCGCAGCCGTCCGAAGAAAAAATTGTCCCAACCCCCATTCCTCTCTCCGCTCAGGTCACGGTCATGAGCCGGAAGTTCTTCCTCTTCTTCGACTTCGCCTTCAACAACCAGAAAGGTGTCAATAAAGCCAGGGACGTGGCCCTCCACTTCATCGACACAGAGCTCATCCCGGGTGATGAGGTGGGGTTGTTATCCTATTCGATGTTGAAAGGACTCTCCATTCACGAATACCTGACAACCGACCACAAAAAAGTCCGGGAGGCCGTCGAGGGTTTAAACGCCAAAGACATCGCTGGCCGGGCCGAAGACTTTGAGGAGGAATATTGGCAGATGGAGGGAGGGGGCGGGGGCGTTTATGCAAAGAAACGGTCCCAACTCGAAGCGGAACGAAGGGAATCGAAAAACCAGGCACAGAACTTCATTCTCAAGATGACCGCCCTGGCCAAGGCCTTGCGCTATATTCCGGGGAAAAAACACATGATCCTCTTTTCGACCGGCGTTGTGAACTCTCTCATCTACTACGGGATGGCGGGGAATCCCTCGGGGGCCGCCTGGTTCAACGTAGATGCCGGAGACTTCGTCCTGCGCACGCAGAACGAAGAGATGCTGAAAGAATTGAGCGCGGCCAACTGCACGGTCTTTACTTTTGACACAAGGGAAGCCGCCATGGTTCCGTCCCTGTTTGAATATGACAAGCTTACGTTTGAACAACGGAACCGCACAATTTTCACCGCGGCGGGCGCCACCAATCCCGTGAATGTCTTTAAGGGCGAAAGAATCACCGGCCATTATTCGCTCAGCAGGATCTCCAATGTCACAGGAGGAAAATATTTTTCGAACATCAACGAATATGAAAAAAATTTGGGGCAGGTCCAAACCATGACGGGAACATATTATGTCCTCGGATATTACATCGGCGAACAATGGGACGGCCGGTACCATAAGATCAAAGTCGAGGTAAAGCGGAAGGGAGTCGAAGTCCGCGCCCAGGCGGGCTACTTCAACCCGAAGCCTTTCCGCGAGTATTCGGATATAGAGAAACAGCTTCATTTGTTTGACCTAGCCTTGACCGAACGACCGCTCTTACAGACGCCCATGAGATTTTCGATGGCACCCTTATCTTACGCCGCCGGAGAGGAAACTCGCCTGGAGATGCTCTCAAAAATACCCGCCGAAGTGATTGAAAAGTTTTCGGGCAGAAGAGTCGAGCTCGTCTCGCTCGTGTTCGATGAGAAAGGAAACCTGGCCGGCCTCCAAAGAACGGAGACCGATCTCACAAAGTATCGCGGCATGAATGTTTTTTTCATGGCTGGTGCATCGCTCGAACCGGGCCAATACAAATGCCGCCTGGTCATCCGAGATTTGGACACGGGAGACGGAGCCATAGCTTCGGTCCAGGCCAATGTTGCTAAAAAGGCGTCTGTCGGTTTAAGCCTTCATTCGCTGCTTCTTCTTGTCCCGGAAAGTCACTTCGCTTACTTGGAAGCTGCCGCGACGAGAAAGAAGGATACAATGGCATGGACAGACGCGTATCCCTATGACCGGGCTCAATATTCGCCCATTATTGGGGATGTGCCCGAGAGAACAGCAAAGCTTTTCGCTGTTGTGCCTTGTTCGTTTCGGGGCATTGCTCAGCCGAATATCTCCATGGCGGCCTATCTGATCAATTCCGTTTCCGGAGAAAAAATCTCCCTCTCTTTTTCTGTTTTGAATAAAGCCAAAAAAGAGAATATCGAAGTTCAGTTCATGGAATTTCCTATAAATAACATGCCGCCGGGGAAATATTCGCTCTATCTCTATGCCGAAGACGCGGGGACGAAGTCTGTTTCCTATGCTCAGACGCCTTTAATAATCAAATAGGAGGTATGGCTTCCCGCAAACAAAAGCCTGATAATGCACTTAATCGCTTAATCATGATGGACCGGGCAGGAAATGAGAAAGAGACATAAAATCCTAAGCTTGAGCATCGGCATTATTCTCTCGGCCCGGTCGATCCTGGCCGCAGAGGAACTCCCGAAGGATGAGTTGAAGCCGATTCTCGGTAAATGTGCCGAATATTGCCGAAAATTTATAATAAACATATAGAGTGGAGTAAGATATGTATGGAGGGGGCATCATATTAGAAAAATAAAAGCGAAACCAGAAGGGATCATTCTCATATCGTTTTATATCGTCCTGGGCTTCCTTGCTGGGTCGTTGCCTCATTTAATCCCGGCTCCTCAGGAAGCTGTCCGGCTCGAGAAGCCTCTCCAGCACGAGGTGTCTGTCACATTGAAGCTCATTCAAGTCTACGTGACCGAAACGGATGGAAAGCCAGTCATGCATCTCAACAAATCCGATTTTTTATTGTTCGACAACGGGGAGCCGAAGACGATCACCGATTTTGAAAAACATATGGCCCCGATCTCCCGCCCAGAACCCGCTCCGCTCGAAAAGCCGGCCTCTGAAAAAAAGCCCGAGAACGTAGCATCCGTGCCGACAGTCGCGCCTCCCTCGAGGCTGAACAGAAAATTCTTTTTCCTTATTGATTTAGATAAGAATGATCTCGCGGGAATCGCCAAGTCCAGGAACGCCGCCCTTCACTTTTTGGAAAAACAGGTCCTGCCGGGAGATGAAATCGGCGTTCTCTCCTATTCCCCGTATTATGGCGGCCTGAAAGTATACGAATACCTGACATCGGACTACCAGAAAATTCGGGAAGCGCTCGATAGGGCGACAAAGGACGTCCCGGGCAGGCACTTCGGAGAGGGTCCCGGCAATGCGTCCCAGGGGATTGAAGGAGGCATCTGGGGTTTTGGCGATATTGGACATGTGGTGCCTCGTATAAAATTCACCGATGTGATTCGTAATTTCGCCAGGATCCTCCGCTATATTCCTGGATATAAGAACATCATTTTTTTCTCTCAAGGCATCCCCACGTCCGTATTAGCTAAAGATATATTCATGCGACAAGACATGGAAGACATGGGCCGGGAATTGGCGTCATCCAACGCGCCCGTCTATGCCATCAATACGGAAACTCCGAATCCCTATAGCTCCAAAGGCAGCATGGGCGAGGATTCTCTGAAATTTATCGCCGAGCGTTCGGGCGGCAAGGCGTTAGAAAACATCGGCGCAGCAAGCCGTTATGAAAAGTTTTTCCAGGAAATCCAGGACCTGACGCGAAATTATTACGTCTTGGGCTATCCTGTCCGCGAAACATGGGACGGGAAATTTCATAAAATCAAGGTCGAACTGCGTCAGGGAAATTACCGGATCCAGACCCAGGCCGGATATTTCAACCCGAAGCTGTTCAGCGATTATTCAGACGTGGAAAAGGAAATGCATCTTTTAGACCTGGCCTTCTCTGAGAAGCCCTTGTCCCAGACGCCCGTCCGGTTCCCCATGATCGCTCTGGCCTGTTCTTTTGATCCTGAAAACGATCTTTTCCTGGCGGCCAGGATCCCGGCCGGCGCGATCGGGGAGAAAGCCGGGAAAAAAACAGAGGTCTTCAGCCTGGTCTTCGACGCCAGGGGCGAGATCGTATCAGAACAGAGGAGCGAAGAGGACTTCTCCCGCCTGCCGCAGGAGGACCTTTATTTTCTAACTCGGGCCTCTGCGCCGTCGGGCATCTATCGCTGCCGGATCATCATCCGGAACCTGGAGACAGGTGCCGCCGCCGTGGCGAGCGCGACAGCGACCGTCCCGCCGAAGTTGGAAAAAGGAGTTCTCCTCTTTGCGCCGATTCTCCTTAAGCCGGAGAGAGGCGCGTTCTACTTAAAAGGCCATTTGCCGAAAGCGACCGTGGATCGGACTCGAGGGGCCGCGTTCGCGGATCTCTTTTTATTCGACCCCGCTCAATATGTGCCCTGTCTGGAAAAGACGTTCAAGAAAGGCACCGAGGCTTGGGCCTCCTTCCGCTGCGCTTTCGCCGGCGAGCCGGGCACGGCGATCAAGATCTCCGCATTCCTGTTTGACAAAACCACGCGGGAGGAAATCCCCATTTCCCTGACGATTATCAACAAAAAAGAAGAGAGCGGCATGAAAACTTTTTTCGTCCGCTTCCAAATCCCCGACGTCGAGCCGGACGAATATACGTTCTGTCTCGTCGCCGAGGATCCGGAGAGCGGCGAGAAATCCATGATCGCGAACGATTTCATCATCGAATAATGAAAATAAATAGGCTGAGGTTGAGATTAAACATGAGCCATAGACATCAAATCCTGAGTTTGATCATCGGACTTATTCTTCTGGCGCCGCGACTTCCGGCCGTGGAGGAAAAATTCGCAAAGGATGATCTGACGACGATTCTTAATAAGTGTGCCGAGTATTGCCGGAAATTGGCTGATTCCGCTCTTTATTTTATCTGTCAGGAGAAAATCAACGAGGAAATTTATGAATTCCGCAGCGGAGGGACGGTGGTCGTGACAGGAGGAGAGGGAGCAACCATAACATATGGAACAGATTCCCCTTTCAAGCGCAGAGTGAATAGAAATGTATATATCTACGACTATCAGCTCATTAAAAAGGGCGAGCGTACCGAAGAGACAAGAACACTGCTTGAAGAAAATGGGAAAAAGAAAGATCTGAAGAACGCGCCCCTGAAAACCAAGAGATTTTTTTCCCGGAAGGCTGTTTTCGGGCCGGTAGGATTTTTTGGGCGGGAGTGGCATGACGTTTATGATTATGAGCTTCTCAAACAAGATAGAGTCAAAGGCCGAGAAGCCTATGTGATCAAAGCGAAGCCCAAGGTCCCGATCGAAGGCAAGCCCAACTATGGGACTCTCTGGGTGGACAAGACAGATTTCAGCGTTTTAAAGATGGAGGTTGAGGATCAATCCCTGGCCGGTTTTGAAAAAATCCTGGAAGATGCAAAAAGCCGAGGGTTAAAGCCCATTTTAACCACGGTTCACGAGTATGAGATTCTTAAGAATGGCCTCCGGTTTCCGAGCCGGACCGTCTTTAATGAAAAATATTCGGGCTCGAGAAGCAGCGGATTCACCCAGTCGAAGACAGAAATCTCTTATAAGAATTATCGGTTTTTCACAGTCGAGACCCAAGTCATATATTGAGCCTGAACGAGAGGAGGGACTGAAGGATGGGCCATAAATTAAGATTGTCGCGGCGAGCTTCCTGTCATGTCCTTCTTGCCCCTTTTTTTATTTTTGTGCCGTTCTTTTTCCTTTGTCAGCCGAATGTGTGGAGTTCTGATCCTGCCCAAGAAAAAATCCGGCAGCCGACCACTCTTCAGTATGAAGTCTCCGTCACGCTGAAATTAATCCAGGTTTTTGTCACGGATAAGCAGGGAAAACCCGTTAAGGATTTAAATAAATCGGATTTTGAGATTTTTGACAATGGCCAACGAAAAACCATCACCGACTTTGAAAAACATTTCCTCGCCTTGGCTGAGAAAAAGCCCGATCAACAGGAGATGGCGGAGCTTCAAAAAACGGCCGTGCCGCCCGCTGCGCAACTCCCAAAACTGAACAGGAAACTCTTTTTCGTTTTCGACATCCAGCAGAACGACGGACTAGGCTTCTTGCAGTCTAAGAAGGCCGCTCTTCATTTCATGGACACCCAGGTCCAGCCGACCGATGAAATCTGTATTCTCTCCTATCAAGTCCGCATCGGATTGAAGATGCATGAGTATTTAAGCACGGACCATAAAAAAATCAGGAAGGCAATCGAAAAGCTGAAGGGAATTCCAGGCACGGGAAGCGAAGGGGCGGTGACCGGATCCGTCCGGCAAAGAAGATATCAGCGGAATTTTGACGGGTCTCGGGTGGTCTCCCCCCAGCCCGGAGGCAGACGAGGCGACCATGATGCGGTTAAACTATGTCGCGATCATGACGGAGCTTGCCAAAACGCTGCGATATATTCCCGGCAATAAAAATATTGTCTTTTTTTCGGCCGGCTATGCCCGGTCGACGCTGGCGCGCGACATCATGTTCCAGAAGAATTTCGAAGACATGTGTAAGCAATTCGGTTCGTCTTCCTGCCCTATTTATACGGTCAATACCATGGGCTCGCGTTCTCGTTTTATGTCTCCGGATGATCGGGGGGATCAATCGCTTCAAAATCTGGCCGCTTTTTCCGGCGGTCAATATTTCGAGGACGTCGCCAAGGTGGAAAAAATCGAGACCGGCATTCAAAACGCGATCGGCAATTACTACGTCCTCGGCTATTCCATCGACGAAAAATGGGACGGTCAGTTCCACGAGATCAAGGTCAAAGTCAAGCGCGAAGGGTGCAACGTTTCCGCCCAGAGCGGCTACTATAACCCAAAGCCGTTCACGGAATTTTCAGAGTTTGAGAAACAGCTCCACCTCATGGACCTGGCCTTTAACGAGCATCCCCAATTTCAGAGCCCGTTCGAATTGCCTTTCATTGCTCTGCCCTGCCGGGACGAATCCGGAACGCATTTAGTTTTTATGACCGACCTGCCTTGGGAAGGCCTCAAAGAGATCATCCGGCAACAGACAGAGGTGGTGTATGTCGTTATCGATCAGGACGATAATGTCATTGAAAGCAAAAGAGGGGATGTTCAGATCCCGGATATCTCAAAAAAACAGGTCGTTTATTACGGGATCATTTCCCCAAAGCCAGGCGCCTATGATTGCGTGATGATCCTTCGAAACTTGGTGACGGGAAAGGCGGCACGGGCCCGAGGCGCGGCAACGGTTTCTCAACCTGTTTTATCCGGGCTGCAATTGGATTCGCCTTTGTTGCTTGTTCCGACAGGGGATAAAGATGTGGCCTATTTCAGGCTGACAGGTAAAGACAATAAAGACAAAGAAGCTGTCGATACATCCGCAATTGGGCTAAAGGACTTCTTTCCTTTTCTTTCGAACCGCTTAGTGCCGGTCATGGATGAAATCCAGCGTGAGACATCCAGGGTATTGGCCATCGTTAGGTCGATGGTCTTCAATGTTCCCAATGCCGATATCGAATTTTCAGCTTCCCTTAAACCGAGCCCAGGGGGAGAGGAGGTCCCCCTCTCTCTTTCGATCCTCAACGGCAAGAGACAGGGAAAAGCGGATATCCTCCTTCTTGAATTTCCTTTTCCCGAGCTCAAGCTGGGGGAATACACTTTGACGATCGTCGCGATGGATAAAAACTCAGAGGCGAAGACCGAGGTGAGCCGGACGATAAGAGTTATATGAAAAAAATGGTTCTCTTCCATTTTGTGTGGGTTAAGGATGATCGGAGAAGATCCGGAAACGGCCTGGCTCCCATCCAGGTTTTTAACGCCGTTCTCTCACCGCCCTTTTCGGCGCCGCGGAACTCGCACAGCAGATTTCGGCATCAAACAGATGTACTAAAAAATGGGGCCCCAAAACTCCCATTTTTTTCATCTGGGCGTTTCCCTCATTTGGATCAAGCTCAGACATCCGCGGCGCCCGGCTTGGCCGGGTACCCTCAAGGGCGGTTCGAGAAGGCTAAACCTTCCACGGTCGCTGCGGCCATTCCCGGACCTTCTCCGTCATTTTTAGCCACATAAAATGGAAGAGAGCCAAAAAAATTAATTGTGGTTTGACCCCAAACTCATGAGGCTAAAGGAGGGAATTATGAAGTGGAGATTCAGATTTCCGATTCTCTTTTTAGGGATGGCTATGATCTTATCCATGTCCGCGGCGCAGAAAGTTGAAACCGTCAACGGCGTCCAGATCGTCCATAATGAGAAAGCCGGACAATGGGGGAACAACCCGGCCGTCAAGCTGGAATTGGTCCGGACGATAGGCGGGCTCGATGCCGACGAGAATCTCTCGTTCAACGCGCCCTATGATATCGTCCTGGATTCGGCCGGGAACATGTATATCCTGGATACCGGCAACAACCGGATCCAAAAACTCGATCCCCAGGGAAAATTCATCAAAACCATTGGACGGCAGGGCCAAGG
>Ga0315296_10004436_pt1 | contig 11443 bp, 14 predicted proteins | sample YL17G14_18_MG_FD_203921 | JGI IMG/M metagenome (GOLD analysis project Ga0315296, IMG submission 203921) | Sediment microbial communities from Yellowstone Lake, YNP, Wyoming, USA - YL17G14_18 | ecosystem: Environmental > Aquatic > Freshwater > Lake > Sediment | place: USA: Wyoming | collected...
AACATCCCGAAGAACGATCCGGATAAGATCCCTTGCCCCAATTTCAAACTGTCGATGAGACCTTGCTCGACCCGTGTCTCTCGCTTCGGCACGATCGCGCCCTTGAGATAGATTCGATACTGGATTTTCCCATGTACCAAGTAGTGTATGTCATGGTGCTGATGCGTGGCAAAATACCCAGATACAAAGAATTTTCGAAAGTCAGCCATCGAGCGAATGAACGCTTTGCTGTCTGCCGTCTTTCCCTCTTCGGGCGTGGGCATCACTTCATGCGCCTCGTCGATCAGCAACGAAATGTAGATTGACTTAAAGTCCATAACATGGCGACGGTTCAAGAATCGTGCGAAGCTCACCCAGTAGTGTCGTTCGTTTTCAAATGGGAAGTACAAGACATTTAACTTGCCAATCACACACGCATCCAAAACATCTTTAAAACTCCCGTTAACGATTGTCGGTTCTGGAGGATTTGGGATGTTCAAGAACTTGGGGTGGCATTGATAAGCGATGATGTTGAGCGGTCCTGGAAATCGAAACTCTTGCCCGGAAGGAAGCCCGCGAAAAATACATATCTCATCGTCAATTAAGTGCATGGCAATTCCCAAAAGTAGTGTAGTCTTCCCTGATCCAGTAGTACCAAATATCTCAACCTCCTTGCCACCACCTGCCAATGTCTTCACTATGATTTCTCCAAGAGAAATAAACTGGATTGGCATTTGCTTACCTATATTTAATTTTCAATATCAAAATTTAAACCTTTCTCTTTTTAAACAATATTAAAAGAACACACCATAAATCTTATTTATCATATTAGAGTCGATTAAAAGGACTTTGTTTTTCAGCTAGTCGCCTTTGTGAATCCAACACAATACTTATTGTATTAGAAAAAAATGGTATCCGAAATTCAACCGGCGCGATAACCGCCCTTGACTTTGCGTATCTTCTTGCCATGCCCGAACCGTTTGGCCCAGCGCTTGGATCGATATGTTCTACCGCAACCCATGGACATCACCCCCCTGCCCACATCTTTAGAAACGGATGAGCAGCGAACACAAGCTTGTCTATTTCAGCCGGGGGCATTTGATTATAAATCATGTCCAAGTTTAATTCCCTGGATGACCATCGCATGAACTCATGTTGGAAGAAGTAATTCACCTTGCCCATCAGACCAGTATAGAGCGCACGTCTGATTGAATGGAATCCATATCCTCGTTTCAAATCAAGCCCAGCCCGATCGGTCATCTTCCCAAACAAATCCGAATAGTACCATCCAGACCGAGGCGTAAAATCGTATGTTGCCAAGTTGTTATAAATTTCGTCTGGGATTAGATGCGTCCTGATTCTCCCGCCCTTCGCGGCTCGGATGGTTACCGTGTGGTCATTCCGAGCCGTCCTTGGTATTTCAACTCGCCTGATGCCATACGTTGTAGAAAGCGACAACACTCCGCGTTCTTCTTCAGTTCCACCTTCCAGCACCGCGATTATAAGCCGTTGAATTTCTACCAAATCCAACGTCGGTCGATATGGATTCGCTTCGCCCTCTGGGAGGGATATGTTGAATGGGATGTCCTGACTTCGGTAGAAAGAACGCAGAGCATAGTAGGTTGCTCGGACGGTGTTGTTCTTTGCCTCGTACATGTTGGCCAGATAGACTCGAGCCAACCCGTCATTCAACACAAACCCGCCGTTGATTGGCACGAGAAATCTTCGGGTTGTTGAGAGATAATTCGTTATCGTCTTCGGTTTAACCCGTTCGCTCTTTAAAAACATCTCAAAGTTGTTGAGGTAGTCTTGTACCTTCTCCTGCCACTTGTCCATAGTTTCGCCCTACGGATTTGCATATGATTTTGACTTGTCCCTGGGGCTTCCCTCGCTCGGCGGAAGCTGCAAGCTCCCAAGGTTCTCTACCAACAGCCTAGGCTTTTCTGGCTTCATGCCTTCCAAAGCAATTAGGATTTCTTCCCGGTTCTTGCCGTGGTCGGCCATCGTCACCAAGTCGAGCTGATTGACATATCCTGTAATCAAATCCACGAGAGCCGATTTGCCCTTTACGGCGTCCTCTGGCTTGCCGTTTTCTGTGTCCAACATTAACTGGAACCTAGCAGCTGCAAACCTGTCCCAAATGATTGCGCGGGCCACGGCATCCGAATTGATACGAGCTTGCCTATCAATCAGTCCAGGGGTGCCGTTTTTAATTCCATCTGGATGTACAAGGAGGTCCATTCCCTTTGCCATCGCCTGCCGTTCGTCTTTGGTCTTTTCTTCTGGCATCAGCCCACCACCTTTGTCTTTAACACATAAGCGATTATGCCGATAACCACCGCAACCGCAATGATTATAAATATCCACTTTCTTGACCCGCCAGTTGCGGTCTTGATAATGGAGATGATGTTCCTGGTGCTTTGTGCGCTGGTCACATCATGTATTCTCAAGTCGGCCTCCTCGGATGTCATCCCCGTGTACAAATCGCATGTCTTCAAACCGACGGGGGAGTAGCTGTCCGAGTTCGGAGTTGAGTTTATCAAATCAAAAAACATGTATCGTTGTTTTATCTTGTTTCCCTTTCGTGCGAGCATTTTCATTTTATAGAATATCTTGCTCTTGTCGATTTTTAGCGTTACCTTTTTCGCGTCTATTTTTGTGTGTTCATAAGCATCTGCAAGTCCTTCCCACTTGGGAGCGTAGGTCGTGATTTTGCCAACTTCCAAAACCTTGATTTCCAATGTTTCTTCGCTCATCTTAAATCCCCTTGGACGCGAAAAATCCGACTAGCGCAATGATTGTGATTATCAAGAATATTGCCATCCTCATGCTGATGCCGATTCCAAGCCCCCGTCCGTGTGGCCTTCCCTGAAGCCCCCGAAGCTTTGGCAACAGCCATGTTTCGTTGAGTATCCCGGCAGCTACCTTTGCCGGAGCACCAATCGGTATGGCATTCCCTTCCCTGAACCAAATCTCGGAGCTTGTTGGGTTGTTGTTGTCGACCCCGATGGCGTCCGTTATGTATGTCAGGTAAGAGTTCCCCTTCCTGTAATGCAAATGCGAAGAACCGTTGCTGGTTTTCTTTTCAGCCAGCCTGAAATCCTTGCAGAGAATAAGCGCGTTTGTTGCCATGTCAATCCCACTCCAGCCAGACCGAGGCCAATATGAAATATATCCCAATCCCGAAGAAAACCATCGCCAGCCAGTATATGTCTGATATGAAATATATCCCCGTGAAGATGCTCGCAACCCCGCCGAAGAACCCCATTACGGTGTTGTTGAAGACAAGCGCCATGTCGACAAGAGCAAACGACACTACCACACCCAAGACGGCTGTCAAAGTGTCAAACATTTGCATACGCCATCCTTGGTTTATTCCACGTGGTTATAAATGTTGCTAAAGTTGTCCGGGGTCGCATCAGAGAATAACTTGGCGTATGCGGCCGCCCGCCCTGATGACAACCCCAGACTGTGAAACTAACCCGTGACAAATCCATAAGCAAGCACCGTCATTAGGACAAGGGCGATTAGAAAGATGAAGACGCTAGCAATCGCCCTCGCCGCCGAAATCAAGTTCCTTGTTTTTGCGATATTATAATACAGATACGCAAGATCGCCGATAACGCCGATGATATAAACTAGCGCGACAACCGATGAATCGAACCCCATTCAGCTCATCTCCTGGTATTTTAAAACTATTGAAAATATCCCCCACGACAATGCAGCCAACGGTGGAGCTAGAAATAAATAGGTAATTGTTGCTGGAGTATCGGCTGGCATCAATCCGCGTAACTTATTGACGAAGAAGAAAGCGATAAAAGTCACTTCGGTCAACACTGCGCCCAGCCACACATATCGTCCGGCTTCTGCAGAGCCGGACCCCAACAATGTTATCCCGGCAATACCCGCCGTGACGATGGCCGCTCCGAGTGCAAGGATGGATGTTCCGGCGAGTAAAAATATCGCATCGGATGTGTTGAATGTTATATAACCCCTGCCCATTATGCCAATAAAGAACCCGAAAAACACCAAGTACGCAACACTGAATAGTATTAGATAGGTGGTGTTCTTGAACGAGGGCGACCGCGACATTTCGCTTCCCCCTATATCCAATCTCTGGCCATAACAAGCGCGATGAGCGCAACGATGAACGTCAATGGCCACCATGGAAATAGACCAGTTAGAACGCACACAAACATACCCATCAAAAAGAATGACATCACTATCAACCCAGAGTATTTGGAGGATCGTCCGGCCTGTGTTATCCCTACTCCGACCACCATCATCGGGGCCATGATAAAGAAAAGTGCTACTAGATATCCCGCGGTTGTTGTATCACCACCTGTGAATCCCGATAGCAAACTTATCAAGCCACTAAATACGCCACTTGGTGGTGGCGTGATAAATTCTGCTAGAGGTCTCCCAAGGACAGAACAAGTGCCGGTACCGAGTATCGTCAAGTCTGAACTTCTTACGATAACTGTTATCGTGTCGAGTGTATTATTATCCAAATTTGATGGTATCCAAACTGCAAGGAGACTAACCGCGCTCCCGTTCTCTGGTACCGTGACCGTCGAAGGTACTGCGGTTGTTATCCATCCTTGAGTATCGGTTATTTGTATGAAACAAGTCATGGCATTTTCTCCCACATGCGCAAAAGTAATTACGAATGTCGCTGGGAGTCCCGCCACCATTTCCGCGTGGGGGGGGCTGATTGAAAAGGAAAACACATTCGCTGCTTCATAAAATATATCGCCGGTGTTGCCGAAAAACGAGCACCCCACAGAAGTGAACCCCACGTAAATACCATGTATGGAATTTCCGGTGCAGGCATTTCCCACGAGCTCATTGTATGGCGAACTTTGTAAATTGATACCGTTTCCAACATTGCTTGTACAAATGTTCGATAAAAAGTAATTGTATGAAGAAAGCGTTACGTGAATCCCATCGCTAGAATTTCCAGTCGCGATATTGAAAAAGATGTCATTGGTATCCGAATATATGAAAACGATGCCATAAGTACCACCATCTGTTTCATTTGCCGATATTACGTTATGCGAAGAAAAAGACACAGAAATGCCCATGGCGTTATTATTGAGTGTGTTGCCACTGATATTACCGTTCTGAACTGCCAGCAATGCAATCCCATTGTTAGTACTACCTCCATTCTCAATTAAGCAGCTCCTAACGATGAAATAAGATGTCGTACCACTTATTGAAATCCCGGCAGTGTCAGTTGCGTCAATCGACCAGCCTTCAATTATCCACGGGTCTCCTACCGTTCCCGAGCCGCTCGTAACGCCGTTCTCACCGATCGCAAAGCCACTGTTTCCAGTTATGGTAATCGGGGCATGGGAAGTATAAACGCTTGGCGGAGGTGGTGGAATGTACGTAGTATATGTTAAATTGGCACCTATGATGTATGATGCTGTTGCAGTTCCTCCATCGTTATACACCATATATGCCGTATTTTCTCCAGTACTCTCTACGCCATGATATAACTCTGCCCATGCAGTGTTCTCCATGATATTCTCAATCCAAGTCCAAGTAGTTCCCGAATCGGTGCTGGTCCAGAGCGTTAAACTTGCAGGACATGATGGCCACACGTCTTGGTCTGTCTGTGCAGCTATCAACGCAAGGGTATTATCGTTAAACCAAAACAACTCTGGATCCCATATCCAGTTGAAAATCCCACCGTTTGCCCTTCCTATATCAACGGGGGCTGACCAGCTATCTCCCAAATCACTGCTTGTAGATTTATAAGCATGGTTTGTTTCCGAGTTCACACTGCGCCATATCGAGATGAGATTATTTCCACCAATCCAAGCAATCGCGGGTTCTGAACCTTGTATTCCACCGAATCCCACACCGTTTATAAAAGAAAACGTCCAGGTTGAGCCACTATCGGATGTCATTAAACACCCTGCTTCGGCAACAACTGTTACAGAATTATCTCTAACATAAACTGGAATTAATATTTTGCTTCCAACTCTCAAACAATGGTTTCCTATTGCATACAGCCACCCATTCTCAATAAGGTCTGGTTGATGTGCAAATATATTATCTATATAATTTTCTGCTCCCCATGTAACTCCATCATCTGTACTTTTTCGATATGCAAGAGAATAATATGGGCTACCGTCTGCAGTACCTTGTATGAGTTTGCTGGACATTACCCATAGCGAATCATCTGGCATTATAACTACTTCTGCCCCATCATAGTTGTAGCCATTGCTGTCCCAAGTATTCCACCCGTCTTGAGAAAATAAAAGACTTGCTGAACTCCATGAAGCTCCTTGATCTGTTGATGTCTTGTAATATATCATACCACGACCTCCTTGTATATCACCATCAACAGGACTTTTCCATGTAACAATCCATTTACCCGATGGAGTTATGTCGAATGAAGGATTGCCAGAAACATTATCAGAAATCGTTGATAGGTTTTCTGGCGGTACTGGCGGTACATATGGTGTGTATGTTACTTCAAGATATGGCGCGCGCGCAGTACCCGCTTCCTTCGTGTTCTCGTTAATCGTGGCTTCAATGCTGGTCGGTTCAAAGAAAACCAATGAAATTATATTATTCTCGCTTTTTCCATTTTGTACCCCTGTCGTGACCGACCAAGAATGCCAACCAATCGTTGTAACTATTTTGGCATCTAGCATCCCCCCAAACGGCGATGGTTTATTGTTCCAAGTCAATGTGTTTTCATTCCATGTGTCTGCCGTTCTACTCGTCCAAACCAGAGTTCCCATCGAACCGAGTGCATTGTACAAATGAATCGTTGCGTTTGTAATCGTTGCACCATCTGGTATGGATGAAAGGTCGAAAGATATGTATGCCCAACAAGTGCCCCATACCAAGGCATTTTTTCCAATAACGGCACTTGAAAATGTGCCAAAGTTACCCATAGGCGCCGTACTTGATACCCAAGTATCCCCTCTATTCTTACTTCCGCCTATGTTTTCAAAATCAAATGTCTGCATGCTTATCGTGGCGGAGTTCGGCCGTTTGACAAGAACAACTGAGGTACTTACAACACCGACAACCACGATTAAAATCCCAAACATAGCGATTGATAAAAATTTAAGCGGCCGCAATTCCATCCCTCAGTGGTTTTTCTATTCGTGTTCTCGCGTCGCCCATACTATTACGCCCAGGACAAGCGCAATCACGAATAACAGCGGTATCATGTACAACAATGGATATGTCGATTGGCTTGCCGTTACTATCGTCAGGCTAGCATCATCGAATCCGACAAACAGATTCGGTTTGTTCCCGATCAGGTTCGTCCCTGGACCCTTGCCGTTCATTTCTGCATCAATGTAGAGCGTGTATGTCCCCGCGCCGGTTATATGAGAGCCGATGTCATTTTCAACGGTTGTCCACGATGACGACTTGAGAGCCGTCACATTTTCGTAGAAAAGTACCGTGTTGTCGGTGCCGTTCCACAGTGTTGCCCGAACGACGATAGATTGTGCATTGTCGTTGTCGATCACTCTGAAATTGAAAGTGCTGACCGCAGAAATCAACTCATCGTATCCCGCCGAAAACGTCACGCTCTGATACCATGTGCCGTTGTCTACGTTGGTAGTAGAATTGTCTATGGATTCCACATCAACATATCCGGCGGAGTTCCAGTTGTCCGTCGCCTGGTTATTCACGGCATTGTCCCAATACGTCGGTCTATACGGCGTGTCGTTGTCAGCAAATGTCGAGTTCAGAGTCTGATGCGTGGTTTGTGATAATGTGGACGAATTTACAAGCGATATGAGAATTGGTATCATCACTAAACCAACTATAAGGGCGACAATTATTTTGACTATCGATTTCGTGTTCATGTTTTCAACATTTGTTTTTCACACGGATTCGTGGAGAGAAAATTCGAGACGGCCGCAAGTATCGTGTCGCGGGTGTATGTCTCTACCCCCCGGCTTCGCGGACAGCCCAGTACACTGTAGCCAGAACCATTGCGATCACATAGAACAATGGAATCAGGTTGACGAGTGTAGCAGATGCGCCCGAAAGTGAGGCCGCAGCGCTAGCAACGGTAGTTAGCACTATCGGGAGTAAGCTCAAGCCGACTACTAGAATCACGATAACGCCGATTATGGACTTCACATTGATGCTCTCCATTTATCTCTCCCTCCCGTGTGTTTAGTACACCCGCATTTGTCCATAGTTACTTCAAGGCATCACTATTTAAATTTAATTCTTTTTGGTTATAATCTTATAACTTTTATTCCTGTCGGATTTTTCATACAACCACGACATGAAAATACTCGACAACGCAATCAGCGGGATGAAATAACAGATCCGCCAGTTCCAATACGGCGAGTTTGAAAAGACAGCGACTATCAACAACGGGACGACGCACAACATTATATTGAGCCGTATAAAGTATTTCATTTTCTTGATATAGATGACGATCAATCCGAAAAGAGCCAATCCAAAAAAGACAAATCCTCGGCTAAACAATTTCAAGAAGTCCATTACCGTCATCTCGTTGATTCCGCCGACATGTCCGGCATTTGAAGATAAGAACGACAGATCGCTGGGCGATACCACATGGGTAAAAAACAATACGATTAACATGGTAGGAATCAAGCACCATTTGAACGTGTCGTTGCCCCGGTGGAACACCAGAAGGTACAGTACGAAAATCCCCGCCAAGAACAATCCTGACCAATAATGCGCAAGGAATGTCAACGTCAAGAATACAGGGAATAGCTTGTAACGATTCCTGAAAAAGAACCCCAATGCGAAGTTGAACAATGATGCCGCGAAAATTTGGGCATAGACGCTCGCAAGCGGGATTATCGGAGCCAGCAGGAACGCCCACTCTGGATATTTAATTTTGGGGAACGACTTGAGCAAAAAATAGATGCTGAACGCGAACATAAAGTTAAAGAATAGCGGGAGTGTGAAATCTCCGAGCATGGATAACGGCTTTGAAATCAGTAACGTCAAATCGTGACCGTCGCCCAGAAACCCCCTGCCGCTAATCGTATAATAGGGATGATCGCCGATTCCGTAGTTAAACCCAATTACTTCTATGCCCATTACTAAAAAGAATACCGCAACGGAGATAACCAATAACTTTCTCATTCATATCCGGCCAAGACCTTTCTATATCTTCTATCGCGCCAGTATCTCTTTTTGTTCCTCATGGGTCACACTTCAATGTGCTGATAAAATACGCTAACAACAAACATGCTCCCACAAATCCCGCGATACAGAACAATAGCCCCAGGTGATATGTCACATCTGGATTTTGTAGTCCAAAAAGATTCACTGTTTGTGTGTGGTTGGCAAATGATGTGGCGGCCGCGTCGATTGCGATTAATCCTTCATAAAACATCAATGAAAAGATTATCGTCAATCCAATGGCGACGAACTGCTTTTCTTCTCTCCGCATATCCATCCCCTCACGTCGGCTCGATTATCAGCCAAGCCACATCTACCACCACTCCAACGTGCTACCCGCCTTCGCAGTTATGGCGGAGTTGGCGATTTTGGATGCGAACCGTATCGCTAATGTACCGTTTGCCGAGGGCGTGATAATTCCTTCGATGATGGCGATGTTGCCTGCCGTCGCCGAGGTCGCGTTTGAAGCGGCAGGAATTTGGTAGGCAGTGGCATAGTTCAAGGTTTGTGTCGTTGCGGTTAGGAAGTAACGCGAAGTGTACGCCAGTAATGTTGGGTTTGCTGGGCCGTTAATCGTCCAACGGGAGCCAGTCGATGTCGCCGCGGAGGTGTACATGATTAACGCATAGAAGCGGTATACCGTTCCAGCCGTGACCGAGAACGACAAGTTGCCGCAATTCTGCAGCGTGTTGGCGACGGCGTTGTTGTTCACGTTATCGGCGGAGAGCGTGACTATACGTCGTTTGTTGACATTCACATAGCCACCGCCCTCCGCCACTTCCAAGCTGGCGCCCGCCTCCATTCTAATCCCGCTGATTACGTGCAGGATTCCGTTCCCCTCTATCCAGAACAGCACGTCCCCCGTCTCCCAGTTGTTCACCTCAAGGACGGAGTCTTCCTCCCTCAAGGTGTAAAGGAGAATCCTCTCGAAATTGCCCCCCTGACGTGCATATCCAGCAACCTGCGATGAACTCAGCGCATGGTCGAACACCTGCACGTCGTCAATCCAGCCAGACATGAAAGCGCCTGGGTTTCTATCGAAATAGTCAGCGCCGATGTGCATTATTCCGTTCATCGGAGGGACAACGGCGTAATGCTCCGCGACGTCCTGCAGCATCCCGTCGACGTAGAGCTTCACGCGGTAGTTCTCGAACGTCACGGCGACGTGGTACCATCTGTATTCTACAATCGCCGATATTGACTCAACATAACCATCAGCCTCTCCGAACTTGAATGCAATTCTGCCACTGTCTTCGCTGTACAAAAGTTGCCAACTCGGCCACTCGTCAATGCTACCGCCCATGCTCGCTATCCCCAAGTCCCCGCCCGACCACTCGAAGGCGACCCACGCCATCACGGTCATGGCGTTCTCGAAGTCCAGGCTGTCGGTGGCCGGCACATATATGTAGTCATCAATCCCGTCGAAATCAACCGACGACGAACCGAACTTGACATGCCAATCCCAGGCGGCCAGCCAAGCGGCCCCGTTCATCAGCGTGCCGTTGTTGCCGTTGCCCGAATGGTCGTATGCAATCAGCCCGCCGTTCTCATCGAGGGGCCAATACCCAGACGGCACGAGGTTATCAATCCGAGCGTTCTCGTCCGCGAGCGCGGTGTTCGTTTGATTATGTGCATTAATGGCGATGGCAACCGGGATTAGCATGACGACGAGTGCAAATACAACGGCGATTGATGTTTGATTTTCCATGTTCATGCCACTCTTAGTTTGTTTTGTTTGTATAAAAGCCCGTTCTTTATCCCTCCAACCAATATGGGGTTCTGTTGCGTTTAAATTTTCTCTTTATCGCTTTTGTTATCTCTTTTCGCCAGCGCAATGCTGAAAAGACGACGACAATCAAGAGAACCAAGAGCCACCAGTGTTCAATGCGTTCGGCTATCATTCGTGTCGCCATCCTCCCCACCACATGAGGAATATCCCGACTCCGATGTATCCTATAGATCCAAGCTGGGGCAGAAAGTCTTTGACACCGGATATGAACATGAAGGAACCGATCATCATTGCCAGTGTCCGAACGGGCTTGAATCCAGGTTTAAAGTTCTTCATCTGTCGCTCACCATCATATGATTTTCTTGGCTATCGTGTCCTGTGTTCGGGTTCTCCCCGTTTTTACGAATAAATCCGCATTTCCAACATTTAAGCGGGAAGTTTGCTTTCAACAAGTTCTCTGCACCGCAGTTCGGGCATTTTCTAGCCTCCTTTTTAGCACACTTCAAATGGGCAGCTACGGTTGCGATTTTCGAGGAGTTGAACGGCGCATAAACATACTCCCCGCCCTTCTCTATCGAGGAGAAG
>Ga0315296_10004437_pt1 | contig 11439 bp, 8 predicted proteins | sample YL17G14_18_MG_FD_203921 | JGI IMG/M metagenome (GOLD analysis project Ga0315296, IMG submission 203921) | Sediment microbial communities from Yellowstone Lake, YNP, Wyoming, USA - YL17G14_18 | ecosystem: Environmental > Aquatic > Freshwater > Lake > Sediment | place: USA: Wyoming | collected...
GGAATCAACCGGAAGTTCTTCGCGATCTCATCGACATAGAGAGATTCGTCGAAGCGGAATCCCGGATGGACGATCGAAAATGTCTTCTGGCGCCCTTCCTCGAGGAAGGGGTGGGCCAGCGAGACGATCGCCGAGCTGTCCAGCCCTCCGGAAAGGCAGGTCCCGAGAGGGACATCGCTCCGCAATCGCAGCCGGATGGAGGAAAGAAGAAGGTCCCTGAATTTTTCCCGAATCTCGTTTGTTTCCCGGGGAATCTCATCAAGGTTCTCTTCGAGCTTCCACCATTTGGATAGAGAGAGCCGGAACTCGGGACGCATGTCGATATCAAAATATTGGCCCGGTTCCAGCTCATGGATGCCGCTGAAAAAAGTGTATCGAGACGTGTCGACCCTGGAATAATACAGATAATCCTTGATCGCCGGGAAAAACGGCTTTCGTTCGATCCAGGGCAGTTTCAATAGGGCCTTGATCTCGGAAGCGAAGGAGAAGAATTGGGGAGAAAGGTGATAGAAAAAAGGCTTGATCCCGAAACGGTCCCTCGCCCCGAACAGCCGTGCGGTCCGGAAATCGTAGATCACGAAGGCCCACATGCCGTTGAACCGGCGGAGACAATCCCTTCCCCATTCGAGGTAGGCTTCGAGGATGACTTCGGTATCCGACTGTGTCTGGAATCGATGGCCGAGGCGGATGAGGTCTTTCCGGATCTCCAGGTAGTTGAAAATCTCGCCGTTATAGACGATCCAAACCTGCCGCTTTTCGTCGGACATCGGCTGAGACGCCGACTCGGACAAGTCGATGATGGACAGCCGGCGGTGGGCAAACCCGACATCGGCCGCGGAATCCGGCGGTTCATCCCTCCGGAAGAGATATTCTTTTTCCCGTCCGGAATCGATGATCAGGAACCTTTCATCGTCGGGCCCCCGATGAGCGATGGATTCAGCCATGGCGCCGAGCCAGGCGAATTCCAGGCGTTCGTTCCCGCGGGCGACGATTCCGGCTATTCCGCACATGGTTCGAATCTCAGCCTATTCGAGAAATATCTTTTTCACCCGCTCGTCCCAACTGTATTTCCTGACGTCGTCGCGCGCCCGTTCTCCGATTGTCCGGCCCAAGGGCTCGTTGTCCCTGAGCAGCCGGATGGCGCCGGCCCACTCCGTCACCGAATCCGGAGGGACGAGGATGGCATTCCGCCCGTCTTCCAGGATCTCTCCGATGACCTTCAAACGGGAAGCCACGATGGGCCTCCCCGCGGCCATGTATTCGAACGCTTTGAGGGGAGACATGTAAGAGGCCGTGTCATGTTTTTTCTGGCGGTGCAGGACGGCCTCCTGGTAAGGCATCAATAAAGCATCGAAAGCCGCCAGATAGGCAGGAACCATCCGGTGCGGGACAAAACCGATGACGAGGACGTTGGCGAGCGCGGCCTCCTTGACCTTGCGCTTCAAGCGATCGGCTTGCCCCCTCTCTCCGCCGACGATGACGAATGCCACGTCTTGAAGGAGCCGGCTGACTTCGAGAATGACCTCCAGGCCCCGTCCCTCAAAGAGACTTCCCGCGTATCCGGCTATGAAAGCGCCTTCGGGCAGCTGCAGTTTCCGCCGGGATTCGTCCCGGGACAGAGAAGATGAAAACTCATCCAGGTCCGCGCCGTCATGGGCGACGACTGTTGTCTGCCTGGCGAGACGGTCGCCCATCCGGCGGAGCAGGGATTTTCGGAGTTCTTCCGAAATGAAGACCGCCGTGCGCAGCCGTGAAGCCGAGAGAATTCTCCGCATCAACAGGTTTTGTAACCGGCCGGCGGGAAGCTCATGGACTTCCATAATGAAATCCACGTTCAGGGTCCGGACAAACCAGGCCGTAAAGACATCGCGGGTATAGAAAAGACAGCGGCGATTTTTGAGGATCAAAAAAAACGACCGGACCAGAAAAAGGGCCCTTCCCGCGATCCGGACCGGAAGAAGCCGAATCCTGACGATCTCAAAAGGGTGTCGCACATCATAGATCTCAAAGATTTGACGCGGTTTTTGGCGGACATCGGCCACGAGTTTCACCCCGGCCCCAGCTTTCGTCAGGGCCTGGCACATTTTGACGATCTGGACGGAATGGGCCGCAGGCGAAGGAAGGGTGGCGAAGGTCAAGTAGATAATGGCCTTGGCAGGCCGAGCGGAGTCAGACAAGGGCTTTGTCCCAAATCTCTCTGATATACGGAAATGTGTATTCCTTCTCTCGATTTCGGATGGTTTGGCGGGCGTTCCGGGACATCTCTTTGTAGAGCCCTTCGTCCTCCAGAAGTTCCATCGCTTTCGAGGCGAAGGCTTCGACGTCGAGAGGGGGAACGACAAAAGCGTTCATCCCATCCCGAGCCAGGTCCGGAATGTCTCCGACGTCGGGGACAACGCAAGGGAGGCCGACGCTCATGGCTTCGATCATCGCCATGGGAATTCCCTCGGACTCAGAGGTCATCAAGAATACCCGGCTGCGGCGGAGATAGAAAAACACATCCTCGACTTCACCCGGAAATCGGACGTTTTCTTCGAGCCCCAGCCTCTTCCTCATCTTTTCAAACCCGGCCCGCCTGCGGCCGACATCCTTCCCGGCAAAAACCGATCGGATATGAGGATATTTCCGTCGAATACGGGAGACGACCTCGAGATAGACGTCCACCCTCTTATAATCATCAAAATGGCCGACAGAGATGAGGTCGATCTCCTTCGGGGGATGATTTTCCTCGACTCCGAAGTCCGGGGGAGTAAAAAGATTGGGAAGCGTAAAAAAATTCGGTTTTCCCCCGAGGACGCGACCCAATCTTTCCGCGGACCGGGTTCCCCGGACGCCGATGGCTCTCGCGTTGTCGAGAAGCCAACGGGCTGTTTTTTTATGGCGGACCGCGGCGTCTATGTCGTTTCCGATAAAGAGCTGGATCACGGGTTTGCCGAAGATCCGGCCTATGAGAGAGGCGAGGATTCCATGGGGGATATAATAAATCCCTATGACATAATCGATCTTCGCCGAGAGGCCCAGCCGAATCCCGTAGAGCAGCTTGGCGAATTCGCGGAGAACCGGCGTCTTCAGCCACCGGGGAAGCCTCAGAGAGGTCACTTTTTCGAAATTCAATTCGGAATTCCGGGCAAGATAGACGCAGTCCACCCTCTCCAAACTGATGAGCGGAGAGATTTTGCTCAAGAGCTTGCGGTCGGAAAGCCCGGCGAAGAGAAGGATGTTCATGGGCCGCCTTCGCCCTCTCCAGGTCCCCGGCCTTGATGAGATTCGATTTCGATCTTCCTGACCCTGTATTGCAGATCCTCGATGAGGGCCCTGTTCACGGCGAGGAGGTCCGCGATAAAGGCTATCAGCAGCGTCTGGAACCCGATGCCCAGGAGAATGCTGGTGAGGATCAGGGACTGGACGTGGCCGGCCCCCCGGCCCTGGGCCAGGAAGAACAGAAACCTGGCTCCGAAAAGAAGCCCCAGGCCGAAGAGGGAGGATCCGACCGTCATGAAGAATTTGAAGGGCTTGTAGACCACGACGATCCGGACGATCGTCGTGAGCGACCTCCAGAGATAGGAAACGGCGCTCTTGTAGAGCCTTGAGGGCCGTAGGTACTCATTGACCCGGACGGGCACGGAGGCGACAGCCATGCCCTTCCGGCCGGCCTGAATGATCGTCTCCAGAGTATAGGTATAGTCGTTGAAGACGTTGAACTTCATGGCCGCCTCGCGGGAGATGGCCCGGAAACCGCTGGTCGCGTCGGGAATATGCAGTCCGCTGACCAGACCGACGACGCGGCTGCCGAGTTTTTGGAGGAATTTCTTGGCCATCGAAAAGTGCCGGATTTCCTTCATCGGCCGCGTGCCGATGACCATGTCCGCCTTCTTCTCCAGGACCGGCCCGGTGAGCTTGATGATGTCGGCGGCGTTATATTGATTGTCGGCGTCGGTGTTGACGATCACGTCGGCCCCCAGCTTCAGGCACGCGTCGATGCCGGCGAGAAACGCCCTGGTCAGTCCCTGATGCTTGGTGAAGCGGATGATGTGATCCACGTTGTGGGCTTTGGCCGCCTGGGCCGTCTCGTCCGCGCTCCCGTCGTCGATGATGAGCCACTCCACGCGATCGAAGCCGGCCACCGCCCGCGGCAGGCCGGCGAGCGTAACGGGAAGGGTTTTTTCCTCGTTGAAACAGGGAACTTGGATGATGAGTTTCATGTGACCGCCTTAAATTTTAAAGTCGAAGGTGTCCGTGATCCATTTCAGGAAATTCGGCTTCTCCGCAAGCAGCCGTTTTCTCTTTTCCTGCCATTCTTCCGCCAAATCGCCTCTGCTCAGCAGGCCGCGTATCGTGTTCAGCATCTTCGGCTCGTCCCCCGGCCGGAAGCCGAAGGCAAGCCCGAACTTGTTTTCCAACTCGTCGAAACAGGACAGTCTTCCGACAAAGGAATTATAACGGATAGAAGGTGTTCCTAGAATAGCCGATTCCCGGGTCATGGTCTGGGAGTCGGAGATGACGAGTTTCGCGAAAGCCAGGATATCGTGCATGTCCCAGGGCTCGATCGAAGATCTCCCCTCCCGCTCCTGGCTGCTGACCAGGGGAAAGGGCTTGATCATGTCCAGGACGCTCTCCAAGACTTGGCCTTCGAGCCCCTGCGCCTTAAGGTCATGGTGAGCTTTCAGGGCGGATTTCCTGACCACGATGTATCCTTGGGGTTTGAGGCCATATCTTTTCAGGACATCCGGGTCGGGAGAGAATTGGTCGGGGTGGAGATAGGCCAATTCATGATAGGAGTTATGGACAATTCTCTTCTTCCGCCATTTTTTATAGCGGAGAGAGGCCGGAACAACTATCCCCGTGGCAAAGGGATACGTCAGCTTGGCGAACAGGGGGACAACGTCGTCGTCATCCATCTCGAACACGAAGGATTTGACCCGGGAGACGGCCGAGAGATGGGCGATGGACGCGGACGTCCCGAAGGCGGCGGAAAAATTGTGCCGCCGGTGGAGCTTGAGGACGCCGAGGTTCCTCCGGAGGAGCTCCAACATCAGGTCCCGGGGCTTCGACCCCGCCCGGCTGAGGGACAGATAATCTATATGATAGTGCTCCAAAAGGACGTTGGCGACGTCCTTGGCTCGAGAAATCACCACCACCCGGTGGCCCTTTTCTCGAAAATGCCGGATGACGTTCTTAAATAAATGAACATGAGCGGGATGAACAAGATCAAAAAGAAGAGCCTTCATCGCTCCCTCGGCAAGGAAATGAATAAAGCTCGGATTTGGTTTCGTAGGCCGTCAGGACGTGGATGAATCTCACGAGAGCTCGATCAATAACAGCTTCAGGGTCCCGCCGACGGGTTTACCGAGCTTGATCAATTCATTCATTAATCCGGGCGATATGCGCTCCCGGTCAAACAAAAGATAGCTCACTCCATAGCGCTTCAGAAGTTCCTCTCTTTCGAGGGGAGACGTCTCAGCCGAGAAGACTTTTTCGTTATCCGCATATCGGCGGTTCCTATCTTCGGAAGAAACGAAAAAGCCCCCTCGACGGGCCACGACCACCTTTCCGGAAAATGCCGGAAGAAGCTTGGAGATCCTGTTCGGGGCCATAACGACGGCACGCTCGGGAATGAAAGAAGCCAAGCGCCGCAAGTCGGAAATCATTCGATGGGAGTCAGCCGAATAAGGATAATGATACGGCACTTGATGAAAAAGTTGGACGGGGAGGCCTGTGAACTCAAAGATCGCCACCGTGATATTCCATCCGAAGAAAAGAGCCAGGAGAGAATGAAGCCCTTTCTGAAGGAACCTCCGGTTTGTTGTAGAACGGGACGGCCGCCGTGGTGAGGCTTCTCCCTCGAGGATGGCCCAGATCAAGGCCAACTGGAGAAAGAACGCGGCAAATATGAGGAACCGTTCGCCCGTTGGGACCGAAAAAATAACCCCCACCGCCAACAGCAAAACCATAACCAGAAAACCGGAGATGAGAAAGCCGTTCTTTCTTTTGTAGGCGGCATAGAATACGGCCGGAATCCCGAGCACGGCCGGACCCAGGATTTGCAGGACACCGTTGAGATGATAGTAGGATGAGGACAGCTTGCTCCAGTGCTTTTGCTCGGATAACAATCTCAAGATCATGCGTCCCAATGAAAAATACGGCCAGAGCAGCGGCAGGAAGAGCCCTGAACTCACACTCAACAGGACCTTGAAGCGGAGGGACCTGGCAATACCCGGTTCGAAGATCGCCAAGAGATAAGCCGAGATGAGCGCAAAGGCCCCGAACGTGATATGTGAAATCAACATCACAGGCATCAAGACGGCCAGCGCAAAATATCCCCAAAGGGACGTGACCTGCCGGCGCAGGATTTGGACCGCCAACCATAGCGTGATAAGGGCGAGGGCGAGGACGAAGATCGACGGATAGGAGACAACAAAGAAAAGGCACCGCAATTGGTAGAAACCCGAGCGAGGAAGGACCGCTCCCCAGGAAGTCAGCAGAATCACCAACCCCCAAACGGGAGCCCATTCAGATTTGAAATAAGCTTTCGTAAAAAGATAGATGCCCGCAAGAAGCAGGCCGAGATTTAGCAAACCGCTCAGTCCCATGGCCTGAAACGCGGTGAGATGAAAAATCCCCGCGATTCCGGCGACCACAAAATAACTCGGGATAAATCTCACGGAAGGATTATCCAGGGATAAGAATGGGTCCTGGGGCGACCAGATGTTCGACGACCATTCTTTGATAACGGCGGCGTGCTCCCAATAATCGGCTTTCAGATCATACATGCCCGGTTGGTCAAATAGGGCCGAGAGGAGAAACCAGGCTCCGAGAAGGGCGGCCATCCCGCCAAAGAGCTTTCGGGGCGAAAGGGCGACATGATGGCTCCAGGCGCGGAATATCTGCGCCAGAGGCTGGGCAAAAAGAACCGTAAGAAAAATCAGGACAGAATACCAGATGACGTATCGGTCACCCTTATGAAAATACGTGTCGAGTCCATACTCGGCCTGGCCGGAAATGAGGCGGTTCAAAGCCCCCCAGGACCGTCCTTCATAGATCGACCGGATGAGAGCATGACCTTGGAGCCCATATAAGGCGCCGCCTATCGCCAGTCCTCCGATGGTGATGGCAAGCGCGATCAAGGACCTTTTTAAAGGATCACTCATGAGTCAGCCCTTCGATGATCTCGGCCAATCTTTTCTCTCTCTGCTCCAGAGGGAAGAGCCTTCGGATCCGCTCCCTGGCCAGCTTTCCCGAGCCCATCGTCAACGCTTTTTCTATCGCTTCTTTTGTGGCCAGGGGATCTCCGTAGGGGGCATAGAAGCCGGAATCTCCAATGGCCGTCCGGATGCCCTGGACATCCGTCCCCACCGGAACGCATTCGCACAGCATAGCTTCACAAAGGGCGTTGGGGAGACCTTCTCTCATGGAAAGCTGACAGTAGACTTTCGCCCTCCGATAGTAAGGGATGAGGTCGTTTTCTTCAACAGGCGGAATAAATGTCACGTTGGAGGGAGATATTCTCCGCAGGTCCTTGAGGACCGGTCCGTGAACGCCCACGGTCACGAATTGGAGGTGAGGCAAGTGTTCGGCCGTCCGAACGAACGTATCCAGACCTTTCAACCGGACTCTTTGCCACGTCGAGCAGAGATAGGCCGTAAGCACCATGTTCTCTTTTTCACCCCTGAATGAAAACTTTTCGGAGTCAAAGCCGTTAGGAACCGTCGTGATGTTCTCCCCATCGACTCCGACGTTTCGGATCGCGTCCGATTTCAGCGATTCGTCGACCGTCAAGACCCGGTCCGCTCTCTTCAACACATATCTCAAAATATGAGATTTGACGGGAGACAGAGCCAGCCCGTATCGGATTTCCGGAATCTTAGCCACTTCATAGCCGCCGACCACGACGATGGATTTTTTCCCGAATATCCTCGAAAACAGGACGGCCGGAAAGGCATGGATGTCGGCGAATCGCGAAAACGTGATATCGGCCCAGAGGGTTCCAAGCAGGATAGACGGAGTGCTCCACGGACCCCTATAATAGCCCACACGCACATCGAAGTTTTTTCGCAGGAGTTCCAGGTCTTTTCGGACAAAGGGGTGCAGACAGAGGACAACCGCAAAAACCCTGAGCCGCCGCGTTCCCGTTTGAGACATCACTTCGTTATTCCGGCGGACGGATCGCATTCCTCCGGATAGCGCCGTTAGAGGAGCCTTGCCTTCAGGACCGTGACGATTCTTTGAGCCGCCCTTCCGTCCCAATACCGGGGCCTCTTGGGCAGGAAACATCTCGTTCGAAGCACTCTCGAGGCTGTCCGCATGATCCTGTCCGGGTCATTCCCTACCAGAAAATTGGTCCCCTCTTTGACCGTTATCGGCCGCTCGGTATTGTCGCGAAGCGTGAGACACGGTATTCCCAAAATGGTCGTTTCCTCCTGGATGCCTCCCGAATCCGTGAGCACGAGCGACGCCCGGGACATCAGACGCAGAAAATCAAGGTATCCCAAAGGCGGCACGGTGATGAGGTTTTGATTATTTTTAATCGGCCCCCGGGCCGGGAGAGCTTTCATGAAATGGACCGTTTTTTCAAGCCCCAGGCTCTGGATGTGTTTAATGGTCCTGGGGTGGGCCGGGAACACGACATGGATCTTCTTGGAGAGATCCGTCACGGCCTTCAGGATTCCTTTGAGAACGGCCGGGTCGTCGACATTGGACGGGCGGTGAAGAGTCAGGAGCGCATATCTTTCATTCCTGTTTCGACGCTTGAGGCCCAATCGCTCCAGGACGTTCGATTTTCCGGCGAGGGCCTTGTGTTTTTGAAGACTGTCGATCATGACATTACCGACAAAAAAGATACGACTCCTGGGGATGCCTTCCCGGACCAAATTCCTATCGGCATCCCCGCAGGTTGTGAACAGATAAGTCGAAATCTGGTCCGTCAGAAGGCGGTTGATCTCTTCCGGCATGGTCCGATCCCGGCTCCGCAACCCCGCCTCGACATGGGCTACGGGGATGTTGAGCTTGACCGCCGCCAGGGCGCAGGCGATCGTCGAATTCACATCTCCGACCACGGCGACCAAATCCGGTCTTTTGGCAAAACAGATCTTTTCGAATTCGATCATGATGCGCCCGGTCTGCTCGGCATGAGTTCCAGACCCTACGCCAAGATACATCCACGGCCGGGGCAGCCTCAGTTCCCTGAAAAAAGAATCCGACATCATGGGATCATAGTGCTGGCCGGTATGGATCAACAACGGCAGAAAACGAGGTTCCTTTTTCATCTCGCGAATGAGAGGAGCCGCTTTCATGAAATTCGGCCTTGCCCCGACGACCAGGTAGATGAGTTTCTTGGCCCCCGCCTTCCTCATGGTGTTCCTTTCCATACCCTGTTCTTGATGTAGGCGAAATCTTGAAAAAGCCTTCGATGGAAAACTCTCGTCAGGCCGAAATAGACCAGGAATCCCAGGCTCCCTTCGAGGGCCAGCGTGAGAAGATTGAAGGGAAGCCGGCTTTGGACCCCATAGACCACGGCCGTCATAAAGCAGCTGATGGAAAAGGGAATGCCTGCGACCTTCAGGAAATCGAAGGACCTCATTCCGATCTGCGGCAATATCAGACGCAGGGCGACGGGCAGCGTAGCCAGCGTTTGGAATACGACGAGGATCGCGACGCCTTTAAGTCCCCAGAGTTTGCCCGCCGGATAGATGAGGAGGGCTAGTAGCAAGAGCTGCAGGAAGGTCACCTGGGTCTCGAACTCGGGGTGCCCGATGGCTTTGGTCAGAGCCCCGAGCGTCCCCCGCAGGGCTCCGCTTATGGCTCGGAAGACAAGAATCATGACCAGGGGGATGACCGGTTTCCATTTCTCCCCCAGGACCGTCAAGGTCAGATTAGGAGCCGTTGCGAAAATGAGGCCTGCGGTGAAAAAAGCCAGAAAGGCGGTTAACCGCAGGACTCTCATGTAGACCTCCCGGAGGCGGGGAAGGTCTTTCTGGAGGATGGAATAGGCCGGAAACATGACCGTCGAAATGGGGCGATTGATCTCGGTGGACACGGTGTTGGAAACCGTATAGGCCATCTGATAGAAACCCAGAGACGCGGCGCCGAGGAATTTGCTGACAAAGAGGTTGTCCCCATTAGAGGTGAAGAAAATCATGACATTCGAACCCAATATCCACCGGCCGAACCTGAAAAGCTCTTTGGATTGAGCCAGGTTCAGGGACAATCTCGGACGCCAGGGTTGAACGGCATAGGAAACAATGCAGGAGACGATATTTCCTGCCAGCCGGCCCAGGACCAGGGCCCAAACGCTGCGAAGGAGAAGGGCGGCCGAAATGGAAACGACCATGTCGCCGGCCGTGCCCGCAAGCTGAAAAAAAAAGTATTTATGGAATTCGAGGTCCTTTTCAAAAAAAATGACCCCGATGTTGATCAAGTTCTGGAAGACGATCGAGAGGCCGATAATTCTAAAAATCGGCACGGCCGCGGGGACGTTGAAAAAACCGGCGACGAGCGGGGAGGCTCCATAGAGGGCCGCGGCGATGAGAAGGCTCCTGATGACACCCACCGTCCAAACCGTGTTCAGATAGGGCCGGACATCGACCTTTTTTTGGATGAGGGCCTGCCAGAATCCCGGCTGGGAAACGGCATCCAGGATGGAGAGCGTCAGAAGAGCCGTTCCGAACAGGCCGAAATCCTGGGGGGCCAGCAATCGAGCCAGGACTACCGTCTTGGCCAATTGAAAGGCCCTGTTCACCATCTGGAGCGAAAAGACCCAGGCCGCCCCCCGGACGGTTTTTCTCCCGAGGTCCGCGGAGCCCTTATCGGCCCTTTCGGAAACATCTCGAATTTTATTCAATAGAATTAGGCTTTGATCACGTTTTTCGATCCGGTTTTGACGGCGTTGCGGGCGTCCACGACGAGCTTGGCGTTCTTGACGATCCAGCCGTAGTCGTAGGAGGTGTGGTCCGTGGCGATGATCACCGCGTCGGCCTGCCGCAGCCTCTTGGCCGTTAACGGCACGGACTTCAAAGACATCCCGGGGTATTCCCGATGGCCCGACGATTCCGGCACATACGGATCATTGTATTCGACCTTGGCCCCCTTCTTCTGCAGGAGGCTGATGATCTTGAGCGCCGGGGACTCGCGCTGGTCGTCGATGTCCTTCTTGTAGGCGATCCCCAGGACGAGGATCTTCGATCCCTTGAGCGACTTCCCCTTCTCCGCCAGGGCTTCGAGGGTCTTGTTGATCACGTAGTACGGCATGGCGGTGTTGATCTCGCCGGCCAGTTCAATGAACTTCGTCGAATAATCCACCTCCCGCGCCTTCCATGTCAGGTAGAACGGGTCGATGGGGATGCAGTGCCCGCCCAGGCCGGGCCCGGGATAGAAGGGCATGAACCCGAAGGGTTTCGACGAAGCCGCCTGGATCACTTCCCAGACGTCGATCCCCATCCGGTC
>Ga0315296_10004438_pt1 | contig 11439 bp, 9 predicted proteins | sample YL17G14_18_MG_FD_203921 | JGI IMG/M metagenome (GOLD analysis project Ga0315296, IMG submission 203921) | Sediment microbial communities from Yellowstone Lake, YNP, Wyoming, USA - YL17G14_18 | ecosystem: Environmental > Aquatic > Freshwater > Lake > Sediment | place: USA: Wyoming | collected...
TGCAATATTGGCTGCCTGAAGAGCCAACTCTGCTTCGCGGCGAGCCCCCAGAACCTCCCAAGGGGAACCCGCTTTGACCGGATGCCCATACACCGTTTCCAAAGAAGGATTGTCAATCAGGTCAATCACCGGTTCCTTGAGGTAGCTCAGGCTCATCGGAATATACATGTACTCGGGTACAGGGACACCGTATGCACCACCTGCAACCACTACCCGGGCATCATCGTCAGGCTTACGAGCGCGGGCAATAACAGCATCATTTCCCATGCCCAGGGTCACTTCGTGAGGGCAAAAACGCAATCCTTCCTCGAGCTCCTGCCTTGTCCAGGTTATCCGGCGACTGGTACTCTGGCAAAACATGCCAACCTTAACCGCAAGATCGAGCCCGGCTTGAAAGACACGATCCGCGAGATCATCATCGCAGGGAACAAATACAGATTTATCGAATTTAATATCATATTTTTTACACAGGTCTTTGATCACTGGTGCAACCAGCGTGCGTTCAAAATCAGCTTCTTCCATCATAGGACCTGTTTCAGCCCTATGAAGCACTTCAACAAGTCGAGAGCGATGTTTCATAGACCTAACCTTCTTTCTTTATGGACTAGCAGACCTGTCCAAGAGAGCGAGGCATTCCTGTACAGCTTGGATCGCATCTTTCCCAAAAGCATCGGCGCCAATACCTTCGGCATATTCCTTGGTAATCGGGGCACCACCCACAATAACGGGGAATCTGTCCTTGATACCAAAACCCTCAAGGCGTTCAACCACCTCTTTCATATAAGGCATAGAGGTAGTCATCAATGAAGAGAGAGCAACAATATCAGCATCTTCCTCCCTAGACCTGTTGATAATATCACCCGGAGAGACATTAACCCCCAGGTCAATCACTTCAAAACCATTCACTTGAAGCATGAGTGAAACCATGTTCTTTCCGATATCGTGTAAATCACCCTTGACCGAAGCGAGCACAACCTTTCCACAAGTCATCCCTTTTGATGCCGGATCTTTTGCGAGTAGAGGTGCCAATACCTGATCGCTGATCGCTTTTGCCTTCTGAGCAGAATCCATTAATTCCGGCAGGAATATATCCAGGCGAGCGAATTTTTCACCTATAACTGCCATTCCTGGGGTAAATACCCTGTCAAAAAAATCAAGAGGTTTCATGCCTTCATCAAGAACCTCTTTCGACCATGTGATGATCTCAGCCTCTTGACTTGCCAGGAGTTTTTCGACAAATTCGGTCTCTAAATCATTCGGGATGGTCATTGCTATCTCCTAATTGTTGATTTGAAAGTGGTTGAACCCCTGCCGGGCATCCAATATTGGTTTTATATAGTAGAGCTTACCCATAATTTTTCATCGTTAAATAAATAAATATTCAACTTCATAAAACATTACGGCGTCGCATCAGCTCGAATTTCATCTTGTTGCCTGGATAATAATGGATAGAATGCATGATCGGTTTTTCTTGTTTGTTGTGACCAACTTCATCAATCACAAGGGCAAGGGTCGTTGATGGAAAATCATTTGTTTTGATTGGACAATTCCCCATGATATCCGGTCGGACTGCCGAAATATAAAAGACCAGGGATTCCAGACATTTAGTCTCCAGAAATTCAAAAATAGGTTCTGTAATAGATGGTCGTCTCAATACATCCTGTATCAGGGAACCTTTGAGGACCCATTTCGGGATCGAGTTGACACAATAAATTACCGGTTCACCATCAGCAGTAAAAACTTTTCGGAGTTGAATAATTTCTTCATGTGGAGAAATATCGAGTTTTTTTACCAAATCGGCATCTGGAAAAAGCTTTTGTGCGTGGATGAATAGTATTCCAGGCTTAAAACCATTATTGGCGATCAATTTTTGAAATAATACCGGATCAGTAAGAGGATTTGCGATCTGTGAAACGGAACTTACAAAAGAGCCAACCCCCTTCATTCTGAAAATCAATCCCCGTGTGACCAGAACGTCCATCGCACGGCGGATAGTTACACGACTGACATTGAACTCTTCAGCCAATGAATTTTCTGGAGGCAACTTGGAATTTGGCTGATAATCCCCGCTTTTAATACGTTCAAATAGAATATCAAGTAACTGGTCAACGACGGCTTGCTGGCGAATAACTGTTCGATTTTCCAAGACAATCCTTCAATCTCAGGTTGATCAGGCGATTATCCAGATACATGTATGCTGGCGGCCATGTATCTCTTAATAAATATTATACACAGATATATATTAAAGTCAATAGGCTCCCATTTTTTACAATCGGGTCGGTTTGGATTATGGAGACAATGGGGGTGTGTATTTGCCAGCCGGTATCCTAGAGGATGGAATACATCGCGGCAGACATAAGGAAGTCCTCTTGGACGAGATAGGATAGTCCATATAATCAGGATCATCTCGAAAATGAATAAGCGTATTCATTAAACAAACATTTTCAGGAACCGATCGAAATGAAGAATGTACGCAAAAAAGAGACCGGGATTTTATAAACCGGTCTCTTCATCACAGGATTCAGCCAGGGAAGTCCCTTTATGGTATGTAGTACTGGATGACCAACAATGGGCGGCTGGTGGTGGGGTAGTTACCGCTGAAGAACTTCATGTAGTCAGCCACAACTAAAATTATTATACAATGGAGACCATGAATAATGAAGGAAACCATAATATTACTTGTACCTCTTCGTGGATTATTTCGGTTAAAACTCAATATTTCCGCGTATGGCACTAATGGTGAACTGAAATACGATAACACTGGGCAGAAAAAAGCCTTCCAGCGCGCATGATTTGAGATGATGATACGGCAGGTAGGGGTTCATATTTTTATTGTATACTATCCATTGCTTATTTACCCAAAGGAGCAGACGAACAATCCATGACATATGATTTCGACCGAATAATCGAGCGGGGCGGCACGAATGCTGCGAAATGGGACCGTTATCCCGCGGATGTGCTACCGCTGTGGGTAGCGGATATGGACTTTACGGCACCGGCGCCTGTGCTGGCGGCGTTGCGCGCCCGGGTGGAGCACGGGATTTTCGGTTACGAATCCGAATCGAAGGAACTAAAAGAGACCGTCGCATGGCGCATGGAAAAACTGTACGGCTGGCAGATCTCAGCAGAGGAAGTGGTAATCACACCGGGGGTCATCAGTGGATTCAACGCAGCCGCGCGTGCCACCTGCAAGCCGGATGAGGGAATAGTGATCCAGCCACCGATATACCCACCCTTCTTGTCCATCGACAAGAATACCGGATCCGTCCAGCAGCTGGCGCCACTGGTGCAGGTAAATGCCGAGCATACCCTGCATTACGAGATCGATTGGAAGCTCTTTAAAACAGCATTCGACTCCGGTGGGAAAAAGACGGGGATGTTCATGCTGTGCCAGCCGCACAACCCGAGCGGGCAAATCTATAAGAAGGCAGAGTTAAAGCGGATGGCAGAAGTATGCCTGGAGAAGGACGTTATCATCTGCTCGGACGAGATCCACAGCGAGCTGGTGCTGGGTGGGGCAAGACACGTACCAATGGCTGCAATTGACCTTGATATTGCGAGGAGGACAATAACCCTGATCGCTCCAAGCAAGACCTTCAACGTTGCCGGGCTGTACTGCGCCTTTGCCATCATCCCGGATGCTGCTCTGCGGGAGAAATACCAAAAAGCTGTAGAAAGCATGACGCTGCATGTCAGCAGCCTGGGGTTGATTGCAGCCCAGGCGGCTTTTTCGGGTAAATGTGATGATTGGTTGGATGAGCTGTGAAAGTACCTGACCGTCAACCGAAATTTCCTCGTAGAATATGTCAGAACGGAGCTACCGGGCATCCGGACGACCCTACCGGATGCCACCTACCTGGCATGGCTGGACTGCAACGATCTGTTGACGAGCGGTAGGATAAACACCTCGCCATATCAATTCTTCCTCAAAAAAGCCAAAGTCGCATTATCTAATGGAAAAGAATTTGGACCAGGCGGAGAGGGTTTCGTCAGGCTGAATTTCGGCTGCCCGCGGATGATGCTGGTGGAAGGGTTGGAAAGAATGAAGGCAGCGCTCAACAGGGATTGATTTCCAGATAGCCGGATATGTGGACATTTAATGTAAATAAAACAATGCAGATCATCCCATACTTGATATTGGCTATCCTATCAAGCTGCAGCCCACCGAATTCCAAAACGACAGGGACTCCGATAAGCAGCGTGACTCCTGTGAGCGCCACTTCCAGCCAAACACAAACGCCAACAGTGGAGGCGATGCCTGTTACCCGCGCAGCACCACTGGCTCTGCCAACAGGACTGGTGGTTGAGGAGTATGAGATCAAACGAAACATGAGCGAGCTTGAAGGGCGATATTTTGAGGCTGTTCATGGAGATATGGAAGCTGTGTTCGCAAAGAGAGAAAACGAACGCAACCGCATCAACCCGGACCAGATCCTCCTGCTCAACGTTACTGAAGAGGATAAGGTCGAGGTGGTAGTCGGGGAGGACAGGATAAGCGTTCAACTGGAGTGGGTGAACATACAGGAGGGAACGGCACAATTTTCAGCGACTGTAATCCATATCAGCCGTAACGGAGAACCCATCTACAATATGGACCTTGGACCGTTCGCCGTGGTTTATCCTTTACAAGGAGTATGGGTGTACGATGAGCAGTGGGTGGTGGAAGCCGCCAGGGTTACCAATCTAAAAGAGCTTCCACACGGTCAAATCATTGTCAGTGGTGAGAACCTGAACGATAAGAATGGATATGAAGAAGCCTTTGGCTTTCAAACGATGGCTGGCAAGCCGTTCTACTTTTTTATGAGCGCTGGAAATATCGGAGTGAACTTCGATGGGCAGGAGATCGACCTTGGATATGAGCGGGTTCAGCACTATCAATGCTGCAGCGGAGGGGCGTACAATCCGATCGTTTCTCAGAACATGGTCTCATTCTTTGCTATAAGGCAGGGGACCTGGTATTACGTTGAGATCGGGGTTTATTATTAAATGGCGGGGGAGAGACCTAACCAGGGTAACAGGGAGACCCTCGCCGTATAAGCATGTATCTGGTGTATAATCAACTTTGTCTGACAACTTTCCCGGGAGAATCCAATGACAACGATCGATCTGACCATATATAAAGACCGCCGCAGGCGGGCGATACAGAGAGCCCGCGAGCGCAATATCATCATCCCAACCTATGCCCAAATGAAAGATCCGGGTAAAGTACCGGCAAGAGTCAAAGAAGAACTCAAGAGCATTGGTTTATGGGATGTACATCCCAGGAACCTGTTCCGAATCACCTGGCACAACGAAGCCAAACCGCATGGTGGGGGTTTCGGAGGTGTCAACTATCTCGAGCTGCCATCCAGCCTGACGGGAGTACCAACCCGCATCATCGTGCTGGTTGGCAAGTGGTTCCCGACCGGCGCACATAAAGTGGGGGCGACGTTCTCCTGCCTGGTGCCGCGCCTGGTCACGGGCCAGTTCGACCCAACCACGCAGAAGGCGGTCTGGCCGTCAACCGGTAACTACTGCCGAGGGGGGGCGTATGATTCAGCCCTGCTGGGATGTGAGTCAATCGCGATCCTGCCGGAGGGGATGAGCAGGGAGCGGTTCGAGTGGTTGGCGAAGATCGCAGGTGAGACAATCAAGACGCCGGGCAGCGAGTCGAATGTCAAGGAAATCTTCGACAAGTGCTGGGAACTGCGCAAGTCAGGGCAGGACCTGATGATCTTCAACCAGTTCGACGAGTTCGGCAACTACCTGTGGCATTACGAGGTGACCGGGCAGGCAATGGAAGAGGTGTTAAAAAGGGTGATGGGACCGAAAAACAACTACAGGGGCATGGCTTCAGCCACAGGCTCGGCTGGTACCCTCGCCAGCGGTGACCATATGAAACAGCTCTTTCCGGAGAGTAAGATCGTGGCGAGCGAGGCGCTGCAGTGCCCGACCTTGCTCGAGAACGGCTTTGGTGCGCACCGCATCGAGGGCATCGGTGACAAGCACGTGCCGTGGATCCACAATGTGAAGAACACCGACGTGGTAGTGGCAATCGACGACAACGCCGTGGTCAACCTGGCGCGCCTGTTCAACGAACCAGCCGGGCGCAGGCACCTGGTCAAGATGGGAGTACCAGAAGCAATCGTAGGGCAGCTTGACTTGCTGGGTTTCTCGGGCATCTCGAACGTGCTCACAGCAATCAAGACCGCCAGGTATTATGAGATGGGCGAGAACGACATCGTGCTAACCGTTCTGACCGACTCGATGGAACTGTACCAGTCGCGCCTAAAGGAGATGCATAAAGAGTACGGGGAGTACACTGAGACTGAGGCGGCAGCCGATTTCGCCCGATGGCTGTATGGACAGTCAACCGACAACCTGCTCGAACTGCGCCACAGCGACCGCCGGCGGATTCACAACCTGAAATACTACACCTGGGTCGAACAGCAGGGCAAGACCTACGAGGAGATCCAGGAACAATGGTACCAGCCGGATTACTGGACGGGGGTTCAGAAGCAGGCTGATGGGATCGACGAGTTGATCGAGGAGTTCAACGCTGAAGTCGGGTTGATCTAAATACAATCATCAGGGGGGACACATTGGAGTCATGGATAGAAAGATCCAGTGGCCGGTAAAAAAAAATTAACCACCGGATCTTTTTTTCAATTCAGAATTATATCAAAGGGGTGATAACTAAATATGGAATGGATTGTGAAATAAAAGACATCTTGAAAAAAAGCAGGATTGTTATATAATGATTCTGATCAGAAGATTGGGCGATGATAAATTGATCCATCATTAGTTTGAAGAGGAGGAACCAATGAAATTTCGTAAACGCATCACAGAGGTGATCATACTTGGACTGCTGTTGCTGGCGATATTCCCAACCGGTCCAGGTACAGCTGCCGATGGTGCGACCGCAACCGTAAGAGTATTAAAGCCTCTTACGATAGTAAATGAAACGGGTACTGCCAGCGGCAGCGTTACACGAATGAGGGTCAAAGACCAATCGGGTACTGCGGACGACCAGCTTAAATACGTGGTGTTCCATACCCCAACGGGTGTATACCGGGGATATCGGACGTACCAACTGCCGGCAACGATCACCACATCTTCGATCAAGAGTATACAGGTCAGCAGGAACTACAAGGGACCTGCGAAAGCCACGCAAATCTGGTCATGGTATCTGTATGACTGGGTGCACAGCAGCTGGGTATATTTGGGAGACAACACTGGTGCAGCCGCGAACGTATGGAAATACCTGAGGTTCAGCACCAGCGCAAGCCCGGCAAAATTTGTTAATACCGCAACCAAGCAAATCCGGCTGAGGCTGGTCTCGAACAACAGCAACGGGGATGCCAAGCTGGATTATGAGGCGATCGTGGTATGCGCGGATGCCATTGGGTGTGTCAAGATACTGCCGAGCAATCCCATACACATCGCATACATGCTTGCCGTGTCGGGTGGAATGCAAGACCTGGGCATCGATGAGCGCAACGGGGCGAAGATCGCAATCGACGATGCCAGCGGGAAGATATTAAATCACGCTATCAAGTTCGATGGGAAGGACAGTAAATGCAGCGAAGCGGGCGGCCTGGCAGCAGCGACACTACTGGCGGCTGATCCAAGCATCGTGGCGATCGTTGGTTCGACCTGCTCAAGTGAAGCAAAGGGAGGCATGGCTACGCTTTCGGCAGCAGGATTCGCGGTGGTATCACCATCGAATACGTTGCCTGATCTGACCGAACCCGGTAACCCGTACCACTATCCCGGTTACCTGCGGGTTTCCTGGAGCGATAAAGTCCAGGGCAGGCTGGCAGCCCAGTTCGCCTGGTCATTCTTGAGTGAAACGAAGGCTGCCACCATTCGCGATGGAAGTCCATACTCAGATGGTTTGAGAAAGGCTTTTGCGGCAAAATTCATCCAGTTGGGCGGCACGATCACCACGCAGAAGCTGATCAACCCGAGTGCAACAGATTTCAGTGCAGTGTTAACCAGCATCGCCAGCGGGAATCCTGACGTGATCTATATGCCGATCTTCATGCCGGCTGGCGGTTATATCGTCCCCCAGGCACGGGGGACAACTGGTTTGGAGACCGCGGGACTGATCGGTTCTGATGCCCTGTACACACAAGACCTGGCAACAGCAGCTGGTGCGGACGTTGAGGATTTTTACGTCTCGAACCTTGACGCCGGCCTGTTCAAGCCAGCGTACACCAGCCACTTCCTGCCGGCATATAATGCGAAATTTGGTTATGATCCGATATCTATCTTCCATGCCCATGCTTATGATGCATTCAATATGATCAAGGCTGCCATCGTGAAAGTTGCCGTGGTGGAACCGGATGGGACGATCCATATCGGACGCAAGGTGCTGCGCAATGCACTGTACGAAACCACAGCCTTCAACGGTCTGACAGGAAACCTGACCTGCAGCGCAATGGGTGATTGCAGTGCAGCAAATCTATCGGTATTCCAGTACCCTGCTGATCCTTACTGGCCTCCGGTACAGGTCTGGCCATAGCATTGAGGCAGTCTCATAAACAAGAGGGGCAGGAAAGACCATGCCCCTCTTGTTTCTCCATCTAAAATTCCAAATAGCCTCGCAAGTATCATGAGGAAGGGTAGACCTGTCCTGTAAATTCAACACATCCATCGATCAGAAATGGTTTACAATGAGGCGGGATAGAACTAGACATTTCCAGCAAGAGGTTCTAAAAGTTTAGGGATGACCGGAATGGATCATTGCAGTCATCCACAATAATATTATGGAGGAAGTACCATGCCAGTAGAACGAAGAACAGAAATCCATCGCAGGCGCCACCGCCGGCAGAAGTTGATGAAGCTGCGGGCAAAGTTGGCAGCAGCGGGCAATAAAGAAGAGCGGAAAAAGATCATTGAAAAGATCCAACGCATCAGTCCCTTCGTGAAAATCCCTGAGAAGTAATTCTTTAGACAAATCAGTAAACGGGAGCGAAGACCCCCGTTCACCTATTAAATGACGTTTCCAGGTGGATGATTCTGTTGTAGTATTGTGAGTAATGGTCTCAGAGTCTGATCTTATCTTGGTGTGTGTGCTGCCGGCGCCGCGTGATCTGGAGATCGCCCGCCTGCTGGGCTGGTACCGTATTCCGCTGCGGAGAGCGCCCAAGGTGGTGGCGGTGGATTACCTGGCTTTTTACCAGCCAGCTTCTTTTGGCGAACAAGGTGGACAGATCCAGTTCGTGGCTAAAGTGCACGGTCACGAGTTAATCACGCGGGCTGAGCTGCTGCGCGATGAACCCGATCACTCACGAGCGGGTGAGGAGTACTATAAGATCCAGATCGGAGACCTGGAACGATTGGCCCGACCGATCCTGGCCAGGACGTGGAAGAGGCTGATCTTTCTCTATACCATTGGCGAGTATCTATTACAGGCGCAGACGCTGAACGACCTGGTCGTGGACAGCGAGGAGAGAAAGACGCTATGGAAATCGTTACGAGAACGGGCTGCCCAGGAGCAGACTTACAAGGTGGATCTTCCGGATGTGGATATTGATCCGTTTATTTTGGCTCAATTTTTGGGAATTAAAGAGCCGAAGGAATCTTATGAGCTAGCTGAAGATGAATGGTAGTGAAAACCGAACACACCGAGGCAGATCACCAATCCTAAACCGAGCAGGTGTGAACATATTGCGGTTTCGAGCTATAACCCCCAGAATAAATGTAAGCCCAGAAGAATCGCGGGTATCAGCAGCAGGGTGAGCAGCCATCCAACACGAAGGAAGTCCTTGAATGTGTAACCTCCCGAGCCCATCACGATAATGTTTACCGGATGTCCAATCGGGGTTGGAAAGGCTAGAGAACAACCGAGTGCGATCGCTAATAAGAGCATACGTGGATCGGTGTTAGTTGCCTTAGCAATGGACAATCCAATTGGTGCCAACACAATTGGAGCGGCTGCTTGACCAGCCATAATATTGGTCAAAAGCATGGTTAAGAACAGCAATAGAGTTACTAATAATACCGGGCTGAAATTGCCAGCTACGGTTAAAAACCCGCTGGCGAATATTTCACCTATACCGCTGGTTTGGATCGCCGTGCTCAGTGGCCATATTCCCGCGATCAAGAAAATGGCCTTCCAGTCTATGGACTGGTAGGCTTCATCCATTGTCAGACAACCCATCACGATCATCATTACAGCGCCAGCGAAACTGACCAATGAGATTGGGAATAACCCAGTAATGGCAACAGCCAAGGTTATCAAACCGATGAACGTGGCAAGGAAACCTTTTTGGGGACGCATTATGGCTTCCGGATCTTCTTCCAGAATATAAAAGTCGCGTTCTTGATAGAGCATTTTCAAGTTAGCAGCTGCGCCCTGGATCAATAATCCATCTCCGACGCGCAGCGGCAGGTTGGCAAAGCCAATATGGACCGGTTTTCCCGAACGCCACAGGGCAAGTACAGTCAGGTTGAATTTTTCTCTAAAGTGAATCTCGCGCAGGGTTTTCCCTGTCAGATTCGAATGTGGAGCCAAGACGATCTCAGCCAAAGTAGCTTCCCCAACAGCGGTCCGGCTCGGTTCAGGGTTATCGTGCTCCAGACGCAAGCCATAATCCACCAATATCCCTGTTGAGGGTTCTCCCTGCCCTATTACCACATCCCCCTCGCGAATAACCTCGGTCGATTGCGGAGCAGAAATAATAGTGCCATTGCGTGCAATGCCGATGATATTCAGGTGGGTTTTTTTTCGCCATTGTCCATCTCTGATCGATTGTCCGGCCATCGATGACCCTGGGAGGATAGTCACTTCCCAGAGAGAGGCTGCCAATGAATATGTATTGAGGAGTTCTTCCCGTAGTTGATGAAAGCGAGCAGCCTGCCCGGCTGGATTTCGTTCTGGCAGCAGATGGCGACCGACCAGAACCATATAAATGACAACCAATAACACCAGTAGCAAGCCAACCGGGAGAAAATCCAATACACCGAAAGGAGTAAAACCAGCATCACGCAATTCACTGCTGATAATAATATTTGAAGTCGTGAATAAGGTAGCCATGCCTCCAGCAATCACACCGAATGCCAATGGCATCAAGAAACGAGAAGGTGAAGTGCGAACCTGACGAGCAAGACTCATCGTAGCGGGCAACAAGACTGCCATGGCAGCAATATTATTCATGAAGAGTGAGAGGGTTGCACCTGAGAGTATGACGGCAATGAGCTGACGTTTTTCATTTTGTCCAGCCAGGCGTTTCATTTGTTGGCCAAGCCAGTAAGTGATACCAGTCTGATGAAAACCTTCAGCGATAATCGATATAGCCAGGATCGTGATGACGGCTGAACCGCTGAAGCCCGCCAAGGCTTGTTCAGGAGTAACCAAACGCGTGACTCCCAAAACAACTAAAACCATTATTGCAACGAGGTCAGGACGCAGCCAACCACCAACCAATAGAATTGTAGCGCCGAGTGCAACTA
>Ga0315296_10004439_pt1 | contig 11438 bp, 9 predicted proteins | sample YL17G14_18_MG_FD_203921 | JGI IMG/M metagenome (GOLD analysis project Ga0315296, IMG submission 203921) | Sediment microbial communities from Yellowstone Lake, YNP, Wyoming, USA - YL17G14_18 | ecosystem: Environmental > Aquatic > Freshwater > Lake > Sediment | place: USA: Wyoming | collected...
CTGATGACTGCGGTTATAATAGGATGTGTAAGATATATTGAAGTGACGCATAAATTCTTGGAGATTGGCTAAGGGTGTTTTTACCAAGAGATGAAAATGGTTGATTATCAACACAAATGCAAGAATATCAACTTGATAGATATCACTGGACCGCTCCAAAAGATCGAGAAATTTTGAGTAATCAGCATCGTTTAAGAATATCTCTTGGCGTGCATTGCCTCTACAGGTGACATGATAGTAAGCATTTTCAAACTGGATTCGAAGAGGTCTCGCCATATTCAAAATATTTATATCAAGATTGAGATAAAGTCAAGGATAAAGATTTGACCCCCAGCAATTTTTCGAAAGTCAGTTACTTTAACTTCAGATCTTTGAAAATGTCTCCCAGGGTGCCAAGCTTTCCACCTTTATCCTCTCTTTCAAGGAACCTCTTATAGTCCTCCCGATCTTCTCTTTCTTCTACTACCTTTTGTGAGAGCCGAATTCGTCCCTTCTCGTCTATCGAAACGATCTCTACCCGAATCTCCCTGCCCTTAGGAAATCTCTTCTTCACATCTCCCTTCTCAGAATCTCTCAATTCCTCAACGGGAAGCAAACCTCTCACTTTCATTCCGAGTTGTGGAAGTCTAACAAAAAGACCATAGGGCTTAATATCTTCAATAATTCCTTTCAGGGCCTGTCCCACTTCAAGGCGCACCTTATCCGATCCTTCACCCTCCTGCTCCATTCTTTTTTTGATAGTCGCCTCTTTAATTGATAGGGAGACGCGGTGCGTTTCGCGATCTATTCCCATCACTAGCACATCCACCATATCCCCGACATGAAGAAGTTTGCTGGGATGGTGAATACGCTCATAACTTATCTCAGAGATATGAACAAGTCCATCCACACCCGGTGCCACCTCAACAAAAGCGCCGAAGTCAGTGAGTCTGGAAACCTTGCCACGAATGATCTCCCCTTCCCCAAACCCAAGACCCTTTTCCCATGAGTCAGGCTCCAAAGTCTTGATGGAGAGGGAAATTTTAGGATGGCCATCCTTATCTTGTTCGATCTTTATAACCTTCACTTTTATAGACTGACCTGGTTTGAGGAGCTCTGACGGATGGTTTATCCTTCCATGGGATATCTCAGAGATATGGACCATCCCCTCGATTCCGCCGATATCAACAAACGCACCAAAATCCATTAGTCTCGTCACCTTCCCTTCACATTCAAGGCCGGGTTTGAGTCTTACTAAAGTCTCTTTTGACTTCTTCTCCTGTTCTTCCTTCAAGAGCACACGTCTGGAGACGATAATATTCTTCCCTTTTTCTTTGATCTCCATGATACGAAACGGATATCTCGCTCCAACATGATCCTCAGGCTTTTCACAGAACGAAAGGTCGATCTGACTTAAAGGACAAAAGGCACGGATGCCAGAAAGATCAACTTCAAAACCACCCTTAATGACTTTTGAAACTCTTCCTTCCACAGGAATAAGATTTTCCTTCGCATCCCGGAGAATCTCGAGGACATCCGCACCCTGAACTTTCATCCCCTTGGTGAGATGGATTCCATCCCTGATCGATGCAACCCTCATCTCAACCCAATCTCCTTCCCGGAGCTTAAGGTTCCCATCCTTGTCCAAGAATTCTGTAATACTTGCAATGCCTTCACTTTTACCCCCCAAATCAACAAAGATCGTATCTTTGCTGATCTTGACCACTCTCCCTGAAACCGTTTCCCCAGGAAAAAGCTTTCTCCCCGGGCTCTCCGAGCTGGCTTCAAATAATTCCGCAAAACTCTTCTTTTCTTCCATATCGTTTTCTGTCATTTCACCGCACCTTATAGGGGAATAGTTTTTACAAATCAAAGTATAACTTTTTCTGTTGATCCAAAAAAGAGGGGTCTGAAGATAAATTTTTTAATGTTGACTTTCGCCCAATGGTTTAGTAATTTCCTATCAAAATCGAAGTCATCCAATGCATTGAGATATTGCTATGTCCCAGATTAAAGAGAACAAAGAGCGTGAAAGACGAATTGATATGGAGATCGTTGTTGATGCCTACAATGAAGTAGAGCGGGCGATGGGGTGGTATTATTATCTTCAGGACGGTTTGAAATGCCCCTTTAAGGCACGTTGCATCCAAAAAAGATCAACTTCACCCTTAAAAATAGGAGACATCGTTGAGGTGATCGGGATGGAAAAAGAAGATGATTGTATGCATGATATGTATGTCAAAATAAAATGGGATAATGATGTCTTATCAGTTCCGTTGTCTCAGTTGGAAGGGATAAAACCAAATAAGAAAAGCAAGCAGGTAATGGAAGACTGGCAATATTGGATCAAAAGAGGTTATCAATTTTGATTTTGAAAACCGGTCAATATCATCCAATGGTGTAGGTTGACATTACAGGGCAGTTGGCGAGTATTAACCACTGAGTGAAGAAAGCCAGGAGGTTCCATGTCCAAGAAAAAGGGGATACCAGAGAAGTATCAAATATGGATTGATGTTCGAAAACGATACCATCTCTCTGACGTTCACATTCAGATGGCAAGAGAACTCGGCATGAATCCTAAGAAATTCGGGAAAATCGCAAATGAGAAACAAGAACCCTGGAAAACACCGCTGCCTGCCTTCATTGAACATATTTATCTGAAACATTTCGGCAGAGATAGACCTTCTGACATGAAATCCATTGAGGAAGTCTTCAGAGCAAAGGAGAAAAAGAAAGAAGAGCAACGAAAGAAAAAAGAACTGCAAAAAGAGGCTGGTCCATCAGATCAAAAAACAAACTCATTTTCATTAAAAAAGCCTTGACCTTAGAGACAGTGTAAGGAAAAGCCGCATGCGAAGATTTCACCTACAAGTCATTACTCGCAAGCACATTCAGGAATTGAAGATTATGGGTTGAAAGTGAGCATAACGTTTGAAATCAGCGGGGGCTGTAAACCATCCGCTGGAGTGACCTGTTAAGTGAAGCCAGACAGCTAATGTTTATGATCACGCCAACTTTCGAAAAATACAAAGGGATTACCTCCAGCTATTTCTGAATAAGTCTTAGGCCCCCCTATATAATGTCGAGCGGCATCTAATTCATAAATTACTCCACCTTCCTTATAGGCAACAGTCCAATGATAGGGGGTTGGTTTGGTGCCAATCTCGGGCCCTGGATTAGGGCCGCAAAAGCCAACTGTGCAGTCATATCTAATAACAACGGAATCATACCCTGCCTTTTTTAGGTAATAATCGACAAATAAGGCTTGCATACCGCAATTTCCTGTTTTTAATTTGAATGTTTGCTCTGGACTACGCTGATAGGGTGATTCCAAGCCTGAATAAAAGCGTAATGTCATGGGGTAGTACAAATTGGGTTTGACATATTTAAAAATTAGACGTGGTGAATTTAATCTGTCTGTCACCTCCTCAAAATTTGACCATTTTTCTCGGACGTCGTCCTGGAAAGATTTATTTCTGAAAATGCTTGAGTCTGTTGAGAGTTTTGATAAAACTGACTCTATTTCTTTTCTATCTCCCACATAAACAGGCTCTGTAAGTATCTTTTTTACATCTTCTTCAAGGAGAACAATGCCATGCACCCCCCAGGCTTTATTTAGAAAGCTTTCCAAGTCATAATTTAGTAATGGATTATTTTGTTTTGAAAACTGAACTTTACCTGAGAGCCAAAAAAGGGCCTGCAGGGGGGTGCAGAATTTCCTGATTTCAGGTATTCCTTCTTTGTACATTTTATCGAAGGCGATATTGAAGGCAAGTGGATCAATTTCATATAGCGTAAGAATATTCTTTAATGACTCCACTTCTTTAATGGAAATATTATTCTTCAGTTCCGGCAATTTGGCCAGTTCCAAGGCCAATAAACTATTCTTTTCTGCAATTTCAGCCAGGATCTTCTTTGCTTCGAGTATATTTTTATTTTCTCTATTTTCGCTTGGTGGAGTGTTGTTTTCAGCGTTACTACTTACCTTGGGGCTAATCGCCACAGAACAACCCGATAAGATCAATGAAATACAGAGTATAAGAGGAACTGCTTTTTTTGCATTCATGTTTTGGCCTTTCTTTTTTGACACTTAACGCAAAAATCAGTCACGAATGTAACGAGTTGGCTGCATTGCCCGGTTAGGCAAACCCCTTTTTCTTATTACCTCTTCTATACAAACGGTTAACCCTTCAGTTACAGTTATTGAATTATTGAAGGACGTCCCCATCATCGCCGGACCTGCAAACGTGAAAGGGCTTTCAAGGTTTGGTTCCTTGCCGCCACGCTGCTTTTCAAACAGGTCCAGCCAAACGTCTTGCAATAAGTTATTTATACTTTTACGGAGACCGGTCTCGGTCGTAGACCACACTGCCGCCGACCATTGTCATTTTGGCTTTGATGTCTTTTATCCTGTTCACAGGGGCTGTACAGAAATTCTCTTCCCACACCACCAGGTCGGCACACTTCCCCTTCTCGATGGAACCGAGATCCCTTTCCTGAAAACCCGCATAGGCGCTCCCCATGGTCTGCAGCCTCAGCGCCGTTTTTACGGGGATTGTTTCCGATGTGCTGAACTGGTACTTTTTCTCGGTGATGCGTGCCACTGCCTGCCAGAGCGCCAGCTGTGGCCTGTAAAGGGGGAAGGCCGGTGGATCGGCACCGAAGGCAACGGCAATATTGTGCCGGATATACGATCTCAGAGGCATTACGCCGCGTTCCCGATCGAGCCACTTAAGGAACGGCCAGTCAAGCCACTTGTAGATCCACTGCGGGTGCGTGCAGACCACTATCCCATGTTTCGCCATACGATCAAGCGCTATGGGGGATGGTGCGAGGGCGTGTTCGATACGATGGCGATGGTCCTTGCGGGGATGTGATTTGAGGGCATTCAGAAAGGATGTAATGGTGAGATCGACGGCTTCATCCCCTACGGCGTGGACACTAATTTGTTGTCCTGTTTCGTGGAAGAGCCGCACCATTTCATTGAGTTCTTCTTTATGGTGCATAGGCAATCCTGAAGGGCTTTTATACCAGAGGGCCGTAGGTCCCGCTGCGTCTGTCGCCAGCTTCCAGCCTCCCCATATGTCAGCAAATAACGAAGGGTTTTCTCTGCGTAAGAGGGCTAATTTTCTATAGTCAGAATCTGGTGCAGGGTCTTTCCCTGAAAAGATATCTGTTATCCCGCGGCGTGCCTGCCGGAGATTAGGCATGTAAGGCCAGAGTTTCACCCTGAGAGGCATCTTGTTTGAACTCAGCGCGGTGAGGTAGGCTTCAACAGAATTGGACGAAGAGAGTTCCGCGACCTGGAAGAAATTGTCGTGGATTGCCGTCACCCCTTCTTTGGCGTATAGATTTTGTGCGAAGAGGAGTGCTTCTTCGAACTTCTCGTAGGATATCTGGGGCAGCATTCTCCTGACAAGATAGAGCGCCTGATAGTGGAGAAGAAGTCCCGTCGGTGTTCCTTCACTACTTCGCCTGATTTCAGCTCCGGGCGGGTCTGGCGTGTTCTTGTCTATCCCAGAAATCTGAAGGGCGAGGGTGCTCGCGAATCCCCACTGACCGCTGGTATGGGTAGCCAGGATGGGGTGCTCCCTGCTCACGCGGTCCAGATCGTCCCGATTAAGAAAGCGATGAGTGTTGTCGGCGATGCCCCACGCGTTTACCCATGTACCCTTGGGTAGCCCTTTGGTTCGCTCTGCCAGTTTGGAGAGCACTTCATCTTTTGTTTCGCATTGCTGGAGGTTCACCCAGGTGCCATTTTCCCTTAGCCCGAAGAAGGGCAGATGGGCATGGGCGTCAATGAGCCCCGGCGTAACCGTATCCCCTGCAAGATCGATGACCTTTGTGCTGTGACCAATATAGCGGCGGATGCGCGCATCGTTGCCCACATCAAGGATATGCCCGTTCTTCACTGCTATGGCCTGGACGACGGAATCCAGCGGATCTACGGTGACGACAGTACCATTGACAAGGACGAGATCGGCCGTTGGTTCCGACGCTGAGATACGCGACGTGCCTGCAAATAGAGAGGCACAGGCAATACCGGATATTTTGAGGAACTCCCTTCGGTTCATGGGTGTGAGGGTCCCCCTCTACACCGGACAACTTTGCTTTCGAGAAGCGCAAATGCACGTTGGAGAACAGGTAATGTTTCGATATAGAGTTTAATCATTTTTTATTGGCCTAACGTTTGAAATCAGCGGGGGCTGTAAACCATCCGCTGGAGTGAATTGTTGGGCAATGTATGGAGTTTTTCAACATCACTATTAATACCGTTTTCAATCTTTTTTCTTGGTTTTAGATTTCAACTCCTTAGCATAATCTCCACAGGCAACGGGAAAGGCTATCTCTTTCTGAGAGTAGCTCGAATAATCTTTATTGGGATCAAAACATTGAGGTTTGCCACCCAACCAAAACTCATCTGGGTTGTAGGTTTGTGAATAATTCTGGCAATTTCCTCTCTTTTTGCAAATACCGAAATGGAGGTGGGCATTGCCATTGTTGCTCGCCCCTGATAGCCCAATCAATTGGCCCCTTTTTAATGATTGGCCTTTCTCGACAAAGACCTTGGACAGGTGTCCATAAAGTGAGTTGAAATGTATACTATGTGAAATACTGACGAAAAAACCACCCCCATAAGACTCTTTGGAATCTGGCTCTCCAATGTAAATAACCTTTCCATCCGAGATCGCGATTATCGGAGTTCCTGTACTGATACGGAAATCAATTCCGGGGTGTATTCTTTCTCCATAAGGACAAGGAGCACCATAGGGCTTACGAATATAGAAAGGACCATGTGTAGCAGTAGCACAAGAAATTACCAGAAAGGAAATCAATATCAGAACATATCTAACTTTTTTCATTTATTTACCTCATTCGTTAAGTCTTTACGATCATTCAATGCCTAACAATTATTATACTGGACGGTTTATTCCTTCGATTTATGGTTAACGATACTATATTTTAACCAAAGAAATAAATAATTCCTGAAGGAAAATCTCCCTGACTGACGTAATTGATCCATAATATCATATTATACAGAATCCGTATATCATAGGCAGGAACTTATATGAGAGAGAAAAAGTTACCTTCACAAACCCTTCCCGATTTTCAGTTTCCCGGCGGTGCCACAATATTTCAACCCTGTATCCGTTGGCCCGCTTCTTAACCAACTGGATTCTCCAGACCTTGCCTGGCGCACTAAGAACTCATTTCTTTAACAGTTCGCAATACCTATGCCAATTTTAAAGAAAAGATGATAAATGGCTATTTATCCGGTTTTATTCAAATATTTGCATTGGGGCGGAAGGAGAAGACGCGTCAAGGATGTCAATTTACTGGTGGTTCGTCAACCGATTGACAGGGTAATTCGGGGGACACCCTACTTAATTTTCACCAGTTTTACCTTTTAACGCTGGTTTTTTTGAGAGTGGAAAATACGGCTTCTTGACCACCCGTATTTTCCAGACTTTGCCTGGCGCACTAAGAACTTGCTTTGTAATGAATTGAATGTATTAAAACGGAAGTCGAATGTCAGACCCAACAGGCATTGATGATTACCGATTGGAAACAAGCATGGTTGGCAAAAATGGCTGTTCGAAGAGTACAGGAAGAAGTTGACACAAGGTTTAATAGTGTTCGTCAGATCAAACCTTTGCCTTTATGGCTCATAATGTGAGGGGGCAAGCTGGAAGAACCATATCCTAAAGATTCTCACTTTGGATATATTCGTATTGGTCAGGCTGTTGACTTGATTTCTCATTGCCATTTTGAATTGTATAGCCAATTGCTTCATAACCCTTGACTCGTTTCTTGTACATCCGCATCAGAGTTGGGACATAAACGTCAACATAATCGTAAACCTGCACCACTTGCTTATTATCATGATGTCGGTGCAGACGCCCTACATATTGCTGGAGCGTGCCACGCCAAGAGATAGGCATAGCTAAAAATAATGTGTCCAGTCTGGCATCGTCAAAACCCTCGCCGATATAGCGCCCTGTGGCAATGATCACCCTCTCCTTTGAGTCGGGAACTGCTTTAATCTGTTCGGCCAGTGCCTTACGTTGTTTTGCGCCCATGCCGCCCCTCAGGATAATGATATTCTGAGCAAAACCCTTAAGATGTTCTGCGAACCATTCTAAATGTTCAGTACGCTCCGTTAGAAGTAACGGCGACCGTCCCATTTCTAAAGCTTTCAATAGATCGTTGAAAATTAATTCGTTGCGATGCTTGTTAAATACGAGGGCTGAATAGATTTCCTGTATTTTCGGATCGGTTAATTCGGGAGGCAATTTGAAATCTGTGAACCTTGTCAGGACCACATGTTTAAATGGCATTTTCGCTGCCTGTGTTTTGGCGTTCTCCCTGAAACGAACCGGACCGCATTGCATCATGATTATCGGGTGATGACCATCCTTACGAATAGGGGTTGCGGTGAGGCCGACAACATACCTGGCTTTCACCTGTTTGAGAACCTGTTCGAAGGTAAAAGCGGGAATATGGTGGCATTCATCAACGATGACTTGACCATACTCAACCACCATGTCCTTGACTTCGCCCTTGCGAATGAGACTCTGTATTAAACCAACGTCAATATGACCAGTTACTTTCGTCTTGCCCCCACCTATCTGGCCAAGATCTTCAATAGATTTATCAAAAAACAGTGCTAACCGTTCTCTCCATTGATCCATAAGTTGTCTGCGGTGCACTAATACGAGGGTATTCACTTTTCTTTGAGCAATAAGCCATGCCGCTATTACCGTCTTACCAAATGCGGTGGGAGCAGACAAAATTCCATTGTCAAAAGCTAACAATTTCTCGCCTGCTTCTTGCTGCAAAGGACGGAGTTCTCCATGGAAAGTTACGTCTATCGAGGCTCCCTCAAAACATTTGTTGTCGATTTTTGTTTTGATGTTGTGGGCTTTAAACATAGCCAATGCATCATCGAGACAGCCTCTGGGAAGACCGATATGGTCTGCGAAATCATCAGCACAACCAATGACTCGCGGTTTGCCGAATGTCAACAGTCGCATGGCCTGAGCCCTATAGAAATCGGGGTTTTGGAAAGCAGCTAAGCGAATTAATCGGTTTAGCATAGCCGGGGGTAACCCCTTTTTTTCTATATAGACCAGGTTACTTTGGACCAACTGAACAGTTCGGGACAGCGGCCCTTGAATGGGTTTTTCAATTCTTTTCTTTGACGGCGGTAAAGTCCAAGGGTCTTCAGAGGCTTCTCCATCAGTAAGACTTATGCGGACGTCAATGATAGTTCCATTTCTCGATGCCTCCTGGACGATAGTTTCTACTTCGTCCCACTGGATTCGTTTGATTGTAGAAAGGAACAGCCACTGGTCGGGATAGGCTTCGAAGCCTTCATTCACAAAAACGCTATTGCCCTTCTTTTTTGGAGCAAATTGCAAAGGAAGGGCAACGAGATTCCCAAACCCACCCTTGGGTAGCGTATCTTGACTAGGAAAGAATCGGTCATAGGAATCCAGACCAATTTGATGTCTCCGCTCCATGGCACGTGTCAGGATGGCACAGCCAAACTTCCGGGCCATTGAAGCCTGAATTGAACGATCAAAGAATATCCATACATGACCACCATGCCCTGACCGAGAACGCTCAAGCGCGGCAGGCACACCCATTTCTCGACAGACCTTAAGAAAAGTGATCACATCCTCCTGCCAAGTTTTCTTATCGAAATCTATGGCAAGAAACCAACATGTTTCACCCAATAAAAGTGGGTAGACTCCAATGATATGTTTCCCGATTAGATGGTCCCGGATTACTTCATCCGTTACTTGCATGAGATTTCGGTTTTCACAATCCGCACATTTCGTCTTAGGTTTACCACATAAGGGACGTTTCCATTCGTTTGCACACGCAGGAGAATATCCAGAACTTCCATATTTCCCCTCCCATCTGACTGGATATACGTCTTCCCGTCCACGGAACAAAGATCGGAAAAGATTAACTTGCTCTTCTATCGAAGAGCTATTGGTAATTAGAGGAGCAGTTGTGGTATAGGGAATTAGTGGTTCTGAAATATTAGGCTTGAGTGTTGGAGCGACATCTTTGTAATACAAACCGAGTAATTTCTTCAGTCGTTCATTTTCCTCCCTTAAGGAGGCACATTCTGCTAATGCTTTTTGGAGCTGAGTCTGAAGATCTTCAGAAGTAGTCATCTTCTGCTTTCCAATAATTTTGGTATTGATTTAAGTTTAAGTCTTAATTCTTTCTCCGAAGGCAAGGCCAGTTTATACTTGGAAGCAAAAACTTTATTGCTCATATCCAGCTCTTAGCACCCCGCGCCTTTTGAAATTTAATAGAACCTTTCTTATACTGAAAGACCAGCCAAGCTCATGGGTGGAAGAGCCCACCCCCTCTGATTTCCGCCAAACATTGCTCAAGTGACAGGCCATGTCGAATCTCCCACCACCTGCCTGTATGGCGCATGTAAGACAAGTTGAACCGGCTCTGTCGCCCTACACCGCCAACATATTCCAAACGAGCAAACCCCGTGTCGAAAAAAGGCGACAGCGCATTTGGACCCGGACAGGCGTACTTGGTACAGAAATAGAAGTAGTTACGATGCCATTTGGTGTAGATGTCAACGATATAGTTCCATTTCGCATTCTTGGGCGGGGGCTTAACGTGTTCCGGTTTCAGGACAGCGTCTACCAGTTCTATTGCCTTTATTTCCACTCCCACCTTGACGGCATCAGGCACTTTGGGCTTTGGTGGGCTGTAAACCCACATCTTTTGTCTCATCGAATTTTAAAGGTAAACCCAAGACCTTTTGATTCTCACCCTACCTGTTGTTTACAAACCAAACGGAATAGTCATCCAATAACTGGTAGTTCTTGGATTTTCTATCTGTTGATTTCAAGTCTGATAATGGAAGTACGAATTTCCTCTCATCGGATATGCGCTGGACATGAACAAAAATACCGTCGTACTCGTCGTCAATGTCATCTACGAATTTAGTCAAATTAAATTTATCTTTATAAGATGGTTGGGTCTTTTTTAATTTCTCATACTCTTTTTTGCTCCCGAAACCAAAAACATATCGTTCCTCCCATTCGAAGTCTTCGATGCCAGTGAGTTGACACGGGATCTCAACATGGTTTTTCAGGTATTTAAGATAGGTGCTCAATGTCTTTCTGGTTACATCGAGCTTCTTTGTTCCCAGGATTGCGATTATTCTCTTTTCTTGTTTCTCAAACTCATCCATCAATGCCTCCAAAATTACTTCTCCTGAGGTGCCTTTCTTGTCTGTTCGCTGATCCATTGCTGAAGATTGGCAAAGGACTTGATGGTTGAAGAGCCCTCGATGGTTTTAACGGCAATCTCCTGTACCTGCTGGTAGGCCTTTTCCAATTGTTGGGAGAGTTTAGCAATCTGTTCGTTCTGTTCTTTTACACTTTTTTCAAGAGATTCAATTCGGGTAGTAA
>Ga0315296_10004440_pt1 | contig 11438 bp, 8 predicted proteins | sample YL17G14_18_MG_FD_203921 | JGI IMG/M metagenome (GOLD analysis project Ga0315296, IMG submission 203921) | Sediment microbial communities from Yellowstone Lake, YNP, Wyoming, USA - YL17G14_18 | ecosystem: Environmental > Aquatic > Freshwater > Lake > Sediment | place: USA: Wyoming | collected...
GCCCCGGTCCGCGAGGAGCTCGCGGGCGCAGATCAGGGCCCGGGTTTCGTGGTCCTCGTAGGCCTGGGGCACGCCGAACAGGATCATCACCCGATCCCCGTCCGGGGTCACGTCCACCTTGTTGATGATCCCGCCGAAGCTCTTCACGGTGCGCTGGACTGCCCGGTAGCGCTCGGCCAGCTTGTCCGCGGCTCCGGAGTCGCGCTCCAGGTCCAGGCCTCCGGCCACCAGGAAGAGCACGCTCGCCCTGCGGTGCTCCCCCTCCCCGATCCGGCGCTGGGATTCCGTCACGATGCGCTGGAAGAGGTCCAGGTGAAGGAAGGGGGCCAGGGCGTAGATGCGCTCCGTAAGCGAGGTGGCTTCCTCTTCGAAGCCCATCGTCCCCGCGGTCTTCCTCGCCTCGTCCAGGGGAGCCACGGGAATGGCCAGCCCGGTCAGGGCCTGCTCTCCGGACGGCTTCGCTTCGGTCACCAGGCTCTTGCCCAGTTTCTTGGTCATGGCCTTGGAAACCAGGATGTCCCCGGCCTCCGAGCGGTCCTCCAGGAGAGCGATCTCGTGCATCGTCCGTCCGCCCAGGTAGTGCTCCAGGCCCAGGTTGGGCTCCCCCAGTTCCATCATCAGGACCTTCCCGCTGTGGACCGCCACGTGCATCCCCACCTGCTGGTCGCCCACGCTCGTGCGCAGGACCGCGAAGTCCCGCATGAAGCTCTGCACCTCCAGGGCCGCCTGGAGCGCGCGCATCTCGTAGATGGTCTTGGCCTGGGGCTCGTCACGGAACACGGCCAGGAGCGCGTCCCCGCTGAACCGGTAGAGGTCGCCCCCGTACTTGAACAGGGTGCCCAGGAGCGAGGAGAAGTAGCGGTTGATGATCGCGGTCAGCTCCTCGGCTCCTTTCCTCCCGGGCCGGGACAGGCTCTCGGACAGGGCCGTGAACCCGGCGAGGTCCGCCACCAGGATCGCGGCGTCCAGGAATCTCGCCGTCTGCCCCGGGGGCCGGGGAGACCGGCGGGAGAGCTTCTCCTCGGCCACGATCCGGGGTAGGAACGAGGCCACGGCCTCGGCAATGGATTTGAGATGCTCCAGTACCGTGCCCCGCTCTCGGGGGCCCCACTGGCTGAGGTCATCCCCCAAGAAGCTTTTAAGCTCCGGGGGGAGAAGGGCGCGCAGTTTATCAAGGTCTATTCTGGCCATGGCATCCTTTGTTGGGCGGGAAGGGTGAAGTCAGGCCTATCATTTTAACATCCTTACGCTTTCCTGTCAAGGTGGCAAAAGCTGAATAAAAGGTCGGTCTTGACTTTTTCTTGGTTTTATAATACCATGAAAGGCGTTTGGTCTTACTTCTTCCTTTCAATTCAGGTCTTAAACTCTGTTTCGGGACTGCACGAGGAAGAACTTTCCTCTTCGGCTGTCATCCGGCCTTTCTCTGAAAAGGCCTCAAAATAAATTTTCAGGCTTAGTATCTCAAGGACTTACAGTGTCGCAGACTCTCAAAATATGTTACGTTTTAGCGTAATATATATAGAGACTCATCAGAGAATTCCTGAGGGTAAAATGGCGGAAGAGGATTCTGGAATGATTCAAGGCCTTATTCAACGCGAGGCCTGGGCGCAGGAACGTTTGGTCAGGAAATTCGGTCCCCGGCTGTACCGGGTGCTCAAGGGCTTGACCCGGGACGCGGAGCATGCCGAGGACCTCGTGCAGGAGACCCTGATCCGGGCCTTAGGGAAGATCGCATGTTATGACCCCGTTCGCGGGTCGTTCTGGTCCTTCCTCGCGGTTCATGCTTACGGTGTCTATCGAGACTGGCTCCGGAAGGAAAACAGGGTCGTCTTCACCGACCTGGAACACGCCGAGGAGATGATGGCCGTGGAGGTTGACGTGCCTTCCTGTAGCAGCGAGAGAGCCAGGATTTTTCAACAAGCACTGGGCTGTCTCTCGGCCGAGGAGCAGGGGATTCTGAGATCATGGTATCTCTCCGGGCGACATTCTGAAGTAGTTGCGGGATGGTTCGGGTTGAGCATGAGTGCCTTGAAGCAGAAGAAGTACCGGGCGGTGATGAAGCTCCGGGTGCGGATGCAAGGGATGGAGGTCTTCCGGGACCTGTTTGCTATGAGTCCGGTCGAGGAAACCCCGCTGATTACTGAGGAGGAAAGGAGTGTTCAAGAGGTTCGCTTGGCTGTGGAGGTTCCGGCGGGATGAGGAAGAGGAATTAGAGCGTTTCGAGAGGAAGCTGGTCGAGCTTCTCGACAAAGGGGAGATTTCTTTCCCCGAGGACGAGGAGGTAGAGAAGTTTTTTGAGGCTCAGACGAACCAGGAGAAGGTTAAAGGGGTTGTGGAACGGTGCTTGAGGACTCTAAGGGAAAGGGGGGTGATCAAATCAGTGTAATCCGTGATATCCGTGGTTAGGTATGTAAGCACATGGGCTATGAATCTTAGGAACTGAGCGATGGAGGGTGTATGTCGAGGAATGAAAGGTATTTACGGCGTTTGGGGGTATGCTGTGCGTGGGCTTGCTTCATTATTTCCTGCGCATTATGGGTTTGGGCGGAGGCACCGAGGGGCCCCTCGGTGTCGTTCCGCCTCTCGGACCCGGACGGCGGGATGATTCCCAAAGCGCCTACGAAGGAAGAGGCGGTTCAGATGGCGCAGGTGAACCGGGAGTTTGCGGCGTTGTTGAGACAGGTGCGTTCCGAGCAACTGCAAGTAGTAGCTGAGGACGATACATTACGGAAAGTTTGTAAGACCTTTTCGCCCCGAAATGGTCGAAGTCATCAAGCCTCGCCTTCGGTGATTTTGCTGGTGAGTGGGCGGTAAGTTGTTTAAGGGAAGCCTTTGAAAACAGTTCGTCAATGTATTAGAAGGGAGCTTAATTCCGATGCGTACGCTGTTTGCGGTCAGTGGGCTGGTGATTTTCTTCTTTTCGCTATCTGTGGTTTGGGCGGACGAGCCTCCCCCATCTCCTTGGGCGGTTGACCATTATTATCAGTCTCGTGGATTCAACCCCCCGCGCGAGAATCAAAGTTTGACATTGGACGAATATATTGACCCCTTGACCGGGAACCTGTTTCTACATCAAATCGATTTTTATCTTCCTGGCAAAGCCGGCCTCGATTTAACCCTCATCCGCAACTACAATGCCCGGATTTACGACGATGCATACCCTGGGTTGCCTATCCCGACCTCATGGGTCGGGCGGGGCTGGTCGTTCCATCTCGGCAAACTCTATTACCTCGCTACAAAGTCAGGTCCTGGCCAGCCGGTTATGGTGTTGGAATTGCCGGATGGCTCGCGTCATAATTTTTGGACCATAGACGGCAATACCTGGATTTCGAGAGATTACTGGAAGATAACGAGAAACAATACGGAGTATACGGCCTTTCTGAAAAGCGGGTTTAAGTATGTGTTTTCTGAAACCCTCAGGGTCGGTTACGGCAGCACCCCTCAGGACCACGATGTGATGCCGGTGAAATATATCAAAGATCCCAACGGGAATACGATCACTGTAACCTACCAGTGGGTTAAGGATGTAATACCGCCGTTTGCAGACTCCGAGAAGGTTATGACCTTGGTCTCGGATGCCTCCGGAAGAACGGTTGTTTTCTATCCCTCCAAACCACCGGGGACGGGCGGTGTCGTCCTGGACTCGATTAGGGCGAATAACGTAACCCGGATGCGTTTTTGGTACCATCCCTCGGATTACGTGGGCTTTTCCCTCTTGGATTCGTGTCAGAATGCGGTCGGGCTGAAGTGGAAATATCTGTACTCTAATAACGCCGGGTATCGCGATTTGCTGGAGAGTGTAGAACGGCCCAATGAAAGATACATTACCGCCTATTACTGGGGGATGAACTCTTACCATCAGAGTGGTGTTGATTTTGACTATCGCGCCGTTGATTCCGTAAAGATTTCTCCGTATAATCATCTCTGGCGATATCAGTATGGGGGTGACAGCAATGGCGACAGCACCGTCATCACTGCCCCGGACGGATCAAAGACCGCATATCGGTTTTTTGGCTACCGAAACCCTCCGGCACCGGACTCGAATTGGAAAGTCGGTACGCTCCTCTCCAAACGCTACTGGAACAGTGGGGGGGCTCTGATTCAGTACGAAACCTACACTTGGGTCCGGAGCAGTGCGATTTCGGCGGATCCTGAGTCGTGCATCGTCACTCATAGGAAAGACGATGATATCTGGGTGCCGTTGTTGTCCTCCAAGGCCGTGTACCGGGGGGTGACCTATGTCACCAATTACGGAAATTACGATGCTTACGGCAATTGCCGCGCCATCTCTGAAGCCGGGGACACGGGCCGGGCCGTCATCCAATCGTTCTGGACGACACCCCCAAACCAATACATAGTGGACCGGCTCGCCAAGCGTACCGTGACCGTGGGGTCCGAGAGCTTTACCGACAGCCTGGGTTACAATACCAACGGCAACCTCACGGCCCGTTATCATTACGGTGTCCTAACGACGTATAACTACAATTCGGACGGCACCTTAGCCTCTGAAAAAGACGCTCGCAACAAGGTCACCAGCTTTAGCTATGGCAATCCTAACTTCGGTATCCCGCGGACGATCACCTATCCGGTGGCCGGGGTCAGCGTGACCCGGACCCTTAACTGGGAGGGGACCATCGCCTCCCAAACCGACGCCCGCGGAAACACAACGCGGTTCCGCTACGACCCCCTGAACCGCCTGACCTGGGTCGTTCCCCCTCAGGGGGACAGCACACATATCTCCTACGACAATTCCTTGGACCGCTGGAAGACCTATACCCGGGGGAACGGGAGTGTCACATATACGTACGACTTCGTCGGACGCCTGATGCACGTCGAGAACAGCGAAGGAGTCAAGGAGGGCATCGGCTGGGACAACATGGGCAGGAAAACCTGGGAATCCTTCCCCTACGTTGCGGAGGCTGATTCCGTTGCGCGGGCTTACACGTATGACGGTTTCGGTCGGGTGGTTCGGGTGACGAACCCCGATAACTCCTATGTCGAAAATACGTACACGGCAACCACGGTGGATGTCCGCAACGAGCGGGGTCTGACGTCCACCTACCGCTACTACGCGTTCGGAGATCCGGACGGGGAACGCTGGCTGATGCGGGTGATCCAGCCCGTCCATCTGCCGAACGGTCTGACCACGCTCTTCGACTACAACGCCGTGGGCAGGCTCAAGAAAACGACCCAACAATCGCCCGATTCCCCGTCCGATCTCGTCCGGACCTATATCTACAATACGAAGAACTTCCTCACCGGAATTTCCACCCCCGAGGCCGGGGCCGTGACCTACGGATACGACGCCGTGGGGAATGTCGTCTACCGCAAAGCCGCCAGCGGTGACTCCACGGCTTACACCTACGATGCCCTCAACCGCCTGACCAATATAGACTATCCCGGAGGCGCAACCTACGACGTGACCTTCCAGTATGACAACGCCAACAACCGCACCCGCATGGCCGGGGCCCGGGACACCCTCAGGTACTACTACGACCAGGCTAACCGCGACACCTGCGAGGCCTGGAAGATCGACGGGCGCAATAAGAAGGTTAACTACCGCTACGACGGGCATGACAACGTGAACCGGATCACCTACCCCAGCGGGCGGATCGTGAATTTCAATTACGACAGCGCGGATCGTCTGGTGAAGATCCCGTCCTACGCCGATACGGTCCTCTATCATCCCTCCGGGCGTGAAAACAGCGTGACCATTCACACCTCTTATCCCCGGACCCTGTCCAAGGTCTACGACCGCAATTCTCACCGGTTGACCTCCCTCCGGGATTACCCGTGGTACTCCGACACCCTCACCTACGACGTGGTGGGCAACGTGACGGATAGAGAAATAAATATTTATGATGGGCACCATTTTCACTGGGAATGCCTATACGACAGCCTCGACCGCCTCACCTCGGCCACCCGAAACGGCTCGAACTATAACCGCTACACCTATGATGACTTCGGCAACAGGTTGACCTATTCCTATTTGGGTCCGGCCTGGGATTATGTATACGACGCCCAGACCCGGAGGCTGACGACCGTGATCTACCAGGAAATGCTCTGGCGGACATATACCTACGATCCAAAAGGCAACCCCCTGACGATGAATACCCAGGGCGTGGGTCTGGACAGCCTGTTCTACGACCCCGAGAATCGCCTCGTCACCTTCAAGCAGAAGGCCCGTTACATGGGCCAGGACAACATCTTCCGCCATACCTATCAGGGGGATGGGTTAAAGGTGAAAACTTACCGGGAGTTCCCTGGGCCATTTGGTATCCAACAGGATTCGATTTACTACTTCTACGACCGTGCGGGCCGGGTCTTGGAGGACTCCGTGACCGGTGGGATGGTGCGGGATTTCATCTTCCTCAACGGTCAGCTTTTGGCCGTTTCCTGGCGCACCTCCCCTACGGACACCGGCAGGGTCTTTTACGAATGCGACCCCCTGGGGACGCCCCTGGTTTTCATCAACTCCGGCGCGAACATGGCCGGCTGGGCGAGCTACTATCCCTTCGGGGAGCGGCTGGACGGGCAGGACACGACCCTTGCGAGGACGTATCGGTTCACCGGGAAGGAGAGAGATACGACCGGGATGGATTACTTCGGGGCGAGGTGGTATGATAGTAAGGTGGGGAGGTTTATCACCCTCGACCCCTTGCTCTTTACAGCGCCCGGCTCAGCCAGCCTGAGCAATCCCCAGCGGTTGAACCCGTACAACTATGTGTTAAATAACCCGCTGGCATATGTGGATCGGAATGGATTTTGGCCATATAAAGAGGGCCAATCTTTTTCCGAGATGAGTGCAACATTGTACAACTTAGTTGATGATGCTTGGATAAAGACTTATATTGCTTTGGCTTCGTGGGAAACAGCTTCTATCGGTAGTCATGTGCTGACAAAGTCGTTTGATAAGGCTATAGATAACAAAGGCTGGGAACCAGGTGAAGCGGAGAAAGAGTTTACATCAGCGATAATCTTTGGTGCCGCAGTAAGAATATTACCATACGCTGTGGCCCAAAAATTTACAGTTGGCAAGGCTCATCTGATCGAAGCACATAAAATTCTTGAAGGTCGTCATCTTCAAAACTGGCGTCTCGAAAAAGAAATTCCTAATGCACCTTCAATAATAATGACTCATGCTGAACATCAGGCCTGGAGCAATAAACTCGCTGAAGAGTTGCCCTATGGGACAGTCTATACAAAAGAGCAGGTTTGGGGAGCGTATCAAAAGGTCTATGGGAAGCATTCTGATTGGCTTAAAGCCATTGAGAAGTATTTTCAACAATGAAGAAGAGATACACCGTTTACATTAACTTCAAGTCCGAGCTTTTTCCAAAAGCGCAGGCGCTGTTTCGGAGGATCGGGCGGGCGGACCTGGCCAACGCTCCGGAAGCTCCATGGGGTTACCATTTCAAGTTTGAAGACGAAGCCAAGCTGAAGCAATTCTTTGCTGAGGCAGAGCGACAGGGATTTGTAGGTGAAGATACACTCTCGATGAGGGCGGAGCACATTTACACCCCGGTCGAGCTGAGAGCCGCCCCTCTTTTATATTTTATTCTCCGCACGGAAGAGAAGGGAATCAGTGGACCATGGTATGGGATACGATATGACCTTTCCACGGCCTGTCCGCAGTGCGGTTCTGGGGCCGTCCAAACATCTCCTCTTTATTTGAAGCCCTCGGAAACTCCCAAGAAAGTCGCGATCTTCCAAACCATGAATCATGAATACCTCGTTTCTTTGGAGTTTGCGGAGGTTCTGAAAAAAGCAGGGATTACGGGTCTGGAGTTGCGCCAGGCGAGATCCTATAAAGAGCATAAGCCGCTGCCCTGGATGCAGATTGTGAGCCGCAAAGAGATGCCGCCTTGGAGGCCGTCAACCATCGGATTTACTAAGAGTAATCTCGAATCAGAAAAGCCCTGCCCCCATTGCAATCGAGATGGCTATTTTCACACTGGTAAGGTACCCTTAGAGATAGCTTACAGCAAAAGTCAGGTAAATCCTGACCGTCTTCCAGATGTGATTCACACCTATGAACACTTTACTAAATCCTTTCTACGGGTGCCTTTCGAAGAAAGCCATCTCGCACAGCCACTGTTGCTTGTTAAGCCGAAGGTCTATGACGTTTTTCAAAGTCAAAAGGTGCGAAGGGTGGAGTTTGTCCCGGTAAAAATAATCTAAGGCAGAGCATAAGTCTAAAGGGGCGCCTTACGGCGTCCCTTTGGTCTATTCCTATAAAGGCTCTCTCCCTCTCAAGTGGGTGAGAAAAAGGAAGGAAGCTAACCATCAATCTTTAAATATGTTGCGGGCGTTAACTTGAAGTACGTAAAGGCAAACAGACCCGGTTCCCATCCTGATTCACCTTGTAACCCATGGCCTGCACTCAACTTGCCGCCCCAAAGCACTCCCACCTTTGTCGTCCTATCGTCCTTGATGTGGGCATAGTGGGTGTTTGGTGGGTGTTTGGTGGGTGTTCAGTGGTCCCCCAAAACGCAACTCTTGGTGGCCCATGGGGAGCCCACCCCCTTCCCTGAGTCCCTTTAGGGGTTATCTTCATAAGTCCTGTAAGGTGGCCCATCTTAGGCCTTCGGACTTAAAGCAGGGCTGTTTTTGGGCTCCTAAAGGGCTTTCAAGATAAGCTCACGAAACGTTGGCCCCTCGTCATGGAGAAAGCGTTACCCGCTCCTTTGGGAGAAGAGACCATACTTTCTTTAATCCGCCCTGTGTTTCCCTGTCAAGGAGGTATTGCTCCTCTCTTGGCAGGCCTTGACTTTCCTCCTGGAAAAGGGGTAAACTTGGGGTGTTTTCCAAAAGGCTTTTATCTCTTGAGAGCAAAGGAGGTGATCAACCTATCATGCGCCGCAGTCTTTTAACCCTTTCCCTCTTCGTCCTGACCCTGACAAGGGTCGGCTGTGGTCAAAGGCAGGCCCCGCCCCCTCCGCCCAAACCCGTGGTTCCGGCGTTCCAGACCTTCCAGAGCCCGGCCGGCGACTTCGAGCTCACCTACGCCACGGCCAGCTGGGAGGTGGAGAAGGACACCTCTGTGGCCCTGTCCCTGCAGCACAAGACCGAGCCCGCCACCCTCCAGCTTATCGAGTCGGACCTGGGGCAGCCGCTCAAGAAGAGCGACCTCAAGATGTTCTCCGGGATCACCATCGCGTCCGTCAAGGAGGGTTTCAAAAACTTCAAGGAGGTCGGAAGGGCGGACACCACCTTCGCCGGCCAGCCGGCCCATCAGTTCACGTTCACCTGCACCGAGTCGGACACCTTGATGAAGATGAGGATGATCTTCTTCGGTTCCGGGACCAAAGTCTATGCCCTGATCATCGGCGCTGAGGCCGGGCGTTACCATCAGATCGCTCCGGACCTGGAGAAGATGCTCGGCACCTTCAAGGTGGCCTCATCCGAGCCCGCCAAGCCCTGAGGTGATTTTCTTTTCAAAGAAAAAGAGCGTCCCGAGCGAAAGGGACGCTCTCTTTCTTGCCCTTTAGCTCTATAACTTGCCTATCTCCTTCAGGCTCACGAAGCTTCCCTTCCCGATGATCACGTGGTCCAGAACCTCTATCCCCATGATCCGGGAGACCTGCACGAGCTGGCGGGTCAGGCTGATGTCCTCCTCCGAGGGGGCCGGGTCTCCCGAGGGGTGGTTGTGGACCACGATGATCGCCGCGCACCCGTACTCGAAGGCCGGGCGGAAGACCTCCCGGGGGTGGACCAGATTGGCCGTGAGCGTGCCGATGGAGATGATCTCGTCGTGGATCACCTTATTCCGGGCGTTCAGATAGAGTCCGCGGAACTCCTCCTTGGCCAGGCCCTCCATCTCCTTCACGTAGCGGTGCACCTCCTCGGGGGTGCGCAGCGCAGGCACCCTGCCCGGCTCCTCTAAGTAGAGCCTCCGTCCCAGCTCGAAGGTGGCTACGACCTGGCAGGCCTTGACCGGAGGAAGCCCCAGGATGGACATCAGCCGCTCCACGCTCCGTTCCTCGGCGATGGCCTTGGATCCGTATTCCTGAACTATGCGCTGAGCCAGATCCAGGACGCTCTCCCGCCGGTAACCCGTGTTCAGGATGATGGCTAAGAGCTCGTAGTTCTTCAAAGCGTCCGGGCCGAAGCGCAGGAGCCTCTCCCTGGGCCGCTCCGCCTCCTCCATCTCCCGCAACGGAATCACATAGGTCTGGCCTGCCATCGCTCGCCTCCTTAGCTTTACCTGATGATGCTCCTCTTTACCAGCTCCCGATGCACGTCGTGGAAATCATTGAACGGAATCGCCTCCACGCCCTTTTTTTGAACATGTTCCAGGAGGTCGTCCTTGGCGAACAGGATATCGGCCTTTCCCACCACGCACCGGTCCGAGAGTCCGTCGCCGACATAGATGACCGGGGAATAGCCCTCCTGCTTGTAACGCCGGATGTGGCTTCCCTTGCAGTTCCCGCAGGACCCGCATCCCTCTTGGAAATAAGGGAACTCCGGCACCAGGTATCCGTTCGGGAACGTCGCATGGTTCGCAAAGAAGGCCACGTCCCGGATCCCGTCTTGCTTGAGGAGCAGCTCGATGTAGAGGTCCAGCCCGTCCGACAGGATGACCACTGGGATGCCCTGCTTCGCGAGGATCTCATGAACGGCAAGGAAGGAGGGCTCAAAGGACTGCTTTCGGGCGAACGTGACGATGGTCTCCCGGCTGAGCCTGGCTAATTCGCACTCCCGGGTGAAGCACTGGGTGGTGGTGATCCGGCCGGCCTTCCAGTCGGCGATGAGCGCAGGCCACTCCGGTCCGGCGTGCTTCCGCATCAGGTTCTCCCCGATGTCAATTTGGCACGCCGTCCCGTCGAAGTCCGTGAGCACGATCGGCTTCATCTTCTCTTAATCCCTAATTCTATTCACCATTCACTGTCTTAGAGCCTCCAGTCCAGCAGGGCCCGCACGTCCCAGTAGCTCTTCTCTCCCTGCCGCAGGCTGCGCGTGACCTGAAGCGAGACGTTGGCCCGTTTCCCGAGCCGGGCCTCGGCCCCCAGCGAGAAGTCCTGCACGATCACCCGAGACTGCTCGTTCGCCAGGAGCTTGGTATAGCTCGTGTCCGGCTGGTAATCCACGACCTTTCGCCGCTCGTAGGAATACCCCGGTGTGATCCTCAAGCCGCCCTTGCGTAAGACGTGGTTGGCCCCCAGCCCGAAGGAATACCGGGAGTTCTCCTGCGCGGTATAGTACCCGTAGGTCTTCTTGGCCGCGTCGTAGAGGTAGGGTCCCTGGCTCTGTACCTGCCCTCCGAACGCGAGGAGCACGAAGTCCTCTCTACCCGCCGGTCCGAAACGCAGGGAGTCCTGGAACGAGACCGAGCGCAGGAGGAGATTGTTGTTCGGGACGAAGTCGTACAGGTTGTAGTCCGCGCGCAGCGCGTAGCTCTGGGACCAGAGGAGCCAGGAAAACGGCGTGAAGGCCAG
>Ga0315296_10004441_pt1 | contig 11437 bp, 11 predicted proteins | sample YL17G14_18_MG_FD_203921 | JGI IMG/M metagenome (GOLD analysis project Ga0315296, IMG submission 203921) | Sediment microbial communities from Yellowstone Lake, YNP, Wyoming, USA - YL17G14_18 | ecosystem: Environmental > Aquatic > Freshwater > Lake > Sediment | place: USA: Wyoming | collected...
TGGAAGCGAACTCATGGAAATCTTCAACGATTCAGGAGTCTACTGCAGCTTCAACAGTTTCGGCGTACCCCGCAACTCAAGATTTGAATTCTACGAAGCAATCACAGGCATAAAACTCACACGAAAAGACTGGGTCCAAACAAAAGCAATCAAAACCCTCCAAATCCAAAGAGCCGCACTACTCCTCGGAGGACCAGACCTAAAATGGACGCCTAAAACACATGACGACAACCCACCAAGATTCTACGAACCACTACCCTCGGGACCATACGAAGGAAAAACAACGGACAAACCCGACGTTGAAGAATACAAACGAAGATACTACAAAGCCGTAGGATGGGACAAGAACGGAATACCTACATCAAAGACGCTCATAGAACTTGGGCTAGAAGACGTCAACAAAGCCTTAGACAGAGTGCGATAGAACCTCGTTCCTTTCAAGTCTAACCTTGTCCTGACCTTAAAGCGCGCGCTCCATGAAAGACTGCACGATAATGCGAAGTTGTTTTAAAGAATTGGAGATTATCTCTTCACTTGGAGAGTGACCGCTATCCAGCTGAATATGATTGAACGTCTGAGGGCAAGAAACATGATTCGCTTCGAAAGCTTGGGTGGTCTGGCAGATGTCTGACCAGTATGAAAGACCACACAAAATCGTGGCCAGAGAGGGCTCATACGAGACGTTGAAGTTCTTAGACATACATGGCAAAACTCCCCAGAAACAATTACTATCGTATATGGAGAGAGACGGTTTCTTTCTAGATGATATCAAAGAAAGAATTGGTGAGCTTGAACGAATAGGTTTCATAGTGAGGTGCCCGTGGAAAGCGGGGTATGGACCCGCCTATCGCCTGACTGCAGAAGGAAAAGAGGCAGTCACACTTGTGGATATAATTAACGGAGATCCTTTGAGCTCGATCCTCGACAGAATGACATCTCTCAGAACTTCTACCTTCACTCTAATAACACATGACATAACCGATTATTTCATAGACGATCTTGCCTACCATAGGGACTTTTCTGAAATATTCATATGCTCCCCTTGGATACGACTTTTCCCAGACGCATTGCGTGACATTGGGCATATTCTCGAAAGCGCCCAAAGAATCACAAAGTCCAGCCCGAAATTGCACTTGATAACAAGACCGATTTCAGAAACACCTCCAGATCCATCTGAGAAATCATGGAATTCGCAGATTCGGCGCACTCTTTGTTGGTTTAAGAAAAGAGATGCAGACATTATATGTGTTCCAACTCTACACACCAAGTTGTTTATTATTTTTGGAAAAGAGTTTCAAACAGCGATATTCGGCTCAGAGAATTTGACTGGAGCGAAGAATATTGAGTTAGGTATTCGAATAACCGATCCCGTGATAGTCAACAAGCTATATATCTATTGGGAAGAGATTTATAACAGCCCAAACAGTGCGGAATTTGAGGAGGAAAATCTAGTTGGCGAGTAAATCTTCGGATAAGGATAAAAGCGTAAGTATATCAGAATGGTTCGGTCTGCGCAGAGACAATTACATTCTCAATCCAAGGGATTGCCCCGAAGACGCTTCTTTCTATGCTAAAAGGACGTGCTCTCTAGATATTGATGAACAAATAACCAGTCTGGAGGTTGATCTGGGTGCTAAGCTTGCACCAAAGAAACTTTACTGGGGCCCATATGGTGGGGGAAAAACCCATACACTTTTTAAGGTTCTTAAAGAACTAGGGGACCGCGTAGATATTCACCCTGTTTTCGTGGAATGTCCGTACCTAAAGGGTACGTCTACCTTCACTGTTCTGTATGAAAAGACTATGAATCAATTGGGAATGGATTTTGTGTTGAACCTCTTTCGGGAATCCTTGAATCATGTTGCAAGAAAAACAGGCATAACGAATCCTGAGGAGGCGGTGAAGATGCTTTCTTCGTTGCTAGGAGAGGAAGATCTAGGTCGTGCCGTTTATCAACTGACCCAACCGTCTTCGTCCTTTGATCCTATGTGGCTGTGGCGTTGGCTCACTGCATCAGGTATATCTGCTAAGGACAGAGTGGAACTAAGGGTTACAGCGGATCTTAAGACAGCCGATCCTGAGAAACTCGCGAATATCCTTTTGACAATTGGAAGACTCTTGAATGAATTCAAGAATGAAACCTTGGTTCTTGTATTTGATGAGTTAGATAGAGCAAAAGCATTGAGTCGAGATTCTATAGGTACTTTTTCTACCGCGTTCACCACACTAACTGACCCAAGCCAGACTTACGTATCTGTGTTCTTGGCGACATCAGCTAATAGAATCGCAGATGTTCCAGGCATAATATCCGAGGCTGTAAGAAGTAGGTTAACTAGAGAAAATGTAAAGGAGATTCCGCCAATGGTTTCTGAAGATGTGGAGCCTTTTATCAAAGATATCATAGGATACAATAGACCCAATGGCCTCAAACTTGATAGTCTACTTCAGAAAGCCAGGTCTCAAACAAAGGAGCAGGTAGTTGAAGATTTGTATCCCTTTACGAAAGATGCCCTTGACGCAATAAAAGTGAAATTGGAAAAAAGCATAGTTCCACGAGAGATTTGCTTGATCATGTCCAGAGCAGCAAGTTATGCCAAAAACATAATGAAACTTAGTACTATCACCAAGAAAGCCATTGAAGACTCATAGTACGGTAGGGTCTGTTACTTGACTAAGCACGGCAGGCTTCGGTTTGACGAGGGATACTATCTTTCTGAAGACTTGGAACTTGACGCTTTCAATAATAATGAAGACTTTGTTATCGGCGCGGTAGACAAAAGCTCAGCAAATGCCATTCTGTTGGGGAAAATTGCCGAGTTCAATGGTGACATGGGAAAGAATTTATGGCTCGATACCAAAGGAGCACATGTTGTCTACATTATGGGCAAACGAAGAGGCGGAAAGAGCTATACTCTTGGGAATATTGCGGAAGGTTTGTCGAATAATACATTTCAGATTGGCACAGTGAACCAAGCAGTGCTCATTCTAGACACTTTGAACATCTATTGGACCATGGAACACGCTGTGTCGACCGATCTTAAGTCTGATAAGAAAACAATCGATGAACTAGAAGCATGGGGATTGCGACCAGAAGGAGTAAAGAACCTGAAATGTTATTATCCCAGAGGTTTGAAGCAAGAATATTTTCCAGCTCACTATGTAGAATTCGCGATTAGAACAAGCGATCTAGACGCAAATGACTGGGCTGCCCTATTTGAAGTCGACGTAATTAGCGACCCCATGGGACAACTGGTCAGTGATCTATATGAAAGAGTTGTGATGGATGGATACTATCGAGAAAATGTCAAGGTCGAGCCAAAACCAAACTATGATTTGGATGACCTACTGACCTGTCTGAAGTACGACGAAGAGATTCAGCGATTTGACAATAGAACAATAGAAGCAGTGCGTCGCCGTTTTAGAGCCGTCAAAGGTTTCTCTCTATTCTCGTCGGTTGGAACCGATCTCAGCAAACTCTTCTGTCCAGGACAGGTAGCCGTGTTGTTGCTGCGAGACTTGGACCCGCAACTAAGGGGCTTGGTTATCGGATATATTGTGAAGAGAATAATGAAGCTGCGAGGAATGTCTTGTGAATGTGAGAAAAGGGCTGAAATAAAGCTAAGAGAGGCATCTGCAGCGAAAGAAAAGGACACCAAGAAGACAGCTCAACTTCAGCAAGAGGCGGAAAAACTTCAAGCCAAGGCCAGAGAGGGCCTGTCGCGAGGATGGATTCTTATTGATGAAGCCCACAACTACATACCGCAGGTTGGAATAATAGGCTCCAAAGGCCCTTTGAAGAGATTTGTGAATGAAGGACGAAACACAGGCCTATCAATTGCAGTAACTACCCAACAGCCATCCGGGCTTGATTCATCAATCAGGCGAAACGCAGACATCTTGATGGTTCACTCTATCACTATGAAAAGCGACATTGAAGTTACAGAGAACATGTTGAACACAGCTGTGCCATCTGATTTTGAGGTGAATAAGAAAACGATTAGTACAAATGTTTTTGAACGGATGGCTAGAGGGCTGCAAATAGGGTACGCCATAATATCTTGTCCGAATGCTAACAGGATATTCGTATCAAGAGTCCGACCCAGGGTCAGTGCTCATGGTGGCACAGAGTATTGACAGACAAGCTCAGGTACATCCTGAACACACATGAGCAGGTTTGCCACCCTCATCAATTGTCAGTACTAATAAGTCGTTGTACATCAGGTTCGGAAGAGAAATCTGTTAGTCAATTGCTTTCGTGCCTGACTGAAGAAGTCGACATGAACAGACGGGCCTGTGAGTTCTTGGTGGACCTTGCTCTAAGAATGGAATTAGTCGAAAGAGACTTACATTGGTCTGGAAGAGGTTGGGTAATCAACGCATTCACGTCAAATAAAACTGATTTGGCAGAACCGGAAAAGGTTGCGTACCTCAAGTATTACCTCGATACCGATGGAGCACTAATGATCAACTTTCTGAAAGAACTTGACGGATTGGGAGAAGAAGGCATGCTGATGTCCCATTTCTTGAATGAAGGCGGCGTAGAACGAGTGTTTGTCAAGACCGCAGAAGACTACTTGCAGGAAGTCTTTGAAATATCGCCTAGATACGAGCTATCAAAACTATTGTTGCTCAGAGAGAAGAACTATTCGAGCAAAGTAAGAACCGACAAATTCTTCACTCATATTGAACCTTTGGTAGACCTTGGATTCGTTCGTCGCTCACGTGAAGGTGGTGCTGTCAAATATGGGCCAATTCTTCAGAATGAAAACCGCAAAATGGTCAATCTAACGGCGATTCTATGCAGAGAGTTTGGTAATGTGTTAGATCTAGGTCGTATATTGTCGAAAGACGGTGACTTCTTCAGAAGGGCATCTATATCGTTTGGACTATCTACAGAAAGAATCGACCGAATCAGGGATTATCCAAACATAAGACATGAAATTGTTAGAGCCTATGACGAAACAAAAGATGAGTATTTCCGTCTCGCTAGGCTCAATTCTATCTGCGATATAGTCTGCATTAGGCTTTTGTATGCCCCTTGCGCAACCGCGAGATTGTGTGAGCAATCGGATGTGATTCTCACTATTGAACAAATGCATGAAGAGTCTGAGAAGGACATTCGGTTTCATATGGCCGATTCCGGCGACAGAGAATTTCTCACAATCTCTAAAGACTATGTCAATGCTGAGATTCAGAAATAAGTCTTGAACTAGTTTCCAATGTAATAGGTTTCGTTCTTGTTAGGTATCGTCACAGATGTAACATCTTCTACCAATTTTCTGAAGGCCTCTGGAAAGATGGTGTGTACAGGAAAGACAGTCCTCGGTTTCAATTTCTGGACAACGTATCTTAGATCTAGTGGAAATGAATGTCCTGAGGAATGTATTTGATACATTGGAACGCCATAGATGTTCAGCCAATTCTGAAGACGACGAAAATCTATCTCTCGTTCCTCTTCAAACGGTTCTGATGAGCTCAGAATGTACAGGCTGCTTGGAGGAGGCATCAACTCACGCACTTCTTTCTCTCCATAGAAGGAGGTACAGACTAGGTATTTGTTGGGATTGTTTCTAACATTCTGTGACATCTCCTCGAACGACGTTACTTCCTCAACTTTGGGAGGATACATTTCTGGTTCGTCTCGCAGGGCTTTCAAGGACAAAATTATTCGTTTTGTAGCTAACACTTTTCTATTTGTTTTCATGGCAACGTTCAACAACGTTCTGATTCTCTCTGTGTCATTTGCAGAAATGTCTACAATCACCAGCCTTTTGCATTTCTCGATACAGCTAACACAATGCATCTCAACGTCCTTTTCAGTCTGTGCGGAAAGCAAATGGCCGGAATTCGTAGCTTCGCATATCAAAGATTCTATTCTTTCACCGCGTTCTTTCACTGGTTCCCAGAAATAAGTAGAAGGTTGATACCTTCCATGCAATCTAAAATCGCCGCTGTACGCCAGAGTACCTGCAGTAGTATGGACCAGAAATGCAGATGCGCCAGGGACACTGTGGTCAACGCTAAACGCTTCTACTGTAATGTTTCTGATTTTTATGGTTTCATTTGTTTTGAATTGATGAAAATCGAGGTGGTCATAATGTTCGATTTTGCTTCTCGATGATGAGATGGATGCGTCAATCAATCTCTTGGTACATGAATTCGTATACACTTTTGTGTTCTTTGACAGCGCAACGATAGACTTCCAGTGATCCGTGTGAGCATGGCTTATAAGACAAGCATCAATTGCATCGAGTTCCTTCAAATCGGGAATCAAGCCAACTTTGGTTAGTTCTGAAACGTCTTTGGGCTCGGAAAAAAACTTCTTGAAATACTCGTTGTATCTTGAGAGGTTCAATCCCATATCCAGGAATATTCTGGTGTCATCTGCTTCCAAGAGTATTTGGTTGCCTCCTATTTCACCAGCGCCGCCGAAAAATCTCAGAGAAGGCTTCTCCTTCATAAAAAATCCGCCCATCATTCTTTGCCAAAAAACTTTGAAACGAAGTCGACGTCAATTCTCTTTGGATATATTTCACTTTCTGCTGCACTAGTCAAATTTTCAAACCATTTCATCAGATTTCTCGGCGTGCAATCTGTCCTTTCCTTGCAGAGTTCAATCGTTTTCTGGATGGCATCCTTGGTATATGGGAAATAGGTGTCTCCGTCATCATCTTTCTTGAAATCCTTAAAATTGATGAGATCTACAATGAATTCCGCTGCCTCCTCGTCACTTAGCGGTGGAACTTGTATTCTTCTTGATACTCTGCTTGCTAAGTCTTCGATAAGCAGTTCGTCCAATTTTGAGGAGTCTCTGGATGCAAAAGACAATATTAGGCAAAGGTTGTCGGGACACGCGTTGAAAGCGTCCTTCAGTCCTTGCTGAACTTGATGAAAGGCCTTCGGACTTGTCTTCAATGTAGCTATGGAGTGAAAATCATCAAGCACCCAAAACACGTTTCTGTAGCCTGTGCACTCATTCTTCCTGTATGTCAAAAGTCTAATTATGGACGAAGTTGCACGAACGAAATCGGATTCTTCTTTGATCGAATCAGAGACGCCGAGGAGTCTCAGTTCAGTTCTAGACAGGCGAACGCCAGAAAGCCAAGCCTCCACAGCAAGGCAGACTGGATCGCGAACCGAGCCTGTTAACGCAACTATTCTTCCAAGATTCATTATTGCTTGCCCAAAATCTATCCAGCCGTCCGCAATATCTGATGTGAGTTTCTCTAACGTGGCAATTTCGTTTCTTGGGTCCAGTCCTTTACTGAGTCTTTTCCATATCTCAGCTGCCATCTTTGATAGGGCTAAGAAACTCAGAGGTTTGAAGAAACCTTGCTGATATAGATCTGCGTACTTTCTTACCTGCTTTGGCATTGGCGAATATATCAAGAAACTCTCGTTGGCTTTTTCTAATAGCCATTTCAAATAGAATAGAGAATGGGACTTTCCCGCTCCTACGTACCCCCAGAAACAGCAGATGCTAGATCTTCCTTTTTCTATCGAATCTTTTACCAGGAAGTTCAACTGCTTAAGGAGATCTTTTCTGTCTGCCCAAACCTCTGAAGAACGTTCCGGAACAACCTTAAAAGGCCAACTCTTGAAATACAATTAAGGACGACCCAGAAACCATTATTTGCGGCACTGTTTATATAACTGTGTGGTTGAACCCGCCTTGGATGAAAAAAGCGGATTTCTTGTAAGCGGGGAGAATTTCGTGTGGGCGGAGAGAGGCCTGCTGAGAGTAGTCGAACTATGTCCTGACGACAATATTGTTGGAATCAGTCCTGAAGGAAAGACTTCTTGGTCTTCTATTACCATCGCAGGTTTCAAAGAGAAAGACGGGATAATGCGGATAACTACAGATGGCAATGAGTGCTTATTGGCGCCAAATTGTGAGGTTTTTACGGTTGAAGGAATCGAGAAAGCTTCTAGCTTAGAAGTAGGAGACCTTGTTGAAACTGCAAATATTCCATTTGAAATCTTGGAAATGCTGGAGAAGAAAGCATTACGATCCATTCAATTTGATGACCACGAAATTACGCTTGATGGGAAATTAGGTTATGTGTTGGGTGCCCAAATCAGATCAGAAAGATATCGGGACAGGGTTGTATTCAACCAGATCGACTCGGAGAAAGCCTATCTCCTAGCTAGCTTATGTAATGATATTAGAAAGACCTCAGGCATAGCAGGCAAGATCTTTTATGTCCAAGGCGGGAAGAGAATTCGCTTTGACTCGTGGATTCTTGCTCAACTGTGCAAAGCAATGTGGAAAACCAACAAAGTTGCCATAGAAATTCGTGAATCACCGCCGATAGTCATGCATGCCTTTGTGGCTGGAATACTTGACATGGTTCTGAAAAGTAACAAGAGGGAAACACCTCCAACCTTTTTTTCAACTACGGGATACCATGGCGAATTACGCCGGTTTATACTTAATGTGCTTCGTCTATATGGCGTCATACCCGTCAGAATGCACTGTGTACCCCAACAAGATGGCTCCATTTTCTTCAAGTGCTCGATCAACACTTCAGATTTGTCAAAGCTTGGACTTAGATTCATTCGCGCAATGGAGATACCCCCAACTCTACAGGAAGCCAAGGCGATCAGCTATTCTGCTGTTAGGAACATATCACGCTTTAGAGATACGACAGTCTATCTAACAGCGCCAGAGCCACACTGGAGCCCTATTGTTGACCTTACTCCCCTGCATCGCCATGCGTTTGAGCCTTGATGACGTGCGTGCGCTATGTCGTTTGCACATCTCTCTTTGTAACGACGTGTCTTTTTGCCATCAGCGCATAACATGCTGACAAGGACATACAGCGGCAGACTGATCTTGGCAAAATCATTGCAGGTACTCGCTTCTCACACGCGCATCCGATCGCTTTCACAGCGTTCTTAGTAAAGGGATAGACCTCTTCTTTCACCTCTTCATCTGTTTCATTCGCAGCGATTCCGAGCGGCTACGTGCGCTGCCCTTGCGATTTGTCGAACTTCCGCCAGCAAGGTGCGCGTATTGGGCTAACATGTTTCGCGAATATGGCTGTCATTATGAGAAATTCAGACACTGCGGTGGATTTCCTTGAAGATATCAACCAAATCGTTGAATATCTGTTCATACTGCTTCACTTTGTTGCTTTCCCATTCATGTTTAAAGTCTCCTCGAAGAATATAGACTCCATCCAACTCCCATTCAGCAATAATTCTATCCCTACTCTTTTCTCCATTCTTCTTTAGGACAAAATCTCTATCGTAATCAGAAGTTCCCAGAAAAAAACGCACATGTTTTGTAGTTTTCAGATGCGACTAGTTTGAGTTTCCAGTAACAGGCTTGGGCAATTCTCTCTCTTGAACTAGTCTTGCATGAGATTATTGCAACAATTTCCGATAGCCATTGGTTAGAGAAATTACAATCCACAATAGCCATATCAGTATCAGGAAGGATAGCTTGTTCTCCATATTTTATTGAAAGTTTCTTGAACAAATAATCATTCCCTTCCAGTTCAGATTCAGAAAAGACGCACAAGTTTTGGAACTGTGCCTCTTTAGAAATTCCAGAGATATAGGTCTTCAAAATGTAGTAAATCAGTTTTTCGAAAACACGCCCAATAAAAGAATTCCAAGAGGAAATGTTGTCATGTGTGAGATATTTCTCTTTGTAGCCCATACATTTTGTCCCAAACTACATGAGCCTCAAGTGGTTGAACTTCTCCTCTCTTCACTTGGTCAAGTAACTCTTGTATAGCCTTTTTTTCATCGGATATGTCACGTTTGTTCTTCTTTATTTTTGGCGTTTTTGTCCCTATCATTGAAAGTCCAACTCACCTTCCTTTCCTCAATAGTCTGCTTTTTACCCTCTTGAGGTTTTCTCATTACGAAAAGATACTTGTAACCTCTCAGATAGAAATTAAGTCTTCTAGCCCTATTAAACCAGAAACCAGTGTGCGAATATTGTCCTCTTCGTGGTATGCAGATTATTTCTACTGTGTCAAAATACTTACATAATCTATTGTAGACTTCAAACCCAACAGGAGTGAATCTCTTCTTGACCCATTGGTCGCCAATCAGCCAGCCCAGCACTTTGCCAGTTCTGAGAATTCTATGACATTCCGATATTACCTTTTCCAATTCATCATAGAATGTCTTGCTTTCACTTGAGATGTTTCCTATGTTAGCATGTTCATCATTGTATCTAATGTTATCTCCATAAGGGGAATCTACAAAAATCAAATCAACACTATCCTTTTCCAGAGGAATCTTCCTTGCATCATTCTTGAGTATGTCTTTTCTTCCGTTTGGCGGAGAGATGTCGTAGCAAATAGCTTTCCTTCCCTCTTCTTTGCACACATCAAGGGTTGTGCCACTTCCACACATTGGGTCAACAACTAAATCGTTTGGTTCTGTATATCTCCACACAAGGTTCCAAATCAGTTCTGCTGGTGTCACTCCAGCGTATTTGTTGTCACCTTTAGGAGTCTTGCCATAGCTTTGTCTAGGGAAATCCCAAAGAGTAGTTGCTTGGAGTTGAGGCACTTCTTCAATGTCATCTGTGAGTTTTTCAATCTTGCCAAGAAATTCCCAATTCCTTTGTCCTAAAATAGTAGCCTCTTTATTTCCTTTCATTCTGAATAATGACTCTTGCCACTCTTTTGCTGGTTTGTTATAGGGTCTAAAAAACTCAAGAAGTTTCAAAGTCCCCTTTTTTCCTATTACAGATAATCCAGTAATTCCCATTCCCTTGAGCAAACTCTTCGCTTTTGCTATTGTAACAACTTCACCTAAAGCCTCAACCCTTACTTGATATGGATAATTCCCTTTCCAAGCGTCAGGCTCTATGTTCAATTTCCAATCTGATGTTGCTCTGAAAACACCATAAAGCAAGTCGGTGTCTAAGTTCAAGAGAAATAGAGAATCTCCTTTCTTAACCCTTATTGCTAATGCTCCATACTGCTTACTTGTCCCAAAGAGCATTCTTTTCAAACATTCATCTTGTGATGAGTCTGTGCAAGCAAAGATGAAACTCATTACCCTTTGAGGCGTTTCTTCCATTGAATATCTTCCTATTTCTCATTAGTCTGAACACTGTTTTAAAAGCATTCGCTGAAAATCAAATCCTAGCCCACAACGTTCAGATTTTACTCACTTCCGCCTTGTCCTCTTAGCGCGCAATTCCTGAAATAGGATAAAGTGAGATAGTTGCATTCGCGTGCGCTTCACATTCCGTCACCAATTTTTTTACACGACCTTTTTGTAACAGTCTTGAATTTTGGAAGACTTTTTGGCAATGTTGGAAAAATGGTAAAGTGTAACAAGTTACTTTGCGCGCGCTAGAGCAGCATGAAAATCAAAGATTTGATAGAGCTATATGAAGAAAAAAGGAAGACCTACGGTAATGAAGTCTACAAACATATTTCAGAGCTTTTTGAACAGGCTAAGG
>Ga0315296_10004444_pt1 | contig 11432 bp, 12 predicted proteins | sample YL17G14_18_MG_FD_203921 | JGI IMG/M metagenome (GOLD analysis project Ga0315296, IMG submission 203921) | Sediment microbial communities from Yellowstone Lake, YNP, Wyoming, USA - YL17G14_18 | ecosystem: Environmental > Aquatic > Freshwater > Lake > Sediment | place: USA: Wyoming | collected...
TAACCCCTCCGATAGAGAAGCCGGGCTCTAGCGAGAGAAGATGGCGTGCCTCGGCCGACTGTCTCAACAACAGAGAAACCTGTTCGCAATCAGAAAGAGGTTGAAGATTGAAGGCCAATGCACGGCTGGCCGAAAACGAAGTAAACCCAGCTAATATTTCCCTTATCTGAGGAAACTCGAGTAGTTCCAGGCTTTTGGCATTCATGACAATTACCCCCTGGTGTAAGTACATTATAGCATGACGCAAAGCACCCAGCAGACTCTGCTAGACTACGTATTTGCTGGCCCCAATCTGCCACATGTGATTCGGAAAAGGCTTGCACGAAAGCTTGGATTGTTTAGAAAACCTATTGACTAGTAATGCGCTACGTGATACTCTCTGCTCAGAATATTACAAACGAGGAGGTACACTGAATGCAAGCATATTGTATGAAGTGCAGAAAGAAGGTTGAGATCAAGAATCCGAAAGCTATCACTATGAAGAACAAACGCCCCGCGACTCAAGGTGTTTGCCCAAAGTGCGGAACCAAGGTTTTTCGGATAGGTAAATCCTAAACCTAGAAAAACTTAAATAAGGGCCACATGCTGTGGCCCTTATTTATTTGTGGAGAAACACCTGCCAGCCGGCTGAACATTCTGGCTGATTGGTTAATCATCTCAGCTTCCCACTGCCTGAAGCAGACTTCTTGATAAGTAGAGCCCTACTTTCATCTGGTAGTACATTGGACAACCAGTGATATTTGTTGCTAATATGGCAACGGCCACTCGTTCTGACATGCCGACCGGGAATTACTTACGGCCAATGAGGGGATAATGATAGTTAATCGAAATACCGGGCGCGAATCTCACGCCAGCATGGAGTGGAACATCACGTGAAGCCGCTCCCTTTTCTCTTCTCAAAAGCGAGAGGCTTTCTAGAACGGCAGCAACGGGACTGGAAAATCACCGTCATAAGGACATCGCTTGATAGACTTGCGTACCAAACGGTCTTTCCCTATTTATCCATTTATATTGTCGCGTTGGGTGCTACTGCCACACAGTTAGGTCTCGTGAGTAGTATCGGCATGATTGTTGCCGGTATCGCTGGTCCGCTAACTGGCTGGTTCATTGACAGGACCGGCCCCAAAAATATCTACTTGCTTGGTATCGGTCTGCTCGCTATTTCATATTTGACCTATGGGATAGCCCATAGCTGGTTGATTACCATAATAGCTATGGCGGCATACTGGCTGGGTTTTTCAATAAGTATCCATAGCTGCGCTACCGTTTGTGGTAACTGTCTAACAAACGAGGACAGGGCTACAGGTATGACAATCTGTGAGACAGTTGCCGCAGGGTTATTAGGCATGGCAGGCCCTATGCTGGGGGCATGGCTAGTAACCACCTATGGCGGCGTAAATGTCGTCGGCATCAGACCCATATTCTTTTTCTGTTTAATCATCACCATAAGCACATTCTTCATCGTATTGACTCAGCTATCCAATAAAAGGTGGAGAATAGCCAATGTAACCAAACTCAATATGTTCCGCGACCTCTACCAAGTATTGAAGGAAGGCCACCACCTGAAGAGATGGCTTGTTATTACCGCAATCACTCAGTTACCGCTGGCCATGGTTCTCCCCTTTTCCCAGTTGTTTGCATACCAGATTAAGGGAGCCACGCCATTTATATTGGGAGCAATGGTAACGGGTTCCGCGCTAACATCCATAGCATTCGCCATCCCTCTGGGCAGGCTAGCGGATAAAATTGGAAGAAAGAAGATTCTTTACACGACGATACCGCTTTTCTGGGTTTCCAATCTGTTGCTTGTGTGGTCACCAAACCCCGCTTTCTTAATCGCTGCTGGTATCCTGCAGGGCTTTTACTATATCGGCGGACCTATCTCAGCAGCTATGGAAAGGGAATTAGTGCCTCCCGAGCAGATGGGCAGATGGCTGGGAATCGCACGTTTCTTCCGCATGATGCTCAACGCCTGTCTGGCTTTCGTATCCGGTATTATCTGGGACAGAATCGGACCGCAATATGTGTTTCTGACTTTTGTCGCCCTTGATCTTATTTTCCGGATACCATTGCTAATCAGCATGCCTGAAACACTGAGTATGCGGTTTGGCAGACAAATTTCCCGAGAGTCATAAGAGCTGAACAATGTGACGGTTTGTGTTCAGCAAGAGTGATGTGAAATGCTCTATCCCTATAGGGACTACTCCTCTTCCAAATTCTGGTAAATAGTAATGAAATGCTCCAGTGCGGATTCGAGATCCTCTACGATGTCTCGCTTAGTTATGGAGTGGGGATCACTTTTACTGTTATCTTGAGCCCACCGAGCAAAGTAAGAAACGTGGTCACAATAATCTTTGAGAGTCCTTGGCTTGAGTTGTGTCTCTAAGTCGATTTTGAATCCTTCAAGTAACCACTCCCATGACACATGCTGAACCATGACTTTTCGGGGAGCCCGCCCGGTTCAGGTTGTCTAGACTAGCTTCGGTCTGTATCTAACTCCTTGGCTCATTCAGGTTGTCTAGAGCCTATTTCTCCTATCTATGGTCGGGGTGGTCGGATTTGAACCGACGACCACCTGAACCCCATTCAGCCTAGGTAAAAGGCGGAGGCCGCTTGCCTCCTTTCGGATTGCATTATATGCTTCCAGCCTTTCTACAGTCAATCCCCCTACCTGTCCAATCATAGTGGTGCAGTCCATAACGTTTTTTATTTGCCATTTCCTTTGCCTTAGAGTTTGCTATATGGATTACCATACGGTTTACCGCGTTAGTTTCCCTGTCCCTACCGTGTCTCACCCCCTGTCTTTTCCGTGTCCACCTCCGTGTCTCAGGGACAGGGATAGGGACAAGGAAAATAGCTTCAGTAGACACGGAGACACGGACAGGACACGGGGACACGGAAACGGTCATGGAAAATAATAACCTCCGGTCTCTCCGTTTCTCAATATCTTCTAATGGCTTCCACCGCTTTTTCACCCTAGGTGCTGCTCTCGTGTCGCTCATCATATCGCAGATACGGAAACGAGGACGCGGAAGACATGGACATGGAGCAGCATTATTTCAGTGGCAAGAATTGATGGCTATTGGCTAACTTCTAAAGGCTTATTTAAATCCTTTATTAATTCTCTAGCCAGGCTGACACGGTTACATGACGGGCATGGAAGATAATCAGCCATGATGTATTATTTACCCGTGTCCCTCCCTACCCCTGAATCTATTTCTTCGTGTCAACAAAACATCGTTTTGTTGACACGGAAAGGCTATAATAAGGGCGTACATTATCGCTAAAAGCTACTAACCCATAAGGGAAGCGCTCATGGCTGACTACGAAGTAATGCATATTGCAATAGCTCCTCCGGCTAACCCTGATGCAAATCTTGTAAGAAGTGTGGCGACTGTTATCAACAAAAGCCCTTATGATACACGTCTTCTTCTGGCTGGTATTGAGTTTGCACCAAAAGGCGGGTACTCTCTTGCTTCGGGCGGAAAACCAGATACCGTATTCAACAGATTGGTAGTCGAATATAAGGCACCAGGCAAACTTGATGCTAGCAATTCACATACCAACAACAGGAAGGCTATCAAACAGCTCCGTGATTACTTGGATGATGTAGCTAAAGAGAGCAAACAGCGGGTTGAGAGATTAGCTGGCATTATCCTTGACGGGAATTACTTCATATTCGTAAGGAAGTTTGGCAACAGGTGGTATGAAGATAGCCCTATCGCCACTAGTGCCGATTCTGTCGCTAGGTTTCTGCGATACCTCATATATCTTGCCTATGGCGTTGCCCTTACTGCTGATAACCTGGTCAACGACTTTGGCATCGACCAGTTTCCAGCGAGAAGCATGATAGCCGCTCTTGAGAAGGCACTAACAAGTGGTGGCAGCCCATTCAGACTAAATCCTTCTCTTTCGAAGGGGCGAGCCGGCCCATCAACTTGGTAAATTTCTGAATCAATTTGAGCCTATCCAGTTGATGGGTGATGCGGGACCTTCGTCCCATCCCCGTCATCTGCCTTTCAGCAAAACCAAAGGCATAACAAAGTACTAAACTACTTACTGATTGGGGTTAAGGCTTTTATTTTTATTATGCCCCAAAGCCATAGGAAAAAGGATTAGCATAAGTCTGAATCTCTTGTAGGACAATGGCTAATTATGCCACTGGTGTTTTTCCTACAAAATACTAAGCGTGAGAAGATTAGCAGGGTAAACCCAAGGCGGAAGTAGAAAGACGGAGTTGCGTATCTACGCTGGTTTTCTCAGGGGATCTCAAACTAGGAGATGATTTTGTATGGCATAGCGAATCAATTCTGTGTTGTTCCTCATGTTCATCTTCTTTAGAATGTGGGATCGATGGGTACTGACAGTTTTTACACTTAGTGACAATTCCTTGGCGATCTCCCTTGCCGCTTTACCCGAGGTAATCATGCACATCACCTGATACTCTCGATTGGAGAGGGTCTCATGAGGCAGTTTCTCGGTACCGATTTCCAAATCAATAACAAATCTCTCGGCAAGAGAGGAACTGACATATTTCCCTCCCTGCGAAACTTTACGTATAGCTTTTATCAACTCAGGTGGTGCCATCTCTTTTGTCAAATACCCAGACGCACCGGCTCTTAACATCCGCATTGCATATTGCTCTTCAGGGTGGATGCTTAGAACCAAAATGGGCAGATTAGGTTTCATACATTTTAATTCTGCTAGAATATCCATGCCGCTTTTGTCAGGCATGGATATGTCCAATAGAACCACATCGTAATCATTTCCCCATACTTTGTTTAGTACTTCTGCCCCATTGCTCGCTTCGCCAGTTATAACCATGTCGGAAGTTTCTGCGACAATCTGCTTAAGCCCCCGGCGAACAACCGGGTGATCATCAGCGATGAGGATTCTCAGCATTTATTTCTCGCCTCTTTGACTGAGTGGAATCGTTACCTTCACGGCAGTCCCTTTACCTTGAACGCCTTTGAGCTTAACCTGACCACCCCAATAACAGGCGCGTTCTCGCATTCCAATTAGTCCAAATGCCTTAGGATCGCAAATCTGCTCTTGCGTGATCCCTCTACCGTTATCACTTACCTTGAGTTCTACCTTGTCGTCTCTCTTTCTTAAGATTGATACAACCTTAGTTGCGTTAGAATGGCGAAAGGCATTGGTCAGTGCCTCCTGGAAGATGCGAAAGATTGTTGTGGAACGATCATGATCTAAAGTAGTGCCTTCTAGATCAAGATTAACTATGCACTCAATTCCTGTCGTTTTTTGGAATTCTTGCGCTTGCCATTCAACTGCGTCGGTAAGACCGAGGTCATCCAGTAATCCCGGCCTCAATTCTGCGGAAATCCTTTTCACCGATTGCAGGGTTACGTCAATCAGTCCTGACATTGATTGTGTTTTCTCACGTAGCGATTCTTGATCTTTGGGTATCCTCTTGCTTAGCCAGTACACGTCCATCTTCAAAGCTGTTAACACTTGCCCCAGTTCATCGTGAATCTCACGGGCAATGCGTGTTCTTTCCTCTTCTCTCGCTGACTGCAAATGTGCGGAAAGGTTACACATCTGTTCTCTCGATCTTATTAATTGCTCTTCCATCTGTTTGCGCTCGGTAATATCAACCCAGTTTCCTAAAAAATAGCTGAGTTTTTGATTGCGTATTACTGGTACCGGGATTATTTGGATCCAGAATTGCTCACCGTTCTTCTTTTGGAAAAGCTCCTCACGCAACTGAGCCCCCTTACGCAAAGCCGTATGTAAGTCGTGAGAGGTTTTCTCCATCGTTTCTTCCGTCCAGAAGGGGAACGGGGCTTTTCTGCCAATAAGCTCGTCGGAGGAAAAACCGGTTAGTTCTACTAGCGCTGGATTTACATATCTTATTGAGGTATCTGGGTTGATAATTATAATGGGGTAGGGAGCGTGACTCAGCGCATTGGCTCTAAAGTTCTCGCTCTCTTTCAGCCTCTTAATCATCTGCTTTCGCTCAGTGACGTTCTCATAGGTGACTAATTGCCATCCATTGGTTAAAGTAACCGCTTTGAATTCCACATCTTTCGTTGCACCGTCTTTACAGGTCACCGTGAAGATCCGCTGTCGAACTTCATTAGACTCCAACTTCCTAAAGTCATTTAACCAGCAGGTAATAGCTTTCTGGCGGTATTTTGGATCAGGGTATGCCTTCTCAAACCACTTTTTGCCCGTGGCAACATCCTCAAGGGTATAGCCAAACATGCTGACGAACCTGGCATTAACATACTCATAAGTCCCATTTCTGCTTATACAACTCAACGCCAAGGACATACTATTTAACAAAGTCTGGGACTGGTCTTTCATCTGCTGTCTCCTACAATAGGCAGCAATATAACAATTACATGAGCTATACTCCAAATTCGCCTCATCTGCTCTAATCTAAAAGAGATAGGATAGCAGCAATCACCTCACTGAGCCGTTCTAGTGGGCTTATTTGGTCAGCTCATCCTGCTTCTCCTAGGTAAAGTTGCTTGAGCCTCTCGCTACGGAGGAGCTCCTGCGAACTACCCTCAAGGGTGATATAGCCACTTTCTAGAACATATCCACGATTGGCCAGTCTTAATGCGAAGAACGCATTTTGCTCTACCAATAAGATACCTATTCCCTCTTTTTTAAGTTGTAGGAGCCGCCTACCGACATCCTCAATTATAAGAGGACTAAGACCCAAAGACGGCTCATCAACAACTAGCAGCTTTGGTTGTGCCATTAGGCCTCTTGCAATTGCTAGCATCTGCTGCTCACCACCGCTAAGCGTTTGCGCAATCTGGTTGCGCCGTTCAAACAGAATTGGGAACAGCTCATAAACAAGTTTTCGCTGCTGCTCTCGTCCTTTATTCCCCAAAGCACGATATTTGCTGTAGGTGGCGATAGTGAGATTTTCGTCAACTGTAAATGGCCCAAAAATCTCACGCCCTTGGGGTATATGAACCAGTCCTATCTTTACTATTCTATAGGAAGGGAAAAGGGTAATGTCTTGCCCGTCAAAAACAATTCTGCCACTTTTACAAGGTACTAGATGGGATATAGTATGTAAGAGCGTTGTCTTCCCGCCGCCGTTTGCGCCAATTAGGCACACAATCTCAGCAGCACCTACTGCTAATGAAACACCATGCAGAACCTCTAGCGCACCGTAGCCTGAGTAAACCTTCTCAACTTGCAGCAATTTCGGACTCCCTACCCAAATATGCTTCTATCACCACCGGATTCTTAGTTACGGTTACTGGACTTCCTTCCGCTATCTTTTGTCCAAAGTTTAACACTACTATTTTTTGACAGATATTCATTACAAAGCGCATATCATGTTCTACAAGAAGAATTGTAACTCCTCTATTATGAATTGACTGGAGCACCTCTGTCAACTCCTGCTTTTCGCTAACGGTTAATCCGGCTGCTACCTCATCCAAGAGTAACAGTTTGGGCTCACTGGCAAGAGCGCGACCTAACTGCAAAAGTCGCTGTTGAGCAGCAGGTAGGCTACCAGGTACATCATCCATACGATCTTCTAGATTCAGAAGTTTCAGTATTTCTAAGCAGCGTTCGCGGTTTTGTTGTTCTTCCTGGCGAATGGAGCGAAATCCGAACAATATTTGAACAGTCTGTTCTCTTATGAGCATGTGCCTTCCCACCATTACATTGTCCAATAAATTCAGCTCGTTAAACAACCTGACAAGCTGAAAGGTTCGTGCAATCCCCTTTTTAGCTATCTCGTAGGGTGGTAGACCAACCAGCCGCTCTCCATCAAAGCTAATCCTACCTTCACTAGGCTTGTCTGCCCCGGAAATGAGATTGAGCAAGGTTGTTTTCCCAGCTCCGTTAGGACCAATGATCCCTGTAATATCCCCTTCTTCTACATCAAAACTTACTTTCTTAACTGCCTGTAATCCACCAAAGTTCTTGGATACGTTTTCCACCGAGAGCAACGACATTATAGCAATGACCTCCCCAATCTAGTCTGGCTGCGCTTAAATGTGCCTGCCTTAATCAGCCCAGTGATACCTCGAGGCATAAACATCAATACCAAGACCAAGATGAGACCATACGCCATGATGTGATAACCTTTAAAAGCAATCACGAACTCAGGCAAAAGCATTATGAATATCCCCCCTATAACTGATCCTAGGTTACTGGGTCCACCCACCACCACCATCAGGATACCTAAGAGATTGAAATGGACATCGAAAAGCGCTGGGGCTATGAAGCCGGCATGTTGGGCATAGATACCACCAGCAAGGGCTGTAAATAAGGCATTAATGGTAAATGCTAGACGCTTATACCTATCAACATTGATGCCACTAGCTAGAGCGGCGGACTCATCCTCGCGTATAGCCATCAGCGCCCGGCCAATCTTGGATGAAACAAGGTGATGGCAGGCTAGATAGCACGCTATAGCCAACACCAAGACCATATAGAAATAGAAAGTAGTTCCTGCCTTATACCCTAGCAAAACTAGTTTCGGAACCACAAGGCCGTCACTCCCACCAGTAAAGTCTCTCATTGCACAAGCGAGTGAATATATAATTACTGCAAAAGCAAGCGTACCGAGAGCTAGGCCAAGATGCCGTAACCTTAGAAGGGGGAGGGAAATAATCAACGCTACTAGAACTGCGATAATCAAAGCGATGGCTAAGCTTGCAAAGAAGTACAGGCCGGCTTTTGCTTGCAGCAGAGCCACTGCGTATGCTCCTATGGCATAGAAGGCAGCAACGCCAAAGTTTATCTGACCACTATATCCATAGAGGAGGTTCAGTCCGAGGGCTAAAATAACACCTAAGCCTGACATTATGGCGAGGTGCAGATAATACCTGTTCACAAACAGGGGCAAACAGGCTACCAAGGCAAGCATAAAGCCAATAGCTAAGTATTTATTTACCTTTCCCCTGTCTAGCATAATGCAAACCTCCCAATGATAGTTCTTATCTAGCGAATAAACCTTTGGGCCGGGCTACTAATACTATCAGTAGTAGGACGAACGTAGCAATGTCAGCGTAAACAGGAAAGACATAACTGCTTATGACAATACCCAGTAAACCCAAAATCAGCCCTCCGATCATCGAGCCATAGGCATTGCCTAGCCCACCAACTACAGCTGATATGAAACCTAGTAGGAGGTAATGCATCCCCATAATAGGATGGGGTGTAATAACTGGGGCGACGACTATCCCAGTAATACCAGCTATAATACTACCAATGACAAAGGCAAGAGCTATCATTGAAGGAACTTGAATACCGACCAGCTCTGCCATTGCCCTATTAATGCCGGTTGCCCTAAGTGCCATGCCGTAGATAGTTTTGTTTTCGAAAAGCCAGTACCCAGTGACAACCACTACAGCTGTTAGAATTATCACTACATACGAAGGCATAATAGTGAGACTGCCGAGGTGCCAGGCTCCGCTTATGAGTGGGTGGACTGGCATCCAGCGCCACTCGGTGATACCGCCGATACCGCCACTTATTAGCATTGTTGCCCCTATTGTGGCAACAATTACCGTTATTAATGGCGTTCTTCGCCCTAATAGAGGGCTCACCAGCACATAATTAGTCAAAAAACCAAGTATCCCCGTCGCCACCAGTATAACAAGGAGGGTCAACGAAAACGGTAGATCGAGCTGTGTCATAAGGAAAAAGCCTATCGCTGCCCCACCCATGAAACACTCGCCTTGAACAAAATTTAGCACGCCACACACATTGTAAACAGCAGTGAGGCTAAAAGCAATTAACCCATAGATAAAACCAACACACACCCCCGTAAAAAGTGTCAGAAAGAAAATGTCCATCTATATACGTAAAACAACCCCTTTCTGCCAGTTAAGCCCCACTCTTGGAGATTGCAACAGTGCATACTTCCCTGGTGTCTTGGCAAACACTTAAGAATGCCCTGAGTTGTCGCCAAAGCATTTACGCTTGCCTTGGTAAAAACTCGGCAAACTCTCCTTTACCTTGCCTTAAGCAGCAAACACAAACTCATCCGCTTTCCCACTACTGCAGATACCCACGGGCAAAACCCGTGGGTATCTGCCCTACGGGTTATTGGGATGTTACATTGTGAGCGAAAACAACTCTACAAATAGGACAGGTTCCTTTCTCACTTATACGCAAACCAGGAGTAAGCATCCCTATCGAGTCCAATATGATCATCCGGACCGTATGACAAAGTGTAGTCTATTCCTCCACATGTTATGTCTTTGAAATCTCTGATAGTCTCCAGAGCGTCCCGGATTGCCGCTGGATCGGTTGAACCAGCGCGTGTGATAGCCTTAGCAGCAAGCGTCACAGCGTCATAGGCCAAACAGAACATACTATCAGAGGTCCACGCTTCTTTTCCAAAGCGCTCCTTGCCCCTAGCTAGAGCTTCTAGCGCCAAGGGCTTCGTAGAGAGGAAAAGTGGGTTAACTTGCACGTCCTCAAGCAAGTCCGGGGTAACCAGTTTAGCAGCTCCAGCAGTTATTGAATCCTCGCTAAGGACAGTAACTTTCCAATCCAAGGCTTCCCTCGCTCGTAGAAGGGCTGCAGTCTCGGGCTCGTAGGTCCGATTCATTATTATGTCAGGATTGGCAGCCTTCATCTGAGCAACCAAGGCCATGGTTTCAGTTGCCCCTACCGGAACTGGCACTTCACATACAACCTCATATCCATATTTTAACGCCAAACTCACTCCTGCATCCTTATTCTCATGACCCCAGGTGTTATCAGCATAGTAAATGGCTACTTTTTTAGCTCCTACCTTTTGGGCACGTACCGCAAAGCAAGCAGCCTGCTCAGTGGTAGCGGGAAAGTAACCAAAAACCCAAGGCCGGGTGGGCACCATAAGCGCTGCCCCCGCACTTGCCGGACAGATTACAGGAATCTCTCTGTCATCACACACTTCGGCAGTGGCAAGGCCCACAGCGGTAGTCACGCCTGCGATGAGTAAACAGCAACCGTCTACGTCGATATGCCTCGCAGCAATAGTAGTTGCCCTTTCCGGCTTTGCCTCATCGTCCTCGATGAGTATGTCTACCTTACGGCCGCCAAGGAGTCCGCCGACTTCGTTTATTTCAGCCGCTCTCTGTAACATTCCATATTTGAGAGCGGTAGCCATGCCAGTTGCCATGCCAGAGAGTCCTTGTGAAGTACCAATCTTGATAGGTTTTTGCTCAGGCGGCGCAGGTTTCGCTTCTGGAGCGCATGCTACCAGCATTGTCGGCACAACCAACGCAATTACCAGAATAACCGTCATAAATATCTTTTTCATTAAAAGTAACCCTCCTATAGCAAGTTATAAATCTCCAACTCTGCTTGCCTCAGTCTTTTTCGCTATATCACCTCCCTTCTCTTGATAATTTCCGGGGCTTTCTTCACACCCTCTTGCTAAAAGTGCTATACACCGCTCTTGTTGATAGATCCCCATCTGTCTAAATCCTTCCAAGAAA
>Ga0315296_10004445_pt1 | contig 11428 bp, 10 predicted proteins | sample YL17G14_18_MG_FD_203921 | JGI IMG/M metagenome (GOLD analysis project Ga0315296, IMG submission 203921) | Sediment microbial communities from Yellowstone Lake, YNP, Wyoming, USA - YL17G14_18 | ecosystem: Environmental > Aquatic > Freshwater > Lake > Sediment | place: USA: Wyoming | collected...
AGTCCATGAAGTACCCGTCGATCTCGACCCGGTCCGACGGGAACGAGTAGACAAGCGCGAATGGCATCGCGACAAGTATCGCAACGACGACGCCCACGATCATGAGCTTCTTCTTCAGGTTCGCGGGTCTAGGGTGGAGGAGCCTCCTCTGCTTGTAGGAGAGCCTGAAGCCGTTCACGGCCCCAGCGCCGTTCACGAAGCCGTTCGTGATGCCGTTGGTCCTGCTGCCGCGCCTGCCGTTCTTGAAGCCGTTGGTGTACCCGTTCGTGAGCCCGTTCACAAGGCCGTTGACGAGGCCGTTGCGAATGCCGTTGATCATGCCGTTTATCCGGCCATTTGTGCGGCCATTGGTCCTTCCGTTGACGCGCCCGTTCGTCCGGCCGTTCGTGCGTCCGTTGATACGCCCGTTCGTCTTGCCATTTATGCGGCCATTGATGCGACCGTTCGTCTGCCCGTTGATGCGACCGTTCGTGCGTCCATTAATCCGACCGTTGGTACGCCCGTTTGTGAAACCCTTCGTGATCTCGTTGAATGTGATGAAACCCTGCCCGTTGGTCCTGCCCTTCCGAGAGATGTCTCGTGAGAACTGACGGCCGTTGGCACGGCCTCTGCTAGGGGTGACAGCGTGAGAGCTGTCCCTCTCGGGGTACCTGCTTTTGGGCACGATCCTGCCTCTCTCTCTCGGGGAGGTATGCTGAAGTTCGGCGCCCCTTTTGACGGGAGGTTTTCCCCCCTCGTCCTATCAAGGCCACTCTTCAGACTCGGACCGCCCACAAAAGCTGGGCTCGCCCGGACTCCTGCATGCCTTTGGCTTTCACGTTATCTAGGTTGAAATTGTTTATAATACCCTTTCGCCGATTCTCATTCTTGATAGCCTGGCCACCGGGGGAAACATCCTTATAGCTCCTGATGGCCGGGCGGCCTTTGCCGTGATTTCGGCTCCAGGCGGTCTTGACGGACGCTATGGAAGGGGTTTTGTGGGTTTTCTCTCTCATGGATGATGCCACTTGAATTGCGCTTACTATGTAAGGCTCCACTCCTCGTCGAACGCGAGGTAGTTATAGGCATTCGTCACAAGCTCGTTCTCGACAGTGATTGTGTCACCAATGTCGTACTTGGCCGACAAGTTCGTTGTGCTCCACACATCGATGCTGAAGAGTCCGTGTGAGACTACTATCCAAGCGTCATCGCTCTTGTCTGGGACGCGGAACTGCGTGCCCTGATCCGGATTGTTCCACTTGTCACCTTTGTACACGAACCACAGAGTCGTCAAGTACCCGCGGTCGTCCTCTTCATATTTCATGTCCACGATTGTGTCGCTCACCGTCTTGATGTCCCCCACATCCCAGCTGTCCGGTAGATTGAGCCTCTGGTTGTACTTGGAATCATCATCATTCACGAGCTTGTCGAACAGCTTCGTGAACCCTCCAGCCCTTGCCAGCCCGCCCGAGGCTATCATGACGAACGCGACAACCAGCGCTGCGACGACCACCAGGGAGACCATTATCACAAGGATCTTCTTCTCCATCCTGCCTCACTCCTTTTCACATAGTACGCGTTCGCGGAAGAGACAGCAAGAGCGCTGCGAATAATGTAAAGCAAACGCTGGTCCATCCCTTCTGCTTTCGCACTCAATATATCGGGTTAATAGTATATAATTATTTGGGCGCTGGGCCCACGCATCGCTGGAGGAAAAAAGGGACTTGGGTGAGGCACAAGTCCGAAGGACTTGACCGTGATGCCCTCAAGGCGAGTTCGGAAAAATGCCTCAAGGGCCCCATCCCGCCCCGTCGCGCAATCGTTTGGGTCTTCCCCCCACCACAAACCAAACTCTCAGGACGCTGCACTATTGCGCTCAGCGCGCGTAATCCCGTGCGCGATATTTCAAGATTATTGAACGGACTTCGGCCTATTGCCTTGGGTTTTTGGCAGAAACTCGAAGGGGTTTGCCTGGTCGATATCTCGAGGATTCAGCCCCCGCTTGCCCTCGAGCTCGCCCTCATGCCCATGACCATGGCGACGGCGCCCACGAAAAGAATCAGCACGAACGCCGCTCCAACGCCTATGCTCGAATCCTGGAGGGCCGAGTTGATCGGGCTCCAGAGCATGACCATAACGAGCGCGAGTATGCCGGTCAGGAACATGGCCAAGGAGAATCCTGGCATGGGCCTCGGGATCTTCCTCCCGCCGCTCACAGCCCTCTTCACGAGCAGGAACGCCAGCAGGCCTACAACGATGATCACGGCTGGTATGGCTATGAACATCCCCAGGTTGTCCTCGATCGGGGGCACCCATGTCCAGTACCAGTCTATCATGAACGAGATCTGTGAACCTAGTATGCCGAGAACTATGAGAGACATCCCTATGACGCGGAGGTCCATGATGCTCGACGGCCCATCCATTGCAGCGGGCGCCTCCTCTTCGACCTCCACCTCCTGCTCAGCTTCCGCCATTGCAGGAGCATATGCCCTGGCCTTCTTCGCAACTGGCCTCTCCTCGACCTCGATGATCTCCTCGACTTCCTCTTCCTCGAACTCCGCGCCGCAGTACGGACACGCATCCACGTCCAGGCTGACCATCTTACCGCACACAGGGCATTCGGCGGTCTCCTCTTCCTCGGCCTCTACGTAGGTCACGGCTGCCTTGGGCGCCGCTACCGGGGGCGCCTTGGCCTGGACAGGGACTTTCTCTCCCTCGGCTTCGTACTCGGCCCCACAATACGGGCAGGCTGAGACGGAAAGGCTGACCATCTTGTGGCATACAGGACACGCGGCCATCTCCTCGTCATCCTGCGCCCGAACCTCTTCCGCGGGAGCCTTCTCCTCGGATTCGAATTCGGCCCCGCAGTGCGGGCAGGACATGACGTCCAGGCCTACGTGCTTCCCGCAGACAGGACAGGTCACCTCCGCCTCGTCTTCGACCTCGGGCTCCTCGACGATAGTCGCCTTCTTCTTGGCCATCTCAGGATACACCTCTCCAATGCTCAGCGCTTGAATCCCTGGGGGTAGTATTTGGCATTGGGTTGGTCATTTAAAAACATTGCTACGCAGGTGTTGCTTACGGCGCAACCTGAGGACCGAAAGGCCTAGGCCAGTGTGATGTCGCAGCCTCATTGAACTGCGAGTTCCTAACAACGCAAACTGATATAGCTTTCGAACGATTACTACCGCAGACGGAGCACCGCGAACATGCCAAGTCCCGGGCCTGCTGACTCGTTCATGAGGTTCCTCGAGACGGACAACGGCCAGAGACTCGCCATCGTGGTGTTCTCGATCGTCGCGTCGGCGGTGCTCTGGACTATTCCGGGTGGGGCGCTCGCGTATGTGTTCGGGATCCCACTCCTGTTCTTCGTCCCAGGGTTCGCGGTAGTGAGGCTGTTCTTCTGGAAGGGCACGTCTCCGGAGGCGAAGTTCGTGCTCAGCCTCGGCCTTAGCATACTCGTGCTGATCTTCCTAGGGCTCATACTCGTGCTCACGCCGATCAGCCTCACGGAGGACACGACACGGGCTTCTGTTCTCCTGTTCGCGCTCGGGGCCGTCGCGTTCGACGTGCTATGGAAACGGCCCGAAGCTGAGGGGGCAAAGAAGGCGGCCGCGCCCGAGCCCGAGAAGGCCCCGAGGACGATCAAGCTCGATAAGGTGGTCGCGGCGATGCTCGGGACCGCGATCGCGATATCCGCGATCTCGCTCGGGCTGATCTTGACGGCTGACTATCCGTCGAGGACGTATTTCGCGCTCACAGACGACACGGGAAGCGCGGACATCAACACGACCAGGGACCACAACTCCACGCTGAACCTCACGATCCACATGAAGAACGGCGAGGAGGGCCCGCGCACGTTCAGGATGGTCGGGCACAACGAGACGATCCTCTACGCCCAGGAGTTCACTAAGGTCCTGCAGAAGGGAGAGCTCTGGGAGCAGAACGTGAGCATGGACCTCGCGTACTGGGGTCAGTTCAGGATCGACTTCGACCTATACATCCAGAAGCAAGGCTCGCCCGAGTACTTCTACGGCAACCTGCACCTTTGGATCGAGGTCGTCTGAACGCCTACTCGTCCGCGATCAGCTTCTCGACATCGATCGGCTCTGGCTCTTCTTCCTGCAACTTCTTGATCGACCTGATCGTAGTCTCGCGCACGGCGATCATGGCCGATGCGAGCGCGCTCGAGACGCTGATGGCGACCGCGCCGAGCAGCAAGAGAACAAGAAGGCCCGCATCCAGGCTCAGCTGGAACTCGTGCCCGAACAGGAAGAACACTCCCGACCTGGAGAGCATGTCCGTTATGATGACCCCGAAGGCTATTCCGAGGGCGGCCCCTCCTAGGCTGTTCTCTAGCGCCTGCGGGAAGACGAGCTTCCTGATCGCGGCGCGAGATGCCCCAATGGTCTTCAATATGCCCAGCCTGCGCCTCCCCTCGTGTATTTCCTTGGAGAAGACGGAGGTGATGGCGAGCAGGGCGAGAAGGGCGGATGTCGCGCCGATCGCGAACAGCGCGACCGAGACGTTCCCTTCCGAGATCTTCGCGGCCTGATAGATCGGCACGGAGCCAGCGGAGAAAAGCGAGCTGGAGCCGCTGTATCTCATGACCAGCCGGACATAGTCGGGATTGTCCGCGAACCACGGCTCGATCGCGAGCTCCGCCGCGAAGGTCGCGACCTGAATGGTGTGAGTTCCCGTCGAAATACCCTTTACCTTGAAGGTGACCGACTTGCTCTCGAGGCCGTCCAGGGAGATGCTCAACGTGGTGTAAGGTCCCGAATCCACGAGCACCGTGAGATTGAACGTTCCCGGAAGAGAGCCGTTATTGCTGACGACGACGACCCCAGTCGCCGACTCCGACTCCTTCATTCTCTCAGGGGACAAGGTGAAGGAAATGATCGATGGCTGGAATTCCGGAGGATATGTCGAGGGGTCCACGATGGTGACGGTCACGCGAGCGTCTGCAAAACCTGTCATGTTGGCGGTCGCCTGCACGGCGCCGATCTGGTCGGCCAAGAAGGTAGCGTTCCCTAAAGAATCCGTCAAATTGACCAGCGACCCGAAAGTCACCGTCGCGCCGACCGCAGATTCCCCGAAGGATGTCGTCACCCTCACTGTGAACTCGTCCCCGAGAGCGACCTTCGAAGGCGCGGCGATGTGGAGGTAAGGCTCGACAATCGTGACGTTGATGGTCAGCCTGACGGGGAACTCGCCCGAGATCGACGCCTCGACCGTGTGCAGGCCAAGGCTATCGAACGAGACCATCTGGAGCACCCGGTCTGATTCGGAAGCGTTCAGGGTCCTCTCGATCTCCCCGATGCTGGTGGATCCTTCCTTGAACGAGATGTTCACGGAGCCCTTCTCGGTGCCCCAGTTGCGAACTCCTACGCTCACGCCCACCTCTTCACCGACCGCCGCGTATGTCCTCTGAGAGAGCAGGTCGAACAGGGTGAACCTCGCACCTTGAGGAGAGAGCAGAGAGGAAAGCCATTCGGGGTCGCTCGTCGCCACGCGTATGATCGACACTTTGTCCGAGCTCATGCCAGATAGGAACTGGGCGACATCGAGCGAGACCAGCATCTCGTCGTCCAGGGGAGAATCGGTCTCGAACCAGCCCACGATGTTCAGCAACTCCATCTTCGAGGAGTAGCTTCCCACCACAGGGATGGTGTACGGCAGCGATATGCCCAGCCGTTCGTACAGCCTCGTCCCTACCAAGGCGCTCGTTCTCGCTCCTGGAGGATGCGAGCCTGTGAGCTCGAGCTTCTCGAAGGCCGGCCCGGTCGCGTTGAGCTTCTCCAGGACCACTCCCCTGAGGACGAACGACTCGCCGTTCCAGGATGAGAACGCGAACACCTCAGGGCTGGCGCCCGTAATCTCAGGCAAGGTCTCAAGCGCGCCCACCAGGCCCAGGTCTACCTGGCTCGAGAAGATAGTTGGAGCGGAAGACGACGAGATCGCAAAGCCCTCGTTCGCAGCGAACGCGTTGGGCGCGGACCGAAGGCCCGACAGCACAGCAGCGGTCGTCGTGAATATCATTATCGCGAGCGTGATGACGACGATCACCCTCGGGCGTATCAGGAGAATGGCGCCACCTCCTTGAGGTCCTGGACAGGCGATGTCAAGGTCATCTTGACCGCGGGTATCAGCGCCCCGAGAACGCCCGCTCCCACGGTCGCGAAGAACGATACGATGAGCAGCATCTCGCTAGTCTCGATCATGAAGACCGACGTGAACATCGCCGAAGCCGCGGTCGAGAGCGCATAGGACAGCACGACCCCGAGAGCGACGCCCAGCAGGCCGCCCCAGGCGGATATGACTAGCGCGTTCAGGAGCAGGTATCCGAGCACGCGCTTCCTCCCAGCGCCTAGAGTCTTGACTATGCCGATATCGTGTCGTCTATCCGCGGTCTCAGAGCCGATGAAGCTGTACGCGAGCACTGCAATCACGAATGCGGACGGGATGAGGACCCAGACCGCGTCGTTCTTAATCTCGTGGACCCCCGAGTTCAGGAAATCTATGATGCCTATGAGCGGCTGGACTACGAACCCTTGATCCTCAAGCGCGGCGATCCCGGTGGCGTTCATCTCACGGGCAATTGCGAAGTTGTAATTGTCCACGCTCCGGCCCGTGAGGTCCTGGACCAGGTCTTCTCGCGCGAGTATCCAGCTAGGAGGGAAGAACGAGGATGAGAACCTGCCATTTATGGCCGCGGTGACCGTGTTGTTGGTGACAATCGTGATCTCTCCGGACATCGCGACAGCGGGCCCGATCAAGACGTCGTTCTCCCGCACATAGAACTGCTCTGGCAGGACGCCGTACCGGTCCGAGATCGAGAAGACTGTCACGGTTTCGTTGTACGGCAAGGCGAGGGCCTCGACATAAGTCCCCTTCGCGACCCTGTCTGCGAACGGTTCGAGGCTGGAGGTCGGGATGAAGTCCGGTCCGCCGTCCCCGGGCAGGGTGATCAGGTACCTGTTGGATGAGAAGTTGCCCACGAGCTTGTCCATCGAGGTCTCGAGCCCGCCTGCGATCGAAAAGCTCGCGACGATGAACATCGTGCAGAGCGCGATGCCCCAGCTGGTGGACCTCGCCCTGTCGCCAAACTTGAACAACGGGAGTGAACGCATCAGGAACCGGCGGAAAGAGGGTTCGTGCCGAATATAATACCTACTTCGCGCCCGAGGACCGGCCGTCTATCTCTGAACGGAATCGGCGACCAGAGACACCAACTCTGCGATCTCCATCTCGATCCCCGCGACCTTAGCCCCACCTGTCAAGTTCGTCACGCAGAACGGACACGAGGATACGAGCATCTCAGCGCCGACACTCCTGGCCTCTTCCACGCGTCTCGAGGCGATGTACTCCGCGCGGTCGTTGAACTGTATCTTGTACCCTCCGCCCGCTCCGCAGCACTGAGAATCGTATCTGTTGTGCGGGAGCTCCAGAAAGGTCGATTGAGGAAACGCCTTCAGGATTCTCCTGGGCTCCTCGAAGATACCGTGGTGACGGCCGATGTGGCAAGGGTCGTGGAAGGCGACCTTCTTAGGCAGGGGCTTCTTCAGCACGAGCTTCCTGTCTTTGATCAGCTTGTCGATGAACTGCGTCAGGTGATAGAGCTCGAAGTCGAGCTTGCCCGCGTAGATAGGGTAGTTGTGCTTAAGCGTCATGAAGCAGCCAGCGCAGGCCGTGACCACGATCTTCGCGTTGCGCCTCTCGAGCTCATTGAGGTTGTGCTTCACGAGACCGTCCTTCTCGTCCGTTACGATGTCCGTCTGGCCTGTCCTGATAAGGGGAGAACCGCAGCACCACTCGTCCTTGCCGAGGACATCATATTCGATGCCTGCCGCGTCGAGCACCCTCGTGGTGTCGGCGGCGATCTTCTGCTGCCTGTAGCTTGCGGTGCACCCCGTGAAGTAGATGACCTCGGGGTTCCTCGAACGCTTGGCGGTCTTCGGAATCCAGTCCTCACGCTTCTCGTGATCCTCGTCGTACGGATTGTGTTTCGCAATGACCCTCGTCCTCAGAGCCTTGTGCCTGTCGAGCGGCCCGACGCCGGTCTTCACGAACCACTCCTTTACCTGCTCCCAGCGATCGTTGAACTTGATGCCCGCGTGACACACGTTCTGGCAGTAGCCGCATGCCGTGCAGTTGTATATCCTCTCGACAAACTCGGGCGATATCTGCGGCCTCCGCCTCGCGAGCCTGTCGAACGTCCCGGGGTGAGCGTATTTCTTGAGATGATACATCTTGCCGCGGACGCGCCAGGACTCGAACCCCTTGTCCTCGTTGAGCTGGATAGGACACACGAAGTTGCAGTAGCCGCACTGAAGACATGCGTGGATGTCCTTCTCGACCTCCGGAGGCAGACGGGGATATGTCATGTCTAGCAATCGGACGCTTTGAGGAAATATAACAATTACGCCGATTGGCTGCTCGGCGCTGGAAAGTCCTCCCTTGCTAGCGTTTCTTGACATCGCGCGTGGCAGCCTTCATGCCCTCCGCGAAGCGCTCGACTTTGGCAAGGGCCTCGCTCCGAGCACCGGAACCATCAGAGTACACCGAGACCAGCTTGGAGCCTACGACGACCCCGGACGCCCCCGCCTCGAGCGCGGAACGCACTTGCTGAGGACCCGAGATCCCGAAACCCAATGCCACGGGCAACGGGCTCTTCTGGACAACTCGTTTCAGAAGCACTTCAGCGGACTTAGGCAACACATCTCTGGCTCCCGTCGTCCCTGAAACTGAGACGGCGTAGACGAATCCGGACGATCTCGAGAGGATAAGGTCGATCCTGGAATCAGAAGTGGATGGCGCAACCAGATGAATGATGTCTAGGTCGTGGTCGCGTGCGACCGCTTCGAGCTCTTCGGACTCTTCGAGCGGCAAATCCACCACGAGGAGACCATCAGCCCCGGCCTCGGCTAGACGCTCGCAGAAAGAGTCCACACCGCACTTCAACACGGGATTGTAGTAGGTCATCACGATGATCGGTTGAGTCATCCCACGCGATCTGAGAGTCGAGATCGTGTCAATGATATCCGTCGTCTTGAAGCCGCCCGAGAGCGAACGCTGCATCGATTTCTGTATGACAGGCCCGTCTGCGACTGGATCAGAGAACGGCAGCCCGAGCTCCACGACGTCCGCACCGGCTCTCAGAAGGGCCTCCACCAGCTCGACGGTGAAGGCCTTGTCCGGATCGCCCGCACAGACGTAAGGAATGAAAGCCCCTGAGCCCGACCGTCTCAAGGATTCGAATGTCCCTTCGAGCCTGCTCAGAGCTCTCCCTCCAATTCCGCTACCTGGTTCACGTCCTTATCCCCTCTGCCCGAGAGGTTGACGATGATGGTCTGGTCCCTTGTCATCTCGCGGGCGAGGCGGACCGAGTAAGCGATGGCGTGGGCGCTTTCGAGGGCAGGTATGATCCCCTCCGTCTCCGAAAGAAGGTGGAACGAGGCGAGCGCGTCCTCGTCCGTGACCGCGAGATACTCCACTCTGCCCGACCTGTCCAGGTAGGCATGCTCGGGGCCGACCGCCGGATAGTCGAGGCCGGCAGCCACCGAATGAGTCTCCGATATCTGCCCTTCTGGGTCTTGAAGCACGAGCGATTTGAAGCCGTGCAGAACGCCTTCGGTGCCTGCGACCACGCTTGCGGCGTGCTTCCCGGTCTCGACTCCTTTGCCTCCGGCCTCGACCCCGTACATCACGACCCCCTCATCATTCACGAACGGATGGAACAGGCCGATCGAGTTGCTCCCGCCACCGACACATGCGACGAGCGCGTCGGGCAGCCGGTTCTCGCGCCCGAGGATCTGCTCCCTGGCTTCGCGGCCGATGACGGACTGGAAGTCCCTTACGATGGTCGGGTATGGATGGGGTCCCACGACGCTCCCAATCACATAGTGAGTATGGTCGCTCGTCGCGGCATAGTCCCGCATGGCCTCGTTGATCGCATCCTTGAGAGTCTTCGATCCATTCTTGACGACGTTGACCTTGGCTCCCAGCAGCTTCATCCTGTAGCAGTTGAGCCTCTGACGCGCGACGTCCACCTCTCCCATGTAGATCTCGCACTCGAGCCCGAGGAGGGCGGAGGCCGTTGCGGTCGCGACTCCGTGCTGGCCAGCGCCCGTCTCCGCGATTATCCGAGTCTTGCCCATGCTCTGGGCTAGCAGGGTCTGGCCGAGGGCGTTGTTGATCTTGTGCGAGCCCGTGTGGGCGAGGTCCTCGCGCTTCAGAAATATCTTCGCTCCGCCGAACTTCTCGCTCAGCCTCCTGCAGTAGTACAGCGGGGTCGGGCGGCCAGCGTAGGTGCGCAGGAGGTCGTTGAGGCGGGCGTTGAAGGAGTCGTCTGTTCTCAGACGCTCGTATCCGCTCTCAAGCTCGACAAGCGCATGCACGAGTATCTCAGGGACGTAGAAGCCGCCGAAATCTCCGAAGTACCCGCGAGCCTTCATTCCCTGCACCTCCTGATGAATTCGGAGACGAGTTCGGGATCCTTCCGTCCGGGCGTGCTCTCGACCCCGCTAGATACATCGAGCCCGTAAGGTCGAAGGCTCTTTGCGAGATGGAGGTTGGAGGGGCTCAGACCACCGGCGATTATCGCCTTCCTGCAGCAGTCGAGAGGCACCTTGGAGTAGTCATAGGATGTTCCCGACCCAGGTGTCCCGCCCTCGAACACGAGCGCGTCAGTTGCGCGGGAGAACCTCGAGGCTACTTCGCGCACCGGGGGAACCACTCTGAATGCTCGCACGCCGAGCTTCCGCAGCTCCAGGAGCTCGCACGGCTCGAGCGAATAGAGTTGAAGAGCGTCGACATTGCTGGCAAGCATCATCTCCAGAGCTTCGGAGGTTGTCCTCGGTGCACAGACGAGCACCTTTGTCGTGAGAGGCCCGAGCGACGATGAGATGTCGGCGATCTTGTCCAAGGCAAGACTCCTCGTTCTTCCCGGGAAATGGACAAGGCCGATCGCATCGGCTCCGAGATCCTCGCACATGACAGCATCCTCAAGCGTCGTCAAGCCGCAGATCTTGACTTTCATCTCGCCGCGCTCCTCGAGGCTTCGACGACCGCCCTGAGCTGGGTTTCCAAGTCCTCGGCGTTCATGAGCATAGATCCAATCAGGACTGCGTTGGCAAAGCGCGTCTTCTCCAGATCATGCACGGTCTGGATTCCGCTCTCGGCGACGATTATCTTGTCACGCGGGAGAGACGGCTTCAGACCGGCAAGGAGATCCGGATCGGTCTTCATCGTCCTGAGGTCTCGGCAGTTCACTCCGATCATCTTCACCGATTCGAAAGACTGAATCGCGGAGAGCTTCGCAAGGTCCTGCTCGTCATGGATCTCGACGAGCGGCTCCACATCGAATGCGATGCATGACTTGACGAGTTCCTCCAACGCCTCAGGTCTCAATGCTTTCGCAATCAACAGAACCGCATCAGCCCCCAGC
>Ga0315296_10004446_pt1 | contig 11426 bp, 11 predicted proteins | sample YL17G14_18_MG_FD_203921 | JGI IMG/M metagenome (GOLD analysis project Ga0315296, IMG submission 203921) | Sediment microbial communities from Yellowstone Lake, YNP, Wyoming, USA - YL17G14_18 | ecosystem: Environmental > Aquatic > Freshwater > Lake > Sediment | place: USA: Wyoming | collected...
ACCGCCGAGTGGCACGACATGGCGGTGGTGGGGGTGATCGCGCGCGTGCACGGACTTCGGGGCGAGGTCATCGTGAATTCCGAGACCGACTTCCCCGAGCGCCGCTTCCGCATCGGCGCCGCGCTGTTCACCTGCCAGCAAGGCGTGGTCCGCACCGTGCGGGTCACATCCACGCGACTGCAGCAGGGCCGCCCGATCATCGGCATCGAGGGCGTGAACACGAGGAACGACGCCATGACGCTGACCGGCTGCGAGTTGCGGGTGCCAGCCGGGGACCTCGAGCCGCTGGCTGGCGGGTCGTTCTACCGCCATGACCTCGTCGGCTGCGACGTCGAGACGCGAACGGGCCTGCGAGTCGGGGCGGTTCGTCGGGTCGACGGCGCGGGAGGGGGTGGCTGGCTGGTCGTGGATGGCGGGTCGGGCGAGGTGCTCATTCCGCTGGCCGCCGAGATCTGCGTGTCGATCGATATCGACGCCCGGAAGATCGTCGTGAATCCGCCAGACGGGTTGCTGGAGTTGAACGCCGCGCGGCGGGCCCGAACGCCCGGCGCCGCTTGAACGCGCCAACGCCGTGAGATTCGACATTATCACGATCTTCCCGCGGATGGTCGAGGCGCTGCTCGCCGAGGGCATCGTCGGACGGGCGGTCGCGCGCGCGCTGGTCGACCTTCGCGTGCACGATCTTCGGGACTTCACCGACGACCGTCATCGCACGGTGGACGACGTGCCGTACGGGGGAGGTCCGGGGATGGTGCTGAAGGCCGAACCGCTCGTGAGAGCGGTCGAGACGATTGCACGCGACCGGGGCAGGCCCGGCGTGATCGTGCTGACATCGCCGCAAGGACGTCGATTCACGCAGGCCGAGGCCCGGCGACTCCGAGCGGCGGGGCACGTGGTGCTGCTGTGCGGGCGGTACGAGGGCGTCGACGACCGTGTCCGCCAGCACCTGGAGGCGGACGAGTTGTCCATCGGCGACTACGTCATCAGCGGGGGCGAGCTGGCCGCGCTGGTGATGGTCGACGCCGTGGCGCGGCTCGTGCCTGGCGTCGTGGGTGACGGGGAGTCGGTCGAAGCCGATTCGTTCACCCGGGGTCTTCTGGACTTCCCGCACTACACCAGGCCGGCCGAGTTCAAGGGGCTGATGGTACCGCCGGTGCTGCTGTCCGGACACCACGCCGAGATTCGGCGATGGAGGAAGCGTGAGGCGTTGCGCCGCACGCTGGAACGCCGTCCGGACCTGCTGGTCCCGGACGCCCTCGACGACGAAGAGCGCGAGATCATGCGCGAGCTAGGACGGCAGGGGGAGAAGGGAGCCGAGTATGGGCGCGATTGAGAGAGTTGAGCGTCGCCAGCTGGTCGAACGGCCGCCGATCAAGGCCGGCGACACCGTGCGCGTGCACGTGAAGGTGCGCGAGGGCGACAAGGAGCGCATCCAGGTGTTCGAGGGCATCGTGATCGGGATGCACCGCGGGGGGGCGCGCGCGTCGTTCACCGTGCGGAAAGTCTCGTTCGGACAGGGCGTGGAGCGCATCTTTCCCCTGCATTCGCCGATCGTCGATCGGATTGAGGTGGTGCGGTCGGCCCGCGTGCGGCGCGCGAAGCTGTACTTCCTCCGCGATCTCAAGGGCAAGGCGGCCCGCATGAAGGAAACGAAGCGGACGGCGTAGGCGAGCGCGGCTCCGGAGCCCGCCGCCAGGTCATGGTGCGGATGCGCGCGACACGGACCATCGAGAACGCGGCCAGGCGCTTTGGATTCGCGCGCGTGGCCGGCGTCGACGAGGTCGGCCGCGGGTGCCTGGCCGGCCCCGTCATGGCGGGCGCCGTCGTGCTGGATCCCGGCGCCGACGTGCCGGGTCTTCGGGATTCGAAGGACCTGACTCCCCGAGCGCGCGAGCGGCTGTTCGATCAGATCGTCCGACGCGCGCTGGGATGGGCCGTCTCGGCGGTCGAACCGGCGGACATCGACCGGCTGAGTATCCAGCGGGCGTCGCTGGCGGCGATGCGGACCGCGGTACTCAGCCTCGCGCCCTTGCCCGACCTGCTGCTCGTCGACGCGTTCCGGATTCCCGATCTCTGGATTCCGCAACGGGGCATCGTCCACGGTGACCGCCGCTCGGCTGCGATTGCCGCCGCGTCGATCGTGGCCAAGGTCGTCAGGGACCGGCATATGCAGGAACTGCATGCCGGGGACCCCCGATACGGGTTTGACCGCCACAAGGGCTATGGGACCGCGGAGCATCTGGCGGCAATCGCCCGATTCGGCCTGTCGGCCGCGCACCGGCGGTCGTTTCGGGTGCCGTCGCTCCTGGACGCGATCGGCACCGAGCGCGCCGACGTCGGCTGACGGAACCTCTGGCCTCGGCCGATAATCTTGGATTAGGCGGGGGTGTTCCTTCTCCCCGCGGGGAACCAGGTGGCCATCGACCGCGAGTCAACGATACGAAAGGCCGAGAAGCTCCTGAAGCAGGGTCGACTCGAGGCCGCGATTGCCGAGTACGCGCAGGCGGTCGACGACCAGCCACGCGACTGGAACACGGTCAACCTCCTGGGGGACCTGTATGTCAGGACCGGCCAGATCGAGAGCGCCGTCCAGCAGTACACCCGGGTGGCCGAGCATTTCGCCCGCGAAGGCTTCTTCCAGAAAGCGGCGGCGCTCTACAAGAAGATCGTCAAGATCAAGCCAAACGACGAGCGCGTGTTGCTCGAGCTGGCGTGCTTGTCGGAGCATCAAGGACTGCTCGCCGACGCCAAGGCGTGCTTGAGCACCGTCGCGGAGCGTCGCCGCCGACGCGGCGATCGGCGCGGTTCGGCGGAGATCATTCTGCGCCTCGCCAAGCTCGACCCTGCGGATGCCAACGCCTCCATCCTCGCGGCGCGAGCCGCCAGCGAACTCGGCGACGCCGCGGGCGCGATTGCGCGATTCAAGGCGGTTGCGGGCGAGTTCCTGCGCCGTGGCAAGACGGCTGAGGGGCTGAAGGCGCTGTTGGAGGCTGCGGCGATCGATCCGGCCGACGCGGAGGTGCGCGCGGCTCTGGCGCGGGCGTACCTGGAGGCGGGGCAGGCCGAGCGAGCGCGCCAGTACGGTGCCACGGACGATGACGCCGAGATGGCCGCGTCGGCCTCGAAGATCGCGGGCACCAAGCGCGAGGCACGGGCCGCCCTGGCCAGGGCCGAAAGGCTCGCGAGGAGCGATGCGCAGAAGCACCTTCGGCAGGCGCGCGCGTTCCTCGCCAGTGGCCACCTCGAAAAGGCGCGCGCCTCCCTGCAAGCCCTGCCCGTCATGACCGCTGACAGCGAGGTCCGGCTCGTGCGCGGCGAACTCGAGCTCCGGGCCGGCCATCTGGAGGTGGGGCGCGAGATGCTGGGCCGGCTGCTGGCGGACGATGCCTCCTCACGCGACGCCCTGTTCGAGATCGGGCAGCGGCTGGGCGACGCGGACGCGGCGTTCCTGTGCGTCGATCTCGCGAGCGATGCGGCCGCCGCCGAGGGCGACTTCCAGGCGGCGGCGTCCGGGTTACGCGCGTTCATCTCCCGCGTGCCCGGCCATGTCCCCGCGCTCATGAAGCTTGTCGAGATCTCGCTCGACGGAGGTCTCGGCGCGACAATGTACGCGGCACAGGCGCAGCTGGCTGATGCCTACCTGTCGACACACTGTCCAGCAGAGGCGCGCGTCATCGCCGAGGACCTGGTCGCGCGGGAACCCTGGCAGCCGTTGAACATCGAACGCCTGCGGCGCGTGCTCGTCGCGCTGGGCGAGCCCGATCCCGATCGGATCATCGCCGACCACCTCAGCGGAGAGTCGCCTTTCATCGGCACCGAGCTGCTGATGGAACCTGGCGCCGACACGGTGTTCAGTCCGCAACCCGCGCCGACGGTCGCGCCGCCGTCCGAGCCGTTGGAGGGCGCTCTCGAGGACACCGAGATCGAGTTGGAGGTCCGCGAGCAGGCCGAGCCCGTGCCGACAGCTCGCCCCGACACGCCACTCGAGCATCTCTTCGACGGGTGGCTGGAGCAGGTGTCCGTCCCCGAGGCTCCGGCGGAGCCGGTGGCCATTCCGCCCCCCGCGTCCGTCGAGGAGCCGCCGATCGAGGAACTCGTGGGGCCCGAGATGGCCGTCGAGGTTCCCTTGGAACTGCTGGCTGACAGCGGAGACGGCCTGGGCGCGGGCGCAGTTGATCTCAGTCAGGTTCCAGACGAGCCGCGCGTGGAGCCGATGGCGCCCGTTCCGGCGGCCGTGGTGGTCGAGGGTGCCGAGGTCGATCTCAGCGTGGCGATTGAGGAGCTGCGGGCTGGCATCGACGCTGCCGGCATGGAGGCCGGCGCGGGCAGCCCGGCCCCGCCTGCGGAGACGGCGACCGACCTCGAGCACGTCTTCAAGATGTTCCGCGACGAGGCGGCTGCGCGTGGCCTGGCCGATACCGGCGCGCAGCATCTCAAGCTCGCGGTGGCGTTCCGGGACATCGGGATGACCGGCGACTGCATCAAGGCCCTTGAGGTCGCGGCTGGATCACCGCGCCACCGGTTCGAGGCGGCCGCGATGCTGGCGCAGACGCTGCGCGAACAGGGTCGGATCCGTGACGCCGTCGAGTGGCTCGAGCGTGCGGCCGAGACGGCGGCGCCCAGTGCCGAGGCGGGCCGGCAGGTGCTCTACGACCTTGGGAAGACCCTCAGCGACGCCGGCGAGTCCCAGCGGGCGCTGGCGGTCTTCCTCGAGCTCCAGGCGGACGCCCCCGACTACCGTGACGTCGCTGCGCGGGTGCAGCGGCTGTCCTCTGCATCGTGACTGAGACACGCGGGGCGCTCGTGAGCCGCTACCTGATCATCGCGTACTTCATCGAGGTCGGGGTGATCCTGCTGGTCGTGCCCTGGTCTGGCTTCTGGGAGCGCAACTACTTCACGCAGGCCGCGCCCGTCATCGAGTCGCTGATGAGGAGCCCTGTCGTCCGTGGTGCCGTGTCCGGACTCGGGGTCGTGAATGTGCTGGCCGGAGTCGCGGAACTCACATCCCTCGTTTTCGCCCGCCGGCAGTAGCCTGAGGGTCGTGCGCACCTCGAGGACACTTCTCTGTCTCGTGACGGATCGGCGCCGGCTGGCGGCCCGGCTCGGGCGGTCCGGTGAGGCCCAGGCCTGTCTCATCGAGCAGGTGGAGGCGGCTGCTGCGGCTGGGGTCGATCTGGTCCACCTTCGGGAACGTGACCTCCCGGCGCGGGCACTCGTGCAGCTAGCGTCCGCGTGCGTGCGCGCGGCCGCGGGGACGTCCACGCGCATCGTGGTGAACGACCGGGTGGACGTCGCGCTGGCCGCCGGGGCGCCTGGGGTGCACCTGCGCAGCGATTCGATCGACAGCGCGCGCGTCCGCGGCGCGGTGCCGGCGGGCTTCCTCGTCGGGCGGTCCGTCCACGACACCGAGGAGGCCGTCACCGAAGCCGCACGCGGGGCGGTCGACTACCTGGTCCTCGGAACGATCTTCCCCACGCCGTCCAAGGCGGCGGGCCAGCCGGACATCGGACCGTCGGCGCTCCGGCGCGCGGCGCGTTCCGTGTCGCTGCCCGTGCTTGCGATTGGCGGCGTGACCTCCGCCACGATCCCCGTGGTCGCGGGCAGCGGGGCGTCGGGGTTCGCGGCCATCGGCTGGTTCATCGACGCATTCGCGGGCGCGGGACCTTCGGAGGAGTTGGCGGTTCGTGTCGCCGTCGTGCGTCGCCTGTTTGACACGTCAAGATCGATACCCTAACATTGGGCCGGCTCGCCACTCGTCCTGCGTTGCCGGCTCGGCGGCGGTCCGGGATCGCGCGCTGCTTCACGAGAGCTGATCGACCATGCCTCAGGGGACGAACCTGGATTTCGGGGCGATGCTGCGGCAGGCGCGGGAGCGCCAGGGCCTGTCGCTGGGGACGATCGCCGACGCCACGAAGATCTCCCTGGTGGCGCTCGAGGCCCTCGAGCGAAACGACATCTCGCGCCTCCCGGGGGGCATCTTCACCCGGGCGTTCGTTCGGGCCTATGCGAGGGAGGTGGGGATCGACCCGGAGGAGGCGGTCCGGGCGTTCCTCGCATCTTTCCCAACCGAGGACCTGAGCGCGATGGACGGCCCGCCCAAGGTCTCGCCGCGGCCTTCCATTCGGTTCGACGTCGGTGAGGGCGCGCAGCGCATTCTCCGGCGTGCTCTCGCCGTAATCGTCCCGATTGGGATCGTCGTGGCGTTTCTCGCGTGGAGCGGCCGGCTGGACTCGTGGCTCCCCGGGACGACGACCGCTCCAGCGGTCCAGGCGCCCAAGGGAACGCCGGCCACATCCGTTCCTGCGAATCTGTCCGAGGCACAGCCCGAGGTGGTTCCGCCATCCGGCCAGCCAACGGTCCCGCCACCCGCCGGGGATCGGACGCTGCCGCCAGAGGCCGCCTCCGAGATCCCCGTCACGTCGTCCGCCACCGGGACATTGCCCGAGGGCGTGCTTCGTTTGACGCTCGCGGCGCGGGGCCGCTGCTGGGTGTCCCTCAGGTCTGACGGGGTCAGGGTCTTTGCCGGCACGATGGAGGCGGGTGATCAGCGGGACGTGGACGTCAGCGGCCGGATTTCGCTGACGGCCGGCGATGCCGGCGTGTTCGCGTACTCGATCAATGGCATGCCGGCACGGCCGATGGGTGCCGCGGGCCAGCTGGTGACGGTTATCATCACCGCGCAGAACTACAAGACGTTCCTTCAGCCACAGTGACGTCGCGGTGGCCCGGACGGCCACCCGTGGACGTCGATCGCCATTCATGACCATGGAGACCGGCTCCCGCACGCCCCTGCTCGATCTGTTTCAACGCGGGGAGGTGCCGCGCGACGTCCGAATCCTCGCCGCGCGCGGAATCCTGGCGCCGCGCGCGCATGAGCAGATCGCTTTGCTGCTGCTGCTGGTCGGCGATGAGGACGCGGGCGTTCGTCAGGCGGCGGAAGAGACGCTCGCAAGCATTCCCCGCCTTGCGCTCGAGGCGTTCCTGGCTCGGTCCGATGTGACAGACGACGTGCGGGTGTTCTTCGGCGCGCGGGGCGTCAGCCCTGCCGCAGAGCCGGCCGCAGCCGCCGAGGAGCCTCTGGTCGAGACGGCCGAGCCTCATGCGGAGAGCGAGCGTGTCCGGGTGGGCGCTGGCGAGCGCCTCACCAGACTGCCGGTGATCGAACGGTTGAAGAGGGCGATGCGCGGCGGCCGGGACGAGCGGGCGCTGCTGATTCGCGATCACAACAAGATTGTCGCGGCAGCGGTGCTGAGCAACCCGAGAGTCAACGACGCCGAGATTGAGAGCTTCGCCCGCATGCCCAACGTGTCCGACGACGTGCTGCGCATGATTGGCAACAGCCGGGCATGGATCAAGAACTACAGCATCGTGCAGGCACTCACGAAGAACCCCAGGACGCCGCTGGCGATGTCTCTGACGCTTATTGCTCTCCTGCACGAGCGCGACGTGAGGCTCGTGGCGGCTGACCGCAACGTGCCCGAACCGCTCCGGGCCATCGCGAGGAAGATGATCTTCGTGGGAAAGACGCGGACGCGCTAGCCCGCGTGGCGGCGCAGCAGGGCCGTGAACTGGCCGACAGGCCGCGTGTTGGCGACATCGCGCGCTTCAAGCCAGCCCCGCCGGGCGACCGCGACGCCCCACCGCAGCATGCCGAACCCCCGGCGCGAGTGGGCGTCGGTGCTGATGACGAGCCGCGCGCCGCGATCGCGGGCGAGCCGCGCCTGAATGTCGTTGAGATCGAGCCGATCCACCTGGCTGCTGATCTCCAGCATCACACCGAGACGCGCCGCGGCCCCGATGATCTGCTCGATGTTGAGCGGGTAGGGCTCGCGGCGCAGCAGCAGCCGGCCGGTCGGATGGCCGAGGATGTCGACGACCGGCGATTCCATGGCCCGGAGGATGCGCTCGGTCATCTGGGTCTCGTCCTGATTGAACGCGGAGTGGACCGACGCGATCACGATGTCGAGCGCCGCCAGGCAATCCTCGGCCAGATCGAGGCGCCCGTCCGGCAGGATGTCGCATTCGATGCCAGCCAGCAGCGTGATCCCGTCGAGGCGGCGGCCCGCCTCCCGGATCCGCTGGGCGTGGGCCAATGCCTCGCGCTCGTCAAGGCCGCCCGTCATTGCCAGGGAACGGCTGTGGTCGGTGATGGCGAGGTACGACAGGCCCGCCGCCCTGGCGCCCAGCGCCATGGCCTCGATGTCATCGCGCCCGTCGGTCGCGTCGGTATGGGCGTGCACGTCGCCCTTCAGATCCTCGAGCGTGATGAGCTGCGGGAGGCTGCCGGTCCGAGCGGCCTCGATCTCGCCCCGGTTCTCGCGCAGCTCGGGTGGCACCTCGTCCAGTCCCAGGGCCGCGTAGATCGAAGCCTCGGTCTCCCCGGCGACTCGCTCACCGCCGTCCACCCCGTAGAGCCCGTACTCGTTCAGCTTCAGGCCGCTGGCCAGCGCCCGGTCGCGCAGCGCGATGTTGTGCGCCTTTGAGCCGGTGAAATACTGGAGCGCCGCCCCGCGGCAGTCGTGCGCGACGAGACGCAGGTCCGCCTGCAGTCCACCCCGGAGCAGTACGCTCGACTTCGTCTCGCCCTGGCCGAGCACCCGTTCGACGAGTTCGTACGCCGCGAGCCTGTCCATCAGCTCGGTCCCCCCGCCGATCGCGAGGATGTCGAGATCGCCGCAGGTTTCGGCCCCGCGCCGCACGCTGCCGACGGGCACGAACTCCGTGTCCGGCGCCCCCTCCTGGAGGTGGCGGACGAGACGGGCAGCCGCGTCGGAGGCGTCGGCCAGCAGGTGGCGGCCCTCGTAGCGGCGGCGCTCATCGAGCGCCTTGAGAATCAGCGCCTCCTTCTTGGCGCCCATGCCGCGCAGCCCGCGGAGCCGGCCGGCGCGAGCCGCCTCCTCGAGCTGGTCCAGCGAGCCGATGCCGAGGGCGTGGTAGAGCAGCGCGACGGTCCTGGGCCCGACGCCCTGGAGCCGCAGCAGGTCGAGGATAGTTATGGGGAACTCCGCCAGCAGGTCCTGGTGGTAGCGGCACGAGCCCGTGGCCGCGATTTCCGCGATCTTGCCGGCCAGGTCCTTCCCGATGCCGGGCATGGCCAGGAGGCGGGTCGCGTCGAGATCGGCCATCCGCTCGGCAGACGACCCGATCGCATCTGCGGCGTTCCGATAGGCCCGGATCTTGAACGGGTTCTCGCCTTTGATCTCGAGCAGGTCCCCGATCTCGGAGAGCAGGCGGGCAATCGACGGGTTATCCAACGCGCAATCCTTCGGTCTCGACGCGGAAGTCGAGGACCGTCGCCCCGCCGGCGGCGAGCGCCTCGCGGACGGACGGAACCGCCGCGGGGTCGGCGTAGCAGAAGAGACATCCCCCGCCACCCGCGCCGCAGACCTTGGCGGCCTGGGCGCCGGCCCTCGCGGCCCGTGCGATCAGCGTGTCGATGACTGGCGTGGTCACGCCGGGCGCGAGACGCTTGCGGTTCTCCCATTCCGCCGCGATCTGCCGCCCGACGGCCGGCCAGTCCTGCCGCGCCAGTGCCTCCCGCATCGCCACGGCCGTGTCGCGGATCCGCTCGAAGCAGTCGAACACCTGCCGGTTGCCGTCGATGTGGCGCTTCGTCATCTCCCAGTTGTTCGTGCCCGACTCGCGCGGGGCGCCGGTGTACGCGAGCACGATGCGGGACTCGAGCTCGACCGGATCGACGTCGAGCGCGATCCGGCGAACGCCCTCCGCGCCGAGCTCGACCGCCGAGACGCCGCCGTAGAGCGCCGGCCGGTAGTCCTGGACGCCGGTCGGGACGCCGATGGCCTGGGCCTCGACGTTCATCGCGACGCGCAGGAGCGTCTCGTCGTCGTAGCCGCGCCGCTGCCAGCGGTTCATTGCGCCGCAGACGGCAATGTTGAGGGCCGACGAGCCGGCGATCCCGGCGCCGGCGGGCGATTCGCACCGCGTCGTGAGCGTCACGCCGCTTGCCTGGAAAAAGTGGAGGAGCCGGCCGAGGAGGCTGAGTTCGCTGTCCGCGGCGAGGGCCCTCCAGTCGGGCGCATCGACCGTCCGGCCCGTGTCGAGCGATCGAATGACGACGCGTCCGTCGTCGCGGGGAGCGACATGGACATGGGCGCGCAGGCTGATGGCGACGTTCAGGGTCTGCGCGTTCGCGTGAAACAGATACAGCGGCCAGATGTCAATCGTGCCCCCCGCCAGATCAATCCGGGTCGGGGCGGAAGCTGTGAGATCCACCGCGTCATTATAATGGCAGTTCAGCACCGCGCGCCGCGGGGGATGTGAGAGAATCCCTGCATGTCGCCTCTGCCGTTGCATCGCCGGATTGGACAGCTGGCCATCGTCGGGTTCGGAGGCGTGTCAGTGCCTGCTGAGCTGCGGGCGCTCGCGCGGGAGTTCGATCTTGGGGGGGTCATTCTCTTCGCGCGGAACGTGGAGGCGCCGGAACAGCTGGCCGAGCTGACGCGTGAGGTCCAGGAGCTGGCGCGCGATCTGCCGCTGTGGGTGAGCGTGGATCAGGAGGGCGGGCGCGTCGCCCGCCTCGGGCGGCCGTTCACCGAGTGGCCGCCGATGGCCACGCTGGGCCGGAGCGGTGACGCGGGCCTTGCCGATCGGTTCGCCCGCGCCCTGGCGCGCGAGCTGCGGGCGGTTGGCATCGCCCTCAACTACGCCCCTGTGCTGGACGTGCACACGAATCCGGCCAATCCCGTGATCGGGGATCGGGCGCTCGACGGTCGCGCCGAGGTGGTCGCTGAGCTGGGGGCCGTGATCATCCGGGCTTTGCAGGACGAGGGCGTCGCCGCCTGCGGCAAGCACTTCCCCGGCCACGGCGACACCGCGGCGGACTCGCACCTCGAACTGCCGATTGTCCCCCATTCCCCGGAACGGTTGAGGGCGGTCGAGCTCCTGCCCTTCCGCGCCGCGATCGCGGCGGGGGTTGCGGCCATCATGTCAGCTCATGTGCTCGTGCCGGCGCTGGACGAGTCGCGCCCCTCGACGCTATCGCCCGCCATCATGGGCGGGCTGCTGCGCGACGAGCTCGGCTTCGACGGCGTGATCCTCAGCGACGACCTGCAGATGGGTGCCATCGCAGCGGGGCACACCCTCGATCGGGCCGTCGTGGGCGCGCTGGCCGCCGGATGCGATGGCGTGCTCATCTGCGCGCCCGACCAGGCGATACAAGCAGGCGCCCTCGAGGCGGTGGTGCGCGCCGCGGAAGAGCAGCAGCTGCCGCTGCGAGTGCTCGACGACGCGCTGGCGCGCCACCGGCGCCAGAAAGAGCGCTTTCTCGGGACCCCCCACCTGGCTCGGGCGCCGCGAGACCTCCGCGCGATCCTGGGCTGCGACGACCACCAGGCAATTGCTGCCGAGATGGCCCGGTACCTGTGATGCTCAAACCACGCGCCCTCAGGCTCGGCGATCGCGTC
>Ga0315296_10004447_pt1 | contig 11425 bp, 7 predicted proteins | sample YL17G14_18_MG_FD_203921 | JGI IMG/M metagenome (GOLD analysis project Ga0315296, IMG submission 203921) | Sediment microbial communities from Yellowstone Lake, YNP, Wyoming, USA - YL17G14_18 | ecosystem: Environmental > Aquatic > Freshwater > Lake > Sediment | place: USA: Wyoming | collected...
AGTCGCTTTTCGATTTTGGTCCGGTCAGGACGATCGTTTGGTCAGAGATCAGGTCCATGGTTTTATCGACGGCCCGCGAGGAGATCCGGCGCGACTGAAGATTCGCTTTGGCCCGGATGACGAAAAATACTCGGTGTTGATGAAGCGTGTAGAGCCGGAAGAAGTCCAGATACGCCCGATCCAAGATATAGAAGGATCCGGGCTCAAGCGGGAGATCATCGAGGATCCGGACATCGTGCGTTCTTCCTTCTGTCATATGGATAAAAGAGGGGATCGATCCACGCAGGTCGAGAAGCGTATGGAGTTTGATGGCGCCCTTGCGTTTGCGGAATCGGGCCCAAGGGAAAAGCGACAGGCACAAGTCGATCGTGGTGGAATCGAAGGCGTAAACTGTGTTCTTGAGTTCCAGGCCGATGTCCTCGTCGCGGTAGAGTCGACGGGCTTCGGCGATGAGGACCTGGGCGAAATCGGCGTAGATGCGCCAGTCCCGCACTTCGTTGGCATTGGCCAAGTTGTTGCGAGAGATGCGGCCGCGGATGCCCATATGATAGAGCCGGCTCTTCATGGTTCGCAGGCAGGATACGATATCGCGGAGGCTTTCCCGGTAAGTCAGTTGGGCGAAGGCCAGACAGAAGAACTGGTCGAGGCATGTAAATCTCCGGACTTTGTAGTCTCCCTGATAACGCCGGACGCATTTTCGAAACTCCTGCAGTGGCAGAAAGGCCATGATCTGGGCGAAGACGGTAGGCTGGGTATTCATCGGTCGCTCCTTGATATTTCGAATCAGAAGAGCGCCGATTATACAACATCGCGTTCAAATCGATTACGACCGAAACAGGCCGTATCCTCTGTGTTATGTTCATTATGGATGACTTTTCAATTTTCTTAACTGGACACTACTGACGTAATAAATAAAGTGACAATGTACGGGCGGCGCTTGGGCCGCTCGAAGGGGGAAATCATTTTAGTTATGGCGTTGATATTAGTTTAAAGTTTTTTCAATTTTTTTATCTTCTTACTTGACAGATGACTACATTTGTAATATATTATCAACATGACTACTGATGTAATCGAGGAGAAACGCCATGAAAAAAGAATTGCCCAAGATCGCCGACTCGGAGTGGCGGGTGATGCAGGTCCTATGGGAGCGCGGTTCTCAGACTGCAAATGACGTGGTCAATGCGCTGTCAAGTGGGGTCAAATGGAAGCCCAGAACGATCAAGACATTAATCAGCCGACTGGTGAAGAAAGGCGCGATCAAAGTCAAAGAAGAGGGCAACCGGTATCGCTATTCCGCCGCCGTGAACGAGTCCGCATGCATTCGGTCTGAGACCAAAATTTTCGTCCGGCGCGTCTACAAAGGAGCGATGACGCCTGCCCTCGCCGCTTTCCTCGAGGACGCCGAACTTTCGGCCCAGGACATCGACGAGCTCCTGGAGATCCTTGACCAGAAAAAAGGGGGATGAAAATGGAGGCACCGCTGACCTCGATTCAACCGTTTTTTGATTGGCTCCTGCAGACGACCCTGATCGGCAGCGTCGTGATCGGTCTGATTTTGGCCGCCCAGAAAGTGTTGGGGGGCAAGTTGGGCCCTCGCTGGGGTCATGCCCTTTGGCTGGTTTTAGTGGTACGGTTGCTGCTGCCCGGGGCATTCCCGGGCCAGATCGACCTTCTCAATTTGGTCCGTTCAGGGGACGGGCAGATCGAACAGCAACAGCCATCTGACGCCGCGGAACAGCTCAAACTCTCTCAGACAGCCCAGGTTTCCGGCAGCACTGAAGCCAAGCCGGCTCAGAGACCGGAGTTCGGTGTCGGAAAAGAGATGCCGGTGACGCCAAAATCGGAAACGCTCGCCACCAGACAAAACGAATCCAAGCCGGGGCTGGCCGACCTCCGTCGAGTCCTGCCTTTTCTCTGGCTGGCCGGCGCCATGGTGATCGGGGGATATCTCCTCTGGAGCAACTTTTTCCTGTGGCGGATCGTCAAGCGGGATCGTCCGCTGCTCGACCAGAAGACCTTAGAGCTCTTCGAAGAGTGCAAGGAGCGGATGGGCGTCCAAACGCTCGTCGGCCTGATCCCGAGCGCCCGGATCAAGAGCCCGGCTCTCTTCGGCTTTATCCGTCCCCGTCTCCTCCTGCCGTTGGCGATGGTCGAGGAAGCCGGCCAAGAGGAGATGCGGTATGTTTTCCTTCACGAACTGGCCCATCTCAAACACCGCGACATCTACCTGGGGTGGCTGACCAGTCTCCTCCAGATCCTGCACTGGTTCAATCCCCTGGTCTGGTTCGCTTTCCACCGCATGCGGGCCGACCGGGAGCTGTCCTGCGATGCTTTCGTGCTTTCCCGAACGGGAAACGAAAAATCACAGGAGTACGGGCGGGCCATCGTCGGCCTCCTGCGCCGTTTCTCCCGCTCGCGGCCCCTGCCGGCCATGGCCGGAATTTTGGAGAATCAATCACAATTAAAAAGGAGGATCACCATGATCGCCCAATTCAAAAAAGGCTCTTATCGATGGTCGCCTCTGTCCGTTATTATGATTCTTGCGTTAGGCTTCGTTTCACTTTCTTTCACTATCTGGAGCGAGAATCAAAACACCTTTTTACAGAAGTCTGAGCCGGGTATCTCGCTTCGCAGGATCGAGACGGGCCCTATGTCGGACTTCTCGGGCCCCCCGTCCCTGGACGGACGGTACATCTGTGACTTCCAGCCAACGTCCGATGTTCAGACAGCGGAGATGGTCATTCGCGATCTGGCCACGGGCGAGATTCGACCGCTGACGAAAGTGTCCAGACAAGGCATGTGGTACCCGGTCATATCTCCCGGGAGCGCGTACGTCGCTTACATGAACCAGTTCTACCCTGCGCCAGGGACGGAGCTTCAGCTGATCAAAGTGGATGGCACGGGACACCGCGCTCTTCATCGCTTCAAAGAAGGCGAAGAGCTTAAGATACATTCCTGGACCCCAGATGGTAAACAGATTCTGGGATCCCTGGATAAAAAGGGCGAAAATCCCCGGTTGGTCGCCTTCGCCATCGAAGACGGTTCCATGCAGGTGATCCACACGTTTGTAACTGATAAGCCTGCCTGGAACAGTGAGATGGCGATTTCCGCGGACGGCCGCCACCTCGCCTTCGAACGGCCACAGGGGAAAGATTCTGAGGGCAGGGATATTTACATCCTGGACATCGAACGGCATCAAACGGAATGTGTGGTCCAACACGCCGCCGATGATCGATTATTGGGCTGGACGCCCGACAACAAGTACCTCTTTTTCGCCAGTGACCGAAAGGAGGGATATCCCAGCGGCTTCTCCATTTCGAATACTTGGGATGCCTACCTTTTGCCCGTGGCCGAAGGTGTGCGGCAAGGGGCTCCTGAGCTGCTCAAGCGCGACATTCCCGCCAAGATCAGACCGAAAGGATTCACCCGGAACGGGGCCTTTTATTATGCCGTTGAGTTCAGCACCATGGAGGTCGCTGTCGCTGAAGTGGACGTGCGGACCGGCAAGCTGTTGAAGAAATCCCAGACGGTGGGCCAGACAGGGACCGACGTCGCCCCCGCCTGGTCGCCCGACGGCCGGCACCTGGCGTATGGCATCCAAAAGCCCGATGAATCTCAGACCATTTGCATTCGAAACATGGAAACTGGTCAGGATAAGGTAATCGATCCGAACCTGCCGCATTTCCTCTCTATGCGGTGGTCACCCGACGGCAAGTTTTTTCTTGTCTCGAATTTCGTCCGAAATAAACCGCAGGCCGTCTCCAAGATCAATGCCGGCACGGGTGAGCGCGTGGACCTCGTTCAGAGTGAGTCTGCCATGTTGGGCGTCGCTCAACTTTCTCGGGATGGCAGGACCTTGTTCTACGTTCTTCACCATCCCGACTCGAAAAAATCGAGCCTCATGACCAGAGACATGGAGTCAGGCCGCGAAAAAGAGTTTTTTAGCATGGAAAATGCCAGCAACGCACAGAGTCTAAACTTTGCCCTTTCGCCTGATGGCCGGCAGCTGGCCCTGGCGACCTGGGAAATAAAGTTCTCCCCGATGACATTTATTCACCGTATCTTGACCATGCCAGCCCAAGGCGGCGAGCCCATGGAATTGCTTAAAAACGGAGATCTCAGACAGTATCCCACGATTGCCTGGACACCTGATGGACAGTCTCTGCTCTTCACCAATACCATACCGGAAGGCGGGAGGGGGAACGCCGTGTTTTGTATTCCGGCGGGCGGTGGGCAGGCCCGCGAGCTCTGCCGACCCCAAACCATGATGTATGGCCACCTGTGGAGCGTGCTGGATGTCCACCCCGACGGACGGCGGATCGCCTTCGACTGTTTCGAGTATCGTCACGAAGTGTGGGCGATGGATAACTTCCTTGCCGCAGACCCCGCTTCAAAGGACAAATGACGATGGATAAGTGTCAAGAAATGTCACGTTGCGCTCAGAAGAGCGTACGGGGAGCCCTGAGGACGCAGAAAAGTCTGGGTGCGCCGCCATCCGCGAGAGCCGTCCCGGCTAGGCCTTTGTCCGCGCGTCCTGGCCGATCCGGTTGATGAGCTCGAGCCGGTTCCGGACGCCGAGCTTCTGGTAGATGTTGTAGACGTGATTCCGGACCGTGCTCGCCGAGATGAAAAGCTTCCGCTCGATGTCTTTGTTACTCGCACCCTGGAGGATCAGGCGGAGGATCTCCTGCTCCCTGGCCGTCAGTCCGTAGCTGTCGATCAGGCTATCCGCCCTGTCCCCGGCAACCATAAAGGCGGACTTGAGCTTCAGCCACATCCGGACAACGGTCGCGACGCCGGAAGCGACGAACAGTAGGGCCAGAACGGCGAACCAGGTCGTCCGCCAAAACGGCGGGACCAGTTGGAGCCCGATCTCGAACCCGTTTTCGTTCCAGACCCCGTCCGGGTTGGAGCCTTTGACGTGGAGCCGGTACTCTCCCGGCTTGATTCGGGAAACGGTGACGGTGTTCGCCGGCCCCAGGAGGATCCACTCCTGGTCGCGGGGCTCCAATTTGTAGGCGAACTGATTAAGCGACGGCGTGTCAAAACATAGGGCTGCGAACTCAAAAGCATACACATCGAACCGGGAAGAGAGCTTCAAGGATCGCGGGCGCGAAAAGGGATTCCCGATTTTCACTTCCTGGCCGTTCCGAGTTAAAGCCGTCCAGGCGATGGGCGGGATAAAAGGATTTTTTTTGATGGCTTCCGGATGAAAAGCGTTGTAGCCGTTAATCCCGCCGAAAAACATCCTTCCCCTAGGCTCCTTGAAACAGGCGCGGGGATTAAATTGATCTCCCTGGATTCCGTCGTGAATTCCGTAGTTTACAAAAACCTCGGACTGAAGATCGAATTTGGCCAGGCCGCGATTCGTGCTCACCCACAAGAACCCGGACTCGTCTTCCAAAACTCCGCAGACAACCCCCCCGGGCAATCCTTCTTTGGAATCGTAGTATCTCCACTCGTTCTTCCTCCGGTCGAGCCGGTTGAGCCCGCTGTTCGTCCCGATCCAAAGGAAGCCGCGGCCATCCTCATGGATGCAGTTGATGATATTATCATTGATGCTTTTTCCCGGCGGATTCTTGATGTCACTGATGTAACGCTCGCATTTTCCGGTAGCTCTCTCCATCCTGTTCAAGCCCGATCGGGTTCCCACCCAGAGAAATCCGGAGCGGTCCTCGTGGATCGCCGTCACGATATTTCCGCTGAGGCTCGACAGGTCGGCAGGTTCGTGAAGAAAGTCGGTGAACTGTCTAAGTCTAATGTCGAACCTGTTCAAACCGTGATGCGTTCCGATCCAGAGAATATTCGGATCTCCTTTTTCAGGCCAAAGGGCATAGACCCTGTTATTGCTAAGACTGCTAGAATTTTTCGGGTCATTCCGATAATGAGTGAAAACGCCTGTTCGCGGATCAAGGCAATCCAATCCCCCGGCGTCCGTTCCGAACCAAATCTTTCCCTCGCGATCTTCGACGATGGCCTGAACGCAGTTGTCGCCGAGGCTATTGCTGTTTGAAGGCTCGGAGAGAAAACGGGCTGTGACGCCGCTTTTTTCATCGACCCTGTCCAGTCCGTTCTTCAGTCCCACCCAAAGGCTTCCGGACCTGCTCATCCATAGGGAAAGCACATCATTATGGCTGAGGCTCATCGAATTATTAGGGTTATTCTTGAAATGATGGAATTTTGCCTGATCGGCAACGCTCTTGTTCACTCCGCCTCGCGTTGTCCCCGCCCACATCATCCCGGACGTGTCCTGATGGATGAAAGTGACGTTATCATCGCTCAAGGACTCCGGGTCTTGAGGATCGTGTCGGTAAACGATGTACTCCCCTATCTTCCTGTCCCAAATCCTCAACCCGTTCGATGACGTTCCCATCCAGAGCCGACCGGCTTGATCTTCCGTGATGGCCGTTATCGTATTCGAGGCGAGATCTCGGGCATGATCACGATCCCCATAAAAGCGGACAAAATCGTCTCCTTCAGGGTTGTACTGATTGAGACCTCCTCCCTTTGTCCCGATCCAGATCGTTCCCTGCCGATCTTCGAAGATCGTCCATACGGTGTTGCTGCCCAAGCTCCGGGGATTTTCCAGGATAAACCGGTAGTTGACGATTTCGCCCTTGTCGGGATCCAATTTGAAAAGTCCCTCTTCTTGAGTCCCAATCCAGAGAAACCCTCTCCGATCGACGAGCAAATCCCAGACGGTTTCGGCCGCGGGGTTCAAAGGGAAGCGGGAGAAGGTTCCGGCAGATTTATCGAATCGGTTGAGCCCGGTTAACCGCGTCCCAACCCATAAATCCCCCTGACGATCTTCTTGGATCGAAAGGACGATGTCGCCGCTGAGGCTTTTTGGATCACTGGGACTATGTCGGTATTGGCGAAACGTTTCCTGGTTCTTGTCAAACTCGAGAAGTCCCTCGCCATCCGTTCCGATCCAGATGTCTCCTGCGCTGTCCTCGATGACGGGAAAAACGACCACGGAGGAAGAAAACGCGTCCGGCCCGGATTTCGGAGAGAAAAAAACAAAATGATATCCGTCGTATCTGGCCAGCCCCATGTTCGTGCCAAACCAGAGAAAACCCTCCTTATCCTGAAAGACGCTGGTAATGGCAGCGGCCGTTTTTCCCCGGAATTCAGGGACAAGATGGTCAAACCGGAAATATCTTCCGGGAGAAAAATCGGAGGAGGACAAGACGCGTAGGCAGGTGATGAACAACAGGCAAACGACCGGAATCCTTTTCATGCCCACAAGGATATTACAATAATCCCTCGCCTCTGGAAAGTGGGAGGGGGTCAAACCTACTCATTACGCGACTCCCCCCAGGACACTCTTGTAAGGGAACCCTTTCCTAGGGTTCCCTTCCGACGGTCGCTTCGCTCCCTGCCATCCTTCCAAGGAGCATCTGGCAATGAATCCACTCCTTGGAAAAAGGCGCGTATTGAGTAGGTTTGACCCAGGATTATTCAGGGCGGATCAGCCCTCGAAGCAGCGGTCGCCGCATCCCCAAAAAAGGGACGATTCTTCGAGCTTGCCTTCCTCGTCTTTGTAGATGAATTTCACCCCTTCTCGAGTTCCGTCAAGTTCTTCTTTATAGATAACGGTCAGGCTTATGTCTTTTTCTTTTTCAAGGTATTCTTTGGCTTTGGTGGTGGCATCCTCCACCGTTTTGAAGCTTTCTCGGTCAAAAACCATGGTTTCTTCATCTTCGATCTTTGTCTTTGACTTGTGTCCTTCGATAAAATATTTCTTGCTCATCCTGTCCTGCCTTTCTCCATATCGGATCGTGCATATCTTAAATTTAAAAGCAGGCGTCTGTCAACACTATAAGTTCGGTATGGAATTGAGGCGGCAGCTATGGTATATATTCGGAGCTTATGGCAGGTTTTCATAAGGAAAAGAATTTGAGAGTAGAGAAATATACGAGGTTGCGAAAAATTCGGCGTCTGGAGAGATCCTCAGGACGATCGTTATTCTTCCAAAATTGAAAAAGACCTTTTTCGAAAAATCCCCCCTGACCGCCTACTTCAATCTATCGGGAGTCTTTATGCTGGTCGTGATCGGGACCGTGCTCGGACATCTCTAACAGCTTTCCCAAAGGCTCTGGATTTCAACTCCTTCGCAGCCTTTTGCCTTTCCTCAGGACTCAAGCTCACCTGCTGCTTAATGTCCCATAATTCGGCGTCAACGAAGTTATGAGATATATGGACGACCCTTTTCATATCTTTCATTGAAGAATGCTTTTCTCGAACATCCTCGGAAAATTCTAACAAAATGGGCCACCGGAAGCAAGAAAAGGAAAGGCCCTGGGTTTCGTCTATCAGTATTTCAGCGCGGTCAGGCGGGCTTTGGCGTCGTCGACTTCGGGTTGACCTGGGTCGGCGTCTTTCCATTGGAGGAACGGACCCGGCAAGCTGCTCCTCATCGCCTATCCCATTTTTTTCACCGCGTTGTTTCAGCTGTCGGGGCTGCACATAGAAATCGGAAACTTAAAGAGAGAGCTTCTCATACATTTCGAATGATGGAGGATTACCATGAGTGACGAAAAACGCAAAATTCTGGACATGCTGGCCCAGGGCAAGATCACCGCGGAGGAAGCCGAAAAGCTTTTGGCCGCAGTGGCCTCCCCGGAATCGTCTGGGCCGGAGTATTCTTCGGCAAAGCCGGGCTTTAGATATCTGCGCGTCCTGGTCGAGCCGGGACCCGGAAGCGAAACACAAGACCGGGTGAATATCCGCGTGCCTTTTAAGCTGATCCGGGCCGGCCTCAAATGGGCGGCGTTTATTCCGCAGGCGGCCCAGAAGCAAGTCAACGACGCCCTCAAAGAAAAAGGGATCGGGATAGATCTCACGAAGATCAAGCCCGAAGATCTGGAGGAGCTGGTCACCCATCTCAACGACCTGCAGGTCGATGTGGAAGGCAAGGAAAAGATCAGGATTTTCTGCGAATAACAAGATTCGCTATTGATTTTCGCCTCCGCTTGGTATAAGCAATACCTATCCCAAAGAAGGAGGTGTCACGGAGGTGAATCGCAGAAAATTTTTAGCCAACGGAATCGGCGCGGCCGCCGCGCTCTCTCTGGCCGGGCCGGGTCGCGCGGCTGCGTCTTTTCAAGCCGCTGCTTCTTCAAAACCCGGCAAGTTCAAGCTTAAATATGCCCCTAGCGTCGGGATGTTCAAAGAGCACGCCGGGGATGATCCCATCGCTCAGATCAAGTTCGCTTCCGATGAGGGTTTCACGGCCATGTTCGACAACGGCATTATGGGAAGGCCCATCCCCCAGCAAGAAGCCATCGTCAAGGAATTGGAACGAAAAGGAATGACCCTGGGGCCGTTCGTCCTCTACGCGGACTTCGGCGTAGAGAGCTTCGTGAAAAATGATAAGGACATCCGGGACATGCTGCTCAAAAAGATGCAGCAGGGCGTGGAAACCTCAAAACGAGTAAACACAAAATGGGCTCTTGTCGTCCCAGGCCGATACAATCAGAATCTGAGCTGGGATTACCAGACTGCCAATGTTATCGAGAACCTGAGGTTTTGCATCGACATCTGCGCTTCGGCCGGGTTGATAATTGTCCTCGAGCCCCTCAACCCTAAAGACCATCCTGGCCTATTTCTCACGAAAATTCCGCAGGCTTTTGCGATATGCAAAGCCGTGAACAGCCCTTCCTGCAAAATTCTGAACGATATCTATCATCAGCAGATCACCGAGGGCAACCTGATTCCCAATATCGATATGGCCTGGGATGAAATCGCCGCCTTCCATCTAGGAGACAGCCCCGGCCGGAAAGAGCCGACGACGGGAGAGATCAACTACAGGAACATTTTCAAGCACATTTATCAGAAAGGCTATAAAGACGTCCTGTGCATGGAGCACGGCAAGAGCCAGCCGGGCAAAGCGGGCGAACGGGCCGTCATCGACGCCTACCGCTGGTGTGACAATTTTTGAAAGAGAATGGGGTCAAACCTACTCGTTACGCAGCCTTCCCTGGAGAATTGTGCGTAACGAGTAGGTTTGACCCCGAATTTTAAATAGGAGAGGTTAATGAAAAGCAATTCTTCTCGGAAAGCAAGCATTACTAGAAGGGATTTCATTAAGACTTCGGTCGGGGCATCGTTGGCCGCGACCATCCCCGGAAACCTGGGCCTTCATGCCCAAGGTTCCGACACCATCCGCGTTGGAGTTGTCGGCTGCGGCGGCCGCGGAACGGGCGCCGCCATCGACTGCCTTAATGCCGCCCCCGGCGTCGAGATCGTGGCCATGGGAGACCTCTTCCAGGACCGCATCGACAGCTCCCTGAAAAGGATCCAACAGGCGCATCCGGACAAGGTCAAGGTGCCGAAGGATAAGTGCTTCACGGGATTTGACAATTACCTCAAAGTCGCGGCCTGCCCTGAGGTGAATCTTATCGTCACGGCCGCGGCGCCCGGCTTCCGGCCGCTCCACTTGAAAGCCGCCGTCGATGCCGGGAAAAATGTTTTTATGGAAAAACCGGTGGCCGTAGATCCTGTGGGCGTTCGCTCGGTCATCGCCTCGTCCGACCTGGCCCGGAAAAAAGGGCTGGCCGTCGTCTCGGGCACACAGCGTCGGCACCAGCACCGCTACATCGAGCTAATGAAGCGGATCAACAACGGCGAAATCGGCGAGATCACCGGCGGCCAATGCTACTGGAACCAAGGAGACCTTTGGGTCGTGAAAAAAACGCCCCAGATGTCCGATATGGAGTGGCAGTGCCGGAACTGGCTCTATTTCACCTGGCTGTCGGGCGATCACATCGTCGAGCAGCACGTCCACAACATCGATGTCATGAACTGGGCGTTCGGCTCCCTGCCCGTTAAGGTCATGGCCATGGGCGGACGCCAACAGCGCACGGCCCCCGAGTACGGGAATATTTACGATCATTTCGCCGTAGAGTTTGAATATCCGAATGGCGTCCGGGTGCTCAGCATGTGCCGCCAGATCAAGGGCTGCGCCGACCGCGTCGAAGAGCGAATTGTCGGGACAAAAGGCTATGCCTTCGGCTACGGCGAGATCCATGGAACGAATTTCTGGAAGTTCGACGGCGATGAAACCAATCCCTACGTCCAGGAACAGACTGACCTGATCGCCAGCATCCGCGCCGGGAAGCCGCTCAACGAAGGCAGGCGCATCGCCGAAAGCACGATGTGCGCCATCATGGGACGGATGAGCGCCTACACGGGGCGGGCCATCAGCTGGGAATGGGCGATGACGAGCTCCAAGCTCGACCTCACCCCGCCCAAGTATGATTTCGGCCCGCTTCCGGTCGAGCCGGTGGCAATCCCTGGCGTCACGCCCCTAATTTAAAATGAATTGGGGTCAAACCTACTCGTTACGCACAATATTCCAGAGAATCGTATGGGGTCAAAGCTACTTTTTACGCACCTTTCCCCTGAAGATTTATGCGTAAAA
>Ga0315296_10004449_pt1 | contig 11422 bp, 12 predicted proteins | sample YL17G14_18_MG_FD_203921 | JGI IMG/M metagenome (GOLD analysis project Ga0315296, IMG submission 203921) | Sediment microbial communities from Yellowstone Lake, YNP, Wyoming, USA - YL17G14_18 | ecosystem: Environmental > Aquatic > Freshwater > Lake > Sediment | place: USA: Wyoming | collected...
AAGATATATTCGAAAAAGATCGCGGGGTGGAGCAGGCTGGTAGCTCGTCGGGCTCATAACCCGAAGGTCGTTGGTTCAAATCCAACCCCCGCTATTTGAAAGACAACGACTTAGCGGGAGCCGGACTTAGGTTCGGCTCTAATTGTTTCAATTTTGTTTCAAAGTTCAATACTCCTACAGCTCGAGTTCTGTGATCTGGAGACAAGTGGGAGTATTGTTCTGTAACCTTCACGGTAGAGTGTCCTAAAAGCTCCTGGACAGTTCTCAAGTCGACACCAGCCATCACCAGATAGCTGGCAAAGGTGTGTCTTAAGGTATGCAGACACCCGCCCCTTATTTCTGCTTTCTCCAAAATCTTGATGAATTCCTTAGTGTAGTAATCCGGGCAGTGAAGCGGTTCGCCCTTGCCGTTGTCAAAGACGTATTTTTCGCATGGCGGTAAATCCAAAAAGAGTTGTTCCAATTCCTTGTTCATGGGAATGGAACGAGGTTTGTAACTTTTGGGGTGGAAACCTGATTCAGGTTTGGATTGAATTCGGATACGCTTGTTTTGAAAATCAACGTCCTCCCAAGTAAGATAGACAAGCTCCGATCTCCGCATACCAGTGTATAGTAAAATTATTGTGACCTTCTGCATGAAGGGATTCGCAAGGTTTAAGATATTTTCAATCTCAGGCTTGCTGAAATACCTGGGCTCACGGAGTCCGGTATCCTTCAGCTTTTTAAAGTTTTTCAGTGGATTTTCTCTCAGATGCTTCCACTCCACCGCCTTGTTCAACATCGCCTTAATCAACACAAGATAGTGGTTGAAGGTTCTCGGCTTGCAGGTCTTCAGGGTCAAAGCCTTAAACTCTTCTATAAGACTGGGATTGATCTCCGCCAATTTACCCACACCTTTCTCTTCAAAGAATCTTTGGAAAATCCTGATCCGCCCTACATCGACCTTGCAGGTATGAGATGACTTGTTCAGCCGACAATACTCAAGGTATTTCTGTATGAACTGCCTTACTGAGATATTATCCTGCACTAAACCCAGTTCACCCCTGAGATTCTTCAGCTCCAGATCTTTAAGAAACAACTCCGCCATCTTCTTATGCTCGCCAAAAGACCTCATCTTCCTTTTTCCACCAATGTGGTAATCCGCATACCAATTTTTACCTCGTTTGAAAACTCTCATTTCTTTTTCACCTCCCTTCTGTTTTGGATTGTTTATATCAAAAAGCCCAGCTAACCTCATCTCGTTTGTTGTATGTTTGAGAGAACAGCCAACAAGGCATGAGATTTGGTCTGCTGGGCGAAATCTACAGACTTAGGCAATAAAAAACCTTGCTCGCTGTTCTCTCGTTACTAATGTAATATCCATGACCTATTTTGTCAACTAAAATCTTCCTGCTTTTTGCGAAATATTGTATAGCCATGGACTATTCATTTGTCAGATATCCAGCCGAATTTCTACCTCAGAGGTTAGGGTTTTACTAATTCCGTTTGCCTTGGTCGACCTTTCTGCCTTCTTTCAAAGAGAGCATCCAAATCATCCTGCTTGTATCGCACAATCGGCTTTTTCCCACTAAGGTAAATTCGATAACCCTTAAGGAGCCCCCTGCTTTCAAGGTTATCTATAGTAGACTCACACACTCCCAAATATTCTGCTGCCTGCCTTTTACTTAACCAAGGCATCTTCTGCCATAAGATATCACAATTCCTTTTGGAATTGTGCGAAAACTCTTTGAAGGTACTGTTTTTCACAAGATAAGTCCTTCCCTCAAACTTCTCTTATGATTTCTGGAACAACCCCACACAAGAAGAACTGTCTGAAATTCCAATTTCTCTTTCTTTCCATCGTAACCGAGTCAACAGCAAACAATACATATCCAGCAACTATCTTCGCAATGTCAATAATTGCAGGGGTGTTAGGGCAGGGCGCCCGCCTTTTATTCGTAGCGTTTGGAGAATTATTTAAAAATGATGCTTTGCCTGGTTCTTGGATGGATATGTAACCTGTATTTGCTATCCGGTCTAAGCCGGTAAAGACCACTGGCGTGGTTTTAAGAAAATGCTTTGAAACAAATATTCGTGTTTCATCATTATCCGGTGCACAGATGGCTATATCACAACTTATATCTGTTTTCTCTTCTACCGCTTTCTGAAACATAAAAGGGTGAGCGATTATCTCGGTTTTTCTGATGCCTTCTTTAGCTAAATTTTTGGCAAGGCAGACGGCTTTGTTTTTATATAAATCTTCTTCATAAAACCTTTGTCTGCTCAAATTTGATAGTTCCACTGTATCGCCATCAAATATCTTCAAACACCCGACACCTTTTCTGACTAGACCCTCTCCAATCTCTCCTCCCAAACCACCAGCACCGATAAGCACTACCCTGAGCCTGTTCATAATTTCCTGTTTAAACCCAGGAATTCTCTCCTGTCTATCCGTAGTGCTTTCGCCAGAGGTGTCTTTAGATTTGATCTCTTTGCAATAATATTTAACCGATCTTAGTAAGGCGATAGAATTTCCCATCGATTTTCTCCACTCCTTTCCCATAGACCTGTATTTCAAAATCCAAAGATGAATAAAACCTTACGATACCATCTCTACTGAAAATCGCACCTATTGATTTATAACCTCCTCTATCAAAAGTATCCTGTAGCTTTAAATCATCAGGTGAAGGCTTGGTAGAGAAAATTCCTTTACCGGGATGAATATGAAAACACCCCTGTAATTTGTGTTCATATTTGCTGAGTTGAATCAACGCCCTTCTTACAGAATCGCTATTGCCTTTTGCAAATACCACACTCTGTATTTCTATCTCAACATCAACTATTCTGTCTAAAACGGACATATCGGCAAGCTGTGGCCCAGTGACGAAATGCAGAGATTCAACTTTTTTAGTGTTAAGGAAATTAAAGCAGTCATGCAAGAAAAGTGAGCTTATAACATAAGTTTGTCTTTTTTTCAGACTTTTTGGAGGAAGCAAATCCGATAACTGCCTGCTCCATTTGCCCACTAATAACGCCTGCTTAAAGAGAAAATTCGCCTTGTTTATGCTGTAGCTTTTACAAGCGTTGGCGATTTCTACTGAAAGTTTCTCTATGTTGTCATCAACTTCATTCCTTATCTTCTCCAACCGAATGGAAGAAGATCCAAAAATCTTGACCCCCATCCTTCACCTCCATCGTTAGGGTTTTCAAATGCTTCCGAAATCAATCTCTCTATTGTTATAATTCCACTGCTAATGTCTTCAGGCTTCTCTGAGAAGTGAATTTGATATTTGCCATTTCCCTTGCAGGAAAAACATTGCCAGTGTTGGTGGTTTTTTAATTCTGCCGGTGGGTTATATATGAAAAAAGAATAGGAGTTCAGAAAATCTTCCTCTATTACCCCTCCGTATTCTCCATAGGGCGTTCTGTAATCTCCGCTATACGTTTTGCCGCTTTTCTGCCAACCATTCTGCTTCCAATAGGGCATTTCTCTGTCCCTTCCGACTATCACTACGTCTTTTCTCTGTTCGAACCTTCTTATTCTCCTGATAATTACCTTTTTGACTTGTAAATTTGGAGAAGTCATAATAGGGTGGACTCTAAGGAGTTTAGCCCCGGAGGGGGCGGCAGTGGAGCTGCCAACTGAAACATCCTCCGGAGTAGCGTAAAGCTTTTCATTATTGCCAACTAAATCATAGAGATTCGCTCCTGATTCCAAAGGTTTATCATTTCCTTTATGGGAAAGCTGATAACCCTGAAGTCCTGCTTCATTCAGAACTTCTGTTACGGTCACACCAGGAGCTATCTCCAAATCCCGTATTTCTCCACTGCCTGCCACGACTATCGAGATATTCTTTCTCTGCATCCTTTTTCACCTCCTTTCTTTCACTTCGTCCTTTGTAAGAAACCACCGGTCAAGCTTTCCTTAAAGCCGGTTTTTTTCATCTTGCCTCCTGCCTTTTTATTCCGCTATTTCCTTCCGCGATTTTATTCCGCGTTATTCTGTTGTTTTTATTACTCTTATGCGGAAGAAAATCTCTTATAAGGTAGAATTTTGTTTTGTCAAACAAGGACTTACTCAATTCATCTCGAGTTTTTGTTTTTATGTTGTCAGAAACTTTATCTGATTCGCAGACCACCCAGACTTCGTCACAACCTAATTCATAGTCTTTTTCAATTTGCAAACAGTGCTTGGGGGTCAGTTGAATTTCTATTGCTATGGTTTTACCAGCCTCAATCACCAAAACATCCACATTTTTGCCAATAAAAGCCTCAATGACCGTTACCATGCCCTGATTTCTGAAATAATCCGCCAGGAGTCTCTGAAATTCCCGGTGTTTTAGGCTTCCCTTACCTTCTTCTCTATCCATTGAAGTAACCTATCTCCCTTCTCCGTCACTTTTAGTTTCTTTGAAGGCCTCTTTCTCTTTCCGGTGTGAACTGTTTCCTCTTGTATTAAGCCATTAGCCAAGACCTGTTTTTTGAGTTTGTCTCCTCTCCGGCCCGATAAGTTCAGAGAAGAGTAAATCTGGGAAACATTCAACTCTCCCTGGTCCCTGACCTTGGACAAGAAATCCCTGATTTCTTTTAAGAATCCACTGAGAGTCTTTCGTTGAACAGGCTGAAGATCTTCCTGGCTTAATTGAATCTTTGGTTTCACGATTATTCTACTTGAAAAACAATTTAGGTTGGCCAGCCTGGGCTGAATTAATTCTTTTAGCTCATCATCAGAAATATGCCTGGATACAGGTGACTTTGGAATCCTGACCATAAAGGGTGAATGACCGGATATGGACATAATCGCATAAGGTATCTTCAAATAGCGGATTTGTTTGATCTGCTCTTCATTACAGCCCAAAGAATATCCCGTGGCTCTGATCTCTTTGGGTGAGCCGAGATTGAAGCAAATCTGACAGGATAAATTGTTCAGAACGAAATCCGCCAATTCGTTTTTGTTCTGATCAGTGATTATTGCACCAAAGCCGGAAGACCTTGCCTGGGTTATTAATTGCTTGATGTAGTCAACCGAAGTACTGCTCTTAAACAGACCTTCAGAGAAAAGCATCTTTGCCTCTTCAAAGATCCCTACTATCTTTAACCTGTTTCTCTCCTTGCCCGAGAAACATTTATGATATAAGTGCTTAAGCCTTAATTTTGTAAGCCAGGATTGAATGTTGAAGTTTAAATTGGACATCTCATATGAAACAAAACTGAAGTTCGATAGGGCTTCCTCCGTATACCCGGAGTTGCAATCAAGCATTTCACCTATGCTGGTAAGCAAGGAGTTGATTACCTCAAGACAGGTATAGATTTTCCCTCTCTTTGAAGCTGATGTACTCTTTTTGCCTGCTTCTTCAATCAGAAACTCCTTCAGGTTATGCATGCTGGGATAAACCCTGCCCTTATCATAAACATCATATCTTTTGTAAAGTTCATCTGCATAATTAAGCCACATAAATTTTGTCTCTGGCTTAAGGTTAAAATCCTGTTGCAAAGTGTCAGCTAAAAACTGAAGCCAGTCTTTTGGGTCACCCACCGGCTCCAGAGGATTAAACCTATCGCATTTAGGATTTAAAACCAGCATATCTTGAATATGTTCCAGTAAGTCACGATATTCATCTTTGTAATCATATGCTCTGCCTGGAATATCTGCCTGATCCAGCTGAAGGATTATTAACTGGGATAGATTTGTCTTGCCGCTTCCAGCTCTCCCCCAGATCCCGAGATTCTCGTTTATATGCCGGAAGCTTAAGGCAACTGGTGCATTGCTGCCAACCACGTAACCAATAAGTATATTGCCTTTCAAAAGCCCCGGATCTGGAGGCTTGAAGGGATTACCACTAAGCAGCTGGATGGCTCGTTTTCTTTCCAGCCTCAGCAGGACATTGTTTACTGCATTCTTAACCAGGGCCGGATTGTAAGAGAATGCAATTATTGTTTTGATGGCATTAAGCACATAGCTTTTGTTTTCCTCTCCAACTTCTCTGGCCCTGGAAAGCAGGAATACATAGCTTTTAAGCGCAAATTCCCTCGGGTCTTTCAATTCGAATAACTCTTCAGGTTCCATATCTCCTTACTCTCCGGTTAATCTGTTTATCATTCAGTTCCCAAGTATCTTGATCCTCTACCACTTTTTTATAATGTTCTGCACAATAAGGAACATTCACTCCTCTCTCATCTTTAAAGAAGAATGTATGAACTATACATAAAGCCCTTTTGCAATAATTACACAAGAAAGCGTGTTCTCTGCAATCGTACTGACTACATATTGAGCACCTTACTCCTATATCCTCCTCCTTTATCACTTTCCCGCAGGCTGCTACGATTAAAGGTTTCTCTATCTGCCTTTCCAGACCCTGCTCAGTCTCTTTTGTAGATATGCTTTTGCTTATAAAGCCCCGGTCACTAACTCTTAATGGTTTTTTCCAGGTAACTTCTTTGCTTATTACTTTAAGTATTGCTTCAACTACCTCATTCGCATTATCCGGATTGGAATTCTCCATTATGTTATAGATAGCTTGGGGGTCATAGCCGGATTCCTTTATTTTGTTTTCAAGGGATACTACTTCGTTCCGGCCTTCTGCTGAGTGGTGACCGCTGTCTTCTGAATCCTGCTCAACCCGTTTTTGTATGTATCTTTTTATCAAATCAACCAGTTCGTTCATTTCTTCACCACGCGGTTATTAACTGTATCAAGAAAAGCGCCCATACAATGCATAGAATTATTTTCCTAAGTCTTAATTGATTGCCCAATCTAGGGGTTAGCCAGAAAGGAAGCCAGCTTGGAAGAAAAATCATACAGATGAAAGCAAGAGTTACCATGAAAGCCAAAAACCCTCTTCCGCCTCCTCTAAATTTGCCTACCGGTATATACAAAGTGATAACCAGAGCTATAAAAGCAACGCAAGTCTGTGAAAAAACACTTCGCCAGGGAAGACGCGTCCAGGCCCAATAAAGAAGCCCAGAACTCAGAATAAGCAAAAACCCCATCCTCAAAATAAAGCACGAAAGATTATTGGGCATATCATTGACCAAATTGATCCAGAAATCTCTAAGGTGAATTAATACATCCATGCTTCTTCCTTTCTTAGCTTTTGGTCTAATGATCCGCAAACTCACCAAAACTTCATGCTTTCATTGGGAGTAGAGATTTTCGAGTCATTTTATAACCCCATTAGAAAAGTTTTTAGCTTTTTCTTGATCTTTTTCAGCAAGGAATTCACCCGTGGCTGAGAAATATGTAACCTCCAGGCAATCTCATCTTGTGTGTACTTATCTTTGAAAAGCCAAAAAATACGTTTTTCTTTATTACTCAAAACTTTATCTACTGCTTCCTGTAGGGCGATGGCTATAAATCGCTTTTCCTCTATACCTGAACTTATATCCATTATGGTATGAAGAACATTTTTCTGGAATCGATTGAGCTTTTGCTGAGCATCCTCTATATATGCAAAGTCAACCGTATAGGTTTTAGGTTTGAGCGAAGCAGTTTTGTCTCTTCCGGTAATTTCTTTTTTTACAGCCTTGCAAACGCTTTTACATTCATCCCTCTTCGGGCAAACTGAGCATAGAGCCAATTCAAGACCTCAACGAGGACCAGAAAGCTTGTCACCTGCTTCTGATCCCCAGTAGTGGCCTATAGCCCTAAATCACGGCTCTATGCCCAATGGGTTAAAAAATTAAACTTTCTTTACCGCATAATCCTCAAAGCTCCTTGCCTGAAGCCAACTTTGTATTATCTATTTAGTGTTTTGGACACTTATGGCTTATTTCCAGTACTATTGTGCCATTCATAACATCACTATTTTGAATATTCCGCAAGCTATAGAAAGTCTTGCATCTTCTACAGTAAATACAAACAGTCCCATCCTCATGACTTTCCGCCAAGAAATGTCCATGCATGTCTTTTATTCTTATCCGTTTATGTATTTCTATGTCTTTGTTACTCTTAGGTACCTTCATAGCAGAGGTTCCTTAAAATAAAAAAGGGCTATCCCGGCAGGTTTTAGACTTCCTGCTGAAGATAGCCCTTGTTAGTCTCGAAGACTAAGCGAGCGCAATAGCTAAGCTACTGCTGGGAGTGCATGCTCCGTTATCTTTTTTTTATCAATCGACTATCTACAATAAAAAAAGACTTGTTGATCAAAACATCGTTTTTTGTTATTCCCATATAAGCATTACATTGTCTGCATTGATATAACTCAATATCTGCCCCCTCTCGCGAAATTTTCTCGATTTTTTTGCTCTTGCAACTATAACATCTCTCAGCAGACTTGACATATCTGGTTCTCTTTCCTTCTTCTGCAAGAAACGTCTTGTTACATTTTGAGCACCTGTATTTGACAAGCAAGTATTTCATCAGAACTTCAGGTGTTACCGGCACAGCTTCCAAAAAAACCCAGTTCTTGCTGCTAGTGTTACATTCAGGGCATCGCCTTTTTCGATCTTTCTCAAGCCTTTTCATAATCCCCTTAACAAAAAAAAGCTACTGCCTTCTTGGCGGTAGCTCTTAAATCCTTTCGGATTATAAGCACAGCTGTTGCTGTTGCGAGTGCATGCTCGCTTTTACCAATTTCAATAATAATATATCACAGAATCTAGTCTTGTCAAGGCTTTTTTTATTCCATTCTTAAGAAAACTCACATGTTCGAAAGATATTTGATCCCACCAAATTGGCTATCCCTATTACTGTCAATATGTTAACTAAAGTTTCAAAAATGTGAGGTGCCTATCCAGAAAAAAACAAAACTCCAACAACCTGGAAATTTAGAAACACTCCTACAGAGTTCTCTTTCTATAAACAGATCCGTTAATTAAGTTCGGTCAACTGTATTAATCTAAACTATAGAACTGAAAGCTTATGTCAGAAGCTTCTTCGGTCACAGCATCTATTAGATGCCAGGGCGCAACTTCTCCAATCTCACCTCACCCTATATCTTTCTAGCTCCCCTTCCTGTTATCTCAGTAAAAGCCTTTTAAATCCGAAGTTACCACTATAAAGTAGAATGGAATATACAAACAATAATTATATCAACATCGTGCCCGGTTACCTGGAACAACCAGCAACAAACCCCAGACAGTTCTATCATACTGAGTTTGAAGATGGTCTTGAAAACATCGTGCTCAAGGAAGAGCCTGAAACAGAACCAGGCATACTGGGAAAAGTGTTCTCTGACAAAAAGAAGAATCTGAAAGCTACCGTTAAAGCACTGTTTAGTGAGATTGCGCTTCGTGAAAGACTGGACTTTTTTCTTCTGTACAGGATAGATGCTGATATATGCAGGCAGCATTCATACCTCGATCAACTCAAGATGGTGGCTGGACACAATTACTCACTGGAACTGTTTAAGGACCTAGGCCGCACCAGGATGCAGCTTGAAAACAATGCCCTTGACTTAGAAAAGGAAAAAAGAAAGGAATATCTTGAATGCTGGCGCGATCTATCGTTTTTGAAGAAATACCTTCTATCCGCTCTAAAAGATTATTGGGACCTAAGTAAGCGTTGTGAATCACTTTTGTATGACTCAGACAAGCCGGGAGAAGATGAAAACAGCCGAGGATATTGAGAAAGTATGCAGGAAGTTAAAGCCCATCATTGGCCGGAAAGCCGAGAAGCTGTGGTATATGTATCTGGCAGAGGATGAGAAAGGCAGAAAGGACCTGGCCTTAGATATAGAAATCATAGCAGAAAAATTGCTGAAGAAACACGCTCTACAGAGACAGGCCATATTGCTTGAGCCGCCATCCATAAATGATTCCTCCGGCCTGTTTCTTGTAGGTGATGTCATGTACAATGACAAACCACTACACCAGCTATTCCTGCGACCAAAAGACCTAATCAAACAGGTAGGCATATTTGCAGTTACAGGTGAAGGAAAAACAAATCTGGCATTTTTGCTGGCACTCCAGCTTTTGAAATCTAAAGTACCCTTTCTGGTCATTGACTGGAAAAGAAGCTGGCGCAACCTCTTGAGCCTGCAGGATCAATTTCCTGAACTGAAAGATGTGCAGGTTTATACTGTGGGCAGGGATATTGCGCCTTTCTTATGGAATCCCTTTCGTCCCCCTCCTCAGGCAAACAAGGAATTGTGGATAAGCACTATTGCAGAGGTTTTAGAAAAATCACATATATCCGGCCCTGGTGTCGCTTATTACTTCAGCCGGATATATTCGAAATTCTATAGCAAATTCAGGGATGAAAATTTCTACCCTAACTTTATCGATGGTTTAACGGAGATTGAAGGCATGAGGGCCTATGAGCGGGAGTTAAAATGGAAACAAACCGCCTTAAGGATATTCCATAGCTTTACTCTTGGGCCTACTTCAAAAGTATTCAACCAGAGAAACCCCATAAGACTTGAGGACCTGCTGGGCAAGCCCGTGGTTCTCGAACTGGATTTAGAGATGCCCAGACCGCTCAGGATATTTTTCGCAGAAATCATCCTAAGATGGATACACCTCTACAGGCTGAGTCAGGGGGAGACAGACCAGCTCAGGCATGTTTTGTTTTTAGAGGAAGTACATAATCTCTTTCCCAAGACCAAAATGGAGAAGGAAACTTCCAACAGCCTGGAGAATATCTATCGGGAGATAAGAGCTTTCGGCCAGGGGCTCATCTCGATAACCCAGCATCCATCCCTGCTTCCTATCTATCTGCTGGGCAACTGCCATACCCAGATCTATCTGGGTTTGCAACACGAGGATGATATTAAAACCGCAAGGAAGGCCTTATTTTTGGACTGGCGGGAAGAACCCTATACAAACCTGCTGAAAGTGGGAGAATGTATAATCAAAAGCAAAAACAGATTCGACCCCTGTTTGGTCAGAATTCCCTTTGTGCCTATAAAGAAAGGCGGAATAATAGATGATGATTTGAGCAAAAGGAATTTACCGTTTTTACAGCCGGAAAAGGCAGAAATCCTGCAAAAAGACCGTATTTACCCAGAGGATAAATATAGGATGGACCAAAGAAGTAAAAACGGCACAGACCAGGAGAACCCGCTTCTTAATAAATTACTTATCGATATCCATAAGTTTCCATACTCCAGCATAATCCAGAGATATAAACGGCTGCAAACCAATCCAAAATACGGGAACTATTTCAAGAATCTGCTCATTTCCAGAGACCTGGCCAAGCCCAAAAACATTGTGATAAAGAAGTCAAATTGGATCATCCTTTTTGAATTAACCCCCAAGGGTAAAGCGGTCTTGAGAGATTTGGGTTATGACCTAAAAGATGAAAGGGAAGGCATAGAGCACAAATTCTGGAAGCACAAAATAGCAGAATACTATAAGAACAAGGGTTATGGAGTTCTTATACAGGAGAGAGCAAATGGCGAGCCTGACCTAATCGTCGTGAATGAAAACAAGAAAGCTGCGATAGAGATAGAAACAGGCAACTCCGACGCTCTGCAGAATATAGAAAAAGCTCTGAAAGCGGACT
>Ga0315296_10004450_pt1 | contig 11422 bp, 8 predicted proteins | sample YL17G14_18_MG_FD_203921 | JGI IMG/M metagenome (GOLD analysis project Ga0315296, IMG submission 203921) | Sediment microbial communities from Yellowstone Lake, YNP, Wyoming, USA - YL17G14_18 | ecosystem: Environmental > Aquatic > Freshwater > Lake > Sediment | place: USA: Wyoming | collected...
TTCCCAGGCATCCGGCAGGTCGTCAGTGTCCGAGTCGTTACTTACATCGACAGTAACGTCATCATAATCGATTTTGCCAAGGGTGTTAGTGACACGTAAGTATGCGGTGACGGTGGTAGAGTATGCGTGTGTGGCAATGCCGTCAAATTTACCATCAGGAGCAAAATCTTCGGTTTCAGCGTAATAAGTATTATCGCCGTCAAAATCCCATTCGTATTTCCAGATATGCGCACCGGGGTAAGTAGTAATAGAGCTGCTTCCGTCAAGAGTTACAGTTCTATCAGTGATTACGTATGCCTTATTCATGTCCTCTATTATATATCCCGGGACAACTTTCAGGATTGCTGTCGGATATTCATCGGGGGGTGGGCAGGCATAGCTTCTCTTGGCAGCGGCAAGCAGTCCGCCTAAAATCAAAAGACCGATTATAAATCTTGCCTTCATCTTCTTTCTCCTTTATTTGACCGCAGGGTGACGCGATAGCCACCAACGGGCGTGCTTTGCCGCAGGGCAGTCAGGGTACTTTTCAACAACCTGCTCATACGCGGCTCTTATTTTCGGGTCCGCTTCCGATGCTGAAATAAGTCCCGATTTCTTCATCTCTTCATAATTATAACCCACCATAAACAGGGCGCTCCAGCACATATAAGGCTGAGGACAATTATCAACTATCCTTTCATAGCACTGGATTGATTTTTTGTATTTATCGAGCTTGCGATAACAATCACCTGCATAATAATAGCCCTCAACGGCCACAGCAGGCAAAACTGAGCTGCTGGCAAAATCAGTGTTTAGCCTACCGACCAATTTATCAACAGTTGCCTCAGCAGTAACATAATCACCAAGACCGATATTTGCCTGTGCCAGACCTATCTTGGCCCAATCTGCGAATTTGCTCTCTGGCCAGTTGTCTAAAACATATTGATAATACTGTCTGGCCTTTTCATATTTGCCAAACCGGTTATATCTATGTGCTACGTCGTAGACGGCATCTGATATACGGGCATTGTCGTAAAAGTCCGCAAGCAATCTATCAACGGCAGTTTGAGAATTGGGGTCATCTCCGAGGCTGATATTTGATACTGCCACACCCAATTGTGCCCACATCTCGTAGTAATACCCAGGCCAGTTGTCTACAACATACTGGTAAAGCTGCTTCGCCCGTTCGTGTTTGTCAAGCCGAGTTGCATGTTCCGCTATGCGATAAACCGTCCCCGGTATAAGCGGATGCTTGGAAAAATCGGTAATCAATTCGCCGAAAGCTGCGTCTGTCTCCGCCGGCTTGTCCCAGCTAATATACAACATTGTAAGTTTCTTTCGGGCCTGCAACGCATAATTGGTGCCCGGATAATCTGCCGTGACTTTCTTATAAACTTCTTCCGCCTGCTTGTAGTTTACATCTTTCTCATACGTCTCCGCTTGCTCAAACTGGGCAAAGCTGGCAATCAATTCCTTAAAAGCAGCTTCTGCCTGCTCAAGCTGGACCAATGCGTCTGCTGGGTTTGCGAAATACTCTCCTGCAAAATATTCTCCCGCGGCTGCAGAAAACACGATTCCGAATAGCACGATAGATACTGAAAAAGCTTTCTTAAACATTGGATTATCCTCCGTAGCTCAAATGTCGTACATTCATAAAATGACCCCTTGGTACGACTTGGGAACCCCATAAAATTGTAATGCACTTTTAATTGTAAAGTATATTAGCACTGGGGGGGGGGGCGGTCTGTCAAGAGAAAAATTAAAGAAAATTTAGAGATTGGCGTAAGCCTCCATCAATAATAGACTTAGACACGACGATTTTCAACATATCTCAAAATATCCGCCGCAAACAATAATGCCGGTTCGTCCACGAAAAGCCCATAAGAAAAACGAAGCCGAAAAGTAAAGATTAAATGCCAAATTAAAAAACGGCAGATTATTTTGAAGGATTGGATTTATAAAAAATTTTCGCTTATTACACCCCCTCTGCCACATCACTCGAATTGCCTGTTTAAGCCCATTTTAAGCGGTATTAAGCGATATAGAACAGGTCACTTTGGACTATTTGAAAAAAAATTAAAAATCTGAAAAAAAAGACTTGACTTTTCAAAACCAATTTGGTTAAATACCATCATCAGCTTGGGGGCTGAAAGAAAACTCATCGGAAAAAGCTATATTTATACCGTTTTAGATAGTTTTACTTTTCCGTAATTTTGTGTACGGACGCACACCAGCAAATGGGGTGGAGAAAACTCAGATGAACAGGCGTTTGTGCGTCATAGAAATATGATGCGTTAACGTTCCTGTCGAAAGCTGGGTGGGGAAAAAACTCCTTAGCGGGAAAACTCAGGATATTTCAGCGGGAAAGTTCTGCGCGCATAACAGCAGTGCAGATTGATATACGAGAAAGAATAATTCCGGTTGGTTGGATGGATGAAAAAGAAGTTTTATTGAGGAGAAAATGAAAAGATTTTGGATTCAGAAGAGGGTCGGAAAAGAGGATGAGAAAACAGTCTTATGTTATTTGGTTTACGCTTCTTTGGTTTGTCGAGTGTGTTAGTCCTTTGAGAGCTAATATGGTTTACCCGATTGAGATATTTGACCGTGATGCGGAGTACTACGGCAGCCGCGATTTGAATCTCTACGTTAAGGTTGCCAATGCAGGACCTGACCGGGTCGATTTCACTTTTTACAATGACAGCATAGCAGGTTCTTCCATTGCGCGGATTTATTTCGATGATGATGGTTACCTTTCTGGCGTTGCTGGCATAGATGGCCTCGGCATCTCATTCAGTCAGTCGGCGAAACCGGAAAATCTTCCCGCCGCAAGATTACTCGACCCACCGTTTGAGACTACCGGCCAGTTCAGCGTTGATGGAGACCCTCCACTGCCTAAAAGCGGCATCAATCCGGGCCAATGGGCCAAAATCACTTTTGATTTGACCGGCGGCAGCACGTTCAGTGACGTCACCGGTGCTTTGGACGTCGGCACTCTGCGCGCCGGAGTGCATATTATAGCCCTGCCTGACGGCTCAAGCAGCTCTGCCGTTACTGTCCCTGAACCGGCAACCATTTGTATGTTTGGTCTCGGCGGACTAATCCTGCTTCGCAAAAAACACAAGGTATATATTTTTCGAGGGAGCCGAAAATGAGAAATTTAAGGATGATTTGTGTATTGCTAATGTCGCTGATTACGTTTGCGGCAACAGCAAAGGCTGTTCCGGTAAATCCAACAGAATGGAATTTCTCTCTAACAACTTATGGTTCGAGGAGTTACTGGTCTTCAACTACAGATCTTGTTCCAACATATCCACAATACGACTACGATTGGCAGCTAACGAAACTAGAAGTTTTGGTATTCGGTCAAGTTTGGCATGACGTATTACCTATCGTACCAATCAATGAGAGAAGTGGATCAGGAAGTTTAGGTCAACTTCCGTGGGAAGATGAAATAATTATACAAATTAATAATCTAAATATTACTGCTACTTTTATGGCCAGTGGGGACATACACGGTCACGGAGGAATTTGTGTCGATAACGTAGATTTTGGTTTGGGAATCAGTGGTGCCAGATTCCAAGGGAACGTAACAGTAACCGGTGTTGTCCCTGAGCCTGCAACAATTGCGCTGCTCGGAACCGCGGGGGTATGGGTCTTAACACGAAAAAGACGGCGCACTACGGGAAATTCTGCAAATGAAAGCAGGTCACGTTTTTGAGGAGCAATTTTGTAGCGGGTTTCTTCAACAAAGTAAGTGAGGAAGATAGAAGATGATGATAACAAGAAAAATTGGATTTGTAGCCTTGTTACTTATTGCAACATCATTTGTTCAAAATGTCTCTGCCACACTCATAAGCTCGCATTACTATGGCAGCACGTTTTACAACACTGACGATGGCCTCAAAGGGTATATAGATTTTGCCGTTTATGATGACCGTAGCGAATACGAATCCCTGTATGACCTGCCGGCCCCGGGCACCGGCGACTACATTTACGCCTACCAGATATTTCATGACACTGGTGTCAACCCAGCCGCCGCATATTTTGCCATATTAGATATTGCTGGTGCACCTGTAGATGGCATTAATTCCCACGACGATTCCACCGGCGGTATCGCCTCGACGGACGAATATCTTATCGGTTCAAAAGGAATTTGGGAGTTTCAAAGCGAACTCGGTGAAGGCATCTTGCTTGCCGGTGAGCATTCGTGGTTTTTGGTCTTAAGCAGTGACACCGACTGGGTTAAAGGCGATTTTGAAATAAAACCCGCTGAGCCCTGGATACCTGTTCCCGAAATACCTGAGCCTTGCACACTTGCGTTGTTCGGCCTCGGCGGTGCAATAATGCTGTTAAGGCAAAAAAAGCTGATTCGGTAACATACGTATTTTTTTACGATTATGTAAGTTGGGGGATGATGAAAAGAAATCGTTCAATATTCTTCGGATGGCAGGGTTTAATATTAATCCTTGCTTTTGTTTTGTTTGCTTTCTTTGAGCCGGCTTATTGCCAGTTAGACGGCACAGCGCTGTTACTCCAGCAGAACCCCGAGGAAGGCGGCTCGATTACACCTGCCGTAGGCGTCCATCATTTCGAACAGGGTGCGGAAGTTACTTTGACGGCGATACCCCAGCCCGGTTTTCAATTCGTTTGCTGGCTGGGCGATGTCACTGACGCAATGGCAAGTAGAACCCTTGTTTATCTTGACGCTCCGAAAATCATTATAGCGGTATTTGAGCAGGCTGAGTTCGAGCTTGCTGTTTTCCCGGAGCGCTCCACAAGTGCTCCCGGCGGCGGCCTGACGCAAAGCCCGGCAGATTACAGCAATAGTGGATTTGGCGGACCAGGTGCCAAAAGACCCTCAAAACCGCACGTGCAACCTCCTCCACCTCCCGAAGAAGAGGAAGATTTCCCCGTCCCGGAAAAAGGCAACGACTTCCCCGTCCCTGAAGAAGGCGACGAATTCCCCGCCCCGGAAGTCCCAGAACCGGCAACAATCTGCCTGCTGGGCCTCGGAGGACTATTCCTGCTGCGAAAAAGACATACACAATACATTTCCAGAGGAAAGCAATAATGAAAAACCCGATAATTATTTTGGCAGCGTTTTCATTAGCTTTAGCAGGTGGCACGAGGCAGGCAAGCGCAACTCTTGTTAATTCCAATTCTGTAGTTAGAGATAACATTGAATATATCATGCAGACAGATAAATCAGTTTACAATTTAGGTGAAAACGTCCAGCTGTTATATGAAGTTATCAATCGTGGGAGCTACAGTATTACATTCCATTTCAATGACCAGGTGCAATATTACTTTACGGTAAAGGATAACGGAAATCTAATATGGGATGCGCCGAAAGTAGGTTTCCCCGCATTGTCGTCATTTACGCTTCCCCCGGGTTATTTCAAACAATATACAGAAACTTGGAATATGCGTAACAATCAAGGTCTGTTTATTACACCAGGTAGTTATGAAATAACAGGTAGTTTGGATCCCGTTTTTTTGTCCCAGGCGGATAGCAATAGATACGTTCCTGTTTCAGTGCAAATAGGGGTAATTCCCGAACCGGCTACGGTGATATTATTAGGCCTGGGTGGTCTGTTTGCCTTATCTCGACGTCATAAAAAGGCACAATAATTATGCAATAATTGAATTTGTCCCCCCCTGTGTCTTTAGCGATTGGCTAGCCAGCGCTGAAGAAAAACCGGAAGGTTAATTAACCTTCCGGTTTTTATATGCACATCTCAAACTGACCGATTTTTTATCGAAAACCGATAAAACTTATTCTCTTATAAACAATTACGCAAACAAAAACCAGTTAAGAACAGCCATCCCGACGAAGTCGGGATTCCACAATTTTGCACTTTAATCTTTAATTTTTGCATTCTCACCCCTCCTGCCGCTCCAATAAAGGACAGGGTTTAAGTGAATCCTTAACTTCTGTAAGCCAGCCCCTCCAGGCGTGGCTGTCTTTTCCATAATCCCGCCCCGCAATCGCAGCCAGCTCCGTATGTGCAAACTCAGCAAGGAGCGCCCGATTGTCATCGAGATAAGATATGAGTATATCCATCCCATCGCCGCTGCCGCAGCGGGCTAACGCCCTGCCGATGCTCACTTCAAGATATGCACGGCGCTCACAAACAAAGTCACGCTGAAATCCGTCTTTGACAACGAGATTGCGCAGACAATCGTGTGCATGGAGCTTATTTAGAATCGGGACAGCTTCCACCCGCCCTGATAGTTCCGCCCCGTAACAGACTGCATCTACATAGTAGAATGTCCCTTTGTAACGGTCACTGAAATCTTCTTCAGTGGGGGACAAAAGCTCAGCTACCTTCTGCCAAACATCTAAATTCCGTTTATCACCTGTCATACCTAACGAATATATCAAATAAACCACATCGGGCATCGCCCCCTGGTCCGGCGGAAGCTGCGTATAAAGAACTTTAGAAGTGCGGACAGGCAGGCTCCCTCCCGTCAGGTGCCGTTCAATCTCCTCTACCAGTGCCGGCACTCCCGCTGACGCTCCGAACATCGCAAGTGCCTGAGCTAACAGTACCTGCCGTTTGCCTGTGGCCTGTGTGAACGACTCCTTCAGAATAGGAACAGCCCTGTCGCAGCTTGCGGTGCAGACCTCGACCATTGGAATCTTCCCCCGAAAAACTTCGCCCATTTTCATATCCGAGTATGAGTAAAGAGGCTTCTTGGCATCCAGTGATTCCACCAGAGCTTTCAGCTCTATATCATCATATTCTTTCGGCTCAATCCTGCGATTGAGCACCTCCTTCGGCAGAACCCCTTCCTTAACCAGTCTTTTTTGCAGTTTGGATAGGTTAATTTGTCGGGGTGCAACTCCCTCTCTTATTGCCTGTGCTGCTGCCAGACCCACCACCCCCCCAAGATTTTCCAAATCCGCCTGCATCCGAATCGCAGGCAGGGCATCGTGTTTCGCTGATACCGCCTTGCCTGCTATTAGAATATTCTCCAGACCCTCAGGTAATACCGCCCTGTACGGAATCTCTATCTCCAGGTTTGGCGGAATCAGTCCCATTCGGAACCAGTCCGATGCCGTTTGGCCCTTCAGGTCGCAATTGCTGTAATGGATATTGACCACATCCACCCACCGCCTCTGTTGCAGCTCGTCGGTCAAAGTCAATACCACGCCCCCTCTGATATGTCGTGTCTCCCTCGATGCAATGTAAACACCGTGGTCGTGACAGTCTGGCCCTCGCCGCCGACCCGCTAATATCGCTCGCGTGTAATCCTCTATGTTTGAGACATCCACCATACTGGTAAAGTTATTTTGCGTCCGCCCGGGTTTGACAAACTGGGCTAAAGAATACCACATCACCGAATGCTCACGGGTCGAACCGTATGTATACTTCGCCCCCGCAAATGCAGCCACGTCCCCGTCTCCGGTAGCGTCAATTACCACTTTAGCCAGCACCGCAAAAACCCCGAATTTGGTCGCCGCAATGACACCTCGCACTCGATTGCCCTCTGCCACCGTGCCTATTGTTACCGCGTTGAACAAAACCTCAACACCCGCTCGCTCAGCCTCTTTCAAAAGTGCATACATCTTCGCTTCGATGTTCCAGCGAGGCCATTCCTCTTCCTGAAAGTTCAAGGCTTTATGTTCCCTGGCTACCAGTTCTTTAACCCGGCTGCAGAAGCCGACCCGCCTGCCGAACCAGTAGCTGTCGACACCGCCTAATGTCCCCGTGCCGCCCAGCCCCGGGTTTAGCTCCACCAGGACCGTGTGCATCCCCTCTCTCGCTGATGTAATAGCGGCAGTCGCCCCGCTTGTCCCCCCGCCCACTACAAGGACATCAGCCCTTCTGATAATTGGCACTTCTGTTAATGGCACAGCCTGCCGTTCATACCACTGGCCACGCTGTGGACTGTCCGGCTCCTTGATTTCCATACCAGAGGATTTTTGCCTCCACTCGCGGCAGTTGTTCGTGGTTGTCCCTGACGCTTCTAATACGCCCATTTGGTCCCATTGTGCAATTAGACACTTGGCAAAGGCTGAACCCACAATCGAAGCTGTTACCGGGTCGCTCATAAGTCCCATCTCTGAAGGCCCCAGCCGCGCAGCCTCCTGCAAACACCACAGATTACGAACTGGGCCCGCAAAGCTCGACATTGAGAGCTCGATATTTTCCTGCTCCTTTGCGGTTACGGTAAGAGGCACAGAGTCAAAGTCCGACGCCCACTTTGGCGCAGGCCCTGCCAGCGGCGTGGTGTGTCGGCCGTGCAACTCGTATGAAGTTGCGGCCAGAAATGCTGTCTTAAATTGAGGCACATTATTGACCAAGTATGAAGCCAGACGCATCGTTCGATGTCTGCCTGCAATCTCTCTCTCAATCAAACCAGAAATGTCTATATCCCCGTATTCTAAAACCATCGGACATTCAACATATATATGTCCCTCTCCTCTGTAGCCGCGATGGAGATTAACCCTGTTGCCGGCGATTCCGATGCTCTTTGGAACCGAAAGGCTGCTTTTGTTAATTGGCCCTACACCATCAAATTCGATTGTCCGATTGAAGTGAAATATCTCAGCCGTTGCTGCCTCGAATGCCCCGCCCGCGACTCGTGCTACCACCGCCGTTTCAGTGGCATCTATAATTATCTTTCCTGTGATTACCTGCCTGCCGGATTTGTTGCCTATGATAAGACCGCTAACGGCCCCCTCCTCTAAAAGAACCCCTGCCGGCTGGCTGGCATAAACCAATTCCACCCCCGCATCTAAAAGCATATCTTCCAGTGATTGTTTCACCGCATCGAGCTTCAGCGGTATATCGCCGGAAAAAGCGCCGACATCCATTCCTTGCAGACAGGCAGCAATCGGCTTCGGTATGCAGCTTTTGCATTCAAGCTTACTTATCTTCAGCCAGGGCCTGAGATTTGCCGTGACTTCCCTGCCGAGGTATGTTCGCGGCTCGACTAATACTACTTTCTTGCCGGCTCGTGCAAACTCCACTGCTGCCGCTATTGCTGCAAAAGAACCACCGCCTATAACCACTTCTGCCTTCCGCAAAACTGGAAGCTCCGAAGCGCCAAATCCAATTCTTGTTTCCTCCTTCTCTGTTCTACCAGCCTCAACCGCACAGCCGCAAATGCTTGATGATAGCACCGTTGCTACGGAGCCGCCCACCACCCCTCCAAGAAAATCACGACGGGTTATCTCATCAGTTTGCTTATTTTGCCTTGCCATACTTTTCTTTTCGCTTTCCTTATCTTTTTGCGAACAAAACTTCAAAATATGGTCTTTAACCTATACTACCAAAAATGCTCGTATGGTTAATACAATTTATTTATGAGGTTCGGATAAAATAGTCTGAATGGTTTGCTCTGGTGCTTCGGCTGGATGGTGGTATCACTTATGATTTTCGGAAAACTGCAACGACGTTTTCAACTTCGACTACGAACAGGCGGTTGTCGCCTTCGAAATCTACAGGTATTGCACCTTTGGGATTGAACAGTACCTTATCGTATTGCCGCAGCGGTATATCCGGTGAGTTTTCGACCTCAGCGGAAATGGCCACGACCCGGCCGGTTATCGTGGGGATTTCTATATTGTCCGGCAGCTTGATTCCGCCTTTGGTTTCTTTCTTGTCCTCGTCCTTGCGAATCAGGACTCGTTTACCTATCGGCTCGACTATCTCAAGCGACTTTACTTCAGTTTGGTTCTTTTTATTCATTCTGCGCCTGGCCTCGAAAAACGGCCTCTTTCAAATACCATAATTATTATATCATATACAAAGCAATTTTGCAAATTTTTGGTTATCTGGAACCGCTTAGACACATCTTTTTAATTGAATACGGCCAGATTAGTCTTTGGTTTTGTTGGTTTTTATCATTTTCTTAGCTTTTTTTCTCCCAAGGATTAGGTCGGCTTCTTCGGGTATTTCAGGTGGCCATTGCCCTTCTTCCTGAAAACGCTTCAGATTGTCCATTTGCTTGATGCTGATGATGGTTCGACACCTCGGAAAATTATTACACCCTAAGAAAGGGCCTCTCTTGCTTTGTCTGATTACAAGTTCCCCGCTTTTGCACTTATAACACTTTATTCCGCTCGGCTCGGAAGGTTGCCGTTGCGGCAGGGCATTGCCCTCCTTGTCCAGTCTGAGTGTTGTCTTGCACGCCGGGTATGCCGAGCATCCTAAAAATGGCCCGAATCGCCCGCGTTTATACATCATCGCTTTGCCGCATACAGGGCATTTCTGCTCACTCTCCTCCGCCTCGACCATCTTGCCTTCTCTGTCGCAGGGACAGGCAAATTTGCAATTCGGGTAACCCGAACAGCTTAAAAATCTTCCATTCTTGCCGAACTTGTAAACAAGCTCTTTGCCACACTTCGGGCATTTATATTCGCTCGGACTGGCTTCCGCTTTCGCATGTTTCATCTCCGCCGCTGCTGTCTCAAGGTTCTGCTTGAATGGACCATAAAATTCCCGCAGTACCCCCAGCCAGTCAAGGTGTTGCTCTTCGATTTTGTCTAATTGCTCCTCCATATAACGCGTGAATGCAATCTCCATTATCTTCGGAAAGTACTCATTGAGTTTGTCCGTAACCACCTCCCCCAAATCTGTGGAGAAGAACTTTTTGTCCGTCTGCTCAACATACCTTCTTTCCTGAATGGTGCTGATGATTGTTGCGTATGTGCTTGGCCGCCCGATTCCTTCTTTCTCCAGAGCCTTTACCAATGAGCCTTCCGTATATCGCGCCGGCGGCTTCGTAAAATGCTGCTCGGCATCTATATTCACTGCCGCTAATCTCTGTCCCTGCTTTAGCGTCGGTAATTCCTGCTGGCTTGATGTGCTCGGCCAGACCTTGCTGAAACCGTCAAAGACCAAAACCCGCCCCATCGCTTTATACAAGCACCGTCCAACTGATGTCTCTGCCGTGATATCTACATTTGTTATATCCCACTTTGCAGCCGCCATCTGGCAGGCCACAAATCGCCGCCATACAAGGTCATATAGCTTGTATTGCTCCTCCGTCACCAATGGCTTTATCTCCGCCGGTGTAAAGTCAACATCCGTTGGCCGAATCGCCTCATGTGCCTGCTGTGCAGTCTTCTTGGAGGCGTAAATCCTCGGCTCATCCGGAAGATAATCGGCCCCGATGTGTTTGCCGATGTAATTGCGGACCTCATCAATTGCCTCCCCCGATAGGTGTGTGCTGTCCGTCCGCATATACGTAATAAGCCCAAGGTAACCCATTGAGCCTAAATCGATACCCTCGTAAAGCTGTTGCGCAACCCGCATAGTCCTTTTTGCCGAAAAACCCAGTTGATTTGCAGCAGTCTGCTGAAGTGTCGAGGTTATAAATGGCGCAGGCGGCTGGGTGCTCGTTTCCTTCCTTTCAACCCTGGCAACATCAAACTCCGATTGCTTCAGTGCGCTGAGTATCTTCTCTGCTTGCTCTTCGGTCGATGCCT
>Ga0315296_10004451_pt1 | contig 11421 bp, 12 predicted proteins | sample YL17G14_18_MG_FD_203921 | JGI IMG/M metagenome (GOLD analysis project Ga0315296, IMG submission 203921) | Sediment microbial communities from Yellowstone Lake, YNP, Wyoming, USA - YL17G14_18 | ecosystem: Environmental > Aquatic > Freshwater > Lake > Sediment | place: USA: Wyoming | collected...
TGGTAAATATTATGTTTCCCTTTGCCAAACAATCGCGAATAAACAACATCAGACTCGAAACTCGGTTCTTCTCTTGACAAATCAACACAATGCACCACATTAAAATCTCGCATTAAATCAACAACCGCTGGCGTTATATGAGCCCTGATCTCCCAAACAAGACGAACGCCCTTTAGACTTGTAGATGAAAGGAGATCTCGCGCATCCTCAATACTCCCTTCGTCCAAAACATATTTAGAGGGCGTTTCGAGAACCAAGAAGGGAGCTTGAAGAATCCCGCAATAGGTCTTCATCTGATTAAGCACCTGATAAGCTTCATCGACCGATTTCAAGCCTATTCTGTGAGTAAGGTCCTGATGACAACGCACTGCAAACATGAAGTCTTTAGGCACTGTTCTTCTCCAACGCTCAACCGTCCGTGTGTCAGGATACTCATAGAAAGTATAATTAACTTCAACAAAATTGAAGACTTCTGAATACGCTTTGAGAGAAGACTTGTTGGGAACCTTGAAGTAGGCCCAGCCACCAGTTCCAATGAGATATTCAGTCAATGGCCGCACTCTCAATAGCTATTTTCGCAAATAGACTGATTAACTTAATCTCCATCGTTACTCTTCACTTTTACTCTACTCTCTCGCCTGTGCCAGAAAGTCGTTTCAGTGATAGCTTAAAAACGGTTTAAAACGCTTTCTTTTATTCCCTCAACAAACTGGGAGAAGTGAGAGATTGGCTCAAACCTTGTTAGCTAAGACGTTGTCAGCATCACCGTTGCTCGCGCTAAACATGCGGAACATAAACCAGCTATTTCCAGGCTTCGCTGTGGGCGACTTTGCGGTTCTCTATGGTTCACCGTCTGTTTTGTCTTTAGCTTCACTGTTGTGCGTCAGAGCCCAGTTGCCAAATCAGCTGGGAGGCTTAGGAAGTGACGTTATCTTTGTTGATGGCGGAAACACGTTCAGACTCTATCAAGTAGCTCGTCTTGCCCAGCTTCATCAACTTAACCCGAAAGAAGTGCTGGAGCGCATTTACATCTCAAGAGCGTTCACGGCTTACCAGATGACCGCGCTTATAATGGAGAAATTGAAAGAAACCGTCAAAAGACACGACGCTAAGCTCGTAGTAATTTCCGATATTGCAGGGTTCTTTTTAGACAGAGACATTCCAGACGAGGAAGCACACAGAGTTTTCAGCCAAGTCACTGTTTACCTTTCAACCTTCGCAAAAGAAAACCAGCTTATACTAATCGCCACTTATCCTCCACACCAAGATACAAGACGGAACACCTTCCTTCACACGTTAACTTGTGGAAGAGCAAACGTAGTCATATCCCTTAGGCAAACAAAGTACGACCGCGAACTCGTTTTAGAAAAGCATCCCAGCTATGTTTTAGGCTCTGCAGAATTTCCTTCTGAAAACCTGACATTAACAGAGTTTATGGAGGCTTAGCAATGGGCAAGACTGTTGAATCGTACAGAATGGCCTTGGAGGATGAAATTCGCAGATGGAACGGGTTCTCAAAAGCACTGCGCACCGAAGACAGAGAAGCATTTGAAGCCTTAATGGACGCTTGCAGACTATTCGCTTCAGCAGGAAGCAACGCCACTCAACCAATACTCTTTGAGCCTATGATTATGTCTATTCTGCTTTTTCAACAAAAGAAGCTGCACCGATTAGAGAAGGCGTTAGATGCAATTAAGCAACAATCAAGTCAACCCTAAACGGATTAAAGGCTGGATTTTTGACGTTTACCCTTCTGATTTCGGCGAAGTTGCAGTTTGGATTATCGGAGAGAATGGCGAAAGAGTCAGATTAACAGACAAGTTTCAGCCCAAAATCTACGTTTCAGGAAAGCAAGAAGACATAGAACGATTAGCCAGCCGATTCTTTTCAAGCAATGCCATCGCTTCTTGGAATTTTGCCTGCAAGTATGCACATCCCACAGACACCGAAAAATCCAAAGTTCTGGAAATTACTCTAAAAGATTGCAGGAGAATTTCTTCATTTACTCGTAGTGTTCTGAAGATGGGTGATTATCTGCAGTATGAAGTTCATAATTGCGATTTGCATGGAGACAGAGCCTACTTCTTTAGTCATAACCTGTTTCCACTTGCCCTTGTGGAAGTTGAATCTGAGAAAACAGGGCTGAAGTATTCGCTTTTAGATTCCGTGGAAAGTGTGGATTACGCTATTCCGCCATTGCGAATACTGAACCTTCATGTGGAGATTGCCAAGAAGGGCAAAATAGCAAACCTCAACGACCCAATTGAAAAGATACTCGTAACTCAAGCGGAAAAGCAGCGAATAATAGATTTTGGAGACGAAGGAGAAAAACTGCACGAGTTTGTGAGGACAGTAAAGGAATTTGATCCCGACATAATCGTAACAAACGGCGGAGATTCATACCTTTTTCCTTACCTAACAAGAAGGGCAACCATTAACAGCGTTTTAGAAGATTTTGTCCTAAGCAGAGATAACGTGCCCGCCGTTTCTAAAATAGGTAAAGGACGAACATTCTTTTCTTATGGGCGGACGTTTTATCGGGCTCCAACAATGCGCCTTTTTGGGAGAGTACATATCGATGAAAGCAACACTTTCATTTTAAACCAAAGTGGATTTGAAGGCTTATTCGAAATAGCAAGAACCTGCAGAGTGCCATTGCATACTGCTTCACGCTCCTCGATAGGCTCCAGCATGTCTTCACTACAGTTTTATCAAGCCATAAAAGATGATGTTTTGATTCCAAGGAACAAGAGCATGCCTGAAGCGTTCAAGTCTGCTTATGAGCTTCTTGTTGGAGACCGCGGGGGCTTCGTCTACGAACCGCGAGTAGGGATTCACGATGGGGTCGGCGAAGTAGACTTCGCGTCAATGTATCCAAGCTTAATGGTGAAGCACAATATTTCTGCTGAAACCGTTCTCTGTAAATGTTGTCCAGACTCACGTTTGCGTGTTCCCGAGCTAAACTATCATATCTGCGAGAAGCGAATGGGTATTGTTCCCAAAGCTTTGAAGCTTGTTGTTTCTAAGAGGTTACAGTACAAGCGATTGAGAGAAGAAACTCAAGATCATATGCTCAAAGAAGCGTACGACAAGAGGCAGACGGCTTTAAAATGGATTCTCGTAACATGTTTTGGCTATTTGGGCTATAGAAACGCCAAGTTCGGCACAGTTGACGGACACATAGGCGTATGCGCTTTTGGCAGAAACGCTTTCCTCAAGGCTGCCCGCATGGCAGAGAGCCGCGGATTTGAGGTTATTCATGGAATAGTCGATTCCTTATGGCTAAAAAAGGAAGATGCAACTACCGAAGAGTACATCGACTTGTGCAAAGAAATAAGCGAGGCAATAGGAGTTCCCCTGAATTTTGAAGGCCGCTACAAATGGATAGTTTTTTTTCCTTCAAAAATTCACCCCAACATAGGCGTTCTAAACAGGTACTACGGCGTCATGGAAAACGGCAAGGTAAAGGTTAGAGGCGCAGAAGTTCGACGTAGAGATACGCCCCGCTTTGTCTACGATGCTCAGATGAAAATGATAAACATTTTAGCTTCTGCGAATAACGCAAAAGAATTTTACACCAAGATCCCTGAAGCGCTAAAGGTTGTGAAAGAGTACAGGCTAAAGCTGCTCAATGGAGATGTGTCCATATGGGACTTAATCATCACAAAACACTTGTCAAAGAACCCGAAAAAGTACAAACAACGAGTCAGCCAAGTAATAGCCGCAGAACAGTTGATTAAAGAAGACGCAGAAGTTCACGCGGGCAAAAACATCAGATTCCTATTCACAGATGCTGAAGACAAGCGGCACGAGCGCAGAGTCAAAGCAGAGCAACTAATAGAAAAGGGAGTAAACGCAGACACCAAGAAATACCTGCTTCTCCTGTACTCTTCCGCGGCAAACCTCCTAAGTTTTTTAGGCTACACATCCAAATCAATCTATGACGCAATTAGAGGACATAATCTAAAAAGCCTCATGGAATACTGAACTGGCCAGAGGGTGATCATTGACAAAAAAGAGGATTTGCGGGTGATGTCTCCACTCGTCTTGAGTTCAAACCCGACTCGCGACAAAAAAGACTGAGGTAAAGTTGGACTTGACCCCGTTTGGGTACTAGTCCCAGCGGCTTTACATTTTCAGTATATTTATAACTCGCAAACGCGTTCCACCATAATATCGGAAGTTAGGATGCGGTTGCATGGTTAAAAAAGCCATCATTGAGATCTCTCTTGTTGAAGAGAGTACAGAAAAAGCAAACAAAGAAATTGAGAAGGAGATATTTAACGATCTTTCTGAAGACAGGCTTGTTATCCCTTGGTGCAAAAAAGTTGAGAAAGTCACCGTGACAGAGGCCCAGAGCAGGTCTCATCAACCGTTAAAAAAGGGTCCCTAGGAACCGTTGAATTTCTTCCTTTGACTTCGAGAGAGCGTTAATGGCATTTGTGCCTTTATCGGTAAGCATGTATACCCGTTTTCCTCCAGTCATTTCGCCTTCTATCAATCCTTTCCGCTCCATAGAGTACAAAAGAGAATAAACCGTACCTGAACTAATCAGGGCATCAAATTTTTTATGAACGAAATCTATGACATCGTAACCGCTCAAAGGACTCGAGTTCCTAAGCTCAGCCAAAACAATAATATCCAAGAAATTTCTAACCATACTCTTTCGAGTTTCCTCCAAAATTTCACTTTTCAATTCACTTTCCTCCTAATTTGTTTCAACAACATGTTCAAGTCTTTCTACAACTTCTTCCAAATTTCTCAAAAAAGGGTGATATGGCATATCCACTGCCAATATCGAAGTCCTTTTAGCTTGAAGCACTTCACAATAGCACGGTATTGCACCTATTACGGGATGCTTCAAAGTCTTCTCCAAACGACTAATCAAATCTTTCTGTCTCTCGCTTGACCATACTCGTGTCTCAGGAAACACCTTATTGATTAAAACTACAGTTGTTTTTGAAAGTGCATCATAAAGTTCCACGAGCATATTTTCTACACCTTTAAGGTCTAATGAATCCAAAGTCGTGACTATGACTGAAATGTCAGAAGTAATCACAGCGTTAATTGATGTATACTGAATACCTGGACTGGTGTCGAAGATGCAACAATCCATTTTCATATCGCTAAAAAGCGTAGAGCGTAAAGAAAAAAGTCTCTTCACAGCCGTCACTTCCCAAGCTCTGCTTTTCTCCATCATATTTCGAATCGCTCCCATGGCTGGATTCGCCAATCCCAAAAGCAATTTTCCTTTAAGATGGTACGCTTCAGAAACATCAATCAAAACTTGCTCTGCCTTACATTTACCATCCGAAAAATCATTTAACCAATGTCTGACTGGGTCTCTAATCCCCCTTGAGAACACATCTGCCAAACTGGGAGCCCGAAAATCGAGATCCAAAAGCGCGACATTTAATCCCTTACTTGCATATATTGCAGCCAAATTCGTAGCTATCATAGTTTTTCCAGTTCCGCCACGTGATGAATGAATCGATATTGCCTTGTCCTTCATTTTCTCGTCTCCATCGGGGATTCAAGGTAAAAATACACCTCTCGACCCTCTCGCCTCTTCGTAAGGTAGCCCATTCTTACTAACTGGTTTGCCGATGCACTCTCCACCGCTCTCAGCCTCTTCGTTTCTCTTGCAAGGTCCTCAGCAGTCGCCTTCTCTAGTTTGTACAAGACCATTACAGTCTTTCTCAAGGACATTGGTAAGGACAGCAAGGACATTGCATCGGGCTCAAGCTTAAGCTCGGTTCCAAAATGGGTTTTATCGCTGCCCACTCGTAGAAATTCTTCCTGCGTCTTTAGTATCTTTTCATTTAACTCAATCAGCGAACCGAGTTTTTGGTTAACCAAATTGAGCTCATCAACTAGTTTCGTCAACAATAGCTCTACCTTCAAAGTCGATGCTCCGCCTTCCTCATGTTCAACACTGCGAAGTGTATTGTTGTATAATCAATAATACACAAGATATAAGACTTTCGTATCCACATCCATGTCCAAATCTGTATATAACTGGCTTTATTTGCGGCGAAAAGGCTTACAATTATAACGAGGATATGACATAAAATCTCCTGAGCACAATGTACGAAAAATACAACATTGAGGAACGCTGCCGCAAAATTCTCGAAGATAATGGAGGAGTAATTGCAAATAAAGCTAGGACAATATTGCTTGAAGATCCCGCCTTGAAAGATTTGCGGGATTCTCTAGAGTTTATAGCAAAAAATTGGCGCAACCCTCTCACGCCGGCCATGATGCGGCTTTCCTGTGAAGCAGTCGGAGGACAGCCAGAAGAAACACATGAAGCTGCGTTAGCTATGAATCTAATGAGCCTCAGCTTCTACATCTGGGATGATATAATAGATAAAGCTCATTTTAAATTATTTAAGCCGACGCTTTTTGGAAAATTCGGTGAAGACACAGCATTAATTATCGGTGGACTTGCGTCAGCTAAAGCCTTTTCAATCCTTAACCAAATGGACTTAGAAAAAGTAAAAGCTCAGACTATAACCAAGCTTTTCTGGGATCTTTGCGTAAAGATGGCCCAAACCGAAACAGTTACTCTTGCATTGCGAAGTAGAAGGGATTTTTCCTCCAAGAAGAAATTCTGGAAGATCAAAACGGAGGCTGCAGATTTGGAAACGTGTCTCAGAATCGGGGCAATCCTAGGAAATGGTTCTGGAAATGAGGTTAAACATCTGGGAAGGTATGGGCTATATCTCGGCATAATCTTAGAATTTTGTAAGGATTTCCATGTATCAGTTAACCTGACGTCAGAGTTGGCTGAAAAAATCAGAAACGGGGCATTGCCTTATTCCTTACTATGGGCAATAGAACACTCTGCAAAAATTCGAAAAAATCTCGACGCACTAGCAAATAGAAATGTAATTGAGCCGTCAGATATAAGAAAAATTGTGGAAGATACCTTGAAAACAGAAGTGCTAGGCAATACAGCAAAAACTATCAGAAGGTTTACCAAAAAGGCGAAAGAGGAGCTTGCCAAAGTGAAAAGAAATAACCACGCTACTCGAACGCTTCAATCGTTTATTGAGGCTCAACCCAGATTTTTTAGCGAAAGCCTATCAACGTTGCAAGCGCACGGGAGCTAGGTGAACGGTGGCCATTTCTGTTCGGGACCAATAGCGAGCAGCACTGACACAACAATTCCAAGGTAGATCGCGGGAACTTGCGCCTTCTTACACACTCGTATAAGCAAATTTTTGTCTTTTTTCTCAACCGCATCTTGGACCTCTGAAAAGAATTCGGGGGCCGCTAACGATTGGATATAGAATGACACATCGGCTATCCTTTCATTAAGAGTTTTCATTATGCATCAATTTGAAATATGTCTGTTTTCCTTTTAAGTCTTTTCACATCTGAGAAAACTAATTTATTCGCGAAGGTTCAAAGTGAAGGTGAGTGTGTGACGAAATGAGCATCTTGAAGAATGGTGTCCTGTTAACGAAACGTGGCTTCTTGGTAAACGCAATTCTTTTTTTTTATTTTTATACGCTATACTTTGTTTTCTCTTTATATGTTATACGGCATGCTATTCCATCCGCTGACAATCGCCCAATAGTCCAATTATCCTTTAATTTTGTCCTTGTAATTACAATACTCTCAATCAGTTTCTTCGTTCAGAAAATAAATAAGTTAAGTGCCATCTATGCATGTTCGTTAGTTTCTTCATCAATAGCAGTTCTTCTTTTCTTTGCTTCAAACGATATACTTAGATTAATATTTATTTTCGTCGTAGGGATATGTCTGGGGATAGGTCAGTTGGCGTTTTCCACATATTTCTGGAATTTAACCGTGCCTGAGGAAAGAGGTCGTATAGGAGGACTCATCGGATTTGTTTCTTTACCCTTTTGTTCTATAGGCATTGTATTGGCAGAAACGCTTGATTTTCCTGGGACAGTGATGTTGAGCGTCATTCTTGGTTTAGGAGTGCTATTAGTCATATTACTGAGACCAGAGAAAGCGGTGTTGACGGCGAAGAAAAATGAGATAGGAAGTTATCCTGAGAAAAGAACAATCCTTCTTTACTCAATTCCATGGATAATGTTTTCTGTAATTAATGCAACACTATCTATGAACATATCAGTCAATACTATGCAACAAGTTTCATCTTCTTTTTACTTTTTTCTCAACATTTTGCAACTTATCGGTACTCTTTTCGGAGTGTTAGGCGGAGGGATTATTGCAGATTTCTTCGGGCGGAGATTGACCTTGGCCTTTGGCCTCACCTTATATGGAATTAGCTCGGCTCTTGCAGGGTTGGTTAACAACGATGCAACATTTTCTTTTATGTACACAGCAAACGGCTTAAGCTGGGGCATCCTTTTAATATTGTATACCTTTGTTGTTTGGGGTGATCTTGCTAACAAAGAAAATTGTGGCAAGATGTATTCGATTGGATTAACAACCCTTTACTTAACCAAGGGCGTCGCATTGTTTGCGCCAACATCACAAGTCCCATTGGTTATCAGTTCCCTCGCAAGCTGCTTGTTGATTTTTCTTTCGAACGTGCCATTAATTCTGGCTCCGGAGCTTTTGCCCTCGGATTTCCGAGAAAAAATGAAACTAAAATTGCACCTGCGAACATTAAGGAAAATTAGGAAGCAATCGCAAAATTAGGGGAGAATATTGTCATATACTCTCGGGAATGCTATTGCTTCTTCTATATGGTTGAGTTTGCATGTCCACTGGATTAATCTCTCAAGTCCAATCACAAATCCTGAAAGGGAAAAGAATCCGTCTTGCATAAGACTTAAGAACCATTGTTGATCATTGGGTTCTATTTTCTCCTCCGCCATCTTTTGCAGAAGCACATCTTTTTCGCCTATCATTTGTCCGCCGCCACCAATCTCTCCATAACCTTCGGGAGCAAGCAGGTCCACGGACAACGTTAGCTCAGTCTTTTTAGGATGAGATTTGTAGAAGAACGTTTGGATGCCGATTGGAAACTCCGTAATAAAGAAGGGTTGATTGTACTTGTGACTAAGATGATTTTCTAAGTCCCATTCTATTTGCTGCCCCCACTGGATGTCAAATCCGTCCTCTCGCAGAATCTCGATAGTCTCATCATAAGTTAGTATCGAGAAAGGTGTTTGCACCTTTGCCAGTTCCTCAACACCGCGTTTCAAGCGCCTCAACTCTCCTGTAGCTTCTTTCGATAGACTATGACAAATATGGGTCACGAGTTCCTCTTGAACCTCAATTATGGTTTTCAGATCACATTTTTGAGCTACTTCTATGCGCCAGTATTCAGTTAAATGCCGTTTTGTGGTCAACTTTTCAGCTCTGAAGGCGGGCGCTATCGTGTAGATTTTTCCTAAACTTGCCACAAAAGCATTAGCATATGGTTGCAGTCCTTGGGTAAGGTAAGCCTTCTTGTCGAAATATTTGACCTCGAAAGAACCTGGCCAATCTCCAACCGCAGGAATTATCGTTGGCCCCTGCACCTCAACATAACCATGTTGATCAAACCACTCTCTAGCTTCACGAAGCACCTGAGCTCTGATTTTCAATACGGCTTTCATTCTTTCACTCCGAAAGTCGCGACCGTCAATCATGCAAAATTCACCAACAGAAACTACATGGAAGCTATTAATTAAACTCGGGTAACAAGTTTCTGCTGATTTGGCTCTCTGCAATCGAACTCCTAATCAATCGTCACTCGTGGGCATTCTCTTTGTTCCATCTTCTGCTTCGCCCCAAACTTCCATTGCAAATCTAGTTAGCGCCCAGTGCCAGCCTCGCTTCTCTGCAACGTGCTCTCCGAACTCCTTTTCCAAACGCTTATTCATTCTTAGAATCCGTCGGCTAATCTGGTGGCGTGTAATCTTAAACCGAGCGAGTTTCGTAGCTAGGTCCTTTGGCAACACTCCAGGAGAGCCTGCCTCAAAAAGCAAGTGCAAAATCTATCCGTCAACCTCATCCCGTCAAGCGACCTTCTCAATCATGGTCTGCTAAAAGTGCACACTCTAGTAATTCATAAAATAAAAGAAAAAAGGGATTTTGCGGGAGATGTCGCCACGCCTGTCGTAATAAAAGCTTATTCGCATCAAAGTCTTAAACAGTTACGCAGAGAAAGCGTACAGGAAGAGAAAATTAATAAATGACGCTGTGAAAAAACGAGCAAACGGCTGGGAGAAAAAATGAGTTTTAAATTAGGCTTGAACCGCGTGCAAGAAGTTTTAGTGTTAGGTCTCATGCTGGTGTTCGTTTTCGCAGTTCTCTATTCTGACATAGAACTTACGTACAAAATTGGCATAGCAGTCTTAGTGTTCAGCATTATTTTCCTAACAAGTGTGGCTGGTCAAGTGTTAAAACAAGAGGAAGAGAAAAGACGACTCTGAGGTTTAGACCCCTCCCTTATATACAGATTGAACCCTAAATTCTGCCTGTTTTCCCGTTCTCAACTTTTTTGCCGTATTTCCAGATGTATCGAATAAGCCTTCTTAGAGCCAAAACAAATTTTGGAAAATGTTTGAAATGAGCCCAATGTTGACTCTGACTGGAGTTAAAAATTGTTGAGTTGGTCAATGACCACGGGTTGAAGAGTTAGTCAGCGTTGCTTTGGGGTTAATAGCTCTTGATATTCCATGTTTACTTTGCCGTACGTGTCTTGAATCGCTTTGCTCATTTTCAGCCAGTCTTCCACTACATTTGGCCACATATCGCTGACCATCACGCGCTTTGTCACGTATTCTTTCATTGGTCTTTCGCGTTTGATTGTTCTCCGATGCCAGTCTACACTAATGAGGCCAGCACGTCTCAGATGCTGAAGGTTCTCTAAAACTTGGTCCGAATTGACGGGGTAGCTTACACTTCTCGATAAATCTTCAAGTAAGGAATCAATCGAAATCTCGTTTTCAAAACGGAGACACATCACTGCAACCATGTCCTGAACAAGTCTCGCGGTCCTGCTCAGATAAAATGCCGCTCGTCTTTTCGGAATCAAAACTTGTTCCAAACGATAGGCATATCGTTTATAGAACCAGTTTTTGACGACTTCAGCAAGTACCAGATAAGCACCAACCAAAATCGCTAAAACTACAAAAAACGCGAGCGGAGGCATCACAAAATCGAATAAACCGCCTATTAGCGTGAACGGCATTATCAACGCGAAGCCGACGACAGCGAGACTGCTTAAGAGTAAAAGTCTACTTGGCTTGCTCTTGTAAAAGGGCATTCTTCTTGTTCTTATGACGAATATAACCAGAGTTTGTGTGCATAAAGACTCGAGAAACCAAGCGGTTTGGAATAACGGTTCAGTGGCATTGAATACCAGCAACATTATGAAGAATGTTAAGAAGTCAAAAAGGGAACTTACAGGTCCAAGAGACACCATGAACCTTCTGATGAAGGGTATGTCCCATCTTTTTGGTTTTTCAACATATTCGTCATCAA
>Ga0315296_10004452_pt1 | contig 11420 bp, 11 predicted proteins | sample YL17G14_18_MG_FD_203921 | JGI IMG/M metagenome (GOLD analysis project Ga0315296, IMG submission 203921) | Sediment microbial communities from Yellowstone Lake, YNP, Wyoming, USA - YL17G14_18 | ecosystem: Environmental > Aquatic > Freshwater > Lake > Sediment | place: USA: Wyoming | collected...
TCCGCTGATAGACCTCGATGAACTCGGGCGCCAGTTCCTTCTTGATCCCTGCCTTCAGCAATTCCTCACCCAGCGGCGAGAGGCAGCTTGAATCTGGAGGCAGAAAATCCTCAAAGTTCTTCATCGCGTTAACGAGCGCCACGACTTCCTCATTCGTCATCTTCTTTGGATTCTTCTTGCGTGGGACGCCGGTATACTCAAGAAATCGGCGAGCTGTAGTGTCTCCCACTCGCTGAAAGTGCACCTTCATGAACGCCTGAAGCGAGCGTGCCTCCGTCACATCGATGATGCGCTTCATCGTCTCCACATCAACTCCGTGGGGATGCAGAATCGTCTCCTTCGGAGGCTCGGGCATGTGAGCCGTCGCGCGCTCGAACTTGTAGAGTCTCCCCCTAGGATCAACGAATGTGAGGTTCGCATAGGGTGCGACGATCGCGGTCTCCTTGAGGTAGTCAAGGATCTTCGGCATTGCCCGCGTGTAGTCCGCTTCAGTTGAGAACTCGACTATGGTGCCATGCCACCTGTCCGGGTTCGGATGCGTGATCTCTTTGATCTTCTCTGGTTGATTGCGTTGGATGTCTATTCGAAGTCTCAGCTCATGTATCTTGGTTGGTCCAGTGCTCGAGATCACAACCGCTTCGGAGTGTGTGGTGATCTGTCCGTAGAGTATTGCCATCTTTCCTCCGAGGCCGAATTGTCCGCGTGTCTGTCTAAGCTTGTATTTTGAGCCGAATAGGACTTGGCCGAATGCAGAGGGTATGAGTTTCGACGGCACACCTAGCCCGTTGTCTGCGACCCTGATGCGATATACTCCGACTCCTTCTGCTGGCCCAGATTCGTGCGAGATCCTCAAGTAGACATCTGGGGGAATGCCGTGGACCTCACATGCGTCAAGGGAGTTCTCGACAAGTTCTCGTATCGTCGAGTATATCGCACGTGTCGGGTTTGTGAAGCCTGCGATGTCTCGATTCCTGTAGAAGAAGTCAGCAGGAGAGATCTCCTGGAAAACCTCAGCTGCTTTCATCGTGAGATTCCACGAGTCCGGATTTCGTTTTCTGTAGTTGCGCTCACTGCAAAAAGCGAAAGGATCATCGAGGCGGCTTCTCCCACAGCTCCAATGTCTTTCTCTTTTTGCTTTCGCTCTTTATTCTTCTAAGATATTTGTACACGGACGAGTGCTGTTTTCCCTTGATCAGCATCTCGATTGCCTGCCTCGCAGCGGAAACCGCTTCGAACTCTCCAATCATCGCTATGGTGGCGCCGTAAACGGAGACTTTTGCATCGGTCATCTCCTCCAGGAGTCGTCTCATTTTGCCTTCGCTTCCGATGACTCTGCCCTTGATGCGGTTGATGTCGCTTTCATTCTTGCCGAAGAGTTCGCGGAGGTCTATCACATCAAGGACCATGTCGTCATCGATCAGTGTCATCGCACGTTCCGGAGAGAACCCTCTCCCGACAGCGGTTACCACGTCTCTTGCACGCAATATCGTTGATGGATCATCGTTATCCTCAGAGGGAGTGACTTCGATTGTGCCTGACTCACTGTTGACGGTCAGTTTGACCTTGAACGCTTGTTCAATCTCGGTCTTCGTGGCACCTTCTCGGCCGAGGATCACGCCTATTCTATCGTGAGGTATCATTGTACTAATCTTGGTCGACAGTTGTTGTCACCACTTGATCGTAGACGTCGCTTTCGCTTTCAGTCTCAACGCCGATCTGATGGAAGTACCGGTTCAAGTTCAAGATGTCCCTCATAAGTAATCGGTTAGCCACAGGGTGCTCAGTTGCGACCGCCTGTGAAACGTCGAATATGACAGGATGGCCGCGCCAAATCATGATGTTGTACTCGCTCAGGTCTCCGTGAACCAACTCGGCTTTCTGATAGAGGAGCCGAAGGTACGCGATCAGCTCCCTGTATGTCTTCTCGGGTTTCTTCAACACGATCTCTCTAAGCAGCGGTGCCGGCTCGCCTTGCTTACCTATGAACTCCATCAGCAGGACGTTCTTCTGTACTGCGATAGGTTTCGGAACACGCACCTTTGCATCGCAAGCCTGCTTGAGATTCCTGAATTCTTTCTGAGCCCAGAGGTACACGAGTGATCGTGTGTCTGTGCGCGTCCTTTCGAATCTTGGGTCTCCTTCTATGTATGCGAGCCTGCCTTTCTTGAACTCAGCTGACAATGTCAGGTAGATCTTGATGGCGATCTCATTCTTCTTTGGGCCAATCCCACAGTAGATTTTCGCTTCTTTGCCTGACCTAACAGCGCCTGAGATCTTGGCCAATTTGCCAGTGTCAAGCATATGGTAGATTACCATGAGTGTGGACTTGTCGAAAACCTGTTCGAGCGCTTCTAGCTCTTCGCTTCTCTTATCTCTCATCAAACGAGTAGTTTCATAACGGGCCTGTCTTAGTCTCAGTCGTTCTTCAGTCCTCGACCACGCCACAGACAGGCACCTGTAGGCCTTTTACATTACAAGCTGGCCTTTCTGACGCAGTATCTGAGCTTGGGCTTCCGTGTACCTCCACAGGATGTCGCCGCGACTTTCAAACTGGAAATCCCAAGGCGCCACGAGGACTACGTCTCCCACCTTGATCCAGACACGTCTCTTCATCTTGCCTCGGATTCGGCACATCCTTTCATGCCCATCTGCGCACTTGACCATGAGTCTATCGTAGCCAAGCATCTGCAGCACAACGCCAAATACCTGCCCCTCACTCGGGGTTACCATCTCGCGAAGCTGACCTTCGCTGAGGACTTTCTTCTTACCCAACGGCCCACTCTCTAAACTTGCAGATTCGTGTAATCCAAGGGTGGCATTAAAAGGGTATACTCGGCGGCTGCCGGTCCTATAATTTCACGATCTGAACATGGGGGACTGCGCCGAAGTAGATTACTGCTTGAGGGTCTACTAAGCCCTTGTCCACGGCTGCGTTGATCGTGGTTTCTCCAACAAGGTTGGCGAAATCTGCTTTCGTAAGGGCCTCCACGGCCTTTTCGATCGGGCACAAGGCGCCTCCGTAGAACTCGGTGCTGACTTCGAGCTTCATCTTGCCTTGTCTGAATGTTTCGCCCAGCAATCCGGCATCACAGGCAGCGACAAGCAAGCCACGCTTGTCATGCATGACTCTAAGGTGAACTTGCACTGCCTCGCACTTCTCATGCAGTTGACACGGATGATCTTGCGCCGCAGGCCTCACACGTAAGGAAGGTATACCGATCCTGCCTGTCCATCTTCGTGTCAGGCCGCTTGCATACTGGACAGATCACGAATCTTTGTGTGTAAATCTCCAATAGCCTCCTCATTGACTCCACCTTGAACACTCCCTGGAAGATCGCTCGTGCCCCATCCGTCGTGGCGGCAGTGGCAAGCTCCTTGGAAAGGAACTTCAGAAGATGGTGCGGGTCCCGATTCATCCGGTCAGCAATCTCCTTGAAGTTCTGGATAATGGTTCGGCTGCCGATTCTGACTCCTTGGATTTTAGGCAGTTCGAATCTTTCACCTGAAGAGATCCTCTTAGGGATCTTCTCCATCGCGCTATCCAGCAGCTTTGTGTACTCGTCGCTCATTGCACTGTTCCCCGGAAGCACATTGTCTGTGCTCTATTTCTTCATTCCCATTTGGCACTTCAGCCGAAAACGTTAATCTATTTGAAGAGTCGCGTATGCGCTGTTCAGGCTTCGGAGGAGCAATTCCAGGTACCTGTCAGGTCGCGTCGCGTCTGTGATCCTGCAGGGCCTATCATTGAGTTAGCGACATGTCGCAGGGGAATTTGGGTTGGGCAAGTGGATAGTGTGTTCAGCATGGCCGTACGTCAACACGCTTCCACATCTTGGCACGTTTATTCACCTGCTATCTGCAGACGTTTTCTCAAGATATTTGTCGCTGAAAGGTGAAGACGTGATCTCCGTCACAGGGTCCGACGAGCACGGAACGCCGATCGAGGTTGAGGCAATCAAGAAAGGAGTCCCTCCAAAACAGCTTACAGACGAGTATCACGCCGCGATATGTGACCTCCTAGACAAGTACCAGATCCGCCTCACAAACTACACCCGAACCGAAAACCCTGTCCACATAAGGTTCGTTCAAGACTTCTACCGCAAAGTGTATGACAACGGTTTCATATTCAACGAAACCGTCAACCTCCCATTCTGCCCCAAGTGCGGACGCTTTCTACCGGACAGATTCGTAGAGGGGATATGTCCTCACTGCGGTCGGGACAATGCAAGAGGAGACCAATGCGAGAGCTGTAGCAGAGTTCTTGACCCTCTGGAGTTGAAATCTCCTCGTTGTGCGTTCTGCGGCACGACCCCGACGGTAAAGCCATCGAAGCACTGGTTCTTTGACCTTCCCAAGTTTGCTGACTCTTTGGGCAAGTACATCGATTCGAACACTGAGCTCCCAGAAAATGCCCGCAATTTCTCAAAGCGATGGCTCCAAGAGGGGTTGCACGCAAGAGCGCTCACGCGTGACAACAGGTGGGGAATTCCGGCACCCTTCCCAGGAGCGGAGGATAAGACAATCTACGTATGGCTCGAAGCGGTTCTCGGATATGTCTCAGCAGCCGTAGAATGGGCTGAGAAGAATGGGAGACCAGAAGACTGGAAGGCGTTCTGGTTCGACAAAGAGACGAAGAATGTGCACTTCATTGGCAAAGACAACATTCCGTTTCACACGATAATCTTCCCGGCCCTGCTAATGGCGACGAAGGATCCATACGTTCTACCTTGGCAGGTATCCTCGACAGAGTTCATACTGTTCGGCAACAAGAAGTTCTCGAAGAGCCACCGAATCGGGGTTTGGATGGATGAGGCCCTGAGGGTTGCCCCCTCTGACTATTGGAGATATCTGCTGATCGCGATCAGACCTGAAACCAAAGACGCCAACTTCACGTGGAAGGATTTCCAAGCCAGAGTGAACGCAGACCTCAATGACGTGCTCGGCAACTTCATCCACAGGACTCTAACCTTCATCAAGAACAACTTCTCGGGAGCGATCCCTGCACCCGGCGACTTCAACGAACGTGACAAAGCGATCCTGGCGAAGCTTCAAGAATCACCAAAGAGAGCCAGCACGGAGCTTGATCAGTGCAGACTGCGAGAGGGCCTTTCTGTCGTGATTGATCTGGCTCGAGAAGGGAACGTGTACCTGAGCGAAAGTGAACCTTGGCACTCGATCAAGCAAGAGCCGGCTCGTGCTCGAACGACGATGTTCATATGTGCACAGCTGGTGCGGTCACTTGCGATTCTGCTCGGCCCGTTCATGCCAGCGACCGCACAATCAGTTTGGTCGCAGCTTGGCTTGCATGAGGGCCTATCCAAAGCACACTGGGAAGAAGCAGGTGAAATACGTCTCCGTGAAGGTCACGTGATAGGTGATCCCGCACCACTGTTCAGGAAGATCTCTGACGAGCAGGTCAAAAGTCACATTTCAGGCGCCGACTAGGATAGGTCTTCGTCCAATGAAACTGAAGATCGATCTTCACGTTCACACAACGGGCTCGACAGACGCGTTCATAGAGCCAGAACAACTGCCCCTAATCCTCAAGAAGCGAGGGCTCGACGGTGTGGCCATCACTAATCACGATGCATTCACCGAAGTGACCAGCTCAGAGACGATAATTCTGCCGGGAATTGAGGCATCAACGCGGCAAGGACATATCATTGGACTTGGAGTATCCGGTCAAATTACGAAAGGGAGCACAGCAGATGAGACAATCTCGATGATCCAACGGGCCGGAGGGGTAGCAATAGTTCCACATCCTTTTGACCCGATATCTCCATGTGTGAATCCGCTCAAACTGAGATCAAGACCTGAGGCAATAGAGACAATCAATTCTGACGCATTGTTCTTCCGTCTCAACACGATAGTCGCAAAGCGAATGGCGGATCGGTTAGGTCTTCCAATGGTCGCCGGGAGCGATTCACACATACCTGAGACTGTGGGGGATGCTTACACCCTGATCGACAGTAGTTCCAAGAGCGTTGCCGACATTCTCGGCGCGATAAGAGCAGGCTCAGTTGAGCCAGCGGGTGGACCGACCCCACTGAGCAAGAAACTCCTCAAGGTGGCAAGGACGCTCAGGAGCCTTTAGGGCTATTCCAGCTGGTCCAGATCCAACTCGAGGTTAATCGGTCCCTCATCTTCTCCGTCAGGTTCCATTTCATCCATGTCTAGTGGTAATCTCCTGTATCCGCCTGGGATATGTGGGTAGACGCCTCCAGTCAGGAGGATCGAGACTTGACATCCCTCATACGATGATTCAGCGATCAGGGTTCCCATCACGACAGGAACATTCCATCCTGCGCGTTCTGCGATAAGCTGGCCGGCTCTCTCAGCCTCTTCGATTGTGAGGCTTGAGTCGCCACGTACGTTGATGAGGGCACCGCGGCACCTCGCGATGTTGTCATAGAGCATAGGACCCCTCAGGGCTCCCATCGTTGCTTCTTCTACTCTCAGAGCCGAGGATGAGTGGGCGATTCCAACATGAGCAATGCCGCCGTGCGTCATGAGTTCTCGAAATGCTTGAAGCTCAATATTGACAGCACTCGGGCATGCAAGAGCTTGAGATAGGCTCGAAACAGTGTCGATGACCAGTTGGTCCGGCGAACCAACACCTGGCTCGCATGAGTACTCTGAAAGTTGCGCCGAACGATTAGTGTCAACAATCACTAGAGTGTTACAGCTCTGTCGCATTCGAGCCAGCCAGTGAGATGCAATCAGTCCCTCGTCTCTCTGCGAATCGGATGGGAGGATTGTCAAGCCAACCGTTACTGCTCCGACTTGTCTGGCCACGGTTGCAGTTGCTGCCGCTGTTTTGAGTTCATCCAGTTCTGCAGCCCCCACAATGATGAAGGTGACATCAGCGCCAGTGAGAAGCGGGGTGATGAGGCGGGCGCATTCTCGGATGGTTTCTTGTCCATCCTCATAGTCGCTGGATACTCCTGAATCACAAGCAATGCACCCTGGGAGTGATACTCGCTCATGAGAGTAGACGTGCTCGAGATTGGCGTTGTCGGTGTTGACTGCCACGCATTGGGCACCCGAGCCGCCGTTCTCGAATATGCGACTGAGAATATCATTGCCTTCGTCGCCGACGCCCACAATTGAGACGCGAGGGAATCTTGTGTTGAGTTCGGGCAAGTGAGAGAGAGTCGGGTCGAGAATCATTTGCGAGGGCTCCGAGTGTCTTTGCGTGGTTGGCTGTGGGATGTTGGAAGTATCCGGTGAGGCTTATATAGCGTTACGTATTACCCTTGAAATACAATTGAATTACCCTGCCGACGGCACGACCCCCCAAACCTTCCTAGCGGTGCAGAACAAACATTTCTTTCTCAATCTGAGGGTCGAAATCGGTTGGGTTAACCGTTCTTCTTGCCAAGCTTTGCTACCCACCGCCGACTGGCGGTAGTATCGCAAGGCTGGTGCCTTCCTTCAACGCTGTATCAAGACCTTGCATCAGCGTGATGTTACGACCATCCATCAGGAACTGTACGTGCCCTCTGGGTTCCTGCGACACAGGGTCAAAAATATAGTCGCGAAACTTGACGCCATATTCCTCCACGAGCTTGCCGAGAAGCATTCGCACGGTCGCTTGATCGTTCAGATCAACGATTTCTTCTCTCTTCCCCGTGAACTCCCTCACAAGTGCGAAGAACTTGACTTTGACCTTCATAGGAGATCCGGCAGAACTTGCTATACATTTCGAACCCTAGGAAAAACGTTACGTTTCTCAGACCTTTTCGGACTTCTGCTTCCATGTCAATTGCATTGTCTTGGGGTGAGACGCTTTGGCCTCATCGATCCTAGTAACGGCCGTGCTGTACGGAGCATTCTTCACAACATCAGGGTTCGTGTACGCTTCAGCGCTTGCCTTCGAGAAGGCTGCAATGAATTGATCCAGTTCCTGCTTACTCACCGTCTCAGTTGGTTCAATCATCATAGCCTCGTCTACGATGAGAGGGAAGTAAACCGTAGGGGCATGGACTCCGAAATCAAGCAGCCTCTTCGAGAGATCTGCAGCCGTGACACCTGTTTCCTGTGCCATCTTAGCAGCGCTGAGAACGAACTCATGCTTCCTGATCTTATGCGGGAACGGCAACTCAAGGCCGCGCACTTGACTCAGTTTCTTCGCGAGATAGTTCGCATTGAGAACAGACACTTCTGCGACCTCCTCAAGTCCATCGCGCCCCATCATCAGGATGTACGCATAGGCGCGAAGGAGCACTGATGAGTTCCCCCAGAAACCCCGGATCTTCCCGATGCTGTTAGGCCGGTTGAAGTCCAGGTAGTATCTGTCACCGTCTCGCTCGACGGTGGGGATGGGCAGGAATCCTTCAAGCTTCTTGCTGACGGCAATTGGGCCGGAGCCGGGACCTCCTCCCCCGTGTGGCGTGCCGAAAGTCTTGTGGATGTTGATGTGCACAATGTCGAAGCCCGTGTGTCCAGGCTTTGCCTTTCCGAGCATCGCGTTCAGGTTCGCTCCGTCATAGTAGAGGAGACCACCCGCTTCATGAACGAGTCTGGCAATTTCGAGAATGTCTGCTTCGAATATTCCGAGGGTATTAGGGTTCGTGAGCATCAAGCCGGCGGTTCTGTGAGAAAGCGAGGCACGAAGAGCATCAACGTCCACGCACCCTTCCCGATTGGAGGGTATCTCCACAACCTTGAAGCCTGCCATCGTCGCGCTTGCTGGATTCGTTCCGTGGGCCGAGTCAGGCACAATGATCTCGTCTCTCTTTTCCAGATCTCCGTTTTGTTTGTGAAATGCTCTGATGATCATTGCCCCTGCGAATTCGCCGTGTGCGCCTGCAGCTGGTTGCAGCGAGACTTTGGTCAGTCCGACTATTTCGGCGAGCCATTCAGAAAGTTCGTAGAGTATTCTCAGGATGCCCTGTACGGACCCAGCGTCTTGCATGGGATGCAGGTCTTGGATCTTTGGTGTCGCGACGATTCTGTCCAGAACTTTCGGGTTGTATTTCATCGTGCAACTTCCAAGCGGGTAGATCCCAAGGTCCACACCATAGTTCTCCTGTGAAAGCCGGATATAGTGACGGATGACCTCAGTCTCAGCAACTTCTGGTAGCCTAGGGCGTTTCTTGCGGAGAAGCTCAGCCGGAACATCAACCGGTGGTCTTCCGGGGCTGGGAAGGGAGAAGCCAACAGCCCCTTCTGTGGATCTCTCGATAATGAGCGGCTCGTTCCATTGAGCCTGTCTGAATGTCATCATCTCTCCCCCAAGATCTCCCTAATTGCCGCCACAAGTCGGTCAATGTCTTCGCGCGCGTGGCACTCAGTCACACAGTAGAGCGCGGACTGACCAAGTTCAGGGAATTGACTGTGCAGGCAGATGCCCCCTTGAATTCCTCGCTCGAGCAGTCTGGCGTTGACAAGTGAGGTCTCAATGCCAGTGCTGTCGAAACCAACACAGAATTCCTTGAAGTGCTGTGCCTCAAACAGCGGCACCTTGAGACCGTCCAGTTCCTCAAGCTTTCGCATGGTGTACGTTGAATTGGCAAGGATAGCATTACCGAGTCTTTCAAGTCCTAGCGGCCCCATCAGTGAAAGATACGTAGCCGCGGCTAGTGCGCAGAGTGCCTCATTCGTACAAATGTTCGAGGTTGCCTTCTCACGCCGGATATGTTGTTCCCTCGTTTGGAGGATCATCGTGAACGCTTTTGAGCTGCCGTCTCTGGTCGTCGTCTCTCCGATCAGGCGGCCCGGCATCTGCCTGAGTAGTCTTTCACCGCTGCAGGCGAAGAGTCCGAGTAGTGGGCCGCCGTAGTTCATGTGGTTTCCAAGCGGCTGGCCTTCTCCGATCGCGATATCGGCGCCGAGTTCGCCGGGTGAGGCGAACAATCCGAGTGATGTCGGGTCTGCTCCGATGATGAACAGTGCCCCTTTCTGGTGTGCTATGTCTCCGATTCTTTTCGCTCCGGCCTCAAAGAAACCGAGGTACGATGGGTTCTCTAGGTACACGCCAGCGGTCTTCGAGTTAATCTTCTGCTGAAGGTCACCATCTAGGATGGCTCCAGTTCGCTTGTCCTGTTCGACCTCGACCACCCGTATTTTGGCAGGTTCACAGAATGTCTTCAGAGTCTGGATCCTGTCAGGCTGAACGTAGTGGGGTACGAGGAATTCATCTCGACCTGTCACCCGAGAGGCCATTCTTGCGGCTTCCCCGAGAGCAGTCGCCCAGTCATAGAGTGAGCTGTTTGCGAACTCCATCCCCATCAGTTCGGCAATCATGCTTTGGTATTCAAACAGGGCCTGAAGCATGCCTTGCGAAATCTCCGTTTGGTAGGGCGTGTAAGATGTGAGGAACTCAGATCGAGAGACTATCTCGTCCACAGCCGCCGGAACGTAATGAGGCCAGACTCCTCCTCCCAAGAAAGAAACGACATCCCGCGTTGAGAGGTTTCTCGACAGCAGATCTTCCACTTTCAGCTTGGTTTCCATCTCGGATCGGGCTGGAGGTAGGTGCAGGACTGAGTTCTTCCTGATCGATTCGGGGATGTCTCCGAAGAGGACTCCCACATCACGAACTTCCAGTTCACGCAGCATTTCCTCCTTGGTTCTACGCGCGCTATTGGGGATGTAGGGATGGGGTTCGCTCATGGGTCATCAGTCGAATGTATGGACGTTCGCTAGGAACCAAACTAATATCTTGCGCTAGAATCCCATCCGCTTGGCGTTGACCTATGACAGGAACCAATCCGCAAGTTCAGAGCGGTGCTTGGGTTGATAAGAGTGCGTCGCTGGATCCAGGTTGCATCGTTGGTCAGGGTGCAAGGCTTTTCGGACATGTGACAGTAGGTGAGAGGGTCAGAATAGAACCGAACGCTGTCGTGTACGGTCCAGCGAGAATCGGGCCGGGGGCTTTTGTTGGACCAAACGTCGTACTAGGCTTTCCATCAAGGACCGAGTTGGCAGACTGTCTCAGTCAAGGACAGGGTATCCACGATGTCCCCAGTAAACGTCAACTTGTCATCGGGCGCAGCTGCATCATTAGGCCCGGGACGTGCATATACTCGGACGTTACGATAGGCGACGACGTCTCCTTCGGGCATAACGTGATGGTTCGCGAGAACGTCCAGATCGGCAGGAATACGTTGATCGGCACGGGTGTTGTCATAGACGGATCGTGTCGTATCGGGGAACGCGTGTCGATCCAAACGGGAGGCTATATCTGCACCAATTCCACAATTGAAGACTCAGTTTTCTTGGGGCCGCACGCCGTGTTGACCAACGACAAGTATGTGGCCCAGAAGAAGACGAAGCTTGTCGGCCCGACAGTTCGGCGGGGGGCAAGCATAGGCGCCAACTCGTTACTAATGCCGGCCGTAGAAATCGGCGAAGGGTCGGTCATTGGGGCTCAGTCGCTGGTAATACACGATATCCCTCCCCGTTCGATCTATGTC
>Ga0315296_10004453_pt1 | contig 11419 bp, 6 predicted proteins | sample YL17G14_18_MG_FD_203921 | JGI IMG/M metagenome (GOLD analysis project Ga0315296, IMG submission 203921) | Sediment microbial communities from Yellowstone Lake, YNP, Wyoming, USA - YL17G14_18 | ecosystem: Environmental > Aquatic > Freshwater > Lake > Sediment | place: USA: Wyoming | collected...
CTTTTGCCGTTTGCGGTGCCCTTGAAGCTAGGAATTATTGGCTTGACAATTCAACACGGCTAAACACACTCAAGAACTATGGTAAGTTGATTCCTGCCACACTCTATATGGCGTCAATGACGCCGAATGAGAGGGCAAAGATTGTTGATGATTTGATCAGCACTTGGATCACTAAGGTAGGCTATTCGCCTAAAGGCTTTTTCGATTTTCAGCCTGACACTTACACAGCAGATTATTTAGAGGAGAAAAATGTCAGCTATGTCGTCGGATACTGCTTCGACCAGTACGCCATCGACTGGATGACCGAAAGAGGCGGCTGGCAGCTGCCATACTACGCGCATCACAGCAATGTTCTAAGACCAAATGACGTGGAGTCGCGTGGCATCGTTGTTTTTCCACACCTCTGTTGGGACTGGAGTGCCAGTTTCACAGCCACGCATATGCTATGCACTCATCCTTTAGCTTTGAAAACAGCGTTTGATGGCAATATGACAAAAGCGGAGACTTATTTTCAAGATTTGATTGACACTTCTTTAGGCGCTTGTGAACCTTTAGGACTTGTGAGTGTCCAATTTGAATGGGTGTGGGCCGGAATAGATGGCGGCGTTAAAGATTACGCAAAGAACTGGATTAAGACCTCACTTGCTACGAAGTCCGTTGAGTTTTGGACTTATGAAGACATCGCAACGTGGTTTAAAGCAAACTACGCTTCGACGCCAGCATATTCGGTGAATTTTGTTTCTCCTTACAATAGTGAAAAAATCGAATGGTATTATTGCCAAACGTTTAGAATTGCCAGGGCTAACGGCAACGTTGTAAGCTATGTCGAATACAATGCACAAGCGGATGATGTATTTCTGACTTCTTCTTTCAAACCAAACTTCTTTTCCACATCGTTTCCAGGCAATTGTATTGACACAAGTTTGAGCTTCATTATTGATGCGTTCGGCGGTGGGTCGTATCGTAGCCCAATCGTGAACACGCCCTATCCGTATGAAGGAAAACTGAGCGAATTTCCCCAATATTATCAGGCAAGAAATCTGGCGAATTCCTGCGTTTTGCTCTATTTGTTCACATGCTTGGTGCTTCTAGCCATAATAGTTGTATTCTTATACGTGCGTTCTAGTGCAAAGAGACACGCGCCCCTTGAAACATTAGGCATCATTTTCTCAAGAGTCAAGAGATCCTTAGTGAGAAATCCTTTGATGGTTCTTTTCTTAGCATTTGTGGCACTTCTGCTAACGTGCGCAGCCTTGCTGATCCATGGGGATTCAGCATTAGCCAGTACTGTTGCACTATACGCATTTGGCTTGTTGGTCACCGAAGTTAGTCTGCAAGTGATTTTTCTTCTGAGACGTAGAGAAGGTGATCGCAATTGAGGACCGGCAAGCTGACGGTGTCGATTGTCTTAGTGCACTTTCTTTCATTAGTACGCGAATGAAGCTAAGCGATTGTTGAGTTCTTGATGAATTCTTAGGGCGAGGCTTTTCCGCCCTCCCAAGTTTCTTCTAAAGAAGGTTGGTCTAGGCTAGCAATCTATAAGTTAGTGAAAGGAGACATAAGCAAACAGTGCGAGTCAGATGCAAAAGCCGGACCGACGACAGCCTTTGGTTTCAGTGATAATCCCTGCAAGAGATTCAGAAACCACAATTGAGAGATGTTTGCAGTCTATAATGGAGCAGACTTACCGGAACTTAGAGGTTATCGTCGTAGACAACTACTCAAGTGACAGGACAAAAGAGATCAGCAAGAGATATGGCGCTAAGGTCTATTTAAAAGGCTCAGAGAGAGGCGCACAGGTTAACTTTGGCGCTACAAAGGCCGCCGGGAAGTACATTTACAGGATAGACTCGGACTTTGTGCTTCAACCTAATGTCATTCAACAGGCTGTTGAGAGCTGTGAGAATGATGGCTATGACGCGATTCTCATTCACAATACTTCCGATCCAACAGTCAGCTTTTGGGGAAGAGTCAGGAAAGCAGAAAGGGATTGTTACAGAAATGATGAGCTTAACGTTGCAGCGCGTTTTTGGAGAGGGCAAGCGTTTGATAGCGTAGGAAAATTCGACGAGAGCTTTGTCGCGGCAGAAGATTATGACCTGCACAATAGACTTGTGAGTCAAGGCTTCAGAATCGGGCGGATTGAAGCAAAGGAAACCCATATTGGAGAACCAAAGACTCTATTGGACATTGCACGAACGCATTACTACTATGGAAAGAGCATAGGGAGTTACATTAGGAAGAACCCCGAAAAAGCTATAAGGCAACTGAGTCCGCTAAGAGAAAGCCATTTCAGAGGTGTCCTGAATTTTCTCGATGATCCCATTGTAGCGGTGGGTTTTGCCATCTACCAGTTTGTGAAATATACAGCTGCGGCCATAGGAATTATGGTGGCGCGCACGGTTAACTTCAAACGCTGAATAGGACAGTGACAAATCGATGAGTACAAAAGTGAGAATCTTTAAAGGAATGCATACAAAAGAGATCAGTCCTTGGTTCGCGTCATCACTGGCACCCGGTCTGGGAAAACTCAACCACAGAATACTGGAATCAGTTTATTCCGGAAAAAAGAAGATAACTTTCATTTTACCTAAGGTTTCTTACGAGGGAGTTGCAAAGGTAGGTCTACTACAGGCCAACATGCTCAAGACTCGTTGGTGTCACGATGTAGAAGTCATAAGTCTTATCAAAGAACAACAGAAGTTCAAGGAGCTTCTTGACAATTTGAGAGTCAGATACGCGTTCTCGTTTGAGGCTCTTTCCAGGATTCTTTATGAGGTCTCCGTTCGGTTCATGAAGTTAGAATCAGATTTGATATTAGGCCATAATATACCTGGAGCTGTCGTGTCATATCGAATGTCTGCGAAGAATAGGAAACCTTGCATCATTTACGTTCATGACGCGGCTTTTAGAAGAATTCCGGGAAGTTTTCCTTCGTTTGGACATGACAAGACCAAAAAAGCCTTGGACAATGCAGTAAGCATATTCACAAACTCTCTTAAAACGCTTGAAGAGCTCAAAAGAGAATACAAGGTGGACGGTGTCCCGCTTTATCCAGGTTGCTTTCCTGTCGGACAGATCAACGACAAAAGAAGTGACTTTTTCTTGTTCGTACATTTCATTTCTCCCAGAGGTTCTTTTAATTTCTTGGCTAAGCTTTTGGAGAAGAAGGACTTCAACCTTATTGTTGCTGGTGGAAGAAGATGGGGGTGGAGAAAGGTCTTGCGTTATTACAGAAAGTTTGGCGACAGGGTTCGATTTGTTTTTGAGCCGACGGAAAAGGATCTGTGCATACTCTATCAGCAGGCTAAGGGGCTCATATTTCCAGAAAAAGAAAATTTCGGTCTTTCGCCCTTGGAAGCCGCAGCGTGCGGATGCCCCTCAATAGTGGCTGAGGGGTCGGGCGTGTTAGAGGTCCTGGAGAAAGGAAAAGAGATTATGGCGTTTGAAGAGGGAAGCACCGGAGAATTCTGCGATGCGATAGAGACTCTGAAAAGAGATGAACAGGGTGCCCGGCAATTAGGAAAAAGAGCATGGATGAAAGCGAAAGAGCACTCATGGGATGCGCACGTGTCCAAGCTAGCTCATAACATTGAGATTTGCTAGGCAGGGATTGAAACGAGCTTTGATGAAAACTACTTCAAAGAAAGAAGATCATTCAAGAATATGAAACAGATGGAAGAAGTGTATTTCCCCAAAGTCCTTGAGATTCTCGAGTTGAACAGAGGATCAAGAGTCTTGGACATTGGATGTGCTCTTGGCTATTTTCTCAAACTCTCTGATGATCTAGGCTGCGACACTTATGGCGTAGACATTTCAGAGTATGCAATTGATCACGCGAAAAAACAAACAAAGGCGAAACTTTACATCCACGATGTGAACAAGGGGTTGCCCATGTTCCTTGATAATACATTCGATTTAGTCATATTGTTCGACATAATCGAACATCTGGACACGCCATTCTGGTCATTGAAAGAGATTTACAGGACTTTGAGAACAGATGGGAAGTTGATAATCACTACACCAAATCTAAATGCTGTTGATAGGTTTCTGAGGACGATTTTGGGCAAAGAAAAAACCTGGTACGGTTTTCTTGACGATTCTCACCTCAACTTGTTCACACCATTGTCTCTAAGGTTCTTGGTGATGAAAGCAGGGTTTGACATTGTAAGATCTGAGACGCCTTTCCATTCGCTACCAGGAAGATTGCAGAAAATAGCAGGTAAGTCTGGTCTAGGCGGGCAAATATGGCTAGTTGGAACGAAACGGGATCGGAAGCTCCAAACAATGCGTGTAGCAATGACCCGAACTTGAATTGTGTTTGGTTTTCGGTGAGAAGCGGCTAGAATATCAAATACAGAAGCACGAAGAGAATATAAGGGCAGGTTAGCTGAAGATGAGGCACAGAAAAGAGCGGGGCCAACATTGCGGCTGAAGAGCGTGTTGTCAAAGATCCTGCCTCCTCTGCTGATATTTGTGGCAGTTGTGGTAAGCCTACGGATAACATTGCTTGAAAAGGGGTTCATATTCAAGGATGACATGGCTTTTCCGTTTGAAACGGAACAAGTTAGAGAGGTGCTCACGAACAGATTCTATGTTTGGTATGGGAAAATTGGGGGCGGATTCGATCCGACCCTTCCATCAAGTATTCCTTTTTGGACACTGTATAATCTGTTGGGCTTGGTGCTAAACCCGGAATATCTGAATAAGCTCATCATAATGATACCCTTTGTGATAGCTGGTTACTCTATGTACATTTTCTTGAGAAAGAGGATTTCAGCACTGCCTAGCCTTTTGGCCGCTTTCCTCTACATGTTTAATCCTTGGACCTTCGATCGCTTAATGTCGGGTCATCTCAACCTGCTTCTGGGCTACGCCCTGACTCCCATTCCTCTGATGTTCATTTTCAGGGAAAAGATTGATTTCAAATATGCATTTCTTGCTGCATTTGCCATGGGGCTGATACTTAGCGTATCAGTGCATACGTTTGTTCTAGTATTTCTTTTGGTCGCTTTATACGTGATTCTTCAAATGATCTTTTCGAGGAGATTGTGTGGCATGAGACGAATTGGAAGTATAGCCTTAGTGTTTGTAGTCGCGTTAGGGCTTAACTTCTTCTGGTTGCTTCCCCTGTTTACACATTATCCATTTATATCGAGCGCACTAACGTCGTCCGTTGAGGGTTCGGTTGTCGAGTTACTTAATCGCCAAGCAACAATACTGAACACGATCCGTCTGACTGGTTATTGGTTGCCTTATTTTCGAGTCTCCATCGGTGAGCTAGGTTCATTTTCAGTAGTCTGGTCCATCTTTTCTTTCATCATTCCTATCCTTTCGTTTGTGGTTCTCTCTCTAAAGAAAGACAAGATGACAGCTTTTTTCAGCATTGGGGCGATTGTGTTTCTCGTGCCGTCAATGATAGTAAGTAGCTCCTCCAATGTCTACCTACAATTGGTTGACTTTTTTGCGCCCTTGGCACTATTCAGAGACTCTTACAAGTTTGTTGCAATAGTATGTTTGTGCTACTCTGTCTTGATAGGAATCTTGCTAGAAAAGCTTCTATCAATTAGACTACAATTGAAGATTAGTATTGCTGGTCAGAACCGTCTTAGGAAATATGCCAAGGTCTCATTAGTATATTTTGCTGTAGGCTTAGTCGTCATCTCGCCTCTGATATATGCAACGCCGAACGTTCTCTCCGGAGACTATATGGGACAGTTGAGTGCGCAAGCTCCCCCGTCATATTGGTTTGACGTAAAGAATTTCCTTTCAGAAAAAGGCGAAAGCCAATGGCGAGCATTGTGGGCTCCACCTTTTACCGAATTGCACTACGAATGGCATAATGCCAATAGTATCGATCCAGTAGACGAATACCTTACTTCTCTGTACTCAGTGTCTCAAAAGTCACGCAGTCCGCCCTTGGAGAGCTATCTTGATCTTTTGACATCATCCATGTACGAAAAGCATTTTGACACCAATATAGCGAAGGTCTTATCTCCCTTAAGTGTAAGATACATCGTAGTAAGGTTAGACGCCGCCCCAAAATGGAGGGAGCAACAGTATCCCACTTCAGGCTTGCAGGAGGTTTTTGAGCACCAACTGGGATTGTCAAAAGTTTTCGAATCGGGTAAATGGATAGTCTACGAGAATGTCCACGCAAATCCTTACGTCGCAGTTCCCGCATTGAATGTCATGCTCGTTCTCGGCAATTTATCTGCGATCACAAACCTAAGCCATTTGTCCGAAGGCGACTTGCCTCCCATGTTTTTCATGGATCTAGATAAGCTTTCTCCTTACGACGTTGACAAGCTAGTCGCTCTATCTGACGCCGTGGCAAACGTGACCACATTGACTCTGGCAATTCCAATGGATCAATCGGTTGCAAAGAGCAATCTTCTGGGGCAGATCAAAGGAAAAGTAAGAATGATGTACTTCGTTGAAGGAGAAAGACTAAGGTATGAACAGAAAAGTATTGTTCCAAATTATTCTTTTGAGGAAGGGTTGAGTCATTGGAGCTTGAATAGTAGCGCGTTTTCCATGAAGCTAAGTGGAGACGCTATCCATGGTCAGAACAGCCTTGAGGTGACGACTAACTCCAATGTTTCAGACAGTTGGAGCTGGATCTCAAGTGATGTGGTACCTTTGGTTCCAGGGACAGTCTACAAACTCGGTGCAAACATCAAGATATCTAACGTTGCGAAATCTCAAATAGAAATAATGGGCTTCAACAAACTGAATGAAAGTTGGGAAGATATCTGTTGGCTTCCGTCGGATGTGGACGGCACGCAAAACTGGACTAATCATGAATTACTCTGGCAGAACTCGCAAAATCTTACCCAGATTAGAGTGATTCTAAATGCAGGCTGGGTCAACGATCCATCCATGGGGAACGCGACAACGTTTTTTGACGGTATCAACATTGCTCCGCTTATTAGTTATGATAACTCGTTCAGCAACGGAAGCGCTCTACCCCTCTACGGAATGGCTAAAACGGAGGTTGAACTGTTGAGCCCTTCAATCTACAAGATAGGCTTAAGGTTGCTTTCAACCGAGGAGAATCAAGTCAAAGTAAGGCTCTACAACAACAAGGTGGAGCAAATTACAAAGATACCAGTAGAACCGGATTCGTTGAATTTCTTCTATTCTCAACCAGTCTATCTCCCTTCAGGCAATTTTACGATAGAAATCTCTTCGGAAAAACCGTCGATCGTCGACACCATGGTGGTTATCAGCGTTGAAAAAGAAGACGAGACGCTGCAGGACCTTTTCGTTTCAAAAGAAGCTCCTGCAAGAGTGATTAGTTTCAGACGAGTGAATCCCACGAGCTACGTTGCTTATGTGAATTCAACAGGTCCTTTCCTGCTTTCCCTTTCAGAAGCCTACGATCCTTCGTGGATTGCATATGTTGGAGGGCAGAGAATAGAACCGACGCCGCTCTACTCTGCGATAAACGGATTCTGGATAAACCAGACTGGACAACTTGATATCACCATCGCATATGAGGAGCAGAAATGGTTTTATTATGGCTCAGCATCTTCCATCGCAATCCTGTCTGGATGCGTCACAATCCTAGCTTACGACTGTGTGAAGAATGAAGACATTCGCAAGAAGCTGAAGAAGACTTTTAGACGCTGGTTCATACGTCGCGTTTGACAGCCAGTTCCATCGTTCAAACGTGGGCAGCAGAATCATGGAACAAGCTCTATCATCATTTAGCGCGCTAACCTATTTCCCTGCTGATTTTTCAACGCCAAAATCGACTTGGGCACTTCTTTCCTAACCTATTGAGTAGATCTTGTTACCGTATTCGGCTGCTATGTCTCTGGTCTTGTAGCCAGAACAGTTGCCAACAACAATTGTCTCTGAGGCTCAGGCTCAACAATGATTTCAAACACTTTTGGATAGTGGGTTCTGATTTTCGCGCTGGAGAGATAACGGAGACCCAAAAGGCTTTTTTCATTCAAGTTTCCCACCCAAATCGCCTTTACACAGATCTAATGACATTCATAAATTCATCAGCTACTTTGTTCCAGGAGAATCCTGAAGAATATGTCAGAGCCTCTTTCGAAAATCTAAGCCTCAAGGTATCGTCGGTCAAGATTCGAACAATGGTCTTGGCTAATGCCTCCACATCACCACTCTCCACGAGTAATCCTGTCTTGCCATCGATGACCGCATCCTTCAGACCTGGCACATTGTAAGCAACGCATGGTACACCCAAAGCATTAGCCTCTATGACGTTCAACCCGAAGCCCTCCCTAATGCTCGGGTTAACCAGGACCCAAGCCTTCTTGATCAGCGCTCTCCTTTCTTTGCTTGAGACTGATCCGAAAAATGTGATTCCTTCGCGGGCAATTCTCATTAGTCTTTTTTTAAGATAACCGTCTCCAATTATCCAGAGTTCCACACTCGGAATCGCTTTCTTGACGATTCCAAAAGCCCTAATAGCCTGATCAGGTCTCTTGGCCTTTTTCAGCCTGCCAGCAAAAGCTATTACAGGATGTGCCTGTTTCTCCTCCAATTTCTCTAGAGGCTTGAAATTCAAGCCTTCACCAACTACGAAAACTTTCCCAAACCCCAAACCTACCAGATCCTTTTTGCTGCTCTCTGAAACGGTCACGGTTGGAATCATCCTGTAGTTCTTTAGCCATTTCTCCTCAAGAAAATAGTATCCCAGATGGCTTAATGGAAACGGGGTCTCATAAAACCAGTATTCCCTTGCCAGTTGATGTATCAAAGCAAGGATGCTTTCACCATTGTCAACGAAATTTGGCGTCAAGAAAGGTATGGTGTTGATTTCGTCAATTACGACATCATATCCTTCCTTTGAAAAAAACCTGTCGTAGTATTCCTTGGCCTTCCAATAGACGGTATACTTTCCACCTGCTCTGACGATTCTTACTCCGTCAACAATTTCCTCTCTCTCACTATTTCTAAACTTGCAGGTAAACATGGTGACTTCGTGCCCGTCTTGAACCCATCTTTTCAGAACCTCCCTGGTGAAAATCTCGGCCCCACCCATTTCCGGGTTCAGCCAACACCTCCAATTAAACAGCAAAACCTTAAGGCTATCCATTGATTCTGCGACCTACTAGTCTCTGTCAGTAAACAATTGACCCCTTTTCGGCCCTGTCACATATTAACTGCGTTGATAATATTTCAAAATTCTCAACCTGTACGCAATTCCAAGCATGTCCAAAGTCATTCTGATAATTTCCTTTAAGCTAACCATGCTCTCAATATGAACATTGACAGGCAGATCAACGATCCTGTATCCAGCATGGTTGCAGGCCCCTATTACTTCTAAATCAAATGCGTATCTCTTTACAACAAACTTCGGGACCATCCTTTCCAAAACTTCCCTTCTGAAAGCTTTCAGTCCAGCTTGGGTGTCCCTTAGTTTTATTCCAGTAAACAATCTTGACAGCGCGTTGAAACCGAAGCTCAAGACCTTGCGCTTCAACGTCAGAGAAGTATGGGACTGAGGATGCCATTTCGAAGCAACCGCGATGTCATTCCTTTTCAGCGCTTCGACATAGTTAGGGATGAGGTTAGGGTCAACGTCCAAGTCACTATCTATAAGGACAACAAAATCGCCTTGCGAGTGAGCGAACCCAATTTTTATGGCGGTTCCCTTCCCAAAGTTCTTTTCATACCCGACAACTTTCACATGTCCGTTGCCTTTCTTATCAGCGTGTTCAACTGCTTTCTGTTTAGTACCATCTAAACTCCCGTCATCGACGACTACGATTTCATAGTTCCAGTCAGTTCCCATCATTACGCTGTTGACTTTGTCAATGGCGTCTCCAATTACATTGCTTTCGTTATAGGCGCACAAAATCACGGACACATCAATTTTTTTTTCCAATCAAATGCACTCCTCAGATGGCTTCTTTCCATCACAGAACTAGCCGTGCAAAAAACAACACCAACAACCAGAGAACTGCAAACGGAAACTGCTACCATATCAACTGCTGGTTTTCCTTGAATCAATAAACAAGCCCACGCCAAAATAAGAGTCCCAGAAGTGACGATGGACAATGCACACTGGTTCCTGGCAAAGTACCTCTCACTCCTTGCCAACTTCATGTTTTGTTGTTTTCTCATGAATAATCAATAATCCAGCACAATTCTAGCCCATAGATTTAAAACCGAATAGATATAAAACTTATCCCCGAGCCAGCTTGTAAACCTAGGCAAAGACTCCATGAGAAAGCGCACGTTAGGTGGAAAGGGGCATAGCAGGTTTAGGGCAAGACTGCAATCGTGTCCAGCGTGCACTGGCTTGTAAGCGCAACGTCATTACTCACTAGCACCTAGCTAAACTGTGAGAGCTTCTGGACTCGGCAGTTCAGTCCGATTCGTGTCTACACACAGACCGATGGACGCCAACCGCCGCAGACAAGCTTATGCATGCCCATGCGTTTTCTACAGTTGTCAGTATTGAGTCTCTGTCAGATGCGTGCGCAACAAGTCCCAATCGAAGGGTAGCTTCGAATGCGTGCTTCCGCTTGATATGCGCGAGAATCTGCTTCCAATAGACTTTTCTATTTCCCAATCGTTTCTGTACGATTAAAAGGCAAGAACAGCATGACTGAATCTTCCAGTGGATCATTTGGGAAGCCCTTCGCAGGTCAGAGCGACTTTGAGAAGATATTGCAGATGGCTTCAGCCGAGTTTCAGGTCGAGGAGGCTTTGATGGAACATAACATTCCGACTTTCTACTTGAAGCAGCCGCAAGAGACGAAGCAGCCTTTTCTCAGGTTCCTGAAAAACCTTGAATCTGTGAATCTCATAGCGCTCTTAAGAAGAGTAGACGGGCGAATAGTGCTAAGAGTCATTCCTAAGTCTCCCATCAAGAGGAGCAACGTGCTCGTGAATTGGCTGCTTTTTTTCGCCACGGTTGCCACAACCTTCGTTACGGGATATATGCTTTCAGCCGATTTTCTGAACCCATGGTTGGGTGGAGCAACGTTCACGTTGGCTATCATGGCTGTTCTAGGCGGCCACGAAATGAGCCACAAACTGACTGCCGACAAAAATGGTATCGATGCCACTCCTCCCTACTTTATCCCAGGCCCTCCATCAATTGGCGGGTTCCTAGGCGTAGGCACCTTCGGCGCCGTAATCATGCAAAAATCGCTTCCGCCTAACAGGGACGCATTGTTTGATGTTGGTTCAAGCGGCCCGTTCATAGGATTCATACTTGCATTGATTGCAAGCCTCATAGGCCTATGGTTTTCTCCTTTCAAACCAATCACCGGGACCGAGGGTGGGTACCTTCCTTCGCCATTGATCTTTGAGCTTTTCGCAATGTTTCTCATCAAGATCCCAGCGAACCAATACGTGCTATTGCATCCCGTCGCATTCGCCGGCTGGGTAGGCATGCTTATCACGATGCTCAACCTGTTACCCGCCG
>Ga0315296_10004454_pt1 | contig 11419 bp, 7 predicted proteins | sample YL17G14_18_MG_FD_203921 | JGI IMG/M metagenome (GOLD analysis project Ga0315296, IMG submission 203921) | Sediment microbial communities from Yellowstone Lake, YNP, Wyoming, USA - YL17G14_18 | ecosystem: Environmental > Aquatic > Freshwater > Lake > Sediment | place: USA: Wyoming | collected...
TTTGTAATTCTCCAATAGCCCAGTCGGCGACTTTCCAGTCGCCCATCTGCTCGTCCGGCGCGTCTACTGGGCCCCAGTCGAATTGGGCAGTGTTGGGTATGCCATTTAACGGCTGATTCGGCGGCATCGGGTCATCGGGCTTATTCTTCTGCTGGGATGGAAAATACTCATGCCAGGAAGGCGGGTCAGGGAAGCCGCCGTGGTATATTTTGCCGCCGCCGACCACGCGGTAGCCGTGAGCCATAAAGTGCTGAGGGATTGTGACAGCATCGCTGAGGACCGGCGATTTTCTCCAGGGCTGCGGATTGTGATAGACGCCCGAAGTTGAGGGCAAAATTCCTGTCATCAGGCTGGCTCGTGAAGGGTTGCAAGCCGGGGCTGAACAGTGTGCGTTGGTAAAAAGCACCCCCCTTTGGGCAAGCCTGTCAAGGTTTGGCGTTTTTACATCCGGATGGCCGCCTAAACAGCCGATCCAATCATTCAAATCATCGATTGCGATAAAAAGCACATTGGGTTTGTTTTTTGCTGAGTCAGCCGAAAAAGCCCCCCTGCTTTCTTGCGAAAGCAAGAAGGGGGGCGGCATGGCATAAGCCGCTGCCCCGGCTGTTGTCAGCTTTAGAAATTTCCGCCGATTCATAGAATTTGACATCTGACTCATTTTTCTGCCTCCTTTAGAGCTTATCTTCCTGCTTGTAATCCAATATGTCCATCTAAGTTTACCGGGTTTGAAGCCATATTCAAGAAGTTTTGACCTGAAAATTTTGAAAGTGTGTCATTTCATTACACATGGCAGCGATTAGCTGCCGATTATGTTCGCTGGAGTGTTTGGTGATTTGAAACTTATAGATATTGACGGCCATCAGTTCCAGAGTATGCAGAGTAAGCAGGCCTTTCTTTATGCCTTTTAATCTTGATTGAGGCATTTCTCGACCTCGCAGTTTAACATCTTCGCTGCGGAGCTGAGGCCGAATTATTGAGATATCGTAGTCGCCACTTTTCGGTTTCTGTCGATAATTTTTTCCCATCTTCGCGTCGGCACTATACTTTCACTTTGTCTCCGACCGCATCCTGCCACTGGTGTATCTTATCTGTCAGCCGCCTGATGATCTGGTCATGTTGCCCAGAGTCAAAAAGGTTGATAGTTTCACCTGGATCTTCAACCAGATTGAATAGCTGACATTTGTCCACATCGCTCAAACACAGCTTCCAGCCATCGGGTGAGATAAATGCACGGCTATTTTCATTATTAATACGTTTTAGCTCTTCCTTAGCAGCCAGATTTGCGTCACCCTTTTTTAGCTTAGGAGCATCACCCTTAGAATTCCACTCGATGTACACATGATCATAACTTTCCTTACCACCCTTAATCACCGGAACCAAGCTCCGGCCTGGGAAACGCCCAACCCACTGTTTACTCATTAACTCCAGCAATGTCGGCACCATATCTATCTGACTGACGCGGCCTTTGATCACATGGCTTCGTCTTCTCATCTTTGGAATCCGCATTAACCATGGTATCTTGACCGCCTCTTCGTACATTACGCCTTTTTGCACCATATTATGCGCTCCCATCATGTCACCATGGTCACTTGTATAAACGACAATGGTATTTTCAGCTAAACCAAGGTTATCCAGGGTTTCAAGAATAGCACCGACACTTCGGTCCACTTGCGTGACCAGACCCCAGTATCGGGCAATCAGATTTCGTATGTCTTTCTCCTGGCTGCCATATTTCTTTTGACAATCTTCCCGTTTCAGCCGGTAGCGCAGGGGTTCATTTTCTTCTAAAGGGTCACTGAAGTTGGCAGGCAAATTCACCTCCTCTGGCTTATGCTCGTTGTCCAGCGGACCGAAGAAAGGCATGTGCGGCTCAAGAAAATTGATGTACAAAATGAATGGCTCTTTATAATGACGCCGCAAAAATTCACACGCCTTCATTTCTAAAAACTTAGGCTTACAGTGTTCGATTGGCCGCCGGGCAGCAAAAGACCTGCTGAACTTGCCATCGCTGTCAGGCTTATACCCCTTCTCGATAAGAAAATGATGATAGTCACTTCTTTCGCTACGATCACGTCCATCACTATAATACTCGGAGTATCCATCCTCCATGGAAACCCATTCTTCAAAACCATGCTGAGCAAATATCTCATCACCTAAGTGCCACTTGCCCATATAAGCTGTACGATAATCAGGGTCGTTCAGTAATTCCGGCAGACAGGGAATGTCTGAGGGCAATGGAATATTGTTCCGAATGCAGCCGCTGGTATGTGGCCACAGGCCCGTCATAACTGCCGAGCGATTGGGCGTACAGATAGGCTGAGTTACATAGGCATTCTGGAAAACAATGCTTTCCAGAGCCAGCTTATTCAAGCTCGGCGCATGAATTTTGGTATTGCCATAAACAGCCATCGTATCTGCCCGCTGTTCATCGGTCCAGATAAAAAGGAGATTGGGCTTGTTCTGTTTTTGACCGGAAACATTTTGGGAAATGCCGGCGTATCCTTGCGTGGCCAGCCCGGCTGCTCCCATGCCGATGGCTTTGACGAACTCTCTTCGACTGATTTCAGATTTAACTATAAGATTCATTCGTTGGTCCTCCTGAAACTGTAATTTCGCATCATAAAAATACTCCAAATGAAATCGCGACCCGCCTGCCCAGAGTCTGGTACGGCGGGCAGGTTCCTTAACATATAGTAATTCATTGATGCAGTTTTGACAAGGATTTTGTCGGCTCGATAAAAAACTTGCGAAAATGCAGGGGGATTGCTATCTTATTTCGTCGTGCGTATCGCGTATTCGTTTCTTCGCACGACGCATCACGCTCGACGCACGACGAATATTTTAGAGGTGGACTTATTGGGAAGTTAGCGATGAAAGTATCTGTAAAAAATCCAGGTCTATCGGAACTTGATGAGCTTTGTATTCAGACGATCCGATTTTTGTCCGCAGACGCTGTGCAGAAGGCGAAATCGGGGCACCCGGGTATGCCGATGGGAATGGCACCGGCGGCGTACGTACTCTGGACAAAACACATGAAATATAATCCAGCGGATCCGAGATGGCATAACCGGGACCGCTTTGTTCTGTCGGCTGGACACGGTTGTGTACTTTTGTATTCGCTGCTTTATTTGACCGGTTACGACCTTAGCCTGGACGAAATAAAGAACTTTCGGCAGTGGGGCAGCAAGACGCCCGGCCACCCTGAATATAAGCCGCAGTTCGGCATTGAAGTTACAACCGGGCCTCTGGGCCAGGGGATTTCCAATGCCGTCGGGATGGCAATAGCCCAAAAGTATCTGGCTAACTATTTCAATCGGGACGGCTTTCCCATCATCGATTATAAAGTATATGTTATTGCCAGTGACGGCGATTTGGAGGAAGGCGTTTCTTCCGAGGCCTCGTCTTTAGCGGGACATCTGGGCCTGGATAACCTAATCGTTATTTATGATGACAATCATATCAGCATCGATGGTCCTACGGAGCTTACATTTACGGAAGATAGAGTTAAGCGCTACCAAGCTTATAACTGGAACGTTGTGGAAATCGGTGGCGACGGCAACGATATGATTGCGTTTGAAAAGGCTCTGGAAAACACGAAGAACGAGAAGGCTCGGCCATCGATTATAAAGCTCCGCACGCATATCGCTTATGGCAGCCCGAACATGCAAGATAAGGCTGAAGCACACGGGGCACCGCTGGGTGAAGAAGAAATCAAATTGACGAAGAAAAGATTCGGCTGGGACCCGGAAAAAAGTTTCTATGTTCCGCAAGAAGTTTTAACTCACATGCGTAAAGCTGTCAAAAAGGGTAAAGAGGCCGAGGTGGCCTGGAACAAAATGTTTGCCGAATATGCAAAAAAATATCCGGATTTGGCCCAGCAGTTCCGTGACGCCGAGGCTGGAAAGCTGCCAGTTAACCTCGAAGAAATTCTGCCGAAGTTTGATACGAGTAAACCTCTGGCGACCCGCCAGGCCTCGGGCAAGGTGTTAGATGCCTTGATGCCGAAGCTGCCGCTGGTCTTGGGCGGCTCAGCAGACCTGACGCCTTCGAATAATACAAGATTTGCCGGGGCAAAGGATTTTCAAAAAGATGCCAGAGACGGCAGGTATATTCGCTTTGGCGTCAGAGAGCACGCGATGGGGGCGATAATGAACGGAATTGCCGTGAGCGGCCTGGCCAGGGCGTATGGCGGGACGTTTCTGGTCTTCTCCGATTATATGCGGGCTGCAATTCGCGTGGCGGCTATATCGAAATATCCGACTATATTTGTATTTACTCATGACAGTATCGGTATCGGCGAGGATGGCCCGACGCATCAACCCGTAGAGCAATTGGCGGCCCTTCGGGCGATGCCGAACTTGATTGTGATTCGCCCAGCCGATGCCAACGAAACTGCACAGGCATGGAAGTTTGCGCTACAGTATCGAGATGGGCCGGTGGCTTTACTTCTTACCCGGCAGGGATTGCCTGTTATCGACCAGGTCAAATATGCCTCAGCGGAAAACCTAAGCACGGGCGCTTATGTGCTACTCGGCGCCGATAAGCCAGATGTACTGCTTTTTGCGAGCGGCTCAGAGGTCTCTGTTGCTTTATGTGCCGCTGAAGGACTGGCAAAAGAAGGGATTTCTGCGCAGGTCATTAGTATGCCCTGCTGGGAGCTTTTTGAAAAGCAGGATCAAAAATATAAAGACTCGGTTATTCCGCCTAATGTCACGGCAAGGGTCGGCATCGAGGCCGGCGTCGAATTGGGCTGGCACAAATGGCTGGGCGATAAGGGTGTTTTTATCGGCCTATCATCTTTTGGTGCATCTGCTCCTGGTAAGGTTTGCTTCGAAAAATTCGGTATTACCGTTGAGAATGTAATCAAAGCTGCAAAAAAATCCATAAGTTGTAAGGCCTAAAGTAAGATATAGTAATTATGAAAGTAAGAGCAATCCAATCGGTAGCCGTAATGACAGGTGGCGGAGATTGCCCGGGTCTAAATGCGGTTATAAGGGCTGTTACCAAAACTGCGATAAGTAAATTTGGCCTTGAGGTCTGGGGAATTGAAGATGGATACCTGGGGTTGATTGAAGATAGAATGCATGTGATTAGCTACAACGAAGTAAGTAATATTTTAACTGTTGGTGGGACGATTCTCGGCTCATGCAATGTTGCCAACCCCTCTAATTATCAAATTAAAGTAGGTAACAGGAATCAGACAAAAGATGTTTCCTGCAACTGTATCAAGATACTTCAAAGTCACGGCATCGATGCACTTATTTGCATAGGCGGCGATGGAACTATGACATCAGCAGCAAGATTTGCTAAAAAAGGCGTTAATGTTATGGGAGTCCCCAAGACGATAGATAACGACCTTTATGGCACTGATATTACCTTTGGTTTTAACACCGCGGTTACTACAGCTACTGAGGCGATTGATAAAATCCACACCACAGCCAGCTCACATCATCGGGTAATGATTATAGAAGTTATGGGCAGATATGCCGGCTGGATTGCTCTTCACGCGGGGGTTGCCAGCGGCTCTGACATTATCCTTATGCCTGAGATACCATATAAACTCGACAAAATCTGCGATTCTGTGTTAAATCGGTCTAGGCGGGGGAAAAAATTCAGCATTGTGGTGGTAGCTGAGGGTGCAAAGGAAAAAGACGGTGAGATGGTTGTTGCTAAAAAGATTGCCAATAGTCCCGACCCGATTCGGCTGGGTGGAGTTGCAAACGTGCTGGCTGCAAAAATTAGTGAGCGGACCGGGCTTGAGTGCAGAGCGGTTATTCTTGGCCATATCCAGCGGGGTGGGACGCCGACACCCTTCGACAGGGTTCTGGCAACGGACTTTGGCAATATGGCTGTTGAGCTTCTGATGAAAGGTATTACGGGACACCTGGTAGTGCTGAAGGACGGCAAACTCTCGAGTATTCCGCTTTCACAGGTTGCCGGCAAGATAAAGACTGTGCCCAGAAACCATCACCTTATAAAAACAGCCCTGGCGGTTGGAACGAGTTTTGGGGTTTGATGTAACCCAAATATGTGTATCCCATGCTGAAAAATTCAAAAATCAAAATGTAAAATGCAAAATTAAGGAAGTCATTGCCGCAAAGCGGCAATTCCACAATTTTGAATTTTTATTTTTAATCTTTGAATTTCCCACGTAACGGATGGATCTTGGCCGGGATAAGACGGTCGAAAAGATAATCTCTCGGCTTAAAACTGTCGGTTCAGGTGAAGGGGCGGTTAAAGTCGAGGGGACGTGGGGGTCCTTTGCGCGCCTGCTGGCGGCATACATATCAGAAAGGCTCGCTCGGCCGATTCTGTATATCTGTCCGCACATCGAAGATGCCGATAAAGCGGCTGACGATTTACAAACATTCGGCTGCAAAAAAGTCGAGGCTCTCGCTGCCTGGGAGGGCGAGGAAGAATTGGCCGACGCGACCGATGAGACTAGAACCGAAAGGCTGAAACTGGTCGCTCGTATCTCGTCGGTACTAAAAACCCTGCCAACAGGTGGCAGGGCTAACCGTCGTTCGTCCATCGTCACTCGTCCATCGTCACTTGGACTTGTCATTCCTGCGGCGGTGCAGGCGCTTTGTCAGCCGATACCAAAGCCGCAAGCGATGGAAGAAAGCTCACTGCGGCTGGAAGTAGATAATGTAGTATCGCCGGAACAAGTTGTCGGTTGGTTGGTTGAGAACAGCTTTGAAAGGGTAGAACAGGTTGATTTGCCGGGCCAATTTGCCCGTCGGGGTGGAATTGTTGATATTTATGCACCGCTGATTAGTGAAAAAAACCCCATAAAACCCCCAGTGAAACTGGGGGCTAAATATTTAGCCCCACGTTTTACGTGGGGTTGTTCCACGGAAGCAATCAGAGTTGAATTTTTCGGTGACACTATTGAGAGTATCCGCGAAATCAATCTCGATACGCAGCGCTCAAGCCAACAGATAGAGAGTGTCAACATAGTCTCGGCAGTATGCGGGACCGAGCATCAGGAGAGAGAGCTTTTCGTAAACATTTTGCCGAGAGATACCATAATAATTTTTGAGGAGCCAGCCGACATTGAAGAAGTAGCAAGGGTGTTTTTAGAGCGGCTCGAGAGAGCAAATCGGCTTTATAGCTGGGCAGATATTTATAAGGCGGTAGGGAAATTTACTCAACTGTATATATGCAGGTTTGCCACAACTAAGCCGGACGAGTTCCTCAAGGTAGATATAAAAAGCGTGCAGCGGTTTGAGCACAAGGCAACTTCAGTGTGGACGGGACATAAAGCAGCGCTGGCCGAGCTGGTACAAGAGGCGACGCAAGGCAAAAAAGTGCTGCTTTACTGCGAAAGTCCCGCTGAGGTCGAGCGAGTGGGCGAGATCGTGAAGGAGGTAAGTGAAAAAATTCCGGCGAATTTCAAACTGCTATTGGGATTTATCCATCAAGGTTTTGTCATAAGTTCGCTGAATACGATTGTTGTAAGTCACCATGAGCTATTTGGCCAATATGCGCTTCGCAGGAGGGTGCAGCCGACGCGGCCAACGGCGCCGGTGGATACGCTCAGTGACCTGCAGGCCGGTGACTATATTGTGCACGCCTCCTACGGCATCGGCAAATTCTTAGGCATAAAAACCATACAAGAAAAAGAAGGCAAATCTGAATACCTTACCATTGAATATGCCGACGATGTGAAAATCCAGGTTTCGGTCCGCAATATCGCTCTGGTGCAGAAATATATAGGGACAAGTCCGAGACGGCCGAAGCTCAGTAAGGTCGGCTCGAAAAGATGGCAAAAGCAGAAAGAAAAGGTTGCTCGTTCTGTTCAGGACCTGGCCGCCGAGCTGCTTGCGATTCAGGCCCAGCGTCAGATGATGGGCGGGATCGCCTTCGGAAAGGACTCCAACTGGCAGGTGGAATTCGAAGATTCTTTTGCTTATCAGGAGACGCCAGACCAGAGTACGGCTGTAGACCAGATCAAGGCGGATATGGCCGAGCCGGTGGCGATGGATAGACTGTTATGTGGTGACGTGGGCTACGGCAAAACCGAACTTGCCATGCGGGCAACCTTTAAGGCGGTCGAAAACGGCAAGCAAGTTGCGGTGCTGGTGCCGACAACGGTGTTGTGTGTGCAGCACGGCAGAACTTTCACCGAGCGGTTCGCAGATTTTCCAATCTGCATCGAGGTTCTGAACCGATTTAAGACACCAAAACAAGCCAGGGACATTATCGCCCGAACCAAACAGGGTAAAGTTGACATACTCATCGGCACGCATCGGCTTCTAAGTCGTGACATAGGGTTTAAGGATTTGGGGCTGCTGATAATCGACGAAGAGCAGCGATTTGGCGTCGAACATAAAGAGAAACTCAAGAAGCTGCGTGTCAATGTTGACGTTCTGACGATGACAGCTACGCCGATTCCGCGGACACTGCATATGTCACTTCTGGGTCTGCGTGATATAAGCTCGCTGGCGACACCGCCATTGGATAGGCGAAGTATAGTGACAACGGTAACGTCGTATAACAAAGAGCTTATCAGAAAAGCAATTTACCGCGAGCTGAATCGCCAGGGACAGGTATTTTTTCTGCACAATAGAGTTAAAACGATTGAGAAAAAGGCCTGGGAAATTCAAGAGCTGGTCAAAGACGCAAAGGTTACTATCGCACACGGCCAGATGCCCAAAACTGAGCTGGAAAAAGCGATGATTGATTTTGTGTTAGGCGAAACGGATGTGCTGGTCTGCACGACCATTATCGAGTCGGGCCTGGATATTCCAAATGCGAACACGATTTTCATAAACGATGCAGATAGATTCGGCCTGGCGGAGATGCACCAGCTTAGAGGCCGTGTGGGCAGGTACAAACATCGAGCGTATGCGTATATGCTGCTTCCGGTGTCACGACCTATTACGCCGACCGCAGCGAGGCGGTTAAAAGCTATTGAAGAATACTCGCATTTAGGGGCCGGCTTTAGAATTGCTCTGCGGGATTTGGAGATCCGCGGGGCGGGAAATATATTAGGGCCTGAGCAGTCCGGACACATCCAAACGGTAGGCTATCAGATGTACTGTGAGCTGCTTTCCAATGCGGTCAAGCACTTAAAGAATGAGCCGGTCGAGACGATACCGACTGCCACTATCGACTTGGGCTTTGCGACATATATACCGAAAAATTACATACCTCTGGATAGGCACCGAATGGACGCTTATCGCAAAATCGCCGTGGCAAAGACCGGCGAGGATTTGAAGCAAATCGAAAGTGAATTAGCCGATGTATATGGGCCGGTGCCGGAGGAGGTCAAGCTGCTTCTGGAATTGGCTGAGTTGCGTATCGAGGCTGATAAATGGGATATAAAAAGCATCGTTGCTTCGGAACAGGGTTTGATTTTTTCGTTTGTAAAAGAACCGGATGGTAAAGCAGATTCTCTATTTACAAATGTCGCAGGCAAAGTGAGAATTGCTGACCCCAAGACAGCCTATTTGCGCTTGCCTGAGAATTACTTCGAGCCGAGAACGCTTATGTCATTTATGCGAAAAATTTTGATGGAGAAAAGACAATGAGCGAAACAGAAAATAATTCACAGGGGAAAAAACCGAAAGTGAGTAAATTAGCAGTAGCATCACCTTTGGTGGTTCTCTCAGGTTTTTTTATAGGTGTTACACTTGCGGCATGTCTAAAGAGATATAATTTCATAGCGAAAATAGGTATTTGGACTTCCATGTTTTCACTTCTATTTGGTCTTATTGCCGGGATAATTGCAGACCACAGGATTTGCAGAAGCAAAGGATTACTAACTGGAAGAAGTTTTTCTATCTCCGGAACTATTTTGTCTTTGATCCTTATTATATCTCTATTGATACCTACCGGTCATCCCCCACGTGAGTATGCCCTTCGGGTAGTATGCAGTGTCAACTTGAAGAGCTTGGGCGAGGCCATGCAAACCTACGCGAGTAATTTTGGCAATAAGTATCCCGCCGCTGATAAATGGTGCGATTTGTTGTTACAAAATACGAAGATTACTGAGAAACATTTTGTTTGTAGAGGAGCTTTTAGAAAAGGGGACAAAGGGCGATGCCATTATGCGATGAATCCAAATTGTGAGCCGAATAGTCCACCGGACATAGTGCTACTTTTTGAGACTAAGGGTGGCTGGAATCAGTTCGGCGGGCCCGAGCTTTTGACCTTCGAAAATCACAAAGGAAAAGGATGCAGCATACTATTCAATGATGGCCATGTAGAATCTATTGAGCCGTACGAGCTTGACAAGTTGAAGTGGGATGTTGGGGAGGCGCGAAATAGCCCTGCGGAGAGTGAAGGAAAACTATAGTGCTGCAAGATAGCAATTGCAATTTTGCGTTCTTTGGCGTAGATTAGCCAACCGTCTCTGAGAAACAAAGATTTTTAGGGTATCGAGGAGCAAAGTATGGCGGAAGCTAAACCGACGCGTGAGCAAGCCCTTTCGCTACTAAAAGACTACAACAAAAATGAAGGACTGATTAAACACGCCTTGGCTGTTGAGGCAGCGATGCGTTATGCGGCTCGCAAACGCGGCCAGGACGAGGAAAAATGGGGCGTTATCGGCTTGATTCACGACCTGGACTATGAGCAATTTCCCCAGCAGCACTGCAAAAAAACCGAGGAGATTCTTCGCTGCCATAACTGGCCGGATGATTACATCCGGGCGGTGATGTCTCACGGCTGGGGTATATGCACCGACGTCGAACCGAAAAGTGAGCTGGAAAAGGTCCTTTACGCGGTGGATGAACTTGTCGGGCTGATAGTCGCCACGGCGCTTGTACGGCCAAGCAAAAGCGTGATGGATATGACGCCAAAGTCGGTCAAAAAGAAATGGAAAGATAAATCCTTCGCTGCGGGCGCAAAGAGGGACGTAATCGAAAAAGGTGCCGAGATGCTGGGTATCGAACTAACCGAGCTTATCGAAGATGCAATTATGGGCATGCGCCAGGTAGCTGACGAAATCGGCCTAAGAGGCAATCCAGATATGTCGGTATAACTTTTGGCTTTGAGAGGGCAGGTTCAAGATTAAGGATGCGTAAGTCAATTTTATCAATCTTAATCCTTCTGCTGATAAGCGGCTGTGAGGACGGTAATAAGTCAGACTTGACCGACGCTGAGTCAAGACGCAGAGCAATTACGCAGAAGATAACTGTTTCGGAAGCGGCTGGCGAGTCTGTGCTGGTGGTGGGCGGTGAGGTTATCACCAGCGGCCAGATAATTGCCACACCGGTAGAACATAGCGAGATGGCCGTGTCACTGGCAGAACATTTTAAGCCGATCGCGCAGACAAGCACTCTGGAGCAGTTCAAAAAGTGGGCCAGGCCGGAAATTGAAGAATTCCTTATGAGCAAAATAACTGAAATCTTACTTTATCAAGAAGCCAAAAGACAGGCAGGAAAAAATCTCGACGAGGCTCTGGAAAAGG
>Ga0315296_10004455_pt1 | contig 11416 bp, 7 predicted proteins | sample YL17G14_18_MG_FD_203921 | JGI IMG/M metagenome (GOLD analysis project Ga0315296, IMG submission 203921) | Sediment microbial communities from Yellowstone Lake, YNP, Wyoming, USA - YL17G14_18 | ecosystem: Environmental > Aquatic > Freshwater > Lake > Sediment | place: USA: Wyoming | collected...
AGCCAGTTGGCTCTCGATCGGGCCAGAGAACGGTCCAAGAAGATCAAAAAGACTGATGCCGCTGCTAAGAAGATGGCGACCTACAGCGACGCCGCGGTCCACTTCTATGCCGGTACGTTGGGTTTGGCCCTCAGCGATACAGATGCTGCATTGAACCACTTTCGGTTAAGCGCGAAGGAGTTCGGCAATCTGGAACGGCAGCGTGCCAGGAGCATCGCCTGCGCTGCCATCGGCATAGCGCAGGCTGGACGCAGGAAATGGGCGGCTGCGCTCGAGGCTTATCAACAAAGCCTGGCGTTGATTGACCAGATAGATCCCCAGGATTCGTCCCTCAAGGAACTGCGCAGGCAGATCGTGCAGACGGTTCCCATGATCCTGGATTGCTATGAGCAGGAAGCAAGTCCAGATAACACGTAGCGACTTTACTGGAATCACGCTGGTGGGGAGGTTGAATGGCTGAGTGCATTGCCTGCAAAAGTGACTATACGCCGGGCGGTCCCTGTCCCCGTTGTGGTACTGACAACAGGCCATGGGAGCAATGGAGAAGAGACCGTCGCGGGCGCAGGGGTTGGGTGGACTTTATGTCGCCCGGATGGTATCTACCGATAATTCTGACGATACTCATTCTTCCGGTGGGGCTTGCCGGCGTCTGGGCGCTGTGGCGGATAAAGCAATTGGTGTGGTCCTGGTCGGTGCCGTTGCTGGTCATCCTCACCTTCTTTTGCATCCTCATCGTGACAGGCACGTACGAGGGGCGCGACCGGCTGCGCGAGAGCGAGTTGCTGAACCAGGTCAGACGTGGCCCGGCCCGGTTTTTCGGCGCACAGTCCAGAATTGCAGCCGCCATCATCCTCGCTGTTGCAGTCATATCAGCCTGGACGGTAGTAATCCTATCGAGACCAGTGACTGCCGAGTCGAATCACGTCGAGTATCTGCTCAACACCATTGAATCACAAGGCCTATTCAGCACTGCCACATCAGGGGCTGTAATTGATATTCTTACACGTGGGGGGCCGCTTTGCATTGCAGCCGTTGGCTATCTGTCTCTTGCATTGGCTTCGGTCTATAGCTCTTCCTTGAGCCTGGCCTTAGGTTACGCGCAGCGGATGAATCAGCGGGTGCCTCTCCCGATCTTCCTTAGCCCAGTCCGCCTGGTCAAGCTGGTGCGGTCGGAGGCGGAACAGGAGTGCTCCAGCCTGGGCCCCGGGCTGGTGTGGGAGGGGATGGAGCGGGCCCGCGATGGCGGGGTCAAACTGACCGCGCGGTACCGCCTCGATCGCAAGGTCCTGGAAGACCTGGCGGGGAAGAAGGCGGACCTGCCGATGCACACGAAATGCGAAGTACTGGCCGACCCGTGGGGACGCATACACCGCATCACGCCCAAGGCTGAGTTGCAGGTGTAGCAGATTTTTATTCAATACCAGGATCTTTTTCACCCCATAAAAAAAGTTGCACTACAATGGCATACGGATCGGTCTAACGCAGCCAGGCCAGCATCACTCCTCCATCGCATGGCAGAGCCTACCAGCGTGGTATCCAGAACAGAATAAAGGTAGCACTGGATGTCCAGGGAACCGGCTCGCAGCTTCGCATAACCGCAAAACCAATGTCCCCTGAAAGCAGCGCGCCAGCCCGACTTGCAGCCTCAAGGAAATGTGCTATACTGTGAGTGTCTCTCTTGTGCACAGTTGATGAGAGGATTTCGGCATGCACTCCAGCGAGATTCGGCGACGCTTTGTAGACTACTACAAAAGACTTGGCTTCTACGTACTCCCTCGCGCTCCTATGCTGCATCCCTCCATCCCCATGTCTTTTGTGATGAGCGCCGGCCTGGTTCAAGTCGAGACCTCTTTGGCTCGCACAGAAGACAGGCCGGGTGATCAGTTCGTCCTGGTGCAAGAGTGCTTCCGGCACTTCGATCTCGACAAGGTGGGCACGGACGATATCCATCTCAGCCTGTTCGAAATGCCGGCCGCATTTGTATTTGGTTCAAACGGTAAAGCAGAAACCATCCGGCAGATTTGGACACTGGCGACCGAGAGCCTGGGGATAGATCAGAACCGTGTCTGGGTCTCCTATTTCAAGGGTGGAAGGGTGTTGGACGACTATCTGCCAGGCGACGAGGCCACACGCCGGGCCTGGATCGAGGCAGGGGTTCCGGAGAATCGCATTGTCGGGCTGAGCACGCACGAGAACTATTGGGTGCAGGGCGGTGGGATTGATGGAATGGAAACCCCCCGCAAGGCCGGCCCGAACACGGAACTGTTCTACGATAGGGGAGCCGAGAGGGCGTGTGGCACGGGTTGTAGACCAGGCTGCCAGTGCGGGCGTTTCGTCGAGTTCGCCAACTCGCTGTTTATTTGCCGCGAACTGGATGACCAGAGCGGATTTCTCCGTCCGATGGCAGAGCCGTTCGTCGAAACTGTCATCGGTACCGAGCGCGTGGCGATGATCCTGCAGGACACTCGATCCGTGTTTGAGATAGATAGTTACAGGCCGATTATAGATACGATTCACAGTTTTGTCCACAGGCATGACTTGCCAGAATCGTTGGTCACCGCCAGCGAACATGTCATAGCGGACTATGTAAAGGCACTATACATCCTGGTCATGGATGGCGCTCCTCCCCCAGGCAAGGACGGACGAGAGCGCATCATAAAGCTGTTGGTTCGGGGGATAATCACACGACAGACTGTCTTGGACATTCAATCCCAGGAATTCCTGCCCGCGCTGATAGACTGCGTTGCTCAAATGGTTCACAATACCCTGCCGGCGACAGCCGAGGATGAGAAGCGACTGATGTTCTATTTCTCGACCGAGTCACAGCGCTTCTCAAAGACCATCAAGCGCGGACATCGTCAACTGACGCGATTCCTGAAGGAGAATAACGGACGTGCGCTTTCTGGTCCGCAGATCGTCCGGCTGGAGAAGAAGTGGGGATTGCCTCACATCCTGACCGCTGTCACACTGCAGGAGAAGGGGTTGGAGTTTGCGGAAGCGGAATACCAAGAGGCATTGGAGGCCTGGAAGCAGAGCCCTCATAACTAAACCCGCATAACTCACGGGGTCCGCGCCAGGGACCCAACAGAGATTATCGAGACGGCCAAGGAGTTAGTTCATGAGCACTACTCAGGAAATTGACAGGAAGCAATTCTTTCAACCGATTGCCGAAACCATCAACCTGAGCCTGGGACTGCCGACTTCTATCTGGCTTGCGGACGAGACTGAGCGCACTCTACGGATTGTGGCATCAGCGGAATTGTCCGATGACTACGTCCACAAAGTGGTCTTGTCCTTAGACGAACCCAGTGTGGCATCTGCCGTGATTGCGAACGGCCAAACAGTTGTGGTGACGGACATCGCCTCCGATGAGCGCTGGAAATATAAGGCCGAAGCCGCTGCAGCGGGGCTGAAATCGGCAATGGTGGCACCCTTGCAGGTAAAAAAGATGGTCGTGGGCGTGCTCGACGTTTATACCCGCGAAATAAGAGATTTCACCGAGTTTGAGAAGACGCTGGTTGAGAGTTTTGCTCCTCAGGTGGCCATTACACAGCGTCTGGTTCAGGATTTGGTGGCTCTGAACAAAGTAAGCCTGCTGATTAACTCCAAGTTGCGTCTCTCCGAGCTTTTCAGACACATTGTGCAGTCTGCGGCGCGAGTACTGGACTGCCAGCATGTGAGCATATTCCTGGCGGATAAAGACGGTAGCCTTGCATTGGAGACGACTTCGGCGAAAGGTATCGTGCGGACGCGATTTGCACCTGGGGAAGGGCTGGCTGGATGGGTTGTCAAGGAGAAGCAATCGGCGCTCGTCGTGGACGCAGTTCACGATCGCCGATTTGTTCCTGGCTTATTCTCAGATATCGCCGAACGCTCAATGCTAGTGGTGCCAATCATAACAGTAGAGCGTGAGATTGTCGGGATAATCTCCGCCGACAGGGATGGCCTAAATGCGTTTGACGGACACGACCAGTCACTACTGGAGACGTTAGCAAGCCAGGCTGCCGTGGCAGTGCGCAATGCCCGCCTCTTCGAACAGGAAGCCACTCGGGCTGCGGCCCTACAGAGATTGCACGAGATTGGGCGACAACTGCTGTCGGTCGAGTTGTCGGTGCGCGGACTAGAGAGGGTGCTACGCCAGGTGGCGCGAAGCGCCCAGAGTGTGCTGGGAGCCGACCTGGTGGACGTATACCAGTACGTCGAAGCGGAGAGACGATACACCTTGCCCCCCATTCTGGAAGGAGAGCGACAAGCCCCTCAAGTCGTCAAGGAAGAGATCTTCGAGGATGATGTCATCGTGAACATAGTTGCGGGCGGAGAGCCTCTCTACACCCCTGACGCTCTGACTGATCGTCTGCTCAGTGGCTCATTCTTCATTGAGCGTCCCCAACGCCCGGACCAGCGCTTTGTCGTGCGCGAGGAGGTTTTGTCATCGGTGGCCATCCCCCTCAAGGCGGCAGGTGAAACCGTAGGCGTGATGTTCATCAACTATCGGACGCGGCAGGATTTCACGCCCGACCAACGAGAAATCATCGAACTGTTCGCCAACCAGGCGGCCATGGCTATCCACAACGCGCGCGTGTTCGAGCAGATCCAGGCGAGGATCAAGGCACTGGCGGCCTTGAACGAGGTAGGCCGACGCTTGAGCACCGTCGAGGTGACAAGGAGAGGCCTCAGCAGTGTGTTGCGGCAAGTAGCACAACAGGCAAAGAAGGTGCTGCGTGCCGATCTCGTTGAACTCTACCGGTATTCTCCAGAACGGGAAGACCGTGTCGCCGCTCACGTTTTCGCAGGGCAGAGACTGGTAGACATCAAACCATCCAAGAGGGTTCTACCGGATGACGTAGCGGCCCAGGTCCTGCACCTGAGCAAGCCTCTCTTCACCGCCGATGCACAGCACGAACTGCTCCTATCGGCTCCTTTTAAGACGGACCGCAAGGGTATGCCGGACCAGCGCTTTATCGTCAGGGAGCAGATTGTCTCCACTGCCGCAATCCCACTGCGGGTCGGCGACGAGGCAGTGGGGATATTGTTCGTCAACTACCGCACCCCACAGAAATTCCCGGTGGAACAACGGGAACTGATCCAGTTGTTCGCCGGCCAGGCGGCAGTCGCAATTCGCAATGCCCAGTTGTTCCAGCAACGTGACACTCTGCAAGACATCGCGCGCGACATCACTTCGGAGTTGGACAGAGATAAACTTCTGCAGCGGACACTGGAGCGGTCATTGAAGCTCCTGCACTGCGAGTTTGGGTCCATCAGTGTGTTTGATCCGGCAACCAACGACCTGCAGTTCCAATATGCAGCGGGCAAGTCACCCAATCGGAATATCAAGCTGGGTGAGGGTCTGATCGGCACGGCAGCAGAGAAACGTGAGCCTGTGCGGGTCGCGGACGTATCGCATGACACCCGATACATCTGTCACGTGAAGGACACCCGATCGGAATTAGACGTTCCGATGCTGGTAGGCGATCGACTGATCGGCGTACTCAACGCGGAGAGCAGGCGGCTAAACGCTTTCAGCAAGGCAGACCAGCACCTGGCAGAGGCCCTGGCAGCACAGACGGCCGTAGCGTTTCGCACGGCCGAACTATATGAAGGGACCCGGACCAGACTCCAGGAGCGCGTTGACGATATCACAGCCCTCCAGGACATATACGCTCTCATCGGGACTGCTTCCCTGGAAAAGATACTGGAGCAAATTGCAGAGGAGGCTGCCCGCCTGACCCCGGCCAAGTACACAGGAATTTGGCTATTGGACGAACAAGCCCGTGAACTACGATTTGGGGCAAGGAATAAAGAAGAAGCGCCAACACAAATCATAACAAGTCTACCTCTCAACGAGGTCAGCATTAACGCGCATGTCGCCCTGACTAGGGAGGCGTATCTTTGCAACGATGTTCGGAGGGATCCGTACTACCGAGAGTGGTACGAGGATGTGCGGTCCGAACTGACCACCCCGCTGGTGTATGGCGAAAAGGCGATCGGGACCCTGGACCTGGAAAGCACATATATCGGAGCATTCACAGATGACCATGTACGTCTGGTTGAGGTTCTGGCTGGAGCAGCAGCGGTTGCCATCCAAAGCGCGCGTACGTATGGGGCCATACGGACACTGAACACGTTAGGACAGGTTCTGACCAGGGGCATTCGGCTGAGAGAGAACGAGGTGCTGGAACTGATTCACAGCCAGGCCAGTGAATTGATGAATGTTGACAATATGTACATCGCACTGTACGACGAAGCAACAGACATTGTTCAGTTCGGACTGGCATTCGTAGACGGTAAGCGCGCAGACGTCAAAACGGACAAGCTTTGGCAACCGCGAAAAGCAGGCAAGGGACGGACAGAAGAGATCATTCGCACCAAGAAGCCAATTCTGCACGCCACAAAAGCAGAAGCAGAGGCCTGGTATGCTCAACCAGAACGCCAGGACTATTGGTCAGGAAGTGGGATAGTATACCCATCTTGGCTTGGTGTGCCGATGACGGTGGGTGAAAAGGTGTTGGGCGTCATCGCCACTTATCACCCCACGTGGAGTTATTTATACAGCAGGGATAACCTTGAGATCCTCCAGACGATCGCCAATGAGGCGGCCATTGCACTGGACAATGCCCATATGTTTTACGACGTCAACCGAAGGCTCGAGGCGCTTGTCAAGTTTGGCCAGATGGTCACCTCGGGCATCCGTTTGGGCGAGGCCGAAATCCTGGAATTGATCTACGGCCAGGCCAGGCAATTGATGGATACGGGCAATATGTACATTGCATTGTACGACGAGACGACAGATTTCGTTCGGTTTGGACTGGTAGTTGTGGATGGCGAGCGTATAGATGTTGAGAAAGGTGAGAGATATCAACCACGCCGGGCTGGGAGAGGCAGGACAGAGAAAATCATCCGCACCAGGAAGCATCTTTTCCACGCCACGAAGGCGGAGGCGGAAGCATGGTATGCTGAGCCAGGGCACGAGGAGTATGTAGGAGCAACGTATGCGTCGTGGCTCGGTGTGCCGATGATCATAGGAGAGAAAGTGCTGGGTGTGATCGCTACCTACCACCCGACACGAGACTACGTCTACAGCGGAGATGATCTCAAGATCCTGCAGGCGATGGCCAACCAGGCAGCCATTGCTCTGGATAATGCTCGATTATACGAAGAAGCACGCAGCGAGGCGATTGCCACCAAGCAGTTAGCGACGTTGGGCACTGCCATTGCAGCCCTGCAACATCGCATCAACAACACCTTCAATATCATCGTCCCCAACGTGACGCGCCTGCGGAAGCGCGTGGATGTGACGGATGCGACAATCGTAGAGATTCTCGAAATCATCGAGCGTAACGCTCGTTATACCTCGGACATCATTGCACGCATCCAGGAGCCATTGCGGGAAGTCGATGTACAGGACGTTAACGTCAACGCTGTGTTGGATGAGGTGGTAAGCAGAGTGAGAGAGCTCCAGCAAGCAGATCCTGCCCTGCCACTGGTCAGCTTCAGGCTCAACCTGGACGACTCTATTCCCCAGATCAGAGCCTCTATCGGCCAGATCACCGAAGTCTTCCGCAACCTGGTTGACAATGCCTGTCACGCGATGAAGACGGGCGGTCGGTTGACAGTGGCCAGTTGTTTGACTGATGGCACAATCAACGTGCGTGTTCAAGATACAGGCCCAGGTATCCCCCCACAAATTCAGCAACGCCTCTTCTCCAAGCCGGTCCCATCCAAGGACCCAGGCGGAGGAGCAGGACTGGGCCTGTGGCTCAGCCAACTCATGTTGCGCAGTCTCGGCGGTGATGTTAAAATAGAAACGACCGGTCCCACCGGAACCGCCATGTTGGTTCAGATACCAACCGGTTAGGTGGGACAGGAGGTACAACTATGAAGACACGTATTCTAATCATTGACGACGAACCCCGCTGGATTGAATTCGCCAGGAGCGCTCTCGGCAGGTTTGAGATCATCGTTGCACCTACTGTGGAAGCGGCGCTTGCTGAACTTGAAGCGGATGAGTTTGACCTGGTTATCGCCAGTTCTCGCCGCCTGGACATACTTGAAGTCATTGCTCAGAAGTACTCTGATAAGCGAGTCGTCGTAACGACAGTGCAACCTACCACGCAGGAGGCACTGACCGCCTACCGGCTGGGAGCTATGCGTTACTTCGCCAAGTCTTTCGGCCGCCAAGATTTATTGAACCGCGTCGAGGAGGTCATTCCCGCCTCTGCCAGTGCCACGTAAGCGTACCGGCGAACAAAAGGAGTTAGATATGACAAGGGAACCTCAGAAAATCCTGGTGGTAGATGATCTGCCTGACTGGCGTAGGACGCTTAGCGGCTTACTGGCAGATGCAGGATACGATGTCAGGGTCACCGATTCTGCGACCGGCGCGCTAAGGCTGCTCGAAACCGGGCGCTTCGATCTGGCAGTGGTAGACATACGCCTTGATGAGACAGACGAGGGCAATGTCGAAGGACTCAGCTTAGCGAAAAAGATAAGAGAACAGTGGCCCAGCGTGAGGGTCGTCATTATTACTGGCTATGGCACGCCGGATATTATGAGACAAGCACTGGAGCCTGACATTCAGGGTCAGAAACTCGCGGTAGACTATATCCCCAAGACCCAGACTGGAGAGTTAGTTCCGATCGTGCAGAAAGCGTTGGCACAGTAAGGAAACATGTACTCAGTAGGATCGGCGTGAGCAAGGGTCGCATTCTCATAGTGGACGATCTACCCGACGTGCGCGCAACGCTGTCGGGCCTTTTATCGGACGAGGGCTACGAAGTGCGCTCGGCGTCCAGCAGGGCTGAGGCCCTGCAGATATTGGATGCCGAGCGCTTTCACGTCGCGGTCCTGGACGTGCGCCTGGACGAAACAGACGAAGACAACCAAGATGGTCTCTTGCTTATGCATGAGATCAGAGAAAAGTACCCCACCGCTGCCATCATCATCTTGACTGGCTATGCGAATGTCAAGATGGTACAGGAAGCCCTGCAGCCCCGCCTTGAAGGCCCTTCCCCTGCGTTTGCTTTCCTGGAGAAGTCTGAAATAGATAAACTGCCGGAGTATGTGGAACGTGCATTGGAGTGTGTCACAAGCAGCACCACGCTGGCTATTCGTAACCTGATTGCTCAAGGCGAAAATGACCAGGTGGAATTCAAGTCGGGTATACGTTGGGACTTTAAGACAAACAAGGTTAATAAAAACTTACAGGAAGCAATTGCTGTGGCAATCACCGGGATGCTGAACAGCCAAGGCGGAACGTTGCTCATTGGTGTCGCAGACGATGGTACGATACTGGGCATTGAGAAAGACTTGCAAACTTTACGTAAGAAAAAAATTGACGGTTTCCAACTGGCATTGACAGATATTGTAAAGGCCTATTTGGGCATCGAATATATGGCGTATATTCTTACCCGCTTTGAACTCGTAGACGACAAATGCGTGTGTGTCATTTCGATTGAAAAAAGCCCAACACCGGTATTCTTTGCCACGGGCGATGTACACAAGTTCTGGGTGCGTGTGGGCAATTCGACGCGCAGTTTAGACGTAAAAGCGACAATGAGTTACATACAAGCACATTGGACAAGGACTGGATAACTCCCATCAAGGAAGGGCTATAGGGAAAGACCCGAGGAGAGCACAACGATGTACAAAATTCTGGTGGTAGATGATGAGCCTGACTTTCGGGACACATTAAGTGGATTACTCTCTGATGAGGGATACACCGTGCAGATAGCGACTAATGAGGGAGAGGCATTGGATGCAGTTATACGAGAATCATTTGACTTTGCCCTCATTGACGTGCGCTTACATGGCGATGATGAAGAAGACGAAAGTGGGTCGAGTCTGGCAATGGCCTTCCGCGCTCTCAATCCACAGATTCGTGTTATCCTGCTCACACGTTATGTGAGAACCAGACAAATCGTCCGCGCAATTCGATATCTCGGAGCAGTTGACTTCATTGAAAAGATCCCAGATGTGGGCAGACGAGTTTTAGACGCCATCACAGCGGCACGAAAAGCACCTAAGGAGGCCAAACAACCGACATTTGAGAAGACCGGCAATACAACACGACTGTCTCTATCACTTGCGGCGGACCGGCCTCTGGGGGTGAGGGCACACGGGCGCCATGTCTGCTCCACATGTACATCGAAAATACTGCAGATTAGTGTCGAGCGTTATGCAAAAAGAACACAGATCGCCAGACAAGATCCAGGCAATTTGCGTTTCCAAGTTAAGGAAATCGGCTGTGACTTGTGGCGTGACATATTTGCTGAACACCCCGAGGCAGAACGGGCGTACATGGAAGCACGTTCCAAGAGCCAGTCACTTTCACTGCTCTTCGAGGCCCCTAGAGAGTTCCTCGGCATTCCATTAGAATTCATGCGCTCAGATGAACCTCAGGAGTATCTGGTACTTCAGCACCCGCTTATCCGTTTCGTATGCGGTGCCACCCCAAAGCGCGAAGCGATCTCCCCCCAGATGCTGGTGCTGACGAAGGCGTTACGCGTTTTGATCATCGCTTCGAACACAAACCCTCCAATAGATGGCGTAGACACCGAAGTGCAAGAGCTTTCCCACTACCTGAAACACCAGGAGTTCATCCCTGTTGATGTCAATCTCATTCCAACAGGACTTGCCACGTATGAGCGTATCAGGAAAGAGTTGCAAGAAAGTAGTTATGATATTGTACACTATGCAGGACATGGCTCGTACAAGGCAACATCCCCTGAGGAGAGCAGCCTCTACTTCTGGGCTAGTGAGGGCAAACAAGGTGACGTCGTACCAATGCCAGCGACCGAACTAAAATTGCTGCTCGAACGCTCGGAAGTGCGCTTAGTGTATTTGAGCAGTTGCTACGGCACGGCCACTGGCAGCCAGGTTGCACTGCTGGATGACGATTTTCTTGGACTGGCCGATGCTGTCGTACAAGCTGGTGTTCCTTCGGTGGTGGGTTTCCGCTGGCCTGTGTCCGACGACGGAGCTCGCAAACTGGCACTGGCTTTCTACCACTCCTTGCTGGAACAGGGAAGCCCAGAAATCGCGCTCTGGAACGCAAGGTGCGAGTTGGCCGTTGATCGGAACGACACTACCTGGCTCTCGCCCATTCTCATACATCAAGTGTAAATAGACGCTGTCTGCCGTCATCATTCGGCTGGTTGGTGTGTTCACCGATGTAACTGTGATCTTCAGGCTCTTGTGAGATTCCTGACCGGTGGAGACCGAACCTTCGCAACTGTGTATTAGTCAACAACACTCTGAACATTAACAACTGACTACATGAGCCAAATGCGCTTAGCAAGCTCGTTGGGCGACAAGCCTGGAACAGCCAAGCCCTGATGTGGGCGGTCATTGTACCCGTCCAGGAATTGCCCCAAGAGTGCGGCCAGTCCTTGGTCGTCTTGCCACGATTTGTCCTCCA
>Ga0315296_10004456_pt1 | contig 11413 bp, 6 predicted proteins | sample YL17G14_18_MG_FD_203921 | JGI IMG/M metagenome (GOLD analysis project Ga0315296, IMG submission 203921) | Sediment microbial communities from Yellowstone Lake, YNP, Wyoming, USA - YL17G14_18 | ecosystem: Environmental > Aquatic > Freshwater > Lake > Sediment | place: USA: Wyoming | collected...
CGCTCATGGCAACGACGCCGGCCAGCCAAAACACAAGCAGGGCCCCCTGCCATGTCAGAGTTCGAGGTCGCTCCCCTACCCCAGCCACGGTGGTCTGGGACTGTCCGGTGATGGACTGAGATAGGGGAGCGCTGGTGTGGCTCGCTGGCAAAGGTAAGGTCGGGTCTGACGTCGGCGAGCTCAGTTGAGCCGCGTAGGCAGCATTGCCAGCCGGCCAATGGGTAGAAGGAGGATTCAGTGAGAGCAAGGGTGTTAGCAGTAGGTACGCCAAAACGAACGCGACCAGCCAGTACCGCAGCCGGGCGCGCACTCTCGTTCGCAGGAGGAACTCCACCGATAGCACAAGGCCGATCAGCGCCGCCGACTCCACCAGCAGCGGCAGGGCAAATCCCACAAAGAATTCGCCCATCGTATTCACATGTCTGAGTATCCATTCCATATCGCGCCTTTCACAAAGTAAGACGCCGGAAATGGAAATCTATTACAGGGAAAAAGCAAAAATCTGCGCACGGCGGATTTCGCCCACAGGTGGGATTGGCGTGGGCCGACGACAGAGTTGCACCGCAGGCAATCAAATGCGTTGACCGCACCCCAAGTCCCCGGGCTTCCGCTGCCCGGGTGGCAGCGTCAAGCGCAGCTTGGCGATGGTTCAACCATCCGCCATCGCCAAGGCCTTCGGCCTTGACGCTGCCACCCAGGTCCACAGATGATCGATCGGAGGGTCAACAAACAAGTGGGTCGCGCGTGACATTACTGCCTGGTCATTGTGATGACCACGGGCGCGAGGATTTCCTGGGTGGTGCGGCCCTGCCTGGACTTCAGCTCGACGGTGGTCTGCACGGGCCTGTAGCCGGGATATTCGGCGTGGAGAACGCAGGGACCCGGATCGCCGGCAAAGGACTTGCCGTCATCCGTGTTGAAATGAGGCGGGATCACGCGCCCGGCGCGTTCGAGCCAGACGCTCGGCGTCGCCAGCGGAATGCCCTCTTGCGTCACGACGACCACGACGAGGTAGCCCTCCACATCGCGTCCGGCGTCCGCCCGGTCGGCGTCGATGGCGATCGTCTTATGCTCCTTCGGCCCGAGGGTCACCTCGGCGAGCGTCGAGGTGCGTTCCAGAGCGGCGAATGCATGGCCGAAGATATAACGGCCGGCGGGAAGATTCTTCACCTCGAACGTGCCGTCCGGATTGATTTGGGCCTCTGCCGTGATTCGCTCATCGACACTGCGGAGCATGAGGCGCGGCTGCTCGGCCTTTCCAGATGTGACTTTGCCGGAAATGGACGCTGAGCCGGTGGGAATTGTCATGATGGTTCTGCCGATGCTCTGCCCGGCCCTGATCTCGAACGGCTGTCGAATCGTGGGGTATCCCTCGCGCCGGGCGAGCGCCTCATACTTGCCCACGGGGATATTGGAGAAGACGAAGGGCTCGGCAGGATCGCTTCGAGGCTTGAGCAGCCCGGCCCGCCGGCCCCAGAAGTACCGCTCATCATGCGCCTGCATGGTGACGCTCCAGCCCTCGGCCGGCGTCGCTGCCTCCTCCATGACCAGGTCCACCGTGACCTCCGCCAGCGCAGTCTCGAAATCACCGAGGTCGAGGTCGACTCCCTCCTGGAAATTGAATGCGCCCAGCGTCATCCACCGGTCCCAGTTGCGCATCCCCGGCATCGCCCAGTAGACGGACCGCTGTCCTGTTGGCAGGCCGTAGAAGGCAAACTGGCCGTCGGAGCCGCTCACCGTGTACGCTGTGAAGCCCTGGGCAACGCCCGCTTCAAAGGTCACCAGGAGCGGCGTATTCGCCACGGGCTCACCATTTTTCAAAAGCCGGCCGGTCGCCTTCCACGGCCCGCCGATGTCCAAACGCCTCGTCCGCCCGCGATCCGGCACGATGGCAGCCTGGACGACGCCGAGTTGCTTGTCCGGGTCCTCGCGGAGGGCGTAGCACAGCTCCTCCGGCAGGTGCTCGATCCGGTAGAAGCCCTGTTCGTCGGTAGTCACCAAGCCCAGACGTCCCAGGTTCTCCTTCCAATAGGGATCAAACTGGCTCTCGTCCATGAAGTAGATCGTCGTGTTCGCCAGCGGCTTGCCCTGCCAATCATACAGGCGGCCCTCGACCGTCCCGCCCTTCGACAGGACAATCTTCACCTCCGTGGCCCCGTCGGTCTTGAACTCCAATTGCCGTATGACGCGGGCAAAATCCGGATGCCGGAAGACGAACCACCGCGAGCTATCACCCGTCGAGAGATTGTCCGCCGTGAAGCGGCCTTCCGCATCCGTGCTGGTGATGTACTTGGCGTCAGGCGGCTCGTTTGCGGTGCGAGTGTAGCGATAATTGATTGTCGCCCCCTCGATGGGCCGGCCCGCTTCATCGACCACGACGCCGCTGACGGATGCCGGCGGCCCAAGCTCGACCAGCACAGGCTCATTGCTATCGCGATACAAGTTGTCCGTTATTTTATCGCCGTACCCTTCGGCCCGGACCTGGACTCTGCACTCGGGGCCATAGCTTTGGACCTCGAACGCTCCATTCGGGTCGCTGATCCCGCGGTACTCCTGCTGGCCCACCTCTCGCAGCTCGAAGCTCGTCACGGGCCGGCGGGTCCGCGCGTCGATCACGCGGCCGGTCAGTCGCAAGCTCTTGGGAATCGCCAATTCTAGCACGAGGTTCTCGCTCGGGGCCTTGATATTGGTGAACTCTTTCTGCTGGCGTGCGATCTCGACTCTGAGGTCATACAGGCCCGGCACGAGATCGGTGATCGTGAAATCCCGCTTGCCGCCATAGAGGTACGTGCTTCCGAAGCTCCCCTCGGCACTTGCGGCATGGATCCAGAATCCCTGTTCGTACGAGCCGCCGATGAACTTGACGGTGCCTGAGATACTGACGCGGCCGTGGGGCGAGGGCTTGGGAATCTTCAGGTCGATCACGCCGCTCTCCGGCGACAGGTTCACGTCCGTGGACCAGATCCCGCGCGAGCCGCCCTCCTCAGGGATGAACACCTGCAGCCGATGAGGTCCGGGAACGATGTGCTTGAGAATGAACGTGCCGTCTTCGGCGACCGGATCGTTATACGGCCAGGAATAGACGCTGTTCCACCACAGCGGCTTGGCTTCGATCACCCAGCCACCGGCGGGCTGACCGTCGGAGCAGGTCGCCACGCCGGCCACATCCATGCCTTTCTTGAGGTCCAGCGTGAGGGACTTGACCTGCCTGGGTTCATCCAGAGCGACTTTCTGCCCGGCCAGCGCGAACTCCGGGTGGGCGGCTATGACCAGGTACGTGTCGAGCCGTAAGCCGCCGATAGTGACGACGCCGTTGGCGTCGGAGCGGCTGGGGCGCCTGGGCCCCCTGCCCATGTCGTCGGACACGTACGCAGCGTATACATTCACTCCTTTGACGGGCCGGCCCTTCTCGTCGACGGCGGTGATGACCAGCTTGCCGCCTCGTTCGAGCACATAATCCCTCGTCGCCTGCCCCCCCGTCTGCAACTGGAGAATCTCTCGCGGCCTCTCCCACTCGGCGGGCGTGACGTGGTCCGGCGCGTTCAACAGAGCATTGTACGGCCCGTCCTTGTCGACGCGATCAAGACCGTAGACGCCGTTGCTGTCGGTCGTGGCCCTGTAGACTCTGCCGCCGCCGTCAGGCACAACCTGTACCTGCACACCCTCGACGGGCTCGCCGGTTTCGGCGTCGGTGATCGCGCCGGTCAGGACATAGGTGGGCTTCGCCTCGGGCACAACCCGGCTCTGCGGCTCCTGCCTGCGGCCTGGGGCATTCGGCTCGCGAGGCTGGTTTCTGGCCTCAATCCGCTGGATTGCCTTGGCAAAGGGATTCTCAGCCGGGTCTCCCTGCCACTGGTCTACCAGTCGGGACAATACAGCGATGGCTCGCTCGTTGCCGATCTCGCCAAGATGCCCGGCAATCACTACCTTGTTCTCGATGTGACTTGTGTCGAGAGCCCGGACGAGGCCAGTCACGTCACGGGCGGCATACGATGCATCGATCTTCTGCCGCTCAGCCGCAAGCAGAGCCACGTCCGGGCCGGGGCTCGGCACACTCGAATCTATCGGTCCCAGCGGGGTTTTACCCGTCTGACGAATACGCTCAACGCCACTCTTCCAGACAGCGATCCCGCCTGTGACAACCATCGCCGTCACGGCGATCATGGCGGCCAACCGCAGGGCACGGCTGGCAAAGAATGCGTGCAGCGCACTGCGCCGGACCGGCTGTCGCACACCGGCCGTGGCACGTTCAAGAGCCGCAGCAGCGTCGGCAAAAATTCGCTCATCCAGTGACGCCATGGTCGCCACATGCAGTGTCCTGACCGCCTGCTCTGTGTGATTGTACGCGTTCATTCGGACGATCCTCCACCCAATACCGTCCGCAGCCTCTCGATTCCGTAGCGATAGCGGCCCTGGACCGTCGGCACCGAGGTCTTCTGTACTTCCGCGATCTGCCTGAACCGCAGGCCCGCGTTCAGCCGTAGGAGAATCACTTCGCGCTGCTCCAGCGGCAGCCGGGTCAGCGCCTCGCTCAGCCGCCGAGTTTCCTCCGAAAGCGCTGCCGTCTGTTCAGGGTCCGTCGAAACCCGCGTCGCCGGCTGAAGGTCTTCCGCCTCGACGGCGTGCGTCTTTTTCCACCGGAACCAGTCGCGGGCCCGGTTCAACACGCTGCCGATCAGATACTTGCGCAGGCTGGTCCGCAGCTCTAGCTCGCCCACACAGCCGGCGAAACTCACAAACACGTCATGCAAAATGTCCTCAGCGACGTTCATTTCGTGCACCATCGAAAAGGCGAGGGTCAGCAGCATATCCTTGTAGGTCATGTACACGACGCGCAGAGCCTCTCTGTCCCCTTGCTTGAGTCTGTCGATGAGGCTTCGATCGTCCAGCATGCACCCTCGTACAATCGGGTTGTCAAATGTCATTCCGCATGAAAGGACGCCACCGGCAGCATTTTAATATGCCGGCATCGCCGGGATAGAAAGTTTTTTGGCCGATGCGCTATGGGGGAATGCGAAAATGCTGGATGTCCAGCGGACTTTGTGGTTCAATAGGTGTAGCAAGCGGACAGTCGATGCATCGGCCGGTCCGCGAGGGACAGTGATATTGCATGGAGAAAGACGTGTTAGGTTTGTTGCTGAGCCCCAGTGAAGTCCTGGTGCTCATGGTCATCACCGCGGTAGTCGTCTTGCTGGCCTCGCGCAAAGGCAGAGCCAAGTAGCGCCACATTTCAGAGATCCGCGGCGGAATCTGCCGCTACTGATTCCAGTCTCTTGTTCCTCTCTGACTCTTGAGACGGCCGCGCTGCCTCTTCTCCTCCAACCGGCGCTCGCGAGCGGCGGCGGGAACCCTCGTCTTCCTGCGAATGGGCACGGGTTTCAGGGCCTCCTGGAGCAACTGCTGCAAGCGCTCTACAGCCGCACGACGATTGGCCTCCTGAGACCGATGCTTCTGAGACACCACGCGCAGGACGCCCTGCCGATCCATCCGGCTTGATAACTCGCTCGCAATCCGCCGCTTCTGGTCCTCGGACAGGCTCGGCGAGTTGCCCACGTCAAAGAGCACCGTGACCCGCGTATTGAGCTTGTTGACGTTCTGCCCGCCCGGACCGCCGCTGCGCGAGGTCTTGAACGTCAACTCTTCTTCGGCAATCGAGGTATTCTGGGCAATCTCGATCATACTCTGCGCAGACAATGAACTCAGTTTCGGCAAAATGACCGCAGCTCAGCAACGAGCCGGGCCTCCATCGTAGCCGCCGCAGGCACCGGCTGCAAGCGGGTCCTATGAGACAATTCACTCCTCGCGGTCCGGACGGTAGGCAATATCGGCCAGTTCCGGCTGCACAAGCAGGAGGTAATCTTCCGTCTTCATGTGGATGGCGTGGTCGTGACTGCCCGCTTGGAACACGATGTGGTCGTCGCACCCGAGGGCCTCGTCCACGATGATCCGTACGCCATAGAGATTGCCGAACGGCGGCTCGGCCCCCTCTTCACAATCGGGAAAGAGTTCCCGAGTCTCCTCCTCGCTGGCCATCATCACGTCGTGAACGCCCAGGTAATGCCTGAGCTTGTCGAAGACCAGCTTGTGTGGGGCGGCGAGCACGCACATGATGTAGTTGCCGTCGGCCTTGACGATCACGGGCTTGGCCACGTACCGGCCCCGCTCATGTTCCTCCGCGGCCACCACCTGCGCTGAATACGCCGCCGGGTGCTCGCTGACGGAATATTGCACGTGCGATTCATCCAGGTAATCGAAAATCTTCATCGTCATCTCCTTCGCGACAGATGGGCATCCGTGCTGCATTGTGCTCACACTCTATGCACGGATGCGCCGGGCGCAAATCAGGATATCCCTGAACTCGTGGCTCACAATTGCTCACGCAGGGCCGCCGTTGTCCTCCCAGGATGGCAAGGTCTGTCCTTGCGAAAATCGCAGTTGCTTGCGCCGTCCGCTGAGCAGAAATTGTCAGAAATTTTTCACATCCGCTGCAAAATTTGACCACGCGCATCCGGCAGGTTATCGGGGCTAAAAGGGGCAGACCGCCATACGCAGGAGAAGACATGCAAACTCGTCGACTGTTGACAGGGGCGACTTGGGAAGTGAGGGAAACCAGCCGGGCCGTCACAAGGTTTCACTGGGACACACGAGCAGCTCTGCTGCCGCCGATGGGTCCCGCAGAAACACTCAAGTGTGAAAACGACCTGTGCCGATGGGGTAGATAGATCAGCAAAGGATGATTGCCAGTACTGACAGGGGATCCTTGAAGAGTGTAGTCTTCGAGTTCGATTTCTGAAACGCGAATGATGTCCTCTTCGCCCCCGGATTGAGCAACTGACGGGTATTTCAAACACAAAACTTAATTGAATTTGGGAATATCCTCGCTCAGGCTCAACCGGGGGCTTTTTCTTTGCACCCTGCCTGCGATTATTGGGACCTCACAGGTCCGCCTCGGGCATGAACTGTATCCACCCACAGCCCTATGCACGCTCCGTCACAATTTCGTCCTGCACTCCAGGACCAATAACCGTCGGTTTTTGCTTCCCGGCGGCGGCTGGAGGCTCTATAGTACAGACGCAAAAGGCAACTATCGTCAGCTTGCAACACGGGACAATCTAAGGAGGTAAGAAATGGCCAGCCAAAACCGAAGAAGCGGAAAAGCCCTGACCCTGATCGTAGTGGCGAGCCTTGCGGCGGTCGCCGTGCTCTGGACGGCCGTGATTTCAGGCCCCGTGGTGGCCCAGCAAAGCTCGAAGTCGGCCGACGACGACCTGCGGGCCGGCAGGAACTTCATCGAAACCAAAATCTACAGTGAGCAGGACGACCTGAACATACTGAAGCTTTTCGAGGGGCTGCGCGTGTCCGACGTCACGGACGGACTGGACAAGGTGGGCCTCACGAATGTGATGATCATGTCCCCCGAGATCCACGCCGCCTGGAAAGATACCACGCACTACAGGCACCGCTTCGTCGGCATCGCCGTGACGGCCCGGTACGTCCCCACGAACAAACCCCCTGCCCCGCCGATGGAAACCGCCGCGTTTGACAAGTGGGTCGGCGAGACATACTCCAAGGTGACGCCCGAGCCGTTCGTGCCGCTGATTCGCAAAGGCACGGCCCTGGTCTTCGATGACGCCCCCCGCTCCGACGTCGGCACTATCGGCTCGAACAATATCATGGGCTGGAAGCTGCGGGGCTGCGTCGGCGTGGTCACGAATGCTGGCGGCCGCGATACCGACGAAGTCGCCACCGAGCAGATGCCGTTCTACCTGCGCCAGGTGGCGCGTGGCATCCGTCCCGGCCGCAATGAGATCGAGTCCGTGAACCGCCCCATCGTGTGCGGCGACGTCCTCGTCCGACCAGGTGACGTCATCGTCGCCGACGGTGATGGCGTCATCGTCGTCCCTCGCGAAAAGGCCAAGGAAGTCGCCGAGTACGCCAAGGCCATCCTGGAAGGCGACAAGAAGGGCCGCCGCGGCCTCTACGAAAAGCTCAACCTCCCCGCCGACGACTCCGTCAAATAGTCGCTCTGCTACCTGAAATCCGCAGCGTTTCCGCGATGGTTCTCTCGACGAATTGTACGACATCGCCGGTGAGCGGGTGCTCACACTGGAGGAGATCGATCTGCTCTTTGTACTCGGGCAGGATCTCGGGACGCACCTTCTGCGTCTGACGCAAAATCTTGCATCTCTACGGCGTCACCGCCCGGTTGTAGATCCGCACGTCATCGATCAGGCCGGACCAGAAGGCGGTTGGCGCAAGGTTCTTGCCGCCGCCGATGTGCAGGCTTTCGCTCGACGGCGCAAGGTTGGGCTGTGCGTCTCTGGCTACCTCGACCCCGTCCATCTGCAAGGTCCGATTCGTGCCGTCCCACGTCAAGACCACACGATGCCACTGGTCATCCGTGACGAAAGCATCCGACGACAGGGATTTGCCATCCCGTCCGGCCGACTTGAGGTCCGTGGTCAGCATGCCGTACTGATTCAGATAGAGCCAGTCCGCTCCCGATGACTGCGAGACGATCACCCGGCCGGTTGCTGTGCCCTTGACCCAGGCAATGACGCTGAACGGCCCGCTGGCCGGATCGAGGACAAACGAATTCGACCGGAGGAAATTGTCCTTCCCATCGAACGCGAGTGCCCCACCGATCTTGCCCCCCTCCGGCTGCCAAGCCGCACCGCCCAGCACCATCGCGTCATTATCCCCGGCGCTGTCAGTCGCCGTCATGCCCTCCGCCTCGTCCAATGCCCAGTGAGCGATCAGAGTAGGATCGTTCACCTCCTGCCCGATGTATCCGGCCAGGACAGTCAGGTCGTTCGCATCGACGACACCATCCCCCGTCGGTGACAGCCCAATATCGTACAGCGACTTGTTCTGGCCCCAGTGCTCTGCCATAGCCAGGACTTCCTTCCCATCGACCTTGCCGTCGCCATTGAAGTCGACGATGGGGACGATCGGTGCCTGCCAGAAACTGCAAGTGCTGGGGTCCGTCAGACTCGAGGCCGCGGCAAAGTACAACATGCGCCCATCCAGCGAGACGCGCGATACACCCTCATATATGGCGCTGTTGACCCGAGGCCCAAGGTTCACCGGCGCCTGCCAGGGAGAAGAAGTGGTCGCCCGCCTGCTCATCCACAAGTCACTACCACCGTAGCCTCCAGGACGGGGTGACTCGTTGTTGTAGTCGTTGAAAAGGAGCACCAAGCCGTCCGGCGAGAGGGAGATCCAGTATTCGGTGTAGGGACTATTCACTGTGGGCCCGAGATTCACCGGATTACGCCAAGGACTGTCTACGGTCGGTCGTCGAGCCACCCAGATGTCACGATTATAGTATCCGCCATATCCACCGGACCGCTGGGATACGAAGTAGAGCTCCAATCCGTCTGGCGATATCCAGGGCAACTCATCGTGATCGGCACAGTTGATTCCCGGTCCCATGTTTACCGCCGGGGTCCACGCGGCGTCCTTCGTGGCACGTGTCGTCACATATATATCGCACCCCCGGCTGCCGGGTCTGACGCTGTCGAAGTAGAGCGTAAGCCCATCGCGTGAAATGGAAGCCGATGGGTAAGAGAAAGAGGCTTCGTTGGGACTATTGACATTAGGCCCGAGATTCTCCGGGGGGCCCCAATCCTCATCGGTCGAGGCACGTTTGAGCACCCACAGCTCGCCGCCTTGTCCGCCCGGACGCGCCCGGCCGATATACATCTCCAAGCCATCGTAAGAGAAACAGTAGATGGCGTCGGTTGCGGGGTTGAGGAACGGGATGGTTGACTCAAGATTCACGGGCTCACCGAACGTGAAATCCGCATACGCGGCCGACGAGTCAAGACCAGAAAGCAAACCAAGCCCAAACAATGACGCTACGAACACAGGAATCTCAAACAGCTTCATTTCCCACCTTCCCTTCTGCCCAAAGGCAACACACAGTACTGGAATCTCACTTACAGGTCTCTCTGCAGAGAAGACGAGTTGACAATCGAATGGCATTTCGATAACGCACCGGAGATCCTTGGACGCGGCCAACTCCACATCGGAAGCCGGGCCTCCGCCCATGACAATTGACCACCGCCTCATGTCCGCGCTGGCGCCGGCGCGGTCGCCCAGGCAGGCATAGCACTGAGCACGACCGGAATAAGCCATTGCATTCCGTGGATCGGCCTCGATTTCACGAGCGTAGTGGGCTATTTCCTCCCAGACACGCCTTTCAATCTGATCATAGAGCAGGCGGGCTTCGGCTCCCACGTGTCTACTGCCCAGGATAGGTTCGAGAGTCTTTAAGGCTGCTCCCCACTCTATCCTGGCACGCTGCTCGCGCGCCTGGGACAGAACACTCTTGTGTTTGGCAGCCTCGGTCTCTATGACTCGAAGTCGATTCTGGTTCCACAAGGAGACGGTAATTACCAGACCGCCCACCAGGAGTGCCAACACCAGCCCCCCGACCAGCGGTAGCCGGTGCCTGCGCAAGAATTTCTGCACACGATAGGCTTTGGTGGGTGCCCTCGCCGAAACTGGCCTGTGTTCCAGGTGCCGCTGGATATCCAGGGCGAGGGCCTCTGGCGCCTCGTATCGGCGGAGACGGTCCTTCTCCAGGGACTTCATCACGATCCAGTCCAAATCGCCGCGAATCACCTTGCGTAGCAGGTCGGGGGTGGAGCCCCTGTGCTTGGCCACATCGGCCAAGGTCTCCCCAAGGGTGCTGAGCTTGGTGGATGGTTTGGCAGGCTCCTGCTCCCGGATGATGCGCTGCATCTCGATGTAGCCGGCCTTGCGGAGCTCCTCCTCACTGAAGGGCGTGGTCCCGGTCAGCAATTCATAGAGCAGCACGCCGAGGGAGTAGATATCCGAGCGAGTGTCGATATCGAGATCGCTCAGCTCTGCCTGCTCCGGACTCATATAGGCGGGTGTGCCGACGATATGGGCGTAGCGGGTAAAGAGGGTCTTTTCCGTCAGCCGCTGGTTCGTGGCCTTGGCTATGCCAAAGTCGATAACCTTGGGAACGGGCTTGCCGTCATGGTGGGTAACCATGACGTTGGAGGGCTTGATATCGCGGTGGATAATGCCCTTCTGGTGGGCGTGCTGTACGGCGTTGCAGACCTGGAGGAATAGAGCCAATCGGTCTTTGGTGCTCAGGTTGTTCTTGTCGCAGTATTCTGTGATCGAGACGCCCTGGACCAACTCCATGACAAAGTAGGGCCGGCCGGTCTCCGTGGCTCCGGCGTCGAGGACCTTGGCGATACTGGGGTGGTCCATCAGGGCCAGGGCCTGTCGCTCGGCTTCAAAACGGGCGATGACCTGGCGGGTGTCCATGCCCAATTTGATGATTTTGAGGGCCACCTTACGGCGGATCGGCTCCTGTTGCTCGGCCATATAGACCACCGCCATGCCACCCTCGCCGATCTTCTCCAAGAGCTTG
>Ga0315296_10004457_pt1 | contig 11412 bp, 8 predicted proteins | sample YL17G14_18_MG_FD_203921 | JGI IMG/M metagenome (GOLD analysis project Ga0315296, IMG submission 203921) | Sediment microbial communities from Yellowstone Lake, YNP, Wyoming, USA - YL17G14_18 | ecosystem: Environmental > Aquatic > Freshwater > Lake > Sediment | place: USA: Wyoming | collected...
TTCAGCGCCGCTACGGCCATGGAATTGGCGCGGATGCTGGAGCCGTATCAGCCTGGCTGGATCGAAGAGCCCTGCCCGCCGGAGGATATCCCCTCGCTCAAGAAAGTCGCCGAGCACGTCAACATCCCGGTGGCAACCGGCGAACGCTGTTTCACCCGCTACGGATTCCGGGAGGTGCTAGAGTCCGGCGCGCCGGACATCATCCAGGCTGATATCATTCACGCCGGCGGCTTCCTGGAGATGAAGAAAATCGCGGCGATGGCCGACGTGCGCTCCATGGTGATGGCGCCGCACAATTCCAACGGCCCGGTTTGCACCGCCGCCAGCGTGCATTTCGATTTCTGTACCACCAACTTCAAAGTGCAGGAGTGCTTCGACGATTTCTCGGAGACCTGGGTGCGCGAGGCCGTTCCCGGGTGCCCCGTGCCGCGCGACGGCTACTTCTACGCGCCGGAGAAGCCCGGCCTGGGTGTCGAACTCAACGAAGACGTCATCAAGGAGCACCCTTACAAGGAAGGCTTCTTCAACCTCTACGCCGACGACTGGCACCTGCGGCAGTTCCGCAAAGAGCAGGCATGACCCGACTTCTCCAGCCGCGGCCACAGGGGGCCACCGCGAACGTCTTTCCCTGAATGCTGAGAGTGAATGGAGTGACCCTGAGTGTTACGCGCTTGACCGGGAGATGGCTTGCAGTTACTTGAAATCATACTGATCGCCCTGGGGCTGGCTATGGACGCGTGTGCGGTAGCCCTGAGTTGTGGCGCGTCCGGCCAGGCCCGCGGCGCGCGCGCGGGATTCCGCTTGTCCTTCCACTTCGGCCTGTTCCAATTCCTGATGCCGGTGGTGGGCTGGATGGCCGGAATGCGGATCGAGCGTTTTGTTGCCCCGTGGGACCACTGGATTGCTTTCGGTCTGCTGATGGTTGTCGGCGTGCGCATGATTCGCGCCGGATTCGGTCCGAGCCTGGAATCCCAGATCGCGGATCCTTCGCGCGGTTTGACGGTCGTGATGCTGGCTGTGGCCACCAGCATCGACGCCTTAGCGATCGGCCTGAGCCTGGCCATGCTCCGGGTAAGCATCTGGTACCCGAGCGTTGTCATCGGCATCGTGACATTCGGCGTCTCGCTGGCTGGTTTTCAATTCGGCAGCACACTCGGCGTGAAGTTCGGCAAGCGCATGGAAATCGCTGGCGGCGTAATTCTCTGCCTGATTGGCTTGCGGATTCTCGTCGCGCACCTGGTTTAAGCTGACCGCGTCCGCGAGCTGCCTGGGTTGTTGTATGGATGCGGGACGGTTGGGGAGGTCAATATGTTTAGGCGGTTTGTTTCGGCGAGCGCAATCGCTTCCATGGGAATCGCTTTGGCGGTCCTCGTCATTCTCCTTGTGCATGGGCTGCCCGAGCAGAGGTTTTATCCACTCACAATCATGTGGTGTTTCGCCCCGCTGGCCTGGGGACTTTGGGCAATGATTGCACCATCCGCCTGGGTCCCGGAACGGCTGCCGATTTGGGGAACGATTCTGGGCCTGGTGGCTGGACTGATGGCCTTCTGCGTCCTCAACCTGCCCTGGCGGGTTTTCGGAGTTACGGCTCCGCTCATCTGGCGCGGGGTGGGCGCTGTCGTGATCGCGGTGTTCTACTATCTTCTCTGGATGCTGGTTCGGCTCGCTTATCGGTCTCTCGGCAGCCCAACGCCCGACGTGTAGAAGGCGTTCTCCGCTCATGTCCCACGGGGACCAGGATGGCCGTGCTACGGCAAGCGAGCGTTTAGGTCGGAGGACCCACAGCCATGGATGCGATTGAGGTGTTGAAGACACGGCGCTCGGTCCGCGCCTACACGCGCGCACCGGTACCCAGAAAGATCATCGAGGATATCGTTGACTGCGGGCGCTTGGCGCCCACGGCCAACAACGTTCAGCCTTGGGAATTCATGGTTGTGACGGACCCCGAGCTGCTGCGCAGAATTGCTGTGATCACCGAGTACGGGAAGTTCATTGCCGACGCCCCGGTGTGCGTGGTCGTTCTGTCGAAAGAGACGAAGTATTACCTCGAAGATGGTAGCGCTGCCACGGAGAATATCCTGCTGGCCGCCCGCGCGCACGCCTTGGGCTCCTGCTGGGTCGCCGGAGATAAGAAGCCCTACGCTTCAGAAATCTGCCGGCTGGTCGGAGCGCCCCGGGGCTGCAAGCTAATCAGCCTGATTCCTATCGGCTATCCGGCGGAAAGCCCGGAAAAGAGCAAGCGGCCGCTCTCAGACGTCCTGCACTGGGAAAAGTACTGAACAAGCGGCTGGCGCATGCCAGGATTTGGGCCGTTGCGACCTCTGCTTGACTTGCACTGGGCGAGCAAGGGTCCACGCCACGAAGGGCCTGCCGCGGCTAGCAGTTCGGCGTACGAACGCTCTGGGGCACAAGGAAGCGATTTCGTCACCACACCACCTGCGATTTGTTTGGGTGGATGGTGAGTCAGTCGACCCGCCGGGGGCGGGCGTCAGAAGGTAGCCGACGCGGTGACCTGTCCCGATGGTTTTTGTCGGGATGCATCGGCGTCCCGCCCGTGAGCATAAATCCACGGCCAGGATGGCCGTGCTACGACCAATCTTTTCTCCTTTCCTTCCCATTTCGTTTTATTGTTTACATCTCGAAAGCGCTGAGGTGAAGTCATGCCCATGAAATCATCCCGCCGCCGATTCCTGAAAACCACCCTGGTGGCGCCGCTGGGCGGTCCCGCCACCCGACTGGTCGCTGCCCTCCCGCGCCCGCAGGCTGAGGAGCTTTTTGAAAATCCCCTCATGATTCGCTATGACGCGAACTGTTTTACCCTGCAAGGCCGCGACGCATTCATCTTCAGTGCGGCGTTCCACTATCCGCGCTGTCCGAAGGTGCTCTGGCGCGATCGCCTGCTTAAAATCCAGCGCGCCGGCTTCAACGCCATCGAGACGTATGTTTTCTGGAACTACCACGAGCGTGAGGAAGGGCGCGCGGATCTCAGCGAATTCGAAGAATTCGTCGAGGTCGTGAAGGAGATGGGCTTGTGGATGATTGCCCGGCCGGGACCTTACGTCTGCAGGGAGTGGCAACGCGGCGGCATCCCGGACTGGGTTGCCGCCCGGCGCTTCCCTTTGCGTTCGCGCCACCCCGAGAGCCTCCGAACATCGCAGCACTGGTTCGATCAGGTTCTGCCCGTTATTCAGCGCCACCAGATAACCACGGGCGGGCCCATCATCATGGTGCAGGTGGAAAACGAGTACGATTACTGGCCGTTGGCAGACGCCGACAAGCTGGACTATCTCCGCGCCCTCGCCCGCCTGGTCTGGAATGCAGGGATTAACGTCCCGATCATTACCTGCTGGACGAAGCAGGCGCGGCGAAACTCCGACCCCGACATGGCGCGCCTGATGGACACCTGCAATTTCTATCCGCGCTGGAACATTGTGAAAGAAGTCCCGCCCGCACTCGCCAAGCTCCGCCAGGAGGAGCCCAACTCGCCCCTGGGCGTGACAGAACTGCAAGGCGGATGGTTCAGCCAGTTCGGCGGGAAGCTCTCGGTGGAGCAAGAAGGCGTGAACGGTGCGCAACTCAACATGATCACTAAGACAGTGATCGAGCACGGCGGGACATACCTCAACTACTACGTGGGCTTTGGCGGAACGAATCTCGATTGGGCCGCGAAAACGCTCACCACCACTTATGATTACGCGGCGCCCATCCGCGAGCCGGGAGGGCTGTGGGAGAAATACTATGCCGCCCGGGGCATCGGGGCATCGCTGGGTGTTTTCGGCAACGTGCTCACCCGTGCCCAGGCGGTCGAACGCATCCCACAGTCCACCAACCCCAACGTCAGCGTGACGGAGCGTGCGAGTGGCAAGAGTGGTGTGGTCTTCGTGCGCGAGAACGCCAACGCCGAGCAGCGGTTCAAGATGTACGTCCAGGACCCCTTCAGCCCTACCAAACGCGTCATTACCGCGCCGCGCGAGGGCGAACTGGTGATTGGGGCGCGCGAGATGAAGATGCTGCCTGTGGGGATACCCATCCCCGGCAGCATACTCCGCTACACGACGGCGGAAGTGCTTGCCCACAGCCTCCTCGTCGACCGGCATTATCTGATCGTCTACGACGAGCCGGGGCGCGTGGCGGAAATCTCGCTGGCCTCCCCTGACGAGCCCAAGGTGGTGGGCGACTACGTTTACAACTACTGGGACCAGGAATATGAATCCGTCGTCATCGGCGTGCGCGTGGAAAAGACCGAGAAGCTCCTGCTCGTGAACGATCACCTGCTGCTGGTTGTCGTGCCGCGCGAGCGCGCCTTGCGCACCTGGACGGCAGAGTTCCCCACCGGGGTCGTCCCCGGTGCCGAAGAGCCCAAGCCGATGGCCGTGCCGTTCATCACCGATAGCTACCTGCTCGCGGCAAGCGGGTCCGACAAGCAGCGCGTCTGGGCGGAGCTGGAAATGCAGCCGGGCGAGCACGCGCTGACCGTGCTGCTGCCGCCCTCACCTAGCAAGTGCCGCGTCGACGGGTTGCTGACACCTTTTGAGTATGAACGTCAGTGGCGCACGGCGCGGCTGACGATCGTCGTACCGCAGCTACCCTACCGTCCCCTAAGCCTGAACCAGATTCAAGCCTGGACGGAGAAGTTTGATCCGCATGCCGGAGAATGGTTGACCGGCCCGGCGCGCGCTCTGGAAGATCTGGGCCCTGTTCCTTACGGCTACATTAAGTATCGCGGCGAATTTAATCCCGCGGGCCAGCCCACGATGTTCATTTCGACGTTCGCCAGCGATTTCAAGAAGGTCTTTTTGAATGGCAAGCTGGTGTTGGAAGCGTCGAACGCCAGCCAGCGCGTGGAGTTCCCCCTGGCCAAGTATGCGGCACCAGGGAACAATGTCATCGAAATCGCTTATGAGCGTTTCGGCAGCCCGCACTTCGGTCCGAATCTCGGCGAGTTGAGTGGCCTCGAGTTCGTGCGATACGGCCAGAGCGTGGAGCAGAGCTCAGTAGTCGAAGTCTGGCAGATCCAACGCTTCCCGGCCGCGATGCGCGGGCGCGAGATCGACACCAACCATCCCACGGGCGGCTGGCGCCCGGTCACCTTGGGCGAAGCGCCCCCCGCGAAGGAGATTGTGCCAGCCTTCGCTTGGTGCCGCGCCGAGTTTGCTCTCCCCAGCTCGGTAGCCGGATGGTCGGTCCCGTGGAAGCTCACTTTCGAGGCCGAGCGCGACGCCCTCCTCTACCTGAACGGCAAATTCATCGGGCGTTACGCGACCGTCGGGCCGCAGAAGGATTTCTATCTGCCCGAACCCTTCCTCAACTTCGCCGGCAAGAAGAACCTCCTCACTATGGTCTTGGCCTACGCCGACCAGCCGCACTACATCCGCACCTTGCGCGTGGGGCCTTATGAAGAATTCTGCGCGCGTCGGACGCGCGTGGAATTCGAATGGTGAACTGACGGAGGGCCACCCTGAGGTATTGACTCCAACTGACGATTTCTTGCTTCGCGAGCCACTTACGAAACTCCGAGAGAACGCCTCATTTATTGCTGGACAAGTACCCGGCTTGTAGGGGGGAGAAGATTTCGTATAACATTCTGGCGTAAGTGTTGCAGCTGAACTCCGAAGACGTGGATGGTCCTGCTGAAGGCGGGAATCCGCAATTCCGCATGTCACGTTCTGAGGTGTGCACACAGCAATCGACTCACCGCTTCATTCGCGGTGCCCGAACGAGGGGCTTTCCCTTTTCGAGGGCCCGAGCGACAACTGAGATGGAGGTTGCACCAATGCGAAAACGCGATTTTTCAAGGGTCGGCATTCTAATTGTTCTAGTGTCCATAACCCTCTTCGTATCGGCCTGCACGCGCACCAAACTGGAGGTGCGCGCTGTTCCCCCCGAAGCCTATGTATATTTGGACGGGACGCCGATTGGCGATTCCGGGCGCAGCGGCAACCACAATATTCGCCTGCACAGCATCAGTCCGGGCGAGCACACGGTGGGCGTTTATGCGTACGGCTATAAGCCGGAAGTCCGCAAGGTTACCATTCCCGAGCAGGGCGGCATCCGCCTGGACATCCCCATGACCCCTGTGGGAGGCGGGGTTTCCGGCCCCTGGGGTCGCATCCAGATTGAAAAGGGCGGGCATTCAGCGGTGTTGCTGAACGGCACGAGTCCCGAGTATCTGGTCGGCAACGCAGACCAGTTTAACCACGACATCTTCTGGAAGCAGGAGCTCCTGGTTCCACCGGGCACGCACCAGCTCACCTTATTGAACCGTGCTGAGACGGTCTGGTCGGGGCCAGTGACCGTGGGCGCCAACGAGCGCGTCATCGTGAACATCGGTAAAGGCGGCGAGCAGAAGACCGATGCCTGGCCGCGTGGCCAGCAGCTCAGCAGCGTGCCACGATTCCATGCGGGCACCGCAAGCTCCACCGTGGCGGTAGGCAAGCCCACGGCGCAGATATCGTCCAGCGCTGGCCAGATCGCTTGTGGGGGCTCCTCTCGTCTCACCTGGTCCTCCACCGACGCGGTGGGCGCCCAGATCAGCGGTTTGGGCGACGTGGCCGCCTCGGGTGAACGCGAAGTTCAGCCGAAGGACACTACGACCTACACCCTTACGGCCACCGGACCGGGCGGAAACGCCACAGCGAATACTACGGTGAACGTCGGCAAGGCCGTCCAGGCATCGCTTACTGTATCGCCGGAAGAAATCCGTTACCGGGGCAAGGGTGACAAAGTCCTCGAGCAGGGAACAGCCACGCTGGCTTGGTCGGCCGTGGGCGCTGACTCTGCGTCTCTCGATCCCTTCGGTTCAGTCTCTGCCACCGGCAGCCGCACCCTTCAGGCAACTCCGCGCAAGACCGACCCGGGGCCGGTGGATGAAACCGTCACCTACACGCTCCGGGCTGGGAATGCCTGCGGCGGCTCGGAAACGCGCACGGCGACGCTGCGCGTGACGGGCGTCATCGAACCTGCTTTCTCGCCCGTGGAGACGTCGATGCTCGAGGCAAGACTCTCCGCCAACAGCGTTTACTTTCCGACGGGCCTGCCAAGCAAGCAAGACGCGAAGGGCGGGCTGGTCATGAGCCAGCAGCGCTCGCTCACCGAACTGGCCACCGGTTTCAAGCGGTACCTGGAGGCCCGGCCGGAGGCCCACCTGATTATCCAGGCACACGCGGACCGGCGCGGGACCAAGGAATCCAACCAGGCGCTCTCGGAGCGGCGCTCGGAGCGCGTGAAGCAGTTCCTCGTCGACCAGGGAGTCTCCGCCGGCGCCCTGGAGACCGTGGGCTATGGCAGTGAGCAGAATCTGAACGAAGCGGAAGTCAAGCTACTCGTGGAACAGAATCGCAACCTCACGGCTGACGACCGCAAGAAACTCATGAAGAATTGGCGCGCCATCGTGCTTGCCAACAACCGTCGCGTGGACGTTATGCTGAGCACGACCAAGCAGCAGTCCACCCGCTTCTTCCCGTTCAACGCGGAGGACTTTCAGCAGCTCTTAAGAGAGCAGGCTGCGGTCGGTCCCGCGGCCAAGAAAAGAAAATAGACTCCCACCGGCCAGCCGTTGGTCGGACCGCAGGCCCTCTGCGAGTGCGACAGGTCATCGTCGCGGTTGCCAGAGGGCTGCGTGCTTTTCTCCCGGCCCGAGCCTTACGTTGCCTTCAGTTCAGATGTGCAATGAGGACAACGCGTGGCTTTAATCGGCATGTTCGAAAAGCAGAATGGGCATTCCTTGGTTGTAGGGGCGGTGGGCGCTGGTTCCGGTTGACGCCGCAGCCTGTTCACTTGGCGGATCAGCAAGAAAACGGCGAAGGCTACAATCAGGAAATTGACCAGCGTGTTCAGAAAAACCCCGCAATTCAAGGTGGTGGCGCCCGCGGCTTTCGCCTGAGCCAGCGTGGCAAATGGCTCTCCCCTGAGAGTAATGAACAAGTTGGAGAAATCGACGCGCCCCAACAGCAGCCCGATCGGCGGCATCAGGATGTCGTTGACGAATGAAGTGACGATGGTACCGAAGGCTGCGCCGATGATGATGCCCACGGCCATGTCGAGCACATTGCCCCGCATGGCGAACTCCTTAAATTCCTTCAGCATTCTGCAGCCTCCTGCCCTTTGGAGTGGCCTGCAATCCAGCGGCTCTCTCGCCGGCAGAATCTGAGACCAAACGTATCGCGTTGCTTGCTGCCGCGGGCGGGAACGAATGCTAAGCTTTCTCCTCCGCCCGGTCAAGCGACTCCAGGATGAGCGGCGTTGCCAATCAGCAACTCCTCTGAAGAGCCGCGTCATTCCCAGGTCTTCCGCCTTGCACGACCGCGGCTGCCGCCGCTGGATTTGCCTGCCATTAGGCCCGGTGTGATATTATCTGAACAAGATTCGGACTGCTTCCGTCTCAGCAAGGTGGCGTATGAGCAGAAAGCCGCGGATCCGGTTCACTACCTCAAATGCCGTTCGCCCCTCCGGTCGCCGGACTATCCGCCTCGCGATCGTTGGCTTCGGCACGGTGGGCAGCGGGACTGCCAAGGTGCTGCTCGAGCACCAGCAGGAGGTGGAGCGGCGACTGGGCTGCCGGCTGCAACTGAAAACGATTTGCGACATCCAGGCGCGGGACGTCTCCTGGCTGGGCCGCACCGTCGAAATCACGCGGGACTGGAAGCAAGTCATTAATGACCCGGAGGTGGACATCGTGGTGGAGCTGATCGGCGGCCTCACCACGGCCCGCGCCGTGGCCTTTGCCACCCTGGCGGCGCGCAAGCACCTGGTGACCGCCAACAAACAACTGGTGGCGGAGCACGGCGTGGAACTTGCTGAGCGTAGCCGCGCGGCAGGCGTGCAACTGGGAATTGAGGCGTGCGTTGCCGGAGGCACGCCGCTGCTGCACGCCATCCGCGAGGGTCTGGCCGGGGAACACTTCACGGCCGTTTACGGCATCTTGAACGGCACCACCAATTACATTCTGACGGAGATGGAGCGGCGGGGCTGCTCTTTTCGGGAGGCGCTGGCCGAGGCGCAACAAAAAGGCTATGCCGAACGCGATCCCACCTTTGATGTGAAAGGCTATGATACGCGCTACAAGATCGCCATCCTGGCCATGTTGTGTTTTGGCCAGACGGTACGCGTGGAAAGCATTCCTGTCGAAGGCATCACGCGCATCGATCAGGTGGACTTCGCGTACGCGCATCGGCTGAGCCACACGATTCGGCTGATCGCGGCGGCACGCCGACGCCCTCAGAACCGGCTGGAAATCTCCGTGCGGCCCATGATGATCCCGCAGGCTTCAGCGCTGGCCAATGTTCTGGGTTCGATCAACGGGGTTCTGCTGGTGGGGAACAAGGGCGGGAACACCACCATGACCGGCCGGGGCGCGGGCGGCGAGCCGACCGGGGTGGCGGTTCTCTCCGACGTGGTCGAGATTGCGCGCTCCATGCTGGCGGGCGGCACCTCCACCACGCCCCTTGGGTACACGCGGTGGCACCCGGCGAAAATTGCCCCGCCGGGAGAGAGCATTGTGGCGGCTTACATGCGCCTCGTGGTGCGAGACCGCCCCGGCATCCTGGCGCGGGTTTGCGGCATCCTGGCTCGCCACCGCATTAACATTGACTCGGTGCTGCAGGAACCCGCCATGCCCAAGAAGCACTTGCCTTTCGTGATGACGCTCGAAGCCACCCGGGAAAAGCATGTCCTCCAGGCCGTCGCTGAGATTGCGCGCCTGCCCTTCCTCTCCGAGCCGCCTCTGGTTATGCCTTTTGCTGAGTTGCCCTAGGAGCAAGATCCCTCAGGATCAATTGACGCACTGCTTGTCGGTGGGAGCGACGGGGACGTCAACTGCTTCCACGTTCGCACTGTTTGCCGGTTCGGGGGCTGAGGCGGGAGGGACGACACCACTTGCCTGCGCAAGCTCAACCGCGGCGCTGGCCGTGAACTGCTTCACCTTGGCCTCATGGCAAGTGGTGCAGAGCTGCGTGCCGCGCGTGGCGGGCCGCGCCACGTTGTGGTCACCATGGCAGGTGATGCAGGTTTGGGAGTTGTCAGGTTTGCCCAGCACGGCGTGGGTTCCGGTGGAGAGGTCGCGGGAAACCTCGGCGTGGCACGCAAGACAGGAGGCCGAAGCTGTCTTCGCCGTGTGGGGGAACTTCGCCGCACCAGCGTGGCAGTCCACGCATTGGACGTCCTTGTGAACGCTCTTCTGGAGAGCCTCCGGGTTCACCGTGATGGTCTTGCCCCGCGAGTTCGTCAGGCCGCTGGATGGAGCGTGACAGGAAAGGCAATCGTCGGCCGCGCGAAGCACCGTCGCCGCCCCCAGAAGCGCGACGGGGAGGAACAGGCCAAGAGGGGGAACTCCTCGCCTCTGTCGCCCTTTTCCCCTGCCGCCCACTACGGCAAGGAGCGTGTTCCCAAGGCAATCTCTGCCCTCGAGAATGGCGAGGGATATCAAGGCTCGAATCTGAGGCATTCCACGCATATTGGGTATGGAGTGCCAGAAACCGAAGACAAATATGCCGCCCATCCGGAACATCAGACACTATGTTGCAGTTTTCATGCCGAGTCCTTGGAATTTTTCAACATAGGCTGCAACCGATGGGACGAATTCATCTTACCCACGGGCGACAATATGTCGGTAGGATTCGTCACGAGGGGCCGAAGATAGTCTGCTGACTGGTAGGCCTGACCTGCGGGTTCGGTTCTGGTCAGCCAGACGTTGGCGGCGTGCGGCAGACAGTAAAACTCATATCCCCGGCGGTGGCTTGAGGCTCCCGCGTCCTACTAGGCGGGAAAGCTACTGCGCCACCTGAAAACCAATGGCCGTGTCGGAGCTGATCTTGCTCCCCGGTGCCGGGGACTGATCGAGGATGGTCCCTTGCGGGGCGGCGTCGGTGGGAACGGGAGTCACGGCGCCGATCTTGAGCCCCGCTTTTTCGGCCGTACGGCGGACGGCCGCCAGCGGCTGACCCACAAAATTAGGGCACAAGTAGGCGGGAGGGGATTCGCCGCGCGACACCAGCAGATTCACCACGGGACTGTGCACGTTCGCCGTCAAGGCGGGTGGATCTTGGGCCACCACTTGGTCTGGTTCAGCCCCGGCCCAGGGCAGAGCAGCCACATTACCCACCGTCAACCCCCGCTGAATCGTGGTGATTTGTGCTGCCCGAAGGCTGGTACCCACCAGATTCGGTACGGCCACCCGCGGCGGCCCCAGACTGACCAGCACGTGAACGTGCTGACCCACTTTGACGCGCGTGCCTGCCGGCGGCTGCTGAGACACGATCTGGTTGGCCGCATATTGGGCACTGAAGAGCTTGTCCTCCACCTTTATCTCCAGGCCGAGGCCGCTCGTGATGCGCTGTGCCGCTTCCAGTGGTGCGCCGACCAGGTTCGGCATAATCTCCTGGTGGCCTCGGATGCTCAGGCGGATGGTGGTGATGG
>Ga0315296_10004458_pt1 | contig 11412 bp, 10 predicted proteins | sample YL17G14_18_MG_FD_203921 | JGI IMG/M metagenome (GOLD analysis project Ga0315296, IMG submission 203921) | Sediment microbial communities from Yellowstone Lake, YNP, Wyoming, USA - YL17G14_18 | ecosystem: Environmental > Aquatic > Freshwater > Lake > Sediment | place: USA: Wyoming | collected...
GGCCGGTCAAGGCGTGACAGCCGAACGAAGAACGATCCGTGAGAGCCGGATGCGGGAAATCCGCCCGTCCGGTTCGACGAGGGAGGACTGAGCGGCAACTGTCGCTCAGTCCTCTACTCTACCGGTTGAAGATCGGGTGTCGGCTGTCACAGTTGTTGGTTGTAAATCCTTGGACTGGAAAGGCTTAGGGCCACCCGAAGAAACCTATCGCAAACCTAAATAACAGGGATTATTGGCGTATTATCGATGATTATACGGCCAAAATATAAGGTTTTTTCCGGTAGCCCTTATATCTCTCGCAAAGCCACAAAGATCGCCAAGGTTCAAACGATTTGTCCTCTGGCCTTCTTTGCGCTCTTGGCGGCCTGGCGAGAGTCACCTCTCCCAATTGGCTGGCTCTTTCTCTGTGGCCTCGGTGCTCTCTGTGGCAGGAAGGACCTGGATTTCCGCCTTATCTCACACGAAGCCACGAAGATCACGAAGTGGGGGAATGCCTGTAGTTATGGTCTCTTCTTTGTGGCTTTGCGTCTTTGTGTGAGGCAATCCCTTGTAAGTCGTTGTCCGGCAAGAGGTTATTGTCGGTTGTCGCGGGGAATAAAGTTGCCATAGCGTCCGGATTCTACTTGACCGCGAATTATTGCGTTTGTATGATAGCGGCACAACTGAATAGAGGATCGTGACGAGCCGGCAAATGCTTCTTCGACCGGTATTGTTTGCCGAAAAGAACGAAAAAAGAAAAGGGGGACAACATGGGCGCACTCGGTATTCTTTCGGCTTCTTTCGTTTCTTTCGGCTGTGACTGATTGCGTCATGGCCGACGGCCGCGACAGGGTCACAGCAAGCTCTATGGCCGGAGCCAACGGCGTTTACCGCTTTGCGGGCTATCAGCAGGACACGTGAGATTTGCCCGCTCCGGCCTCCCGGCGCCGGCCAGCGGGATGCGAGACTCCCTGTGCAGATGACTATGCGAAACAAAGCCAATCTGGTGCGTCGCGGCCTTGGGATTGCGGATTGAATGATGGATACCGGCAATGGCAAACGATGGCGGTTGCGCGAAACAAAGCCGAATCTGGGAGGTATGGGGCATCTGGGGAAACGGAGACTTCGCGTGTGGTCGTTCCGGCGGAGAGCAAAGCGCGCAAAACAAAGCCAATTTTGGGGCTCAAAACAAGGGCGGGACGCCCTCGCCACGAAACGCCTTGCGGCGTTACTACGAGCGGAGAGGCTCGCTCTACCGCGCGAAAACAAAGCCAATTCCCCGGGAGGCTGGCCGGTGCCGGGTCAGCGAATTTGTCAAACAAAGCCAATTCGCAGGGCGGCAAATGGGCCGTAACTGCCGGCAGGAAAGGAGGTTATGACGGAACGCACGGATCGTGCGGCTGTGAAAACAAAGCCAATTTGGCGGGGTCGTTTGTGGTGTGCCCGCAAGGGCATGACAAAAAACGCCTTGCGGCGTCACTACGAGCGCGGGGGCCGGCGCGCGAAACAAAGCCAATTTGCCGGGCGGGCGGGTCACTTCTGGGATGGGGGCGATACCTTCAGGCTGCCGAGGCGGTAGCGGCGGTGGGGGTCGGCGGCGGGGAGGGGCAAGGCGATCTTCGGCGTGCCGGTGGGCGTGCCGATGGAGATGTAGACCTCGTACTCGCCGGGCTTGAGAAGGCGGGCACGCTCGTCGGAGGCTAAGGGGAGGGTAACCCGAAAATGACAAGATGTCCGCCAAACCCACCTCGCACCTTCCCGGGATAAGGGGTTTTGCTTGACATTTCGTGCTGGATTATGCCAGAATAGAGTATTGAAAGAATGCAGGTGGGTGCGGGACGGTGCCATGAATCGGCGGCGGGCGGCGGCGCTGGTTGAAGGTGCCGATGAGAGGATTACTATCGCTGATTCTGCACGAGGTGATTTATGACGTACAGAGGCCGGGTTGTGAATGGGGTGGTTGTGCTGGAGTCCGGGGTGCGCCTGCGTGAGGGAATGGACGTGCGTGTGGAGCCGGTGGGGGAGACAGAAGGCAAGGCAGAGGGTTCGGCGGAGGCACGTCCATTACGCGAGGGCCTGTTGTCGTTTTCGGGAATCATTAAGGAGGGGCCGTCGGACCTGGCACGGAATCATGACCACTACCTTCATGGGACGCCGCGACGATGAGCGATTGCTTCGCTGATACGTACTTCTTCGTCGCGTTGCTGTTTGAGAACGATGAGGCTCACGCCGAAGCGCAGGCGAGGGCGGCTGCTCTGTCGGGACGGCTGTATACGAGCGTGTGGGTCCTGACGGAAGTGGCCTGATGCCTTGGCCGTACCCGGCCGTCGAGAGCGATTCTTGCCGTTCCTGCAATTCCTCCGTACCAGTCCATCGGTGACCATTGTGCCGGCCGAGCAGTCCTTGTTTGACCGCGGGGCCACGCTGTACGACGAGCGCCCGGACAAGGCTTGGTCTCTGACCGATTGCATCTCATTCATCGTCATGCAAGACTACAGTCTCCGGGATGCTTTGACCGGCGACCATCATTTCGAACAAGCCGGCTTCAACGTGCTGATGAAGTAAGAGTCTGCTCGGCCGCGCCATCCATCAGGCATCTGTAAAATAGCCTGTGCCCGCCATCTCTCGTCAGTGCCCATGAGGCTACTTCTGCGCTGCGGGCAGGACCGCGAGCTTGCCGAGGCGGTAGCGGCGGTGGGGGTCGCCGGCGGGCAGGGGCAGGGCGACCTTCGGTGTGCCGGTGGGCGTGCCGATGGAGATGTAGACCTCGTACTCGCCGGGCTTCAGGAGGCGGGTGCGCTCGTCGGAGGCTAAGGGGAGGGCAAATGTCGCCTTATGGTCTTTGGGTGTCGCCTTGCCGGGGTCGGCTACGGGGAGGTCACGCATGTTGAGACCTTCGTCGACGAAGACCGCGGCGATGCCGCCTTTGGGGTCTTTGATCGTCAGGGCGGGATAGCCGCTGGGAAGGCAGGGGGCTACGCCGGCGTTTTGCCATTTGGTCGCGAACCAGAATGTCGAGTCGGTGGAAATCTCGCTCGGCCAGGTTGCCTCGGTCAGTTGCAGACGATAGCCCAAGCGCTGGTTGATCCTGCGGATCAGGTCCTCGTTGGCGGCCAGGAACTCTCGCGGCCACCAGTGGACTGACGCGTAGCTGGCGTGGTACTTCTCGATGGCTTCGAGGTACAGGCTGCCGTCCTTCCAGTTGCCGCGGTCGCGCGAGGGGCCGAAATGCTCGCTTTCGAGGATCACCGGGACCTTCCGCCAGAATAGCGGGGCGAAGTCGGCGCTGAGGTACGCGTTGTTGCCGCCCTGGACGAGGATGCTGTCGTCGCGGAGTGTCAGGCCCTGTTGTGCGGCGTACTCGATGGGCTGGCGGCCCCGGTCATGCAGGGCGAAATCGTCGTTGGCCGCCAGCAGGGTCTTCTTGAAGTGCTTCGTGTGCAGGTCGATATGCCGCTTGATCGTCTCGACGGAATAGGGCTTCCTCGTGCTGGCATAGGTATGCCCCTCGCCCCAGACGCCGAAGGAGCCGACGTCGATGAAGGCGACCTCCGGATTGCCGTCGTACCGGGCTGCGAGGGCGGCGAGGAAGCGGTCGAGCTTGTCGAGGAACACCGGGTCGTCGTAGTCCGGCTCCCAGTAGGGCCCATTCGGATCGACGCCTGTGCGGGGGCTGAAGTCGTAGCCTTTGGCCCCGGCCTTCTGCACCCATTGCGGCGTGGCGTACCGCATGAACGACTCGCTACAGGAGATGCGCAGGGCGATCTGCATGGGGCCCCCCAACGCATAATTCCGCGTTGGGGACCCCTTGCCCTTGTCGAGCCACCGCTGGGCGGGCGTATCGAGGACCGACCAATTGAACTGGCCCTCCTGCGGCTCGAGGTAGGACCAGGCGATCCGCAGGTAAACCACGCTGACACCCGGGAAATCATCGACAGTATCGGACGGTTCGAGCCGTCCGCCGTAATTGAATGCGATATTGTCATAGTGGTGCAGCACCCACCCCATGCCGGGGTTGACCAGGGCCGCACCAGTATCCTGCGGCCGAACAACAGTCGTCTTCTCCTCGGCCGCGAATGCTGCTGTCGTTCCCAGAGTGACAATCACTGCAGCCACGAACCACTTTCCCGGATTCCACTCGCTCATAATCCCACTCCATGTCGATGCCCTTCCACGGGCGAGACGCCCGTAGTACTCACGGGCAGGATGCCCGTGCTACGTTCGCAGACGCGCCGAGCGGTTCGGCGGCGGCTATTTTAACTGACCTGGGCCCTATGCCATAGCCGATAATTCTTCGTTAGGGCTGATTTTACATCGCTTGCAAAAGCGAGGCCCGGCCGGTAAGATACGGGATTGGGAAACGCTCAACGGAACAGGCAGGCTATGGTCAAGACAGGCAAAGACGGCCGTCCCGAGCTTTCCGTGGTTGTGCCCCTGTTGGATGAACAGGAGAATCTGCGGCCGCTGTACAGTCAGATCAAGCAGGCGTTGGACGGCCGCTACAGCTACGAGCTCATCTTTATCGACGACGGCAGTACGGATGCGAGCTTCGGCATTCTGAAGGAGCTGCATGACTCGGACCCGAGGGTCCGGGTCGTTCGCTTCCGCAAGAACTTCGGCCAGACTGCCGCGATGAGCGCCGGTTTCACGCGCTCGCGGGGCGATATCGTGGTGGCGATGGACGCGGACCAGCAGAACGACCCGGCGGACATCCCCATGCTCGTCGCCAAGCTCGGTGAAGGGTACGACGTGGCCAGCGGCTGGCGCAGGCATCGGCACGACAAGGTCCTGACCCGGCGGATTCCTTCAAAGATGGCCAACTGGCTGATTTCGAGGATCACGCAGGTGAAGCTGCACGACTACGGCTGCACGCTCAAGGCATACCGGCGGGAGGTCCTGGCCGAGATGCGCCTGTACGGCGAGATGCACCGGTTCATCCCGGCCCTGGCCAGTTGGAGCGGGGCGCGGATCGCCGAATGCGAGGTCAACCACCGTGCCCGGACCGCGGGCAAGGCGAAATACGGCCTGGCGCGGACCCTCAAGGTCCTGCTGGACCTGATTACCGTCAAGTTCCTGGGCTCGTTTTCCACCAAGCCGATTTACGTCTTCGGCGGCCTCGGCCTGTTCACGGCCCTGCTGGCGATCCTCTTCGGGTGGATCATGGTGTACGAGAAGGTGACTCGCGGCGAGGACATGACCGGCAACCCGCTGCTGATCCTCTCGGCCGTGATGGTCATCACCACGGTTCAGTTCATCCTCATGGGTCTGATCGCCGAGCTGCTCGTGCGAACCTACCATGAATCTCAGAACCGGCCGACGTATGTAATCAGGGAGGTCCTTGAGTCTCGCGATGTATGATTTACGATTCATGATTTCGCGATCTGCTCCCGGAGACCATAGATGAGCACAGCTCCGCGAAGAAGAGATACCAGAAGACCGGCGAGGGACGACGTGGGGCGGAGAGCGCCGTCCTCAAATCCGCAACCCGCAATCCGCGTTCCGCAATACCTGTGGGTTGCCCTGGCGGTGGCGGTCCTGGCGGGCATCCCGTTCCTCCTTGGCAAGTATTTCGAGTTCAAATGTCCTGATCCCTACGACAGCGGCTGCTACGTGTACTCGGCGCAGCACGTCCTGTCGGGTGCACGGATCGGCTATGAGGAAAAGCCCAGCGCCCAGGCGGGCACGCTTTTGATGAACATGCTCGGCGTGAGACTGTCCGGGTTCAACGAGGCCGGCTCGAAAGTGCTCCAGGGCCTGTTCCAGGTCGCGGCGTTTACTTTCCTGTTCATCACGATCCGGCGGCTCTACGGGACCCTGGCCGCCGTTCTCAGCGTTACCGTCGCATCCATCTTCCTTTCCGCGCCGCTGATCGCCAAATTTGGCAACGTCAAAGAGCAATTCATGATCGCCTTCATGATCGCGGGGATCTGCTGCTTCGTCTACTATCAGCTCAGCGGCAGGTGGTGGTGGGCCGTGCTTTCCGGGGCGCTTCTGATCTGGGGCCCGATGTTCAAGCAGACGGGCATGTCGGCCATCGGCGCGGTCGGCATCTTCGTCCTGGCCCAGCCGATCCTGCACCACAGCGGCTGGCGGAAAGTCGGCAAGGACTTCCTGCTGCTCGTCGCGGGCACCGCGATCACGATGACGCCCATCGCCATCTGGTATTCGAGCATGGGCACGCCGCTGCACTACTGGCCGTACTCGTTTATCTTCGAGCCGGCGGCGGCGATCTTCGCTCCCGACAAAGCACAATCCGCCGACCCTGAGCAGCAGGCGCAGAAACCCGCCGCTGTCGATGAGCAGAAGCCACGGGGCTTCATCCTCAGCGTACTTCCCGGCTACGTCAGCAATAGTTGGGCGGCCTTGGGACCGGAGCAAAGGAAAGAGGTATTTCTGCGGATCCTGCGATACTACGGGATTCTGATCCTACCAATCGCTTTGGCGCTAGGCGCGATTGCGACACGCGTCGTGGTGGTACTGCGAGGCAGAGGTAGGCGGGCGAAACCGGATGCGCGGGTCGAGCAGGACCCAGGCCGGCTCGTGCCGTTGTTCGCCGTCTGGTGGTTCCTGGACATGGCCTTCATCTGGGTCAGTCCGCACACGTACGAGCAGTACTTCCTGCCGCTGAACGCCTCCGGCGCCGTGCTCGGCGGCTGCCTCGCCGGGATGTACGCTCGCAGATTGCAGGCCGACCGCGACAGGACCCGATGGATCGTCCTGGGCCTGGTCGGACTGCTCGCGATGCTCATCATGTCGTGGCACATCTTCTTCGGCATCGCCAAGAGCCCGTACAGCGGCGTCGCCTACATAAGCCGGCAGACCGGCCAGCCCGAGCATGCCAGAGGCTACGTGCAGAAATGGCGAGAGGTCCGGACGAATTACCGATACCCGTGGGAGCAGATCGGCCGCTACGTTCGCGAGCAATCGCAGCCGACGGACAAGATCTACGTCTGGGGCTGGATTCCGGGCATCTATGTCCAGGCCCAGCGGATGAGCTCGGCCCCCAAGGCGTTCGAGGGGACGATGCACACGCTGCCTGCGACAGACTTGGCCGATAGAGTGGCTGAACTCCTCAACGCGTTCGCCAAGGAGCCGCCGAAGTACATTATCGATACGCAGAATCGGCATTTTCCCTGGGACCGCCCGCCGCTCCAGTTGTGGCCCAACATCGATAACGGCTACCCGCTTCTCGTGAATCCGCCCAACAGCACCGAGCAGATCGTGGCAGCCCTGCTGCGAACCTTCGATGTACGGCCGGATGAGCTGACGAGAGACCGGTTCCTCCGGGCCGACAAGGCCGACGCCATCCGGCGGTACGATGCCGCCTTTGAAAAGGCGCTTCGCCAGAGGGTCGAGCCGGAGGAGGCGCGACGTTATGAGGCGCTGCAGCCGTTACGGTCATACCTGATGAAGAATTACGATATCGTGGGCCGGTTCGACTCGCACATCCTGTTCAAGCACAAGTAGACGGTGGAGGGTCGCCCGCACGTGCCGCAGATGACCGATGAACAACTGAAGGACCAGCAGAACCTCTACGACGCCGGCTGGCGCAGCGAGCTCCAGCGGGGCAAGGAGCAGCGGGGCAACCTCCGGGCGAACCTCGAATTCCTGGCCCGGACCGGCTTGCTCAAGAAGGGCGGCCGGATTCTGGAGATCGGCTGCGGGATCGGCACGGTCGTCTTCGAGCTGGCGAAGCAGGGCTACGACGTCCGGGGCATCGATATCTCGCAGGTGGCCATCGAGTACGGGCGGCGCAAGTACGGCGACATCCGGCTGGACGTGCTGGCGGCCGAGGAGCTGGCGTTTGAAGACGCCTCGTTCGACGTCGTGCTCAGCTTCGATCTGTTCGAGCACATCGCCCGCATCGACAAGCACGTCGGCGAGGTCCGCCGCGTCCTCAAGACTGGCGGCTGTTACCTGTTCCAGACGCCCAACCGGTACAGCAACGCGATCTTTGAGACCCTGGCGCACAAGACTCTGAAATGGCGGCGCGTGCACCCGTCCCTGCACACGCCTGGGCAGTTGCGGCGGCGCCTCGCCAAGCATGGATTCGAGGTCCGGTTTGTCAGGATAAACCCGATGAACGAGTACATGCGCGCCAAGCTCAAGAGGTTCGGCCCCCTGGCGCCCTGGATCGGGCGAATCGACTTCAGCCGGCTGCCGCTGGCGCTGCAGACGAACCTGTACGTGATCGCGCGAAAGATCGCAGAGCTATGAAGATTCTGATGCTCAATTATGAGTTTCCCCCGGTCGGCGGCGGTGGCGGGCAGGCCCACCTGTCGCTGCTGAGGCAGTACGCCGGCCGCAGCGACCTGCAGGTCGACGTGCTGACGTCCGCGCCGCAGCCGCAGTCGTCCACGGAGCAGTTCGCCCCCGATATCAGGATCTTCAAGATCGGCATCCACAAGAAGGACCTGCACTTTTGGCGCAAGGGCGAGGTCATCGAATGGCTCGCCAGGTCCCGGTCGACCTACCGCAAGCTGGTGAAGGAGGAAGGCTACGACCTGGTCCACGCCTTCTTCGGTTTCCCGTCGGGCTGGCTGTGTCACGGGACCGCCCGGCGGCTGCCGTACATCATCTCCCTGCGCGGGTCCGACGTCCCCGGCGCCAACGCGAGGTTCCGGTTCGAGTACAAGATCCTGGGGCCGATCGTCTTCAAGCCGGTCTGGAAGAAGGCCGCCGCTCTTGTCGCGTGCAGCGAAGGACTGAGGAAGCGGGCGTTGAATTTCCTGCCCTCGGCCCACATCGAGGTGATTCCCAACGGCGTCGATCTCGACCGGTTCCGTCCCGCATCGAGCAAGCCGACGAAGGAGCGGATGGGGGTTGACGGCCGGACGCTGCGCCTGCTGACCGTCGGCAGGCTGTCCACGACGAAGCGGCTGCCCGTGCTGATCGAGACCATGGAGTCCCTCCGCGGCGGCGGGTGCGATGTACAACTGACCATCGTCGGCGGCGGGGCCCTCCAGGACGACCTTCGCCAGGCGATTCAGGACAAGGGCCTTCAGGATGCGATCCATATCACCGGCCGATGTGAAGGCCAGGAGATGCCCGAGGTCTACCGGGCACACGACGTCTTCATCAGCGCCAGTGCCCAGGAAGGGATGAGCAACGCCATGCTCGAGGCCATGGCCTCGGGACTGCCCATCGTGACGACCCGCTGCGAGGGCGTGGACGAGCTGATCTGCGACAACGGCCTGGTGGTCGATGCCCCGCAGCCGCAGGAGTTGGCCCGGGCCGTCGGCGTGCTGGCCAACGATGCCCAGGCATGGTCGGCCATGTCCATCGCCGCCCGAAGACGGGCCGAGCGATTCACCTGGCACCGCGTGGCCCACTCCTATTTGCAGTTGTACGCCAGGGTGATATGAAGATCCGCGTACTACATGTGATCGATCATCTGGGCTACGGCGGCGCGCCTTTCGTCGTCAAGAACATCGTCGAGAGGGTGCCGGCGGACCGCATCGAGAGCCACGTCTGCGCTCTTCGCACGAATCCGAGATCGATCCCGATCAATGCGCCGACGGTCAATCTGCACTGCCGCAAGTGCAACCCCGCCGCTGTCCAGGCCATAGCGCGCCTCGCCAAAGAGCGGCACATCGATATCATCCACGCCCACCTCCAGAAAGCCATCATCAGCAGCTTGCTTGCGATCTCTCTGTGTCCGAGCAAGCTGATCGTTCACGAGCACGGCCCGATCTTCCGCGGCGGGACCGGCTGCATCTATCGTCGGCTCCTGTGGCTGCTGGCCCCGCGCGCCGATGCGATCGTCGCCAACTCGCAGGCGACGAGGTCGGCGATCCAGAAGACCCTGGGCGGGCGCGAGGTCCCTGTGATGGTGGTCTACAACTTCATCGACCTCGACCGGTTCGATCCGGTGCGCCACGACCGGTGTGCGGCCAGGCAATCGCTGGGCCTCGAGGCGGACGAGTTCGTCGTCGGGTCCGTCGGACGGCTCGACCGGGCCAAGGGGGCGGACCTGCTCGTTGATGCCGCCGCGATCCTCCGTGATAAAGACTGTCCATGTCGGTTTTTCATCGTCGGCGACGGGCCCCAGAAGAAGCGTCTGGAACGCCGTATCCGCAAGCGCGGCCTGGATCATATAGTCGTCCTGACCGGGCTGCGCGAGGACCCGGCGGCCGTCATGCGGGCTTTTGACGCCGCTGTCGTTCCGAGCCGTCGCGAGGCATTCGGCATTGCCGCCCTGGAACTGATGCACATGAAAGTGCCGGTGATCGTGTCGCCGGTCGGCGGCCTGCCCGAGCTCATTCGGCAGGGACAGACCGGCATTGTGCTTCCGCGCCTGGGCGCGGAGGAGATCGCCGAAGCCGTGCAGAGGCTCGCGCGGGACGGCGCCTTGCGAGACAGACTCGCGGAGAACGCCTTTGAGTTTTCCTGCTCGTTCGACGGCGCCGGCCAGGTGGAACAGATCGTGAAGCTGTATAAGAGATTGGCGTGATCGGATTCTTTGACCATGCACAACGATGAACGACAGCCGGGGCGGGATTGCACGGGTGCAAGTGCGGCCGTGTATGAAAAGTCGCACCGCGAGATCTTCAATGAGATCGAGCAGCAACGGCTGCACAATACTCTGCGCGAAGCCGTGAACGCGGTGCGGACGGGCTCGAAGCCCCTGACGGCCCTCGACTACGGCTGCGGCTCCGGCAATCTGACCCGCCACCTGATCGAACTCGGCGCCCACGTCGTCTCGGCGGACGTGGCCGACGATTACCTCAAGGCCGTCGAGAGGGAGTTCGCCGGGACCGGCGCCTCGCGCACGATGAAGGTCAACGGGGCGGACCTGTCGAGTCTCCCCGATGCGTCTTTCGATCTGGTCGCCACGTACTCCGTGCTGCACCACGTCCAGGACTACCTGCACATTGTAGATGAGTTTTGTCGGGTGACTCGGCCCGGCGGCGTCGTCTACATCGACCACGAGGTAATCCCCGGGTACTGGCAGCGGCCGCCGCTGTACGTGGAGTTCCTCAAGAAGGCGCGTCCCCGCGTGGATTGGCGGCGCCTGGTTTCCCTGCTGCTGGACGTCGAGGGCTATATCCACGTCGTCCGAAGGCTGGCGAATCCCCGCTACAAGCGCGAGGGCGATATTCACGTCTGGCCGGACGATCATATCGAGTGGGACAGGATCGAGCGGACGCTGTCCTCGCGCGGGTTCGAGACGGTGCTTCGCGCCGATTACCTGCTCTGCAAAGCGATCTATGATCTGGACGTGTATAACGAATACAAGGACCGCTGCGCCGACGAGCGGGTCCTGATTGTCAGGAAGAGACTGTAAACGCGCCTGGTTCGGGCGATGGAGATCGTGACATGACCGATGAGCACAAGACGACAGAGGGGTTCTTCGATCATCTGCAGAAGGCCGGCGGGCCGACCCGGCTGGGCGTATGGTTCGTGCGTCTCTCATCGCGCCGGATCCTCGCG